>JAABUR0100000163.1_pt1 | contig 153494 bp, 126 predicted proteins | sample 5560091 | NCBI WGS metagenome assembly JAABUR01 (sample SAMN10711879, study PRJNA513375) | rock metagenome | isolation source: Antarctica rocks | place: Antarctica: Victoria Land, University Valley sud | reverse complement strand
GTTCTATCAATACAGGAAATGAAGGTTTATTCTGGCTTAAAAAGATTAAAGAATTTAAATCTGAGGCTGCCGTAATAATGATAACGGCTTATGGCGATATTGATCTTGCTATCCGTTCTCTTAAAGAAGGTGCGGCGGATTTTGTGGTAAAACCCTGGCACAACGAAAAGCTGTTAATTACCATAAAGGAAGCTTTGAATAAAAAAACAAATGGAAAAGCGAATGAAATTCACATAAAATTTGAATCTGAAATAAACAGGGAGCTTCTGGGTGAGTCGCAGGTAATGCAGGAAATTTTTTACAAGATCCAAAAGATCGCGCCAACAGATGCGAACATTTTAATACTTGGAGAAAACGGAACCGGAAAAGATTTAATAGCAAAAGCTATCCACCGGCAATCTTTGCGGACAAACAAGCCATATATAAAAGTTGATGTGGGCGCTTTAACTGAGTCATTATTTGAAAGCGAATTATTTGGACATAAGAAAGGCGCTTTTACAGACGCGAGGGAAGACCGCGAAGGCAGATTTGAAGCAGCAAACGGCGGCACACTTTTTCTTGACGAGATCGGCAATATATCATTGCACCAGCAGGCAAAGCTTTTAAGTGTTTTGCAAAACAGGCAGGTTATGCGTTTGGGCGAAAACCAGGCAACAATGGTTGATATCAGATTGGTTTGTGCTACCAATGTCCCCCTGCAGGAGCTTGCAAATGAGATCCGCTTCAGAAAAGACCTGGTGTACAGGATTAACACTGTTGAAATAATAATTCCGCCGCTTCGTAAAAGGGGAAATGATATTATTCTTCTTGCACAGCATTTCAGCAAATTTTACTGTAATAAATATTTAAAACCCTGTGTTCAGTTCGATGAAAGCGCCAAGGATAAATTGCTGCACTACAATTATCCCGGAAATGTAAGAGAGCTGCAATACACCGTAGAGCGAGCCGTGATAATGGCAGATGGAGAAGTGCTGAAAGCAAACGATATTATCTTTTCTCCCATAGAATCTGTAAAACCGGAAGATGATGAGCCTGTTGAATTAAATTTAAATTCTGTTGAAAAGAATACGATTCTGAAAGTAATTGAAAAACACAATGGAAATATTTCCAAAGCAGCAAAAGAGTTAGGGCTTACGAGGACAGCATTATACAGAAGGCTGAGTAAATATGATATTTGAAAAGCAGAAGACAGGAGTAAGAAGACAGGAGCTAAGAAGCAAAAGGCGAGAGAAACTTAAATTTGACTTACTTCTATTTTTTTACTTCGTGCTTGTAACTTTTAGTTCTTACTTCTATCTTCAACGTCTTACTTCTATTTCCTAACTTCTATCTTCTTACTTCGTGCTTGTAACTTTTAGTTCTTACTTCTATCTTCAACGTCTTACTTCTATTTCCTAACTTCTATCTTCTTACTTCTATCTCCTAACTTCTAACTTCTTACCATGATATTTAAAAATATAGAGTGGCGTATATCAATAAGAGTTATACTTATGTTTACCTGCCTTATTGCCGAATCATTTTTTCTTGTAAAAAGTTGGTTTGTGGCGGCTGCAATATTATCGCCGCTTATTGTTTATAGCGTGATAGAATTTTTTCGTTTTCACCGTGAAGCACAGGTAGAGTTAAATCAATTTGTAGAATCGATTCATTACCGCGATTTTTCAAGAAACTTTGATGTAAAGCATGCACCTGCTGATCTGCAGTCTTTAAGAAAAGGCTTTAATGAAATCAACAGCACTTTTAAAGTAATCAGCAAAGAAAAAGAAACTCAGTACCAGTATTTACAAAAAATATTAGAGCTGGTAGATACGGGCATACTTTCTTACAAACACGAAGGCGGCGAAGTATTATGGATGAATGAAACGCTTAAAAAAATGCTTGGTTTGCCTTATTTAAAAACTATTCATTCGCTCAGCAAACGTGATGAAGAATTGTATAAACAGGTCATCGCATTAAAACCGGGAGAAACAAGAATTGCTACTGCTCACGCAGAAAGAAAATCTTTTAAAATATTGTTATCCGCCACAGCTTTTCAGACGGAAGGGGAGAAATTTAAGCTGATCGCTTTTCAGAATGTAGACGAAGCATTGGATGAAACGGAGTCGAAGGCCTGGCAAAAATTGCTGAGCGTAATGACACATGAAATCATGAATTCCATTGCGCCCATATCTTCTCTGGCAGATACCTTAAAAAACAGGCTGGAAGAGTCTGTTGCTAATTTAGATAATAACAGCGGCAGCTTAGATGATCTGAAATTAGGCATCGAAACAATCAAAAGAAGGAGCGAAGGACTATTAAAATTTGCCGAAACTTATCGCAACCTTAATAAGATCATTACTCCCAACCTGTCAAAAATATACGTTCGTGATCTTTTTGAAAACCTCTACAGCCTGATGGAGCCTACGCTCGATCAAAAGAACATAGAAATGGAAATAGTGCTCAAGGATACTGATTTAATTCTTGAAGCCGATACCAACCTTATTGAACAGGTATTGATAAATGTTATTGTAAACAGCATAGATGCTGTAAAAGACCAGGCCGCTCCCAAAATTTTACTAACGGCTGATATAACCATTAATAAAAAAGTGATTATAAAAATTGCCGACAATGGCGCTGGCATGAGTGATGAAGTGCTGGACAAAATTTTTATTCCTTTTTTTACTACTAAAAAAAGTGGCAGCGGCATTGGCCTCAGCCTTTGCAAGCAAATAATGATGCTTCATCATGGAAACATTCATGCGCAATCTATAGAAGGAAAAGGGACATCTTTTGTGCTGCAATTTTAAAAAAAAATGCTGCATTCATATTTGTTGTTTCTAATCTTTTAATCACTATTTTTCGATATTAAAATCATTAAAACAATTTCTCTTCTGATGGCTTCTTACATAGCCTGTGGTTTAAACCATGGGCTATGTATTAAACAATTCTGACCAATTCGGGAGCAGCAACTTAAACGCGGGTCTTGAATTATTAATCGTTACAAATAAATTATATTCCTAAATCTGACATCAATTTCCTGATAAGGGAAAAAATAAGCCGTATTAAAAGAAGAATCAGTTTGATTATCAATTAGTTATACTCTGGCACCAATGTAGTAAAAAGGTAAGAGTAAAAAAAATAACTATGATTACCACCTCTATCCTTTCTGAAAAATCTCTTATCGAAAACTGCATCAGCGGAAGCAGAAAAAGCCAAAAAGAAATGTACGATATGTTTTCTCCTAAAATGTATGCTATTTGTTTGCGGTACGCCAAAAATCAAATGGATGCAGAAGACATTTTGCAGGATGCTTTCGTAAAATTATTTACCAATCTTTACAAATTCAGAGGCGAAGGTTCTTTTGAAGGCTGGGTAAGAAGAATTTTTGTTAATACTGCTATTGAGCATTTAAGACGTAATAATGTAAAATTTTCAGAAAGCGATGGTCTTGAAAATACATTGACTGATAAACATACGAATGCATTAGACTGCCTTTACGAAAAAGACCTCCTTAAAACATCTATGAAGCTGAGTGAAGGTTATCGCACTGTTTTTCATCTGTATGCTGTTGAAGGATATTCTCATAAAGAGATTGCACAAAAATTAAGCATTACCGAAAGCACCAGCAAATCACAGTTTTCAAGAGCAAAAGCTTTACTGAGAGATGCTCTGCAGCACCAGGCAGCCGGCAGAAATAAACAAAGGGCGTAATACCGGAAAGGAGTTTTCTTTCTGGTTATAAATCCATTTTAAATGCTTTTAATTTTTCTAACATAATGCCCCTGTAATTATTGATAACTTGTATACATTTGACCTCCGGTAAAGAAAAAAACTATGTATGAATCTTCTCCAAATTATGCAATCGGAATTGATATTGGCGGCACTAACACCGAATTTGGTATTGTTAACCACCGCGGGGAAATTCTGGAAAAAGGTAAAATAAAAACCAATACTTATCCCACTATCGAACCTTATCTGGAGGAATTGTATGATAATTTAATGCCTCTCATTAATGCCTGGCAAAAGACAGGGAATATTGCAGGTATTGGTGTAGGGGCTCCTAATGGTAATTACTACACGGGACTAATAGAATATGCACCCAATTTACGTTGGAATGGCACTATACCGCTGGCAAAATTATTAACGGACAAATTTGGTTTACCCTGTACTTTAACCAACGATGCCAATGCCGCCGCAGTTGGCGAAATGACGTACGGAGCGGCCAAAGGTTTTAAAGATTTTATTATGATTACGCTGGGTACAGGTATGGGCAGCGGCATTGTCTGCAACGGGCAAATGGTGTATGGGCACGACGGGTACGCAGGCGAGTTAGGACATACCATTATCAGGCATGGCGGAAGAAAACACTGGAAAACTGACCTCGAAGGTTCATTAGAATCGTATTGTTCTGCCACAGGTATTATGCTTACCGCAAAAGAAATGCTGCTGACAAGCAATGAGGAAAGCCTGCTTCGGGAATATGATTTAGATAAAATCAACTCCAGATTAGTGTACGAATGCGCTTTAAAAGGTGATAAAATAGCGCAGGAAACTTATAGGTTTACAGGGCAAATACTCGGAGAAGCGCTTGCTAACTTTGTAATGTTTTCATCTCCGGAAGCGATTATTTTGTTTGGCGGCGTGATAAAAGCAGGAGATTTGTTTTTGAAAGCTGCAAGAGAGCATATGGAGAAAAATCTGCTTCCTCTTTATAAAAATAAAGTAAAAATTATCTTGAGTGAGCTAAACGAAGCAGATGCCGCCATACTGGGTGCAAGTACTTTGGTCTGGAATCTCAATCATACCAATAAGGCAGTAATTCCTTGATAGTTTTTTATTTGATCCGATTTATAATTATATAATACATCTTACATCACATTGCCGCTCAGCATTGCAGCCTGATATTAATCCTGCTGATATTAATAAACTTTTTGCAGTACTTCCATATTTCCATATTTCAATGTAAGATAAAGCTTTAGCGATGGTATGATTATTTGAATATTAAGTTTGAGATGTTTAAATATTAACTAAATAAATTTTTTTTATGTTAGAAAGAGATGATGAATTAAACGAAGACCTCAGCAGCGGTACATCGAACGCTAAAAGAAACGTAAGTCATACAATGAACGATATGTCTGACGATACAAGGGAAGTAAAAAATGATTTAGAAGATGATGCTGACGTTGCAGGCCATAAAATAAAACATGCCTCACACGACATTGCTGATAGTACTGAAGACGCAGCAGATGATGTTAAGCACAAGTCAAAAGGTATGTGGGAAAATATTAAAGACAAAGCAGAAGATGTCGGAGACAGTATTAAAAAAACTTTTGATTAATTTTTTGCAGCAGCAATGCAGTTTTGTTCGGTATTTTTAAAACTGTACTTTTTTATTATCATTAATAAAAAGAGATAAAAACACAATGGCAGCAATTTAGCTGCCATTGTGTTTTATACAAACCAATCTTCAACAACTATTTTAGTTAAGATTAAAGACAAATTGTCCAAACGAGCCTAAGCGGCAGATGGTAATGAGATTGTTATTAAGCCTGCTTTTATTTATGTTTCTGAGTGCAAGCAGTTAATCTTTACAAAAGAAGCCAAGGGGGAAATTAAAATAGGTTTGTAATCCAAAAAGATTTGACAGTTAAGTAATGAATAAAAAAAGTATACAATAATATTTTAGTAAAAAATAAATATTTTAGTAAAAAATAGAAAATAAAAAAGAAGCTTTTTCCCTGGAAAAAGCTTCTTTTTTATTTTACAGCCTCAGCAATAATTTATTCTATTATGGTTTTCCGCTGCCGCCGCTTCCACTTGTACCGCTTCCGCTGGTTCCTGATCCTGTACCGCTTCCGCTTGTGCCCGATCCGCTTCCGCTTGTGCCGGATCCGCTGGTTCCTGTTCCGCTTCCGCTATGACTTCCGCTTCCACTAGTTCCTGTTCCGCTTCCGCTGTGCGTTCCTGTTCCGCCGCCATGCATTCCGCTTCCGCTATGTGTACCGCTTCCGCTTGTACCAGAGCCGCTTCCGCTTGTGCCGGAGCCGCTTCCGCTTGTGCCGGAGCCGCTTCCGCTTGTGCCGGAGCCGCTTCCGCTCGTTCCTGTACCGCTTCCTGTATTACTTCCGCCAGTACCTGTTCCGCCGGTTCCGCTGCCGCTGCCGGTAGCGCTTCCAGAACCTGTAGACCCGGATCCGCCTGCAGACCCCGATCCGCTACCTGTACCAGAACCACTTGAAGAGCCCGTTCCATTTGTTGTACCGGTTCCTATTCCGCCATTTCCGGTCGCTCCCGATTGATTCATTCCCGAAGAGTCAGTCATAGCTGATCCTGTGTCTGTTCCGCTTGTTCCACTTCCGCTGCTCATACTTGAGCTGTTAGCAGCAGTGCTGTCGGTAGTGCTGGTACTGCTGCCGCCCGAATTGCAGGCAGATAAGGCTAAAAGCAGCGCACTTCCAAAAATTACTTTCTTCATGTTTCTTGTTTTAATGATTAAATTTTTGATGGTCCTGATATATTGACTTATCTTAATACTTCAATTTCCCTGCCATTACTTTTGTAGAAAAAAAAGTTTAAGATGGGGAAAAAGAATACAATTCTTTACTTTAAGTCATCGAATTATTCTTATAATTCGTTCTTGGTATCAAACTTATTTTTAAAGGAATGTGTGCGATAAAACAATTGCGGATGCAGGATATTTTATTAATATTTTTAATTAAACGATACGATTACAATCATTGAATGAATGGTACAAGTGAGAAAATAAATTGAATGTAAACGACAATTTACAATTATTGGTAATATTATTATCTTTAACTTGTCAGCAATTTTTTCGTTCAACAGTATACATTGACATTTAAAAAAACCATCCGGTGAAGTTATTTTACCTTATCCTTATTACCATCTTATCTGTTTCGTGTAATCATGAAAGAGTAATCGCTCATGCTGGTGCGGACGCCGCAAACACGAAAAAACTCACTTATCAAAACCCTGTTTTTAACCATGATTTTCCTGATCCGAATTTAGTACAGGCAAAAGATGGCTTTTTTTATGTCTATTCTACACAGGCAAGCTGGAAAAAAGAAAATTTCGGCGGAGATTACTTTCTCCCAATCATTCGTTCTAAAAATTTAGTTGACTGGCAGGTGGTTGGAGATGCGTTGACTAAAAAACCGGATTGGAAGTCAGCTGGCGGAATATGGGCGCCTGACGCCTCTTTCTATAATAATACTTATTTTTTATATTACTCTTATTCCACCTGGGGCGATCCAAACCCGGGTATCGGAGTGGCGACTTCAGAAAGACCGGAAGGTCCTTTTACCGATCATGGCAAATTATTTTTTAGCAAAGAAATTGGGGTGGATAACTCTATAGACCCTTTTTTATATGAAGAAGAAGGAAAACCCTATCTAATATGGGGCAGCTTTCATGGTATATACGGAGTAGAGCTAACTGCAGACGGCCTGCACATAAAAGGCGATAAATTTCAGATAGGCGGAAATGCTTATGAAGGATCATTTATTTATAAGAAAGACGGGTTTTATTATTATTTGGGATCAACCGGCACCTGTTGCGAAGGTGAAAAAAGCACTTACAAGGTTAAAGTAGCAAGATCTGCAACATTTAAAGGTCCTTATGTTGATAAGGAAGGCAAATCTTTATTGGAGAACGGGGGAACATTGTTACTGCAAAAAGACCCCGGACAGGATGGATTTATCGGCCCTGGTCATAATGGTGATATTGTTACTGATAAAGCCGGACAGACCTGGATGATTTATCATGCTTTTGATAAAAAAGAACCTACACGCCGAGTGATGTTATTAGATAAAATTGACTGGAAAGAAGGATGGCCGGTAATAGAGAATTCAGAGCCGACCTTTACATCTCATCAAGGTCCTGTTTTTTGAGGATATGACCTTTTTGACAAGTTATTACAGGAAAGTAATAATTAATTTTAATTCTTTCACTGCTATTGTTGAGTGTTCTTTAGCAATAAATATTGCAGAAGGAGTTCAGGAAATTATAAAAAGTTGAATGAACTAATAGTATATTAAGATAATATATCTTTTAATTTCATTTATTTAGTTTAATTTAGGCAAACAAGAAAAATTATTTCTTTTATAATTAGGCCTGCGAGTTTTAATTCATAACCGATAATTCGAATTGGACTCATTACTTATTTTACTATGTTTAACGCAAACATTTGTATTGTTATTGTATTTGATAAGATATAGCGCTTTTACTCGTGTTTTTACCAATAATATTAGTAATGGATCAAAGTATGTGTTACAAGATTTTATTCGCTTGCCTCTTTTGGATTGCTTTTTAAAAAGCCTTTGCAAGTGAAGAACACTCTGTAGAGGTATGAAACTCCATTTTGTACAGAATGATAACTAATCTTTGGCCGTTTTTAATAATGATGTATTAAAAAAGACTACGGCTAAAGTACATTACAACTTTGTATCCTGCTGATTAAGTGAGATAAATGTAATGATGAGAAGCGTAATCAATACACTAAACGAATTTGCAAAAGAAAATTCGTTTCTTTCTTTAATCGCTCTTGCAATTATTGGAAATTTAGCAACAGATATTTTTTAAAAAAATTTCGTTATACCTCATTATTAATCTTGCAAAACGAACGGATAAATGGTCCGTAAAAAAAGTAAATATTTTAATTGATCTTTATGAAAAAGAAATAGAACGAGTAGAAAAAATTAAAAATAAAGACCCAAATGAGCTATCTATGCTGGTAGAAAATTTATATGATGAATATTATTTTTATGCTTTTAATCATTATTGCGTATAGTATTTTATACTACACAGCCAAATACTTTGAGTACTCGTTTTATGCTTTTATTGGAGCTGGCTTTATTCCAATCTTTAAAAACGTAGCAAATATTTATTACAACTATAGTTTGATGATAAAATCAAAGGATTTTGATAGCTATAAAATTAAAAAACTGAATGAGATTTCGAGATGGAAGGAATATAATTAATAATTACATTCTAAATCCTTCCGCCATCTTTACATTCCGTATCTCCGATCCGTTTCTGATTTCGTCTGTAGCTGTTTTTATAATCTGATCGCCGGCATTCAGGTTTCCGTATACTTCTGCTTTATCACCTGCTTCACGGCCTTTCTTTACGTCTACCCACTCTGCCTTTTGGTTCACCACTCTTATTACGAAAACCTTTTCTGTTGAGGATACCAGAGCTGTTTTAGGTATTACGAAAGAGCTGTCTTTAGATGGCAGCGGTATGTTGACTTCAGCATACATACCCGGCAGTAATTTCTTATCATTATTAATAAAATCCATTTCCAAACGTTCAGAGCGTAAATGCTCGTCAAGAGCTCCGGCCATACGTTTTACTTTAGCATTGAATTTTTGATTAGGTAAAGACTTTACATTAAAAGAAACTGCATCCTGCTGACTCAAAAGACCCGTGTATACTTCCGGAACTGAGATAACGAGACGCAATCTTTTCTGCTGCTGCAAAACAAACAACGGCATGTCAGAACCTTTTCCTGCTGGTCCTACATAGGCTCCGGGATTTATATTGCGCTGCGTTATCACGCCGGCGAAAGGCGCTTTTATGTTTAAATAATTTCGCGTAGCAGCTATCGAGCCATAAGCAGCTTTAGCGCCTTGCAGCCTTGCATTTTGAGAGTTTACTTCGGCCAAAGCTTCATCAAGATCATTGGGTGAAATAGTGCCCGGTGTTTTGCTGGTCTCCAATAACCTGTCGTAATGCGCTTTGGTAGAAATATAAATGGCCTGTATTGATTTCAGATTTGATTGTGACTCTGAAAGCTGTGAATTTATTTCCGGCGCTTCCATACTTACCAGCAACTGTCCCTGCCTGACTTCAGAACCAACATCAACATAAACATTCTTTACAAAACTGTTTTCTTTTGCATAAATATCCACTTGCTGGTAAGGAAGCAATTCACCGGGAATTTGAAGCGATGAAGCAAGCTTTCCTTTTTGCAGACTGATCACTTCTGTTGGCGGAACAGAATCTTCCTTTGACGTTTTTTCAGCTTCTTTTTCTGCTCTGTTGTGGCACGAAGCGCCTGAATAGCACAAACTCAGGAAATAACAAAAAACAGCCGTTAATCTTAAAAAGCTATGCTTGTTCATGATGCTCATAAAGTGACGAAATATAATGAATACTTTCTTTGTCTTCCGGGTCTAAAGAAACAGATTGAGTTGACGCTTTTCCCTGCAACCAGGCAAATACAAGCGGCAGAATGGTGATGGCAACTAAGGTGGAAACGATTAATCCGCCTATCACTGCGCGTCCTAAAGGCGAGGCCTGGTCTCCGCCTTCACCCAATCCCGATGCCATAGGTATCATGCCGGCTATCATCGCCACACTTGTCATAAGTATTGGTCTCAAACGCAGAGCTGCGGCCTCTCTTGCAGACTCTGTTGCATCGCCATTGTGCATTCTGAATTGTTCTGCATTGGTGATTAATAAAACAGAGTTGGAAATGGAAACACCGACAGACATAATCATTCCCATATAAGATTGCAGGTTGAGTGTAGAACCTGTAAGCATAAGCAACAGCAGGGAACCGGCAATAACCGCAGGAACTGTTGACAACACTACTAATGAAACTTTGAACGATTGGAAATTGGCGGCCAGCATAAGAAAAATTACTACAATAGCTACTATCAGACCTGTTTGCAAACTGCCGAGTGTTTCGTTTAATATCTCGCTCAAACCTTTTGTTTCTATGGTAAGTCCGCGCGGCAATTCTCCTAAAGATCTAACCGCTGCTTCCACATCTTTGGTCGCCGTTCCAAGGTCTTTTTTGTTGAGATTAGCAGTTACAGAAAGCATGGGAAGCGCGCCAATAAGATCGTTTTCACCATAAGTGGTGTCAGGGGTAATGTCTGCAACATCACTCAAAACCGGTCGCGGTGAATTGCTTAATACCGGGATCTCGCCAATATCATTTATGCTTGACATTTTATATTCCGGTATTTCCACCTGCACGTTGTAGGCCAGTCCTGCTTTTTGATCGAGCCAGACGTTTTTTTCTGTATATCTGGACGAAGAAGTGGATGCTGTAAGCGAGCGGGAAATGTCTGATACGCCAACGCCTAATTGTGCTGCTTTTATACGATCAATATTAATGTTTATAGCAGGATATTTCGTTGACTGACCAAGCTGAACATCTCTTAAATATGAAATTTGCTGAAGCTTTTTTAATACTTTACCGGCATATTCTTCATTCTGCTTTTTATTTTTTCCTGCTATTCTTACTTCTACAGGAGTCGGAGAACCCTGGCTGAGAATTTTATCGGTAAGTTCTATCGGCTCAAAAGACAGTTTCAATCCTGGCAGTTCTTCTTTCATTTTTTGTCTGAATCTTTCTTTAAGATCATCGAGATTGACTTTATAATCCTCGCTTAGATTCACCTGCAAAACGGCTTCGTGCGTTCCGCTCATAAACAAATAAATCGGGCTTGTCGAAAACTGAGAAGGATGCACGCCGACAAAGGCAGAGGTAACGGCTATATTTTTTTTGCCTGTAAGCTCTTCGAGAATACGAAGCGTTTTGACCATACTTTCTTCAGTACGTTCAAGCCTTGTACCTTCGGCGCCGCGTATCCTTACCTGAAACTGGCGGCCATTCACTTTAGGCAAAACATCACGTCCTATGGAAGCAAGCAGAAAACCTGCCAAAAAAATGGCAAGCACAAAATAACACGCCACAATAATTTTTCTATAAGGAAATAAGCGATTTAGGAAACGAAGAAACCTGTTTCTAAATCTATCAAAAAGACTTGCTTTATTGGTATTTGAAGGATGTTGTATTAAAACCTTTTTTTGATCCCAGGTATTCTTTTCTGAATCAGCGCTTAAATGAGAAGCCAGAAATTCTTCATTGTCTGTTAATCCTGCTGATGAACCCGAATGTTCGTGAGGCGTTTTCATTAGCCAGTTTGCCAGTATTGGCACAAATGTTTGCGCCAGCAAGTAAGAAGCGATCATTGAAAAGCCGATAGCCATTGCCAGCGGCAGAAACAAAGCGCCCGGAATACCGCTCATAGTAAATGCAGGGGCAAAAACCGCCAAAATACAAAATAAAATGAGCAGCTTTGGGAAAGCAATTTCTTTACAAGCGTCCCAGATGGCAAGCGCTTTGGGCTTGCCCATATCAAAATGCTGGTGAATATTTTCTATCGTTACCGTAGATTCATCTACCAGGATGCCAATGGCTAATGACAACCCGCTTAAGGTCATAATATTAATGGTCTGATGAAAAAGATACAGAAATAAAACGCCTGTAATAATAGATGCCGGAATAGTAAGTATGACAATGAGCGCTCCGCGTTTATCTCCCAAAAACAACAAAACCATTATACCCGTAAGCACAGCGCCGATAGCTCCTTCGGTTACCAGGCTTTTTACGGCATTTATCACATAAACAGACTGGTCAAATTCATAAGAAAGTTTTACATCAGGCGGCAAAAGACTTTGAAAGCGGGGAATAGCTTTTTTCAGGTTTTGCACTACTTCCCAGGTAGAAGCGTCTGCCGATTTGGTGATAGGCATATAAATAGACCGGCGGCCATTTACCAAAGCGTAGCTGCTCGTAATATCAGCAGCGTCTTCTACAGTTGCAACATCTTTCAGATATAAGTTTTGTGCACTGCCTTTAAACAGCGGGATTTCTTCAAAATCTTTAATCTGTTTTATTGCTGTGTTGGCAGGCGTCAGGTAATTAAAATTTCCTATTCTGACATTACCGGCAGGAGAAGCCTGGTTATTATCCCTTAACGCCTGTACGATCTGATCGGGAGTAAGGTTATGCGCCCTTAATAATTCCGGATCAACCTTTATCACTACCGTACGCACGTTACCGCCAAAAGGAGCGGGCGAGATTAAACCGGGAATAGAAGTAAATGAAGAACGTACGTAAACATTAGCAAGGTCAAGCAATTCATTATTATTACGTACAGCGCTGCTTAATACCAACTGCCCGACAGGAAGGGTAGAAGCGTCAAAACGAATAATAAAAGGTGGTTGTGTACCAGGCGGAAAGATAGCTTGCGCACGATTTGTAAATGCAGTTACCTCTGCGGCAGCCTGTGCCATGTTTGTGCCTTCATAAAAAGAAAGCTTAATCAAAGTTAATCCCTGTATATTTTTGGTTTCTATGCTTTTTACTCCGGAAACATACAATAAAAGGTTTACATACTGCTTGCCAAAATAACCTTCCATTTGTGAAGGCGTATATCCGCCGAAAGGATGAGAGATATAAATTACAGGCAGGTTAAGGTTTGGGAAAATATCAATTTTTATATTGCGTATAGCATTAATTCCAAAGAAAAATACACCTGCAACTATTACAAGAACAGTAATCGGTTTTCTTAATGCGCTTCTGATTAATCCCATGTATTTAAATGAACAATTAAAACAATGATTTACAATTTTTTTATAAAGATGCCAAAATCTCCCGCAGCGGCAGCTTTATACAAGAGCGCCTGCCATACATTATTATAGGTAATATCTCGATCGGTTTCTGCCCGGTTCAAAGCATATAAAGCCTGCGTGACATCTATAATACCTGTTAATCCGTTTTTATATAAAACACTTTTTTGAAGGTATGCATCAGATGCTGCTTTCACTTCGGCAGGTACTTCATAATAATTTTGCAGTGCATTTTTTATTTTTGTTCCCGCAAGGATCATTTCATTTTTTAACTGTTGGTCAGCAACGTTGTATTCTTCTTTTAATCCCTGTGAAGTAAATTTTTGTGAAAGAACCTGTTCACTTATTTTTAAGTAACCAGATAAGTTCCATATTATTCCGGCTCCGATCAGATAATTTATCCGCGTTGGTTTTACGCCTTCTGTATAATTTTTAGTATAACCGTCAAGATTTGACAAATTGTAATTATAATTGAACCCCGATCCTCTTCCCTGAAAAACGCCATATGCCGAAATAGTGGGATATTTAAAAGTATTATAATATCTTGCCTGCGCATTACTGAGATCAACGCGACTCTGGTAATATTTCAAGGTTGGATGATCGCTTTCTATTGTCTGAACAGAAGTATCAATGTTGGCGGGTATCGTGGTAATGAAAACGGTATCGAGGGCAAAGTTTCGTGCAGCAATGCCAATTAATGTAGAAAGCTGGTTACTCTGTTCCTGCTCGTTGTCTGTTGCTCTGGTCAGCAGTATTTTAGCATTAGAGACTTCCGCATTAGCCTGCGAAGAGTCTACGCCCGGGTTTAAGCCATTTCTTGCCCGTGCCGTCACTACGGTTGCAAGAGATTTAGCACGTTCAAGATTTTTTTGCTGCGAAAGTGTGAGACGTTGGGCTGCTAATAAATTCAAATACGCTGCAGAAACTCTTATCTGATGTTGAAACTGTTCCTGCGCCAGATCTGCCTCATCCTGTGCGACTGCTGCTTTGGCAGCCTGTACTTTTTTACGTGCCCTTCCAAAGGAAAAAAAATCCCAGTTAATGTTGGCAAGGTATAATGATCCAAAGGCAGTGTTCCAGTTTTGCTTGTCCATGGCAGGCCCGGAAGGAGCTGCACTAAGACCGCGATAGCTGTATAAAATGCCGTTCTGGCCATTCACCGTTCCATAATCCTGCTGCATTGAAATATTCAAATCGGGTAAATACTCCTTTTTGCTTTGTGCAACAGATGCCGCCGATGCCTTTACATAGCTGGATTTAGCTTTTAATGTTCCATAATTTTGAAGAGCAACACTTACCGCATCCTTAAGAGTAAGCACTTTCTCCTGGCTAAAACTCTTACTGACAATAGTAGTTATTAGAAGAGATAGTATATAACAAAGTAACTTTTTTACCATGAAACAGAATTATTCTAAGCGGAATAAGACAAAGCTACATGTCAGGCACAATGATAGAAGAATTAATTTTAAAAATTAGCATGAATAATAATATTAAATTTTTTTAATACTTAATAATATTTTTTGTTTTTTGGCTTCAACATCCTTTTGTAACTATGCTTCAACATCCTTTGTAACTGTTAAGTAAGAAAATAATTTTTCTCTGCAAATGGTTTCATAAATTGGCAGAAGATCCTTCAAAAACTCTTACAACTTTTTTCGCGTATTTACAGTTTATTCTTTACAACATTTTCCAAAGCTAAAATCCGCTTGATTTAGAATCGAAATGTTCCTTCGATTTTTGGTCGGTTTAATTTTTTTTTTATTTTTCAACTTTTTGAAATAACTTTTTAAAATATCGTATTTCAATATTTTTCAGTCAGCTTTTTACGTAATTATTGTATGAAAAATTTAACTATAAATCATAAAAGCAAGCTTCCCTTACATGTGCAGGTGGAAGAAATGTTGCGTGAACTTATAAAAGTACCTGAGTATAAAAACGGAGCTTTTCTTCCTAAAGAAATAGATCTTGCCAACCGGTTAGGAATATCGCGTAATACAGTTCGTCAGGCTACCAATAAATTAGAAAATGAAGGTCTTTTAGTCAGAAAAAAAGGAATTGGAACTACAGTAGCTGCCCAGATTCCTTTACAAACAAGCTTAAACAATTGGTACAGCTTTACGCTGGAAATGAAAAGCCGTGGTGTAAATGTTCTGAATCTTGAGTTAAAGATAGAAAAAGTGCAGGCAAGTGAAAAGATCGCAAAGTTTTTAAAAATAAAAGCAGGAACTGAATTAGTGAAGCTTTCAAAGTTAAAAGGAGCGGGTGCCGATCCAATTGTTTACTTCGAAAGCTTCTTTCATCCCCGTATAGAATTAACGCAGCAGGATGATTTGAATAAGCCGTTATACCAGTTGTTAGAAGAAAAATATTGTATTATAGTTGAGCGCTCCAGTGAACATATCAATGCTATTACTGACGCGGGTGTTGCAAAAAAATTAAAGATTAATTCAAAATTCCCAATTCTGTTTCGCGAACGTGTGGTATATGACTCAGGCAACAAGCCTATAGAATATAATTTAGGGTATTACCGCTCCGATAAATTTACTTATTTCATCGAAATAAAAAAAGATATATAGTTTTTTGCTGTTTTATTTTCCGGAATAAAAAGCAGCATTTAGAATGTGAGACGTGTCTAACGTTATTTATTTTCGTTTAGTATAATTTCTTAAAAAAAATTTTTTTTTAGTTATTATGTTGGTATGTTTGAACATGGAAATATTTTGCTTCCCTGATTGCTGATTTTTAATTTTTATTTAAAAAAGGCAATTTGTTATTATAACTGATTTATTGAAGTTTTTATAAAAATTATATAATAAAAATTTTTGACAATCTAAAATACGGTAAAACTCAGTTGATGCAAAATAAAAAGTATTTGCTGATTTGGTTATTAAATTCAATTATTCATTTTTTTAAAAATTGCCTTATGACTAAAACTTCACTTCGGGCATCTTTGTTAAGCGCTCTTTTATTCTTGTTCTTTGTATCAGGCTGGGCTCAAAACAGAACCATAACCGGTAAAGTTACGGACAGCGCAGGCGCGCCGCTGTCTAACGTATCCATCCAGGTAAAAGGTACCAATAGCGGTGCTTTTACCGATGCAAATGGTAATTACAGTATAAATGTTACATCTGCCAACCCAAAGCTTGTATTTAGCTATACCGGTATGCAGTCGCAGGAAACAGCAGTCGGCAATCAAAGGGCTGTTAATTTGCGGTTGCAAAGCCTGAATAATGCTTTAGGCGAGGTGGTGGTGATTGGTTATGGAACTACCCGGAAATCTGATCTGACAGGCTCTGTAGCTACAGTAAAAGCTGACAGACTTCTTGACAGGCCTGTAACAGACGTATCACAGGCTTTGCAAGGCAGAGTGCCAGGTGTAGATGTCAGTATCAATACAAGTGCTCCCGGCGAACCTGCTAAAATCCGTATTCGCGGTACGAGCTCTATCAATTCAGGTCTTGATCCGTTATTTGTAGTAGACGGCGTAATTGGTGTGGATGCTACCACGCTCAATCCAAATGATATTGCTTCGCTGGAGGTATTAAAGGACGCTTCTTCAACTGCGATATATGGAGCAAGAGGAGCAAATGGTGTGATTATCATTACTACAAAACGCGGAATTAAAGGACGAACCCGTGTATCTTATGATACTTATGTTTCTCAAAATACTTTGCAGCGTCACCTCAGAGCTTTAAATGCTGACCAGTTTATGCAAGTCTATAACCTCGCGTATCAAAATACACAGAAGTACGACTCGTTAGGATTTGCTGAAGGAAAATACGTACCCAATAATCCTAAAGACTTACCAAAGCTTTTTGATGCAAATGGAAAACCGTTGTATAATACAAACTGGGAAAGCGAGGTGTATAAGCCTTCCTATAGTAATAGTCATCAGCTTACCCTGCAGGGCGGCGGCGATAAGTCAGTGTATAGCATGTCGTTAGGTTATTTAGACCAGAATGGTCTAATGATACAATCATGGTTTAAAAGATACTCTGCCCGTTTCACGATGGACAATGATATAAATAAATGGTTGAAAATCGGGGGAAGTCTTTCGTTGATAAGAAGCACAGAAAGAATAGTGTCTGATGCAAACGGCGGATTAAATGTATCCAGGATGGTGATTGAGGGATTACCAATTATTCCTGTAAAATATCCTGACGGAACATGGGGAGGCAACAGTGATTTCCCTGGTATGGAAGGTGGAAGTAATCCTGTAAATATTGCTACCAATCGTTACACATTAAGAAATTATCAGCATTCGTTGGGCAATGTCTATGCCTTATTTCACATAGCAAAAGATCTCGATTTCAGATCTGATTTTGGGTTTGATTTAAATAATGAAAAAGATAACTTTTATTCCGGAAGAGAACTTTCATCATTGTCTGCCAATGACAGAGGTGATGCAAGCATTAGCAATCTGGTGACAAATTACTGGCAAACCGAAAACTACCTTACTTATAATAAGCAGGTAACCAGTAGTCAGAGACTTACTGCTCTTTTAGGCCTTTCATGGCAAAAAACGAATAGGGAATATTTTGGAGCAAGCACTTCCAACTTCATTGATGATTACTGGCAATGGCACAATCTTGGAGCCGGTACCGGACAGCCCGGCGTTGGTTCATTCGATGACAGATCTGCAATGAATTCTTACTTTGCAAGACTTACGTACAATATCAGCGATAGATATTTGTTAACTGCTACAGGCAGGTACGATGGTTCTTCAAGGTTTGGTGCAAATAATAAATATGCATTCTTTCCTTCTATAGGAGCTGCATGGAACATATCTCAGGAAGATTTTTTAAAGGGTAATGATGTTATAAGCCAACTGAAATTAAGAGCAAGTTATGGTTCTGCAGGTAACCAGGAAATTGGAAATAACCGCTCAATTCAGTTGTTAGGTTCGGGCACCACTATTATAAACGGAACCAGGCAACCAACTATCTATCGCTCCAGCTTTGGTAACCCTGATTTGAAATGGGAGCGCAGCAACCAATTTGATGTGGGAGTTGAGATCGGTCTCTTTCATAACCGCCTTAATATAAATGCTGACTATTATAAAAAAGATACAAAAGACATGTTGTTAGAAGCGCCGGTACCCTGGACATCAGGTTTTTCAAGCGTCACTCAAAATATAGGTTCATTGCAAAACGCAGGGGTTGAGGTAGCGATAAATACACGAAACATAAGCACTAAAGATTTTACCTGGACAACTGACCTTAACTTCGCTGCCAACCATAATAAGATTACTCACTTAGGCGTAAATAATGATGATATTTACCCCGGTCCGTGGTTTCTTGGCCAGACAAATATTCTTCGCGTAGGCTGGCCTGTTGGTACTTTCTGGGGTTATGAGAGAGAAGGCGTATGGGGAACAAAAGAAGCGGCTGAAGCAGCGAAATACAATTTGAAGCCAGGCGATCTTAAATGGAAAGATCAGAACAATGATGGAATAATAAACGATGCAGACAATGTGCGTCTTGGCCAGGCGTATCCTCAGTGGACTGGTGATATTATCAACACCTTTAACTATAAAAACTTTGATTTTACATTCGATATCCGTTTCGTACAAGGTGTAAATACCGTATCTAATTTTATGCATTCTACAGAAGACAGGCAGGCAATTGCCAATAGTTTAGCGACAGTGCTTGGTGCATGGACGCCAACAAATCAAAACAGTCGAATTGCTGAAGTTCGTTACTACGGTTCATTCTATCAAACCCATATAGACAGCCACTGGGTACAGGATGGCTCATTTATAAGAGGTCAAAATTTTGTATTAGGTTACACATTGCCTTCATCTGCTACAGGCAGGGTAAAGATTGACCGTTTACGTTTTTATGTGAGCGCACAAAACTTATTTCTAAGTACCAAATACACCGGTTATGATCCTGAAGTGACAACATTTGGCGGAAACCTGACACAAAACCAGGATTTCTTTCCTTATCCGCATCCGCGTGTGATAAATGCAGGTCTGAACCTTAGTTTTTAATAATTGAAATCATTAATAATAAAGAAATGAAAAATATAAAGTTTCTACAATATACAGTTCTGGCAGCCCTGGTATTAGGCTTGGGATCGTGCAAGAAATTTTTGGAGGAAAATCCAACCGGTTCATTAACGCCTTCATCAAATGTTACCAGTTCTGAAATTGCCCGAGCCCTCGCTAATTCTGCCTATTCTAATTTGAATACATTAGATGAAGGTTCAGGAGGATATGGAGGTAATACAGCAGAATTAATGGAATTTATGTCTGGCAAAGCATCAGGCAATGCACAAACAGAAAGTTTCAGATATTATAACCTTACCTATGATGCCCAATCTTTTTATATTGATAGCTGGTGGCAGGGCTTGTTTTACGGGGTATCTAATTGCAACCTCGCTTTGCAAAAAATACCTACTATACCAATGGATACCGTTACCAAGGTAAACATGCTTGCAGAAGTGCACACCTTGCGGGCTTTATACTACTTTTACCTTGTTCGTATGTATGGGGCGGTGCCGAAAATAACTGATGTAGCGTCAGACCTTTCTAAATTGCGCCCTTCCCGCGACTCGATTAAGACAATTTACGATGAGATAATTATTCCTGATTTATTAGCTGCAGAGGCATCTGCCCTCCCTTGGCAGGATAATACAGGCAGAATATCTATGAGTGCAGTAAAGTCATTACTTGCAGATGTTTACCTTACATACGCCGGCTATCCCGTATTAGCCGGACAGCAGTATTACGCGGAGTCTGCCAAACGATCTAAAGATGTAATGGACAAAGGCGGATATCAGTTGTTTACTGAGTATACTGATATGATTAACCCTGCCAATAAAAACAAAGGAGAATTTATATGGCAGGTACAGTTTGCTGCCGGGTTAAATGATAATGATCTTACAGCAAAAGCGTTGCCTCAGTATCATGATATCGCTGTTTATTCCGATGAGTTTGGGGGTCTTGTACCCACAACCCAATTCATTCAAAGTTATCCTGCCGGAGACAAACGCACGCAGGAAAGACAATTTTACTATACAAAGTGGACTAAAAACGGGTCTACTACCGATACAATAGTTCTTGGTGGTTATTATATATACAAATGGTTTGATGCAAATGCTGTCACCAACACAGCTCACGCAGATCTGAATTATACCATATACCGGTTGGCAGATGTAATGCTGATGTATGCAGAGGCTTCTAACCGGGTAGAAGGAGCGCCAAATGCAGTTGCTGTTGATGCAGTGAATAAAATACGGCAAAGGGCTATGCTTACACCTATAGCGACTATGAGCCAGGATGCATTTGAAAAAGAAGTATGGACACAACGTTATTTAGAACTGGCATATGAAGGTAAAACGTGGTTTGACATGTTACGTACAAGAAAGGTCAGAAACGATCTTACAGACAATTTTGATGATTTTGTAGGACATATAACGGTCTGGGGCAAAACTTTTACTGCAAATCAATTGCTGTTCCCAATCCCTCTAAGAGAGATAAATAACAACCCTATGCTTACGCAGAACAGTGGATTTTAGCGGCCGGTCGTATTGATATATTTATATAACCGGTAAAATTTTTAATTAATTATTTTACCGGTTTTTGTTCTAAAAACAAAAATAATAAAATGAAAAGAAGAAGCTTTATAAAGGAAACTGCGATGACCTCCGGCAGTATTCTGATTATGCATGATCTTTTCGCCCGGAGGCAAAGCAAATTATATGGGTATAACAATATGACCTATACGCTTGATACAACCTGGTCTAAAACAAATGCTTCCCAATTTCCTGTAAATGATTGCCACGAAATGGTGCAAGACAGCAAAGGAAGAATTATCCTGTTAACCAATGAAACAAAAAATAATGTTCTGGTATATAATACTGGTGGAAAATTATTAGATAGCTGGGGACATATTTTCCCCGGGGGGCATGGATTAACACTGCACAACGAAAACGGGACAGAATTCTTATATATTACTGATACTGTAAAGCACCAGGTATATAAAACGACCATGGAAGGAAAAGTGTTGCTTACCATTGATGCACCATTAGAAGCCGGAATTTATACAAAGCCTGAAGAATTTGTTCCAACAGAAACAGTGATTGACGCAAATGGCGATATTTTTATTGCTGACGGTTATGGCGCACAATATATTTTGCATTATGACAGCAAGGGAAAGCTAAAAAATCATTTTGGCGGCAGGGGGGAAGGTGATACACATCTTGATAACGCACATGGTATTTGCTTCGATACAAGAAATAACAAACATTCGCTGCTAATCACCGACAGAACAAGAAACTGCTTCAAAAGGTTTAGTAAAGAAGGAGACTTAATAGAAGTAATAAAACTTCCGGGAGCCTGTGTTTGCAGGCCGGTAATAAAAGGTGACCATTTGTATGCGGCCGTTCTTCGCTCTCCTGATATGGATGCAGCGGGAACCGGGTTTGTGACTATATTGGATAAACATAATAAAGTGGTCAGTAATATCGGCGGAAGTGAGCCCCAATATGGTGACAATGTTTTGCAACCTATGCTGCAGACAGATAAGATTTTTGTGCATCCTCACGACGTGTGCATTGACCGGGATGAAAATATTTATGTAGCCCAGTGGGCTTCCGGCAAAGTATATCCATACAAATTAACAAGATCAGCCTAAAGATATTATACACATTTGAACTTTATAAAAATGAACTTTTTTATATCAATTTATCATTGGCTTATCGGGTTCTTCGGCGTAGAGCAATTGATGAAAATACTTAAGTCGGGCAACTATCATTCTTTTCTTACTTCCGATGGTTTTTTTGCAATCATCCGTCCTCTGTTTCCATTAGTTTTATTTTTAGAAATAATAGGCGCATTATTATATAAAAAATTTAAAGTTATTGATTATAAAATTTCTTTTTTTTCATTTGTATTTAATGCCGTCCTCGGTCGCTTCATCGCAATTGCCGCAATCGTTTTTTGTATTGGTCTTTTCGAAAAATATGCAGTCGTTAAGACATCTTTTACGTGGTACTGGTTTATTTATGGTTACGTCGTTTGGGAATTCGGGCATTTCATTTATCATTATTTCGGACACAAAGTCCGTTTATTCTGGTGTTTACATTCCACCCATCATGCTCCGGAGACAATGAACCTTTCTATTTCCTACGCTCATTTTTTTCTCGAAGCGCCTTATGCTGATGTTATAAGAACTACGGTGTGTATTTTATTAGGAGTCAGCCCGGCGATGTTGTTTGTTATAATGTTTATTGATGGCGTATGGGGTGGATTTATACATATTGGTGAGCATTTGGTAAAAGACGGCCGGCTGGGTTTTTTACATAAATTCATTCTTACACCATCTCATCACAGAGCACATCATGCAAAAAATCCTCTGTATATGGATACTAATTTTTGTAATCTTCTCAATATTTGGGACAGGGTTTTCAAAACGTATCAACCTGAGGAAAGCTCTGTTCCGGTAGTTTATGGTATCAGCAGGGAAATGAAACCAAACAGTTTTTTAGATGCCTACTTTGGAGAATTTGCAGCTTTGATAAGAGATATACATCATGCTCCCGGCATCAAAAACAAATTTTTATATATTTTCAAACCCCCAGGCTGGAGCCACACAGGTGACCATAAAACAGCCAGTAAAGTTCGGAATGAATACCTGGAACAGCATCAGCATTTTGAGAAAACAGAGCAAAAAAAATCAGAAGCATATTGAAAGTTTACAATAAGTGCAGTTGAATTATAAGGTTGTCGCCTGTGTTTAAAATGGTTCTTGATTTAATACCGCAAAGTAGTTATTTGCTTCCTTGAAAATACTATTTATATATTTTAAATAAGTTATATATTCTTAGCCCGTACATTATAGGATTAGATATTGGCGGAAGCCATGTTTCAGGTGCAGTAATAGATATGCATCATAGAGAATTATTAGCAGATACTTATAAAAATGTATTTGTAAATACTAAAGCATCTTCTGAAGACATTTTAAATACGTGGGCAGCATTAATTAATATTATTTTATCGAAAATAAATGAAAGAGATTTACAGGGAATCAGTATTGCAGTACCAGGTCCTTTTGATTATGAAAAAGGTGTTTGCTTAATCAAAGGATTAGATAAATATGATGGATGCTATGGTATACAAATAACGGAGTCCTTAAAAAACCGGCTGCATCTTTCAAATAAGGACATTCCCGTAATTTTCAATAATGATGCCCATTGCTTCGCCACGGGTGAAGCGGTATGCGGAGTTGCAAAACATTATTTAAAAATAATTGCTCTTACATTAGGTACTGGTTTTGGCGCTGCTTTTTATTCTTCTGATACAATTATTACAGAAGGCGAAGGCGTACCAAAAAATGGAGAGTTGTATAATGAACCTTTTAAGGAAGGTATGGCAGAAGATTATATTTCTGCAAGGTGGTTTTTAAAAGCATACCTGCAGCAGACAGGCGAAGAGTTACCAGGTGTGAAAGAATTGTATGACCGTGCTGATAAAGATGCTATTGCAAAAAACCTTTTTGCAGAGTTTGGTGAAAATTTAGCGCAAGTGCTGCTGCCGTTTATTTTATCTTTTAAGGCTGAATGCGTTGTGTTGGGTGGAAATATTTCGAAAGCTAAAAAATACTTTTTACCGTCATTACAAAGACAATTTGAAAAGAATAATCTTAAGATAGAAGTTTTATTTTCTTCTCTTGGTGAGAAAGCGGCCATTATGGGTTCAGCAGAAATGGCACTTAAAAGAATGCAATCGGAAAATGATATTCAACAAAAAGACGTAAGGAAAACAAATCAATTTCTTGTTCCTGCTGAAAAACCTTTTGTAAATAACAGCTATGATATTTATCCTGCTTTCCCCTTAAGCGGTAATTTTATAAGAATTGAATATACTGCTTTAGCTGAAGCAATTAAAGATAAACACACGATTATAATTGAAGGATTTTCAGGTGTTTTCTGGGATGAATTAATTAGTTCTTTAAATGGGGCTTTTATCGGCTTAAATAAAAAAGTAACGTGGTATGATTCGGCTGCAGCATTTAAAAGTGAAGAAGATATTAATAAAATGCTTGAGCCATATCTTGGCGGTGATGATCCTCTGTTCGGAAAAATTTATCCTGGTGAATTAATTGACTTTTTTGATATTGCTAAACTTGAAGCTTTCCGGATAAGTGCTGGCGCTGATATTAATATTATATATGGCTGTGGCAGCAGTCTGATTGCCAGGGAAGGTTTTTTGATTTATGCAGATGTCCCAAAAAATGAAATACAATTTCGTTCGCGTGCCGGCCGCATTACCAATCTTGGTGTAAGTAGCGCTTATTTACCCAAAGAGATGTATAAGCGTTTCTATTATATTGATTGGATTGTGCTTAATAAACATAAAAAATCTTTACTGCCACATATTGATATAGTCGTGGATACACAACGTCCCGGAAATCCTGTCTTTACTGATGGTTATTCGTTGAGAAACACTCTGACAGCGATGACAAAAAGCGTTGTGCGGGCACGTCCCTGGTTTGAACCAGGTGTATGGGGAGGACAATGGATAAAAGAAAAAATCGGGCAACTGAACCAGGAGGAAGTGAACTACGCATGGTCTTTTGAGTTTATAACACCAGAAAATGGATTAATGCTGCAAAGCAAAAATATACTGCTTGAAATCTCTTTTGACTTTTTAATGTACCATAATAATGAAGCGGTATCAGGAGATGCGGCCAAACGATTTGGTGATGAATTTCCAATACGGTTTGATTTTCTTGATACGTTCAAAGGAGGCAATCTTTCTTTGCAGTGTCATCCGTCTGCAACTTATATAAAAGATAATTTCGGTGAAAATTACACGCAGGATGAAACGTATTATATTTTAGATTGTGCTGAAGATGCCTGTGTTTATTTAGGCTTTCAGGATGATATAAATTCTAATACATTTAAAGAAAAGCTGGAAGAAAGTTTTGAAACAAATAAAGAAGTTGATGTTGAAAAATTTGTTCAGAAAATTCCTGCAAACAAACATGATCTTTTTCTGATACCCAATGGAACCATACACTGTTCCGGGGTTAATAATCTTGTTTTGGAGATAAGCAGCACGCCCTATATCTATACATTTAAAATGTATGACTGGCTGAGAGATGACCTCGAAGGCAATCCGCGACCCTTAAATATTGAAAGAGCTTTTGACAATCTCTGCTTTGAACGGAAGGGTAAAAAAGTAGGGGAAGAACTTATTTCCAGGCCATGTAAGCATTCAGAAGGAAAGGGCTGGCAATGTTATCATTTGCCTACTCACAAAGAACATTTTTACGACATTTACCGGTATCATTTACAACCATTTTCAAAAGCTGAAATTAATACAGCAAATCAGTGCCATATTCTGAGCCTCGTTGAAGGTGAACAGGTAGTCGTACAGACGCTTAACAACTATTCCGCAGTCTTTCATTTCGCAGAAACTTTTTTCGTTCCTGCGGCAGCAGAAAAATATAGTTTGGAAAATACTACCGGTAATATCCTCCAGGTTTTAGTTGCTTTTTGTAAACCTGAAAAATATCAATAATATGGCTCATGTAATACCCCTTGAAAATAATTTAAAAAGTGTGAGCAGTAATTATGCATGGCTTGTTTCATTGATTGTTGCCTTTGGCGGTTTTTTATTTGGTTTTGACACTGCTATCATTTCAGGTGCTTTGCCTTTGGTAAAAGACCAGTTCGCTTTAAGTACTGCAATGGAAGGTTGGTTTGTAAGCGCGGCTTTGGTAGGTTGTATTACCGGCGTTAGTTTTTCAGGTGTTTTAAGTGACAGGTTTGGCAGAAAACAAATATTGTTGTTATCAGCTTTTTTATTTATCGTTTCTTCTATTGGCTCTATGTTTCCTTCGGGTATAGAAATGCTCATTGCTTTCAGGCTGTTAGGAGGTATAGGTATTGGCATTGCTTCCATGCTTGCTCCTTTGTATATATCCGAATTTGCTCCATTGCACATTCGTGGTGCCTTGGTATCATTTTACCAGTTGGCTATTACAATCGGTATAGTCTGCGCTTATTTTTCAAATGCTTATTTAGCAGGTTTTCAACAGAATGAAGATATCGAAGGATTTCTAAACTTAATACTGGTAAAAGAAACATGGCGTGCTATGCTTGGTATGAACCTGATACCTGCCATCATCTTTTTTATTTTATTATTATTCATTCCGCAAACACCCCGGTGGTTAGTGAAAAAGGGTTACCTGGATGAAGCATTTTTCATATTAAAAAAAGTGGCGGGAGAAAAAGAAGCGAGGGAAGAAATAACAACGATTCAGCAAAGCTTTAATACGGTATCTCCCGGGTTAAAAATATTGTTGCAGCCGGGTTATCGTAAGGCTTTATTGATTGGTGTGTTGCTTCCTTTTTTAGGACAATTCAGTGGTATTAATGCCATTATTTATTACGGGCCCAGGATCCTCAACCAGGGCGGGCTCACTTTAAGCAGTTCATTAGATGGCCAGGTTACGATTGGTATAATAAATGTTTTGTCAACCTTTTTGGCGATCAGGTATGTAGATAAGTTAGGTCGCAGGCCATTACTTATATTTGGTACAACAGGAATTATTATTGCACTTGTTATAACAGCTATTTTGTTTTATCTGCAGGTTACTGCCGGGTATGCTGTTATCGTCGCCATCTTGTTTTTTATATTTTGTTATGCTTTTTCCTTAGGCCCGGTACAGTGGGTAATCATGTCAGAAATTTATCCTAACCAAATACGTGCTAAAGCTATGACGGTTGCTACTATGAGCTTATGGATTGCTGCAGCTATTGTTGCCCAAATATTTCCCTGGATGCTTGAAACAATAGGTGCCGAAGGAGCTTTTTTATTTTTTGCAGCCTGTAGCGTGTGTACAATTATCCTTACGATAAAGACTATTCCCGAAACAAAAAATAAAAGCCTCGAAGAGATAGAAGCATTTTGGAAGAAAGGGTAGGAAAGTTGTTTTTTTTGCCACAAAGACAGCAAGACTCCAAACGGCGGTACAAAAGTTCACTAAGATATTTCTTTTGCACTGCTTTCTGTCTTCGGGCCTTTGCGGCAAATTGTTTTATACTTTAAAAAATATTTTATGCGACAATTAAAAGCTTATTTGATAATAATTCTGCTTGAAGGCTTCTTACCGGTAAAGGCGCAAACCCTCAATACATTTTCTGATATAGAATTACAACCGACAGTTGCATACTTAAATTATAAAGGACATGAAAGCCGGATGGTAAGATTGCTGTTTAAGAAAGGGAAAAATTATAATGCTTTAAAGGTAAATATCTTATTTAACGGATTAACAGGCTCCATTTCTATACCGGCAGACACAGCAGGAATAGAAGTTTTTGAAGTGCCGTTACCAGGGCCCGCCATTACAAAAAATACCCAGGCAAGTATTGAAGTTGAATCTGAAAAGAATCTTTTTGCTGCACGATGTATTGTTGAGCCCGCTAAAAAATGGACTGTTTATATTTTGCCTCATTCCCATGTAGATGTAGGATATACAAACCTGCAGCCTAAAATAATGAAGCTTCATATGAATAATATTGATGAAGCCATTGCACTTGCAAATAAAACTCAAAATTATCCTAAAGAGGCGAGATACAAGTGGAATACAGAAGCAGTGTGGGTAGTTGATAATTATTTAAGAAATGCAGATAAGGATAAAAAAGAAGCGTTTTGGGATGCCGTTAAAAAAGGATGGATAAATATTGATGCTGCTTATGGTAACATCAATACCAGCTTAACAGACTCCCGGCAATTGATGCAGATGTTTAAAACAGGTAAACAATTAAGTAAAGAACAGGATATAGACATACAAACAATGTTTCAGGGAGATGTGCCAGGTTCGTCATGGGGATTGGCTGCACAAGTGAATCAAACGGGAATTAAATATTTTTTATCCGGCCCCAATGCATCTGATCGTATCGGCAGTACGCCTGACTGGCAGGATAAGCCCTTTTACTGGTTATCACCATCCGGCACACAAAAACTATTGTTTTGGCAATGCCAGCCTTACTCAATCGGATACACGTTGAAAGGCTCAAAGATTCCTAACTTCTTTAACGTGGATGAACCTAAAGCATATTATACAGGTCATCCCTCTGAAAACTTTCTCAATCCTTATCTTTTTCAATACCTTAATAAGCTTGCAGCCAATGCATTTCCGTATGATATGACTATTCTTACATGGGCAATGAGTGATAATGCGCCTATTGATCCTGAATTGCCCGATGCTGTAAAGTTGTGGAATGAACGCTATACTTCACCCCGTTTGATGATAACATCAACAAAACAATTTTTTACTGATTTTGAAGCAAAGTATAAAAACGAAATACCCATATTAAAAGGGGATTATACAGAATACTGGACAGATGGCGTTGGTTCTGCTGCCAAAGAAACAGCCATTAACCGGAATACTTCTGCAAAGCTTCAACAGGCTGATGCAATTTGGGCAATTCGTAATAAAAGCGCTTATCCTATTAATAAATTTGAAGAAGCCTGGAAAAATATTCTCCTGTTTAGCGAACATACATGGGGTGCCTATAACAGTATAAGTGAACCGGAGAATCCTAAGGTTAAAGAAGAATGGAGTATCAAACAATCTTTTGCACTAAACGGTAAAAAACAAACAGATTCATTATTGCAAGTTGCTTTAACAGGCGAGGAATCCATAGCCAATGCAATTGATGTTTATAACACCGGCTCTGATGTAACAAGTGAATTAGTAATAGCTTCTGCACATCTTAGCCCGGCCGGTGATCTTGTAAAAGATAGTCACGGTAAAAAAATTATCTCTCAACGTTTATCAACAGGCGAACTTGCCTTTATGGCAACCGGTATACCTGCCTTTGGCAAAAGCCGGTATACTATTCTTCCCGGTAAAGCATATTTTCAAGGCCGTTCCATTAATATTGCTTCTAACAGCATTTCAAATAACATTTACACTATTCAAATTGATAATAAAACAGGAACAATCAAAAAATTAATCAGCGAAGCATCGAAAAGAAATTTTGTTTCAGAAGACTCTGTGAGCTTCAATCAATACTTATATCTTTTAGGAGATTCTTTAAAAAATTTACAAACAAGCAGCAACGCACAAATTACAATAAAAGAGAAAGGACCTTTGGTAGCAAGCCTGCTGGTAAAATCATCTGCGCCAGGTTGTAATTTATTAACGCAGGAAATAAGATTGAGTCAGGGTTCAGATAAAATGGAGATCATAAACACGGTTGATAAAAAAGCAGTTTTGAAAAAGGAAGGCATTCATTTTGCCTTTCCATTCAATATTCCCAATCCTCAGCTCAGATATAATATTCCCTGGGGAAGTGTACTGAATAGTTATGACCAGTTGCCAAATGGGAATAAAAACTGGTACACAATGCAACGCTGGTTAGACATTTCTAATAAAGATTATGGAGTAACAATTTCCAGTCCTGATGCACCGTTGTTTGAAATAGGAAGTATCACTGCAAACCTGCTCGGTGGTTTATATAAGTCACCGTTGTGGATAAAGGATCAGCCGTCTTCTTCACATATCTATTCATGGGCGATGAATAATCACTGGCATACGAATTTTGTTGCATCGCAGGAGGGCATCGTATCTTTTCGTTATTTTATAAAAGCACATGAAAAACCTTTTAATGCTTACAATGCAAATCTTTTCGGGATAGAAAATCACAAGCCATTAATTGTAAGTAAGGCTTCAGGCAAAGCAGATGAAAAATTGTTTTTTTCTGTAAATGGTAACAACAAAGTATTCGCAGAAAGTTTACAACCGGCTGCAGACGGCAAAGGTGTGATTATGCAATTAGTAAACAGCAGCGACAAGGCAGAAAATATTATAATAAGCTCTCGTGACGGTAAGGCAGTTAATATATGGGCAAGCAATATTCTGGAAGAAAAATTATCAGCAATGAAAAGCAGTTTTATTATCGCAGGCAAAGACAACTTAAGTATCAGGGTTGAAGAATAAAGGGATTAGATTAATAATTATGGCAAAAAGAATTTCCGGAAGGAGAACGGATCTATGTAAGTTTTAATAAAAATAAGAGCCTGTAAAATCAGGCTATGCAGGGTAGGGTTTGTGAGGAAACCAAGCACAGGCGGCTTTGCGATTTGCGTCTCACAAATTGGCCGAACTACATTGAGATTGTTCTTGTGGTTGGATTAAAGTAAAAATGACCTGTTTTCGCAGGTCATTTTTATTACCTTCAAAGCAATTTTAACTTCTGTTATCAGAAACCTTGTAATAGTCCTTTTTTGCTTCGATTACGGCGTCTTCTCTCTGGTGTTTCAGATCGCGTACCTTTTGTTTTCTTTCATCTTTCGGCAAGCTTTTATCGTGCCTGACAGAAGATATCTGGTAACTGTAGTCATTTTTGATATCCTCTATTTGAAGGTCTAATTGAGAAGGTCTTTCAGCATATCTGCGATAGGGATAATATGGACTGTAGAAAGGGGAATAGCCATAACCCAAACCTAATCCTAAACCATAAGAAGGTCTGATATATGTATAAGGAGCAACGACAGTTACACGTGGTCTCACATAATGCACTCCTCCGCCACCAAAACCTCCACTGCGAAAACCCCCGCCAATCTTAGGTTGCGCTGTCGCACCTAATGCCAATACTGCGGCTAACAGTATTATAAGTGACTTTTTCATAACTATTTTTAATTTTTATACTTACAGAGATTCAATTTTTATGCAGATTCCATATCGTTATCTTAGTTATAACTATTCACTAACAGTTGTAGATAAAGGTCAATTACCTGCAAAAATACAGGCTGAAAGAATGATATAATAACAAAAACAAAATCGCAGGAAATGACAGATAATTTTAAGTTCATGAATATAAAAAAGTTTTTGGAATTACATTTACTTATGAAATTTTTTGTAGACAAAAAATCTGTAGTCAGGGAAATTTGGGGCAAAGGAGATACAATACTTTTTATTTTTGCAGGAGCTTCTGCAGAGTTTGCTCTAAACAAAGCGGTAGATTGGTTGTATTTTACCGGCCGTCTTCCTGCAGATCCTTTAGGCAGACTTTTTTCTACAGTCACGTATGCCAGGCAAATTGTTTTTTCTGAAATTAACGACGCTTTTCGTGCTATTGATAATATCACAGCCATTCACCGGGCTGTAGAAGCCAATCGCGAAGCAAAAATTCCTGATTGGGCATACCGCGATGTTTTGTTTATGCTTATTGCGTATTCCGTCAGTTCGTATGAATTGCTGGAGAGAAGGCTTACAACTGATGAAAAAGAAGAAGTGTTTAATGTATTTTACAGAGTTGGCGTAAGAATGGGTTTGAATGACCTTCCTGTAAATTATTCGCATTGGGTAGTAATGCGTGATCTTCACCTGCAGCAGGATCTAATAAAAAGCAATTTCACAATAGATTTATACAAACAGTATAAGTTTCATCTGGGAATTGTTCGTTACCAGTTATTACTGGAAGCGCAAAAACTGGTAGTGCCTGAAAAAGTAAATGGATTACTGGAATTTAATAAATTCTCTCTGCTAAAACCTATACTCTTTTTGTATAAAATAACGCGGATGTGTAAGCTTGACTGGGTTTTAAAATCAATCATTCTGCCAAAGGAATATAAAGCGGAAATAAAGAAGCTTGATATTGTTTAACTCAATTTTTAAAAACTCCCGCGGTTAACTATACCTGATTTTCGTTATAATTTAGAAAGATTGATTTTTTCATATTCATTCAACTTATCCAATTCCAAAATCGTTGTTGCTCCGTCTGCAGACTCATGATACATAGGTTTAAATTTTGCGCCCCACACAATTTCTTCATAAGTATAAGAACTGCGATGCATTACCAAATTGGAAAAGATATTATCGAAGCCGCTTACCTGCACGTACAATTCCAGGTCTGAGACTTTCATGTCTTCTTCAGCCAAATTAAGCAGCGGGCTTTCCTCATCTATGGGATGCACAACAGTCCAGTTCATGCTAAAAGTGTCAATCTTATCCCGCTCAAGCTTTAGTTTGTAAAATTTAAATACCGGCTTGTCATCTTCCGACTCCATAAAGGCGACATTTACAACTATACGTGCATCCGTTATATCATGAAAAACTTTATAGGGTACTATACGAAACATAAGAGCTGTTCCTTCCTTATACGGACTTATCAACGCATTTTCACTGAAGGCAATATAAGCCTTGGGGCGGCTAAACCTTCCGTATAACAAACCGGTCAGAAAAGCAAAAGACAAAAAGCCGGTCAAAGATTCAAAAGATGCAATTATGTGAGCGGCATCCCCAACGGGGTTTACTCTTCCATAGCCAACCGTAGTAAAAGTTTCTGTGCTGAAAAAAAAAGTTTCTTTTAATCTTCCCCATGCAGTATCAGACAGCAGACCCTGCAGCTGGTGATACCCCGCAAGCAAATACAGCAGCGTAAAAACAATATTAGCGCTTAAATAAAAAATTAGAATAAATATAAAAAACTGAGCCCAGGATAACTCTAAAAGGTTTGAATAGAAACTTATACGTTCGAGCACAGGCACACCTTCTTTCCGTATATTAAAAGAACCGTCTTTATTAACAAAGCGGCCGCCTATCTGGTTAGCCTGTACGCCAAAGCCTGTATCAGGATTACTTTTAGAAAAGGTATTGACTCTTTTTACAGCAGGCATAAAATTTCAAATTAACAAAAAAAATTATAATTTTTATGTAAAGTCAGGCAAATGTATATACAAAGAAGTAACTGTGTAAATTAGATTTCCCATATTTTCTTAGTGGTAAGGTTGCAAATCAGGACTGTATATATAAAAAAGAAAGCAGCAGAATATTCCTTTTTAATAGTGCAAGGCTTTTACAAAAGCATCTTTTGTCTCATTACTTATACCAGGCGGCATGTATATAAAATACAACGGCAGAAGTATGGGGGAAATTAAATAAAAAAACTTTCACTAATACGATTTCAATCAATACTAACTTCACCATCTATGAAAATAAAAAAATAATACTGCCTGTATTTGTTCTTTTTAATACCACAATATTTGCGCAGGTTATAGTGCAGCGAGACCCGGTAATTGAACAAATGGTTAAAGAGATTTCATCAGACTCTTTACGATCATACATATTAAATATGGTTACTTATGGTACACGCAGCACGATAAGCACACAGAATAATAAGAAAAAGGGAATTGGAGCTGCCCGAAATTATGTACTTTCCAAATTTAATGAATTTGCCAAACAATCGGCGGGCAGGTTAACCGCAATGATTGACACTACAACTATTGCAACCGATGGTAAAAGGGTAGATGTGCCCACACTGTTAGGCAACGTAATGGCAACACTGAAAGGAACGGATCCCGCTGACAAAAGGATATTTGTAATTAGCGGCCACCTTGACAGCAGGGTTACCGATGTTATGAACAGAACGTCGGATGCACCAGGAGCAAACGATGATGGCAGCGGTGTGGCGGCAGTGATGGAATGTGCGAGAATTATGAGTAAAAAGTCTTTTCCGGCAACGATTGTTTTTGTTGCGGTAAGTGGTGAAGAGCAGGGTCTTCTTGGCTCAGGCTACCTTGCTGATAAAGCAAAAAAGGAAGGCTGGAATATAGAAGGATTACTGAATAATGATATAATGGGCAGCAATAACAGCAGCGAAACGAATATAATTGACAATACGCGCCTGCGTGTTTTCAGCGAAGGTCTTCCTGCTTATGAGCTTGATAAAAATGCTGCTTCCATCAGAAGCTTTGGTCTTGAAAATGACGGCGCCTCAAGGCAGCTTGCCAGGTATGTAAAAGAAATTGGTGAACGCTATGCAGACAATCTTGAAGTGGTATTAATATATAGAAATGATCGTTTTCTCCGCGGCGGCGATCATACTCCCTTTGTTCAAAATGGTTTTGCAGCAGTCAGGTTAACTGAAATGAACGAAAACTTTGAACACCAGCACCAGGACCTAAGAACGGAAAAAGGTGTGCGTTATGGAGACTTGCCTGAATTTATGGATTTTGAATACTTAAGAAAAAATACTGCGGTAAATCTTGCAAATCTTGCTAATCTCGCAAAGTCACCCTCTAAGCCGGAGGAAGTAAGAGTAGATGTAAAAAATCTTACAAATTCTACCTACTTATATTGGAAAACGCCAGCCACAGGAAAAGTAAAAGGTTACTATATATTAATGCGTGAAACCACATCTCCTGCATGGCAAAAGAAAATCTTTACGGCAGACACATCTGTACGTTTGCCGTACTCTAAAGATAATTACTTCTTTGCCGTACAATCGGTATCTGCGGATGGAAATGAAAGTTTACCAGTGGTGCCGGAAGTGGGGAAGTAAAGCTATTTTGGGGCAGTAAAGCCGTTTTGGGGGCAGTAAAGCATTAGGGCATTAGGTCATTTGGTATCAGGGCATACATTACTAAGGTTAGCAGAGATAACATGTGAGGGTCATTAAGGTCAATGTGATTTGGGTTAATAAGGCAACAGGTCAATAAGGCGTTATTATATTGTACTTTTTCTAAATTCTATTATACGTTAAAATACTTTTTCAAAGTAGAGAGCAGAGAGTTCCTTTTTTATAATTTTTCATTGAGTTTCTTATTTTAATACTATAAGGTGAATGAATATTTCTTTTAGGAGTTTATTCTTTAGCCTTACTTCATAAAAGTTTTTATACTTGTTTCTCCACTAAGTTCGATTATCAGGTACTAATTTTTAGTTCATCGTCTATGGCCTGAAGATTTTTTCTCAAGTGAAATTAATCCAACAAATCCTTGTTCAGAAGTTCTTAAAAAAAGAGGCTGCCTTTTACGACAACCTCTTAAGGAATAGAATTTATTTTTTATTTCCTTTTAATCCTTAATTATCCTAAAAATCTTGGTTCTATTATTTCAGTTTAATCAGTTTGAGTATTTGTTGTTTACCGCCCTGCGTTACCTTCAGGAAGTATGAACCGCTTGAAAACCCAACTCCAAATTTGTAAGTCTGATTAGATGAACCTTCTGTTAAGTATACCGGTCTTCCCGATGCATCAAACACTTTTAATTGAGCTTTCTCATTTACCCTGCTCTGTAATTTCACTATAAAGTATTGAGTGCTTGGGTTAGGATAAGCTTTCAGTGTTAACGGCTCGATTTCGACTATTGGTGCATCAGTTGGTTTGATTGCTTTTGGTGCAGTTATCGGGGTCGCAGCATTTTTAACCTGTACATTACCACCTCCTAAAGTTTGAAGAACTGTTTTTGTTCTATTCCAATTGCTCGAATATAGAGTAGTTGAACCATTTTGTAAGAGAATGCTAACCTGATTGCCTTTGCCACCAGTGGAACTATCATTCATATTTACAAACAAATCTAAATTTCCTGATATAGTTACCGGAGATAAAGGGTTTGTAATATCAGTAAGATTAGCTTTTGTTGTAAAGCTGGCCGGAGTGCCGGTTGTTGTGGTTGCTCCTGTGCTTAAAGAATTAATAGCATTGCTCTTGACCTGATACGTTTTATTGTTACTTCTTATAATAATATTGCATTGTCCCTTCGCACTGGATCCACTCTTAGTGTATGTCATGGTAAATCCAAAGTTGGTCTTTGTTCCGCTACGTCCCAATCGAATTAGAAATTTTTAAATAACCACCTCCGGTTATTGCATCAGATCCGGGAACAGAAACTGTTACCATAATGCGAAACTTTTTTCAATTATTTTTCTTAATCTCCTTTTTTAATTTACAACTAAACATAAAATCAATGAATAGTAAGTTTAGTCGTTATTAAACTATTGTCCTTGCTCATTCCTTTCCACTCAAATAACCATTGTTCCGCTTATCACTTTTAGTTCCGGGATACTGTTTCCCCATATTACTTTTATATAAGATTAAAAGCTGTTAAAAATAACTATATAACTGCTGTTACCGTCAGCATAAAGATGGCTGGAGACAGCAGTCTCATTACCTTTCTCATGTGCATTATAAAGTTCCGGCCCTGGTTTCTACCGGGGCCTCTTTTTGCCCTCAAACCTAAGAGGAGCCTAAAAATGCTAAGTAGATTTAGGGTAATTCCAAGAATAAATTAAAAAGATTTTTCTCAGTTTTGCTGTTTCCATGTGTTATACACCTGACTGTTTTATCTTTGTAAAAACTGCCTTTATGCCATCATTTGATATCACAAGTAAGGTTGACCTGCAAACCCTGGATAACGCTGTCAACACGGTAAAAAAAGAAATTCAGAACCGTTTTGATTTTAAGAACAGTCCTGTAGTTATTGATTTAAATAAAAAAGATTACAAAGTGGATCTGGAAGCAGAAAGTGATATGAAATTAGACCAGATAACAGACGTGTTGCTCAGTCGGAGTATGAAACAGGGCATTGCTGCGGAAGCATTTGATTTCAGCAAAGAGGCATACCCGAGTGGTAAGATAGTAAAAAAAGAGGTGCCCGTACGCAATGGCATAAAACAGGAAGACGCTAAAAAAATTGTGAAACTGATTAAAGACAGCGGTCTTAAAGTGCAGGCGCAGATCATGGACGATATGGTAAGGATAACTGCAAAGAAAATAGATGATCTGCAGGATGTGATAGCGCTCTGCAAAGGCGGCAATCTTGGTATCGCACTGCAATATGTAAATATGAAATCTTGAATAAAATAAATTATAAATTCTTTTGGCTGTAAAGTAAAAATTGCTTTATTTTGCACCTCCAAATTGGAAAAAGAAGCATGCTCTATTGCGGGTTTGTTTTCGATAAGGTCTGTATTAAAAATAGATTTATTATGAAAGAAGGTATTCACCCAAAAAATTATCGTTTAGTTGTTTTCAGAGACATGAGTAACGGCCATAGCTTTTTAAGCCGTTCAACAGCTAATTCAGGAGAAACTGTGAAATGGGAAGATGGCAACGAATACCCTGTAATAAAACTTGAAATTTCTAATACTTCACATCCGTTTTATACAGGGAAAAATATGCTTGTAGATACGGCTGGTCGCATTGATAAGTTTAAAAAGCGGTACGAAAAGAAAAAGTAATCTGCTTTATATATTTTATGCAAACCCCTTTTGTAAGGGGTTTTTGTTTTAATGTAAATATTGTAAATTTATAAAAAAATTCTTCTATAGGTTAGTTTTGGGTTTCTTCCCAGGCGCCCTTAGTGCAGAAAAAAGATTAACCGCAGAAAAACGCTGAGTTTAACACCGGGATGAACGCAAAGAAAACAACAAGCTTACGTTATACAATTGGTACTTTTGCAGAAGAAATTACTTACAATGACCAGGGTAAAAAATTATTTAAGTTTAGTAAAATTCAGCCATACCATATTCGCAATGCCATTCGCAATGATTGGGTTTTTTCTGGGAGTGTTTAGTATAAGAAAATCGACGTCAGGGTGGGGAAGCAGTTTCACAAATTTTTTATTGTTGGAAAAATTCATTTTGGTTGTTTTATGTATGATTACAGCCCGAAGCGCAGCAATGGCGTTTAACCGCTACCTCGATAAAAATTTCGATGCCCAAAACCCCCGAACAGCCATCCGCGAAATACCTGCCGGCATTATCCTGGCAAATCATGCGCTTGTTTTTGTTATACTTAATTGTCTTGCATTTATTGTAGGCACCTTTTTTATTAATAAAATATGTTTTTTCTTAAGTCCGGTTGCTTTATTTGTTATTTTGTTTTATAGCTATACAAAACGTTTTACACCGCTCTGTCATCTTGTGCTGGGTGCAGGTCTGTCGCTTGCGCCAATTGGTGCATATCTTGCTATTACCGGCACGTTTAGTATTTTGCCTTTACTTTTTTCGTTCGCAGTACTGTTTTGGGTCAGCGGCTTTGATATCATTTATGCTTTGCAGGATGTGGATTTTGACCTTTCTCAAAGTTTGTATTCTGTGCCATCTGTTTTAGGTAAACGAAAGGCTTTGCATGTGTCTGAGCTTCTGCATTTTTTCTGCGCTTTGTTTGTAATGGCAGCAGGATTGATAGCTGGATTTGGATGGCTGTACTGGAGCGGGGTTGCTATATTTACCGGAATGCTTATTTACCAGCACTCGATAGTAAAGCATGATGATTTGCGAAGAGTGAACTTAGCTTTTATGACAGCAAACGGAATTGCAAGCGTTGTATTTGCAGTATTCGTAATAGCTGATTTGTTTTTAAAGACCCCAAACCACTAAAGGGGCTTAAACCAAACAGAATAAATTTGTGAGAGGACAAAAAGGTGAACGATTCTAATAATATTTCTATTTCTTCATAAGTATGCACGATTTTTCATTTTAACACCTAATTTTCTAATTCATATTGCCCCGCATATTATCTATAGATTATGGTTCGAAAAGAACAGGAATCGCTGTAACGGACCCGTTAAAAATAATTGCTTCAGGTCTGGCCGGTATTCATACAAAAGACCTTGAAAACTTTCTTACTGATTATTTTGAAAAAGAAGAAGTGGAAATGGTTATAATCGGTCACCCGGTTAATTTGGATGACAGCGACACGCATGCAACTCCGCTTGTTCAGGCTTTTATAAACCGTTTTAAAAAGTTGTTTCCGCAAATGCCGGTTGTAAAGGTAGATGAGCGTTTTACCTCTAAACTTGCGGTACGCAGCATGGTGGAAAGCGGTATGAAGAAAAAACACCGGCAAAACAAAAACTTAGCAGACGAAATAGCCGCAACAATAATGCTGCAGGATTATCTTAACACAATTGCCTGAGCCTCGATTTGCTGATATAAAGCTTTTAAAGGTAAATTTGTATTTTTTAATTAATTGCTTTCAGATATCATGATACTTCCCATTGTAGCATACGGGGCGCCTGTTTTGCGCAGAGTTTGTAAAGATATCAGCGCTGATTATCCTGATTTGAATAAGCTGGCAGAAGATATGTGGGAGACCATGTATTCAAGCAACGGGGTAGGTCTGGCAGCGCCGCAGGTAAACCGCGACATCAGGCTGTTTGTGGTAGACAGCAGCCAGATTTTTAAAAATCAGGATGAAGAAGACAAAGGCAAATATGCCGATGAGCCAGGAATAAAACAGGTTTTTATAAACGCGCATATAAAAGAATTTGATGGGGAAGACTGGACGTACAATGAAGGATGTTTAAGTATTCCAAAAATAAGAGAAGATGTTATCCGACCTGAAGAAGTGACAATCGAATACGCTGACGAAAATTTTGAAGTTAAAACCGAAAAGTTTGTTGGTATAACGGCGCGGATTATTCAGCATGAATACGACCACATAGAAGGCAAATTGTTTATAGATTACCTGAAGCCGCTTCGCAAAAAAATGCTTCGCGGAAAGCTCAATGATATAAGCAAAGGGAAACTGAAGCTGGATTATAAGATGATGTATGCCAAATGATAAGGGCATCCTGTTTTCTTTCATTTCTGCAGTGTTATGCATCACTGCTTCTTACGCACAGGACACATCGCATACCCGGAAAGATACTGCCGTTGTTTACAAAAACCAGACTTTTACACTGGCAGAAGTTGTCGTGCGCAATAATCTCAATGTCGCCGCATTTATTGACTATGTAAAAAATGACACTACCTTTTACAAAGCTTTCCGCAACCTGCGGGTAATGGGTTTTTCTTCTTACAACGATATTTTTATAAACGACAAAAAAGGAAATCTGCAGGCATCTCTGCAAAGCAAAACCACGCAAAAATACGCCAACGGCTGCAGAACGATGGTGACGAATGAAGAACATACAACGGGAGATTTTTATGATAAAAAAGGAAATTACAATTATACAACTGCGTCGATGTATGCAAGCTTATTTTTTACCAAAGGCAAAGTTTGCCGAGAAACAAATATTGTAAGAGGAACTTCTTTTTCAGTAAATAATAAAAGCGGCATGCAGAAACATAAAGAACAGTTGAAGCAACTATTCTTTAATCCCGGAACAAAAATTCAGGGCCTTCCGTTTATCGGAAATAAAGTTGCTTTATTTGATAAAGATGTAAGCAAGCTGTATGACTTCAGAATAGATGAAAAAGATTACCTGGGTCAGTCATGTTACGTATTTACCATAACACCCAAGAAAGATTTATCCTGGGGAAAAAAGAATGATATAGTGATTGATGAAATGACCACCTGGTTTAACACAAAAACATTGGAAATTGTCGCAAGAAACTATAGCCTGAGCTATAAAGCGGGCATATTCGATTTTGACGTCAGCATGGAAGTGCAGCTGCAAAAGATAGGAGAGATGCTGGTGCCGAAAGTATTAAGATATAAAGGTTATTGGGATGTAATTTTTAAAAAGGCGGAAAGGGCGGTTTTTACTGCTACTTTGTTTGATTTTGCCCGTAACCTCATCCCCGTTCCTTCTCCTTAAGGAAAAGGATGCTCTGTGTGTGACAGGTGAACGGAATTTTAATATTGCTGAATTTTGAAGTTTTAGGCTTTAGAGGGAAGCAGTCTTAAATTTATTTTTTTGACCAGCTTCAGTAATTCTATTCAGCATCGTTGTGTCACTCACTTGTACGGCAAATTAATACTCATCATTTGGTTTGGCTTTAAGGCCCCTTCAGAGGTTGGGGTTAATCCTATAAATCCCGGTTGAGACAATAATTTCTCCATTTTTCTATCACCTGCTCCATATCTGCTGTAAGAGGCGAGGTGAAAAACATATTTTCATGCGTAACGGGATGTTTGAAGCCGAGGGTAAAAGCATGCAAGGCCTGCCGGGAGCAAATCTTGAGGCAGTTATCAACAAATTGCTTGTATTTATTGAAAACCGTTCCTTTTAAAATTTTATCGCCGCCATACGTTGTATCTCCAAACAAGGTGTGGCCGATGTGTTTCATGTGCACTCTTATCTGGTGGGTACGGCCGGTTTCTAACCGGCATTCTACAAGGGTTACGTAATTAAATCTTTCTAAAACCCGGTAATGCGTTACAGCTTCTTTGCCATATTCCCCTTCAGGGTAAGCTTCGAAAAGTTTTCGAAAGCGCTGATTACGCCCTACGTGGGCGACAACAGTTCCTTCATTTTCTTCAAAATCGCCCCAGACCAAAGCAATGTATTTTCGCTGAATAGTATGTTCAAAAAATTGTTTGGCAAGATAGCTTGCAGCTTGCGCAGTTTTCGCCATCAGCAACAATCCGCTTGTATTTTTATCAATCCGGTGAACCAGGCCATATCGTGGAAGTGTTTTTTCATCCACACCAGGATTTTGTTGTTGCAGATAATAAGCAATTCCGTTCAATAAAGTTCCGGTATAATTTCCGCTGCCGGGATGCACTACCAGGCCTGCTGGTTTGTCAATTATCATTACCGCTTCATCCTCGTAGGCAATGTTTATATTCATTTTTTCCGGCACCACATCGGTCGTGTCAGGATGCTCTGCAGAATAAATAATTATTTCCTCAAAAGCCTTAACCTTATGATTTGATTTAACAGTTTTTCCGTTTACGGTAATAAGTCCTGCCTCCAGCGCCTGCTGTATTTTGTTTCTGGTAGCGCCTTCAATTCTGTTCATTAAAAACTTATCAATCCGGTAAGGTTCCTGACCTTTATCTGTCCTGATTACCCTTTTTTCAAATAATTCTTCGCTGTTTTCTTCGGCTTCCAATTCATTTTCCTGACTCATATTAAGGCAAAGGTAAGGCAGGTCTATAATGAAAAGCAGCAGGCAGAATCGTGAGATTGGTATAAGATGCTCAAGTCTTATGGCTAATGAAAAACCGGCAACTATATTATAACTTTGCGGGTTGATGAAACAAAAAATTTTATTCAAAGATGCAGGAAACCATTTTTCTTATAAAGCAATCTGGGATTTGCAGGAAAGCCTGCTGCAGCAAAATGCAAAGCTGAAGTCAGAAGATAGAAGTCAGAAGATAGAAGTCAGAAGCCAGAAGTTAGAAGATAATTCCAATTTGTCACCTGTCAACCCTCGACTGTCAGCTGATAATTCCCATGTGTCAACGGTCAGCTGTCAACCGTCAACGCAAAACTATCTTCTCTTTGCCGAGCATGCTCCTGTATTTACTTTAGGAAAAAGCGGTGATTTCAGTCATATTTTGATAGATGAAAAAGAAAGAGAGCAAAAAGGAATTGAGTTTTTTAAAATCAACCGTGGCGGAGACATTACTTTTCACGGCCCTGGCCAGTTAACAGGCTATCCCATTCTTGATCTTGAAAATTTTAAAACAGACCTTGGATGGTATTTAAGGAGCCTGGAAGAAGTGATTATTCTTACAATGGCCGGATACGGAGTAAAAGGCGACAGAAGCAAAGGTGAAACAGGCGTTTGGATTGACCCCGATATTAAAGGAAAAGAAAGAAAAATCTGTGCAATCGGCATTCGGTGCAGCCGGTGGATAACAATCCATGGCTTCGCTTTTAATGTTAATACCGATCTTAGCTATTTTAATTATATTATTCCCTGCGGAATAAAAAATAAGCAGGTAACCTCGCTACAGAAGGAATTGGGTTACGAAATACCTATGGCAGAAGTAAAGCAAAAAGTAAAGAATAATTTTGAGAAAGTTTTTGATGCCGAGATTATTTAAGAATACGTAACTCAGAGCAAAGAATTATAAAATAGGAATTTTTTTTGCAAACAGTATGCTCCTCCGAAGTAAATTCGGGAAAGTATACTTTTTAAGTATTTTAAAAGCTGATAACACGATTTGTGTAACACCACAGGTACAAGGACCCAACGATGCTGAAAAAAGATATACTGCCGGTATCCAAAAAAAACATTTTTTTTAAACAATCACTAATAACATTATTATATGAAAGCCTGTTCATTTCTTCCCGCAGCCACACAAATGATGTACGATATGGGTTTGCAGGATATGCTCTACGGCATTACGTTTGAATGCCCGCAGCAGGCATTAGCCGAAAAGCCGAGAGTGGTGCGATATATATTGGAAGGCAACCATTACAGCAGCATGGAAATTGACCGTATTTTTTCTGCCGCCAAGGCCCAGGGCAAAAGCATGTATTATGTAGACGACAAGGCGCTGCAGGATATAGAGCCAGATGTAATTTTTACCCAGGATGTTTGTGAAGTTTGCCAGATTGATACGGCACACACAGCCGCCGCCGTTGCTAAGCTAAAAAAAGAACCAAAGCTGGTACCGCTTACCCCCAGAAGCCTGCAGGATGTGTATGCTGCAGCTATTACCATCGCAACGGCATTAGGCAAAGAAGAGGCAGCGTACACGTACCTGGCCGGCCTTCAAAAAAGAACTAATGAAATCTTAGATACGCTGCGCAAAGCTCAAATGCCGCTAAAGCGTGTGATGCTGATGGAATGGATGGAACCTGTTTACAACTGTGGTCATTGGATACCTTTTCAAATTGCACAGGCAGGCGGAGCGGATATGCTAAGTAATCCTGGGGGAGATTCAGTAGTAACGCAATGGGGCAAAATTTGTAAATACAATCCAGAAGTGCTTATAATAGCGCCGTGCGGTTTTGATGTAAAACGCTCGGCTGAGGAAATTAAATTGCTTACTTCAAGAGAAGGGTGGGCGCAATTAGAAGCCGTAAAAACAAACCAGGTCTATATTGTAGATTTTGATTTGTTTACACAACCATCTGCAGGCACTTTGGTTGATGGAATAGAAATGCTTGCTGCATTGTTTCATCCTGGTTTATTTAAAGTGCCGCTTCATCTAACAACCAAATTTCTAAATATTTCAAAGAGTAATAAAGTGTATGCCAATGCATGAAGAGAAGAATTGCCCGCGCTGCAACCAACTATTCGAGTGCAGGGTTGGTGACATTGGTCACTGCCAATGCCGCACTGTTCAACTTTCTTTGGAGGTGCACGCATTTATAGATACAAAGTACTATGACTGTCTTTGCGTCAACTGTCTGCAAACTTTGAAGAATAAATACAATTCTTTAAAGAGAAATATTTTCTAAAATAAATTGACAGAACCACGATTAAGCGATATACAAATGGAGTAAGAGGAAATAATAGAGGATTAAGAGAAATAATAAACGTATAAAGCTTTTTATTTAAATTCTGTCCTCATTCAAATACTAAAAAAATCCTTCTGATCGTGGTTCTAAAAAACATGGCATATAAATCCTTTTTTAACTGGAGCGGGGGCAAAGACAGTTCACTTGCTTTATATCATGCATTACGTGATAAAAGTTATTTTATCCAAAAACTTTTGACAAATGTGAATAATCAGTACCGGCGTGTTTCAATGCATGGCGTCAGAGAAGAATTGTTAGAGCAGCAGGCCGCTTCTATTGGTATTCCTTTGCAAAAACTGGTTTTGCCCGATCAGCCTTCAATGGCTGAATACGAAGTGCAAATGATGCAAATCATGAAACAGTTTCGCGAAGAAGAATTTACCCATAGCATATTTGGAGATATTTTTCTGGAAGACTTGAAAATATACCGGGAAGCACAATTGACGAAAGTAAATATGACAGGCGTATTTCCCTTATGGAAAAGAGACACAACAGAGCTTATTGATGAGTTTATTGATCTTGGTTTCAAAACCATAGTTGTATGTGTAAAAGCAGAAGTACTTGATGAAAGTTTTGCCGGGCGTATTATTGATAAAGATTTTTTGAAAGATTTGCCCCGAAATGTTGATCCCTGCGGGGAGAATGGAGAGTTTCATACTTTCGTTTTTGACGGGCCTGTTTTTAGTTATCCGGTTTCATACCAAACAGGCGAAAAAGTATTTCGTGAATACAAGGCGCCGGTAAATGACCAGGACAAATGTTTTACTAAGGAGCCTTCCAGACCATCTTCTATGGGTTTTTGGTTTTGTGATTTATTGCCCAAATAAAACCTTGTTTATCTGAAGAGGACTCCAGGTAATTTTTATTTTTAATATTATAATAAACAAGGTGTAACCGTTCTTCGGGAAAGGATGTTTTACTTTTACCTTAAATTATATGACGAATGAAATTTGATCTTCAGCAATTTCTTACGGTCAGCTTTACTTTGTTTGCCGTGATTGATGCGATAGGCTCAATACCGCTGCTGATTTCCCTTAACTCCAAAATGGGCGGCATCCGGGAATTCAGGGCGACAGTAATTTCAGGACTTTTTATGGTTGGGTTTTTATTTGTTGGCGAACCATTTTTAAAATTGTTAGGTGTTACGGTACATTCTTTTGCCGTAGGAGGTTCGATAGTTATATTTTTATTAGGCCTGGAAATGGTATTGGGTCATGAAATATTTAAAAGCGAAAAAGATGCCCGCGCAGGTACTGTTGTGCCGGTTGCATTTCCAATTATTGCGGGGTCCGGCACGCTGACTACTGTAATGTCTTTAAAAGCGAATTTCGAAGAAGTAAACATTTTGCTGGGTATTTTGGTCAACCTTGTTTTGGTTTACCTGGTATTAAAATCTTTAAATTTTCTTGAAAGGGCGCTTGGTGATGCAGGGCTGATAGCTGTCAGAAAATTTTTCGGGGTAATATTGTTAGCCATTGCAGTAAAGATATTTGGCAGCAACATAGCAGGATTTGGTAAGTAACTGTTACTTTTGCAGCCTTCTCAGGCTTTGTAGTACAATGGATAGTATAAGAGTTTCCGAAGCTCCAGATACAGGTTCGATTCCTGTCAAGGCCACAGCTTTATTATTTAAGTGGTAAGATTATGCAGGTTTATAACCTGTAATCCCCAACACTTCATCTGACAGTTTAATTTTCCATAATATTACGAGACTTTTAATATCGAATCATTAGCCTTTATTCTTTTTTCTTCCCATTTTCTTTTCTTATGTTTTTTCAATTGTTGATGTATTAAATTTAAATATGCCCGAACAGAAGTTTGTGCAGATGATAAAAAAATTAAAGCTATTTACACAATGGCAGAAGATGAAATTAATACAACAGAAAATGACTGGGATGAAAGTTTTGTAAAAGAATAAGATAAAGCAGTAAAAGCTTCGCTGCTGGAACCGCTAAAACTTATAGCCGGCAGGAGATTAAGCTCAATGACCGTACAGTTTATATATGAATTTTGAAAAAAATTTAAAGCCAGCCAGCCTTTGCACAAAACGTCATCCTGCACGTTAATAAAACAAGTGTACTTCCTATAAATCTTAAAACCTGCCTGATTTATTTATTCTAATTAATCAGGCCGTAGGATCCTGTAAAGCAGCGAGTTTATTATCTGTAAAAAACTTATCTCGATACGCCTGAAATTCCTCTAAAAGATCAGTAACAATTACTACACTTGAATCTACTTCTTCATGCAAATCAGGAAGTTTTTTTTCAAGCAAGACAACACTGAGGGTAATATTGTCAGCTTCTATTTGTGCTACTTTTTTTAAAACAGCGGTCTGGCTGTTTTTCAAATCGTCAAGCTCTCTTAAAATCTTATCCATCAATTCAAGCTTTTGTATTTTTTCCATTTCAAATAATTTTATACTTTAATAATTATCACATTTATAATAAGACAAACATAAAGCAAAGAACTTTTGCCCAGCGTTTTTTTTGTTTTCAAAAGTAATGGCAGGAGCCCAAAATAGATTAGGCAGCAAAGAGTTTTCTGTTTTTTTGCCGGATATTCTCCCAAAAATAAAGATGCCACCCATCAGGATGGCATCTTTTAAGATTTACTACTATATATATTAGTTAAGTAAAGAGACATTAAAAGCCTCTAAACCTTTCTGTCCTTGCCTTGTTTCAAACTCCACCCTTGCGCCATCATTTAGTGTGATGCCGTTTAACCCGGAAGAGTGAATAAAATAATCTTTTCCTTTGCTGCTTGTAATAAACCCAAAACCCTTTAATGTGTTAAAAAACTTAACTGTTCCTGTTTCTGTCATAAAAATTTTTGTTAATGAGTAAAGATATAGGTATTATTTGAAGCATCAAATTTTTTAAATGAAATTCCCAGTTAATAAGGGTTTAACAGTAAAATAAACTCAAAAGCCAAGTGCGCTAAAAGTTAGCAAAGATTTATTTCTCATTTGATTATTACCTGAGAAATAATAAAAATTAAAGGAGTATCTGTAATTTTACTTAGTCTGATAAAAAGATTACTATTTTGCAATCGTTTCAGTAATTTATTTTGAAAGGAAAAAAGAAGAATTAAAGAAAGTTTTGCAGTATTGAGATTTGAATTAATTTAAAAAATGTGAGAATAATTTTATTTGTATTGTTTGGTATTTTTGCATTAAAACAAACGAGGGCACAATATACTTTGCGGTTAATTGTAAATGAGGCTGCAACTAAAAAGCAGGACGATATCTATGTTGCCGGCACTTTTAATAACTGGAATCCTAAAGATGAAAAATATAAATTAAAACCGTTTGGAACTGTCCGGCGGGCTATCGTTTTAAAAAATATTCCTGCGGGGAAATATGAATTTAAATTTACCCGGGGCAGCTACGATAAAGTAGAAACAACAGCCAAAGGCGAAGACATAGCTAATCACCAGATCACCGTAAGCGAAGACGCCTCGCAGGCATTCACCATTCCCGGGTGGAAAGATGACTATCCGGATAAAATAAAACCGAATACAGCAACTGCACAGGTAAAAATAATAGACACCGCTTTTCTTATTCCCCAGTTAAACAGAAAAAGAAGAATTTGGGCTTATTTGCCAAAAGATTATGCAACAGGGAAAAAAAGATATCCTGTTATTTATATGCAGGATGGGCAGAATTTATTTAACGAACAGACCGCTTTTTCCGGAGAATGGCATATAGATGAAACCCTTGACTCGTTTATACAGCAGGGCGGCAAGGCAGCAATTATTATAGGTATTGACAATGGTGCAGAAAAAAGAATGACCGAGTACAATCCTTACGATCATAAAGACTATGGCAAAGGTGAAGGCAACGAATATGTTGATTTTCTTGCGCTTACACTTAAACCTTTTATTGATAAAAAATACCGTACGCTCAAAGACTCAACCCATACATTTGTTGCCGGCAGCAGCATGGGTGCGCTGGTAAGTTTGTACGCTATGGTAAAATACCCGCAGGTTTTTGGAGGTGCAGGCATTTTCTCCCCGGCTTTTTGGTCCGCTCCTAAACTATACGATGATGTTTCTGCTGCGCAATGGGGCACCGGTTTTCGCAGATTTTATTTTTATGCGGGCGGACAGGAAAACCAGAATATGGTTCGGGATATGGATAAAATAATAACCGCAATAGAAAAAAAAGGCCATTACGAAACCCAGCGTGTGGTGTCTCCGATTGCAAAGCATAACGAAGCAGCCTGGGGCAAAGAATTTATTCATTTCTATACATTTATTATACGTTGATCTTATCGCCGGATCTCATTTTTAAAAAGTCATTTTTGATGCACTATTCTTTTTCATATCATTAGCATCGCATCGCCTGGGATATGATTAAAAATTTGGAAAAGGTGAAGGCGTCGTAAACGCTTGTATTACGCTCTGTGTATATAATTTTAAAAAATCAATGGCAGGTTCTGTTTGCACCTTTACCTTTGCCACTCCAAATAAATTTGCATGATTTATAATGTACAAATAAAAGTAATGCCCCTAAAAGACCTCCTCGATCCGCAGGGAAAAGCAGTGTTGGGCGGATTGCTAAATCTTGGTTTAAAAGGTGTAGAAGAAGTAAGAGTTGGCAAACACATTACTTTGAAAATAGAAGCAGAAAGTGAAGAAGCAGCAAAAAAAGCGGCCGACGAAGCAAGTAAAAAACTGCTTGCCAACCCTGTGATGGAGTTTTATGAAATTGAGATGATAAACTGATAATTTGAAAAATTAAGTAAAGTAAATATGAGAATTTGAAAATATGCTGAACTTTGAATTCCTGCTTTTCTCATTGACTTAAACATCTGATTTGTAGTTGCGATTTCATTTACAAGATCTTCAAATTCAACAATTTTCAATTAGTTTATTATTATCAAACCTTAAAATTAATAAATTCTCAAATTGACTGATGCTCTACATCGTTCCGACACCGGTAGGAAACTTAAAAGATATAACCCTCCGGTCTTTAGAGGTTTTGCAAAATGCAGACGTAATTCTTGCTGAAGACACGAGAACATCTTCAAAGCTTCTGCAGCATTATAATATTTCAAAACCTATATCGCCATACCACCAGCACAATGAACATAAAGTTGTGCCGCATCTTACAGACCAGTTACTGGCCGGAAAAAATTTTGCCCTCATAACTGACGCCGGTACGCCCGGCATTTCTGACCCTGCTTTTTTGCTGGTAAGGGAATGTGTAAAACACGACATAAAAGTAGAAACCCTTCCCGGCGCTACAGCTTTTGTTCCTGCTTTGGTCAACAGCGGTTTGCCCATAACCCGGTTTTGTTTTGAAGGATTTTTGCCGCTCAAAAAAGGCCGACAAACTTTATTGAAAAAACTTTCGTCTGAAGAAAGAACAATGGTGTTTTATGAAAGCCCGGTGCGCCTGGTAAAAACGCTCGAAGAGTTTGCTGAGTATTTTGGCCCGCAAAGACAATGCAGCGTCAGCAGGGAACTGACTAAAATTTTCGAAGAAAATAAACGTGGTACATTGCATGAAGTTTGCAACTACTTTCGCGAAAAAAACGTAAAGGGTGAGATAGTGATTGTTTTGCAGGGATTATCTTAAATTTTTTAAGAACAATTAATTTTTTCTAATCAATTTTAATTATTATGGCAAAGAAATGGATGTTTTCCTTTGTTTTATTGATAGTAATGTTTTCTGCAGATGCGCAGTTTAGAAAAATACCCGGCGACGTCACTGATTCCTTTAAAGTAAGATATGAGGATGCATCCGGTGTTTCATGGAAAGACAGGCTTTCTTCTTTTCAGGCAGACTTTACCATGGATGACAAAGAAATGAAAGCTCTTTTTTCTTCCAAAGGCGAATGGATAAAAACGGAAACAAAACATACCTACAACAATCTTTCAGCAGAGGTAAAAGATGGTTTTAAAAAAAGCAAATATGCCGATCTTGAGGTGCTTGATGTAACGCAAATTGATGACAGGGATAATCAAACCCAGTTTCGTATTGTGGTTAAAAAAAATGATTTTAACAAAAGATCGCTCATTTTCTCTAAAACCGGCCAACTGATCAGCGACAACGCCTCTCTTTAGAACCAGGATTTATTGGATTGAAAGGATTCTGAGTAAATTTGTTGCAGTTTTCGCTTTTCTTCTTCCGCTCTTTTCTTTAATATTTTATACACAGTATTCTATTTATTTAATGAAAAATTTGCAGCTAACTCTTTATTTATTTATTGTATTAAATACATGTTTCGCCCAGCCTGACCGATGGCAGCAACGCATCAGCTACAACATTGAGGTAAAAATGAATGCAGCGACAAACAGATTTAAGGGAATTGAAAAAATTGAATATTTCAATAATTCGCCTGATACTTTGTTCCGGGTTTTTTTTCATACTTACTGGAATGCCTTTCAGCCTAACAGCAGTATGGATGTACGCAGTCGTGAGCTTGGAAAAATTGTTCTTGGTGTTGATAAGCAGGGTAAAGAAGTCCGCGATTGGGATCCGCGTGTAAAGGACAGAATATTACACTTAAAGCCCGATGAAATAGGGTATCAAAAAGTGGCTTATGTAAATATAAACGGCAAAGCACAAACCCTGAAAGAGCACGAAACTATCTTGGAGGTAGCGCTCAAAAATCCAATATTGCCAAAATCGAAAACAACTTTTGAGGTCAGCTTTGAAGCGCAGGTGCCGTTGCAAATAAGACGGAGCGGAAGAGATAATGCCGAAGGTGTCAGGTACAGCATGTCTCAATGGTACCCCAAAATGGCGGAGTACGATTACCAGGGCTGGAACGCCAATCCGTATATCGCAAGAGAATTTTATGGCGTTTGGGGCGATTATAACGTAAAAATTAATATTGATAAAAGTTATCTGGTTGCTGCTACCGGAACTTTACAGAATAAAAACCAGGTTGGTTTTGGATACGAAGAAGCAGGTGCAAAAGTGGTAAAACCATCAGGAAGTACATTAACCTGGAATTTTGCTGCGCAAAATGTACACGATTTTGTTTGGGCTGCCGACCCTGATTATGTCATGATAAAGCGCCAGGTTAAAAACGGGCCTTTGCTATATATTGTTTATAAAAATGCTGATAGTTTTCAGGCGCCGTTTCACAAGCTGGCAGATACTGCTGCGCTTGCTTATCCGCTGATGGCTGAAACTTTTGGCCTTTATCCATATAAAAACTACAGTTTTATACAAGGCGGCGATGGCGGTATGGAATACCCTATGGCAACGTTAATAAAAAATGCAGGCATAGGAACGGCGATTCATGAATGGATGCATAGCTGGTACCAGGGCATGATGGGAACTAATGAAAGCCTTTACCCATGGATGGACGAAGGCTTTACTACCTATGCTGAAGAAAGAATAATGGGCGAGCTCCGGCAAAAGAAAACATTTGCCCAGGAAGGAAGCTATACTGGCTATTACCGGCTGGTAAAAAGCGGCTTTGAGGAACCGATGAGCACTCACTCAGATCACTACAGCACCAATTATGCTTACAGCAATGCAGCTTATTCAAAAGGCGCGGTGTTTATGGCACAGCTTGGTTATATAACCGGGGACAAAATACGGGATAAAATTTTGCTGGAATATTATCATCAATGGCGTTTTAAACACCCCAATCCAAACGATTTTATAAGGGTTGCCGAGAAAGTAAGCGGTATGGAACTGGACTGGTACAAAGAGTATTGGGTCAACACAACGAAGACCATTGATTATGCAATTGACAGTTTATGGGAAGAAAACGGAAAAACAAACATTCGCATTAAAAGAATAGGAGAGATGCCAATGCCGGTGGACGTTCAGCTAACTTTTAAAGACGGAAGCAGAGAAATGCATTATATTCCTTTAAACCTTATGTATGGAGAAAAACCTGTTGAAAGCGACACGGTTCCAAGAACGGTTTATGAAGAATGGAGATGGACTCATCCAACCTATATATTTGAAACTGACAGAAAAATAATAGATCTTTCAGAGGTACAGATAGATCCTTCACAACGCCTCGCTGATATAGACCCGCATAATAATTTATTAAAAATAAAATGGTAAGAAGTTTTTCATATATTTTAATAATTACTGTTTGCTGTATGATCAGTTCTTTTTTTCCAAAAAAAGTAACATGGGTTGCCATTGGAGACTCAATCACTTATTTAAACGAACATATTGATGAAACGGGCAACAGGATTACAAAAGGATATATGACAAGGGTGACAGAAAAGCTTCCTTACATAAGCTATATAAACCAGGGTCATAATGGCTGGACCTCCGGAGATATTGCCAGCAGTATTGAAAAGTTAGGATTGGTAAAAGCCGATGTGTATTCGATTTTTCTTGGAACAAATGATTGGTGGGCGGGGCGGCCTTTAGGCAATTTTAGTGATTATGAAAATAACACCGGTAATAATACTGTCTTTGGTTCTTACCGTATTATTATCACTAAACTTCGCAGCCTTAATAAAGATGCAAAAATCATTCTCATTACCCCGATGCAACGCAGCGATTTTGTGTATCTCGCCGATCTGAAGAACAATGCGTATGGTTCATACAAAGAAAAAAATGGTCAGTCATTGGCACAGTTTGCCGGGGCCATTAGCAAAATAGGCAAATATGAAAACTGTCAGGTAATTGATTTATATAATAAAAGCGGTATAAGGCAAGATAATCTTATAAAGTATAAACGCTTGAAAGATCCCCAAACAGGTGAGTATAAAGATTATCGCTACCCTGCTTTTATCAATGTTCCTTTTAATCCTCAGACAGATGATTACCCTTATCCTCATGGTGCAATTGATATGACTTACGACGGCCTCCATCCATCTGATAAAGGAAATGAAATTATTGCAGCTATGTTAATAAAGATCATGAAACAGTGAGTATTGGTTTATATGAGAATAATGGTTGGAATCTATCGGCCGTTTTAATGAGTTTTGTACTATTATTGCTAAACTTTTTATAGAGTAGCAGTCATGTTAATTAAACTTTAGCATTCATTGCTGTTCATACTGTACATTTTTATCCTCTTTTCTTAAAAAACTTTTTTACGTCTGCAACCTTATCAGCGTAAAAGACATCTCATTATAAAATACTAAGGCTACATAATTAGCAATAGTCCATTATTCAACTATAAATAGTTTTAAACCATTTCATTCCATGAGTAAAAATTACTTTGATTTCTTTAAAAGACATCTTTTAAAATTAAGTTTTTCGGTATTTCTTGTATCTTTTTCCTGTGTTGCAGCTGTAGCTCAATCTCAGGTTTCACGGCTTCCGCTGGCAGATGCTTATGTGCGTAATGGCAGTTATGCCAATATCAATTACGGAAAAGATACCGCTTTTGCTGTAAAAGGATCAACATCAAGCGGGTATACAAAAATTTCTTACCTTAAATTTTCCCTTGACAGTCTTAGTAACATAAGTTCTGCAAAAATTCGTATTTACGGCCGCAATACAGATAATACTTCAAGTATAAGTATCTCCATCTACGGATCAGACAGCGACTCATGGACAGAAAGCGGAATAACATGGAACAATGCGCCAACTGCCTCAACAGCAGTTTTAAGTTCTGCAGGTGTTAATGACCAGGGAGCCTATTATGAGTTTGATGTTACCAGTTATGCTAAAGCTCAGGCTGCCGGCGACAAGGTGGCAAGCTTTTTAATAAAAGATATTGCAAATCAAAACAGAAATATTGTTTTCAACAGTAAAGAAAATAAGCTCAATCCTCCTCAGTTAGTTATCGGAGCATCTTCAAACGTAGTGGCAACACAAAGCAATGCGCTTCTGTTTGTTGAAAATCCTGACAGATTTCCTTCAAACGATTATTTTGTTTTTTCAAAGGTTCAGATCCCATGGAGCAGAGATACGGTGACTTATAATGCAAATCACGACTCAATTGCAGTAAGAATTAATAATAAAGGCATTAATACACTGGTAATAAAAGGCCTTGCTTTATCAAATGACTCTGCATGGAAAATTGAAAAGCTTAAAGGTGCTGCTTATGTGCCGGGCTCTGGTTTTCCGTTAAGTATCGCTACCGGCACTTATGCTGATGTTGTGATCAGGTTTACCGCAGCAGATCAGGGCACAAGGGTAAAGATTTTACATGATACGCTTACTATATTTTCCAACGATGACAAGTTTCCTGCTAAAAATGTTTATTTGAACGGAGTTTGGCAAAAGCAAGGCGAAGGAAGTAACGAACCTTATGCTAAAGAAATAATAAATGCTTTCGGCTTTAAAACGAATACCGGTTTCGGTCACACTGATCCTGACAAAGGAGACTCCACAAAATTGAAGGGAGATGAAATTAAGCCTTCTTATTTTACAATTGCAGATACCTCCAGACCAATATCAATCAGGCAAATCAGTTCTTATCATGGTTGTTGTACTCAACCGGAAGCTATTTCCTGGTTTGCTAAAGGGTCAACCACTTTACATGCAGTTTTCACTCACCTTGCCAAAGATGCACAGTCAGTTTTACCAAGGAAAAATGGTTCTTCTACGTCCCCTGCCGAAGGCACTTTTACAACGACCGGATCTTTCGGTTTCAAAGTAGGATCAAAAGATTATTCAGACGCAGCCCTGAATCCTTCCGGAAAAATAGGTCTCCGGGTTTGGAAAGCTTTAGATGCAAAAGGTAATGTTATGCCTAACTGTTACCTTGTTTCCAATGATTATCTTGGCAGTACCTTTACTAACTATGACTATAATGATAATACTTATTTTATCAAAAACATGAGGCCTGCCACAGGCAGCGCTTTCTATTCAGCATTAACTGCCACTCCTTCAGCTTTGGATTTTGGTGACAAGACTTTACAAACTGCTAATTCTCTTACACTAAACCTGGCAAGCCTTGGTAAAATGTATACCGACAGTTCAAAAGATCCTGCAATAATTATATCTTCTGTATCAATAGTTGGAGAAAACAAATCAGAATTTTCTGCTTCTATGCCAGTAAAAATAACCTTAAACCCGCAAGAGAACACAACACTTACAGTAGGTTTTAGCCCGGTTTCACAGGGATTGAAAATTGCAGACTTATTAGTATACTATAACAATTCACAGTCACCTCTTCGAGTACCGCTTTATGGTATCGCAAAAGCCTCCGGCGTTACAGTTACAGCTAATTACCGTATCAATAGCGGATCTGCAACTCCTGTAACTATCAACGGTAAAACCTGGAGTGCTGACAATCAGTATGCTTTTGACAACCTTGAGCCTTATTCAAACCCGCAGGTACACCAGATCGCAGCTACTGACGAGGACTCTTTATACTTCAAGGAGCAATCATCCAACGGTGACAAAAAGCCGTTCAGGTACGAACTACCGGTAGCCAACGGTGACTATGTCGTTCGCCTTCATTTTGCAGAACTTTACTGGGGAGCGCCAGGCGGCGGAATAAATGGCGGAGCGGGTTCAAGAGTAATGGACGTTTCCCTGGAAAATCAATTACGCTTAATCAATTTTGATGTAACACAGGAAGTTGGCGGAGCAGCAGCCCTTGTTAAAAACATACCGGTGACCGTTGCAGATGGTAAATTAAATATTGATTTTTCATCTACTGTCAACAGGCCTATGGTAGTAGCGGTAGAAGTGTATAGTTTCCGTGCTTCTGCAGCAGCAAGACCAGCCCTGGTTTCCAGTGTAAATGCTGTGGGTTTTGAGAACAATCTTAAAAAAGTAAGCGTATACCCTAACCCGGTAGATAAAATCCTTCATATTCAGTTTCCTGGTAAATATTCTGGAAATTCTATTCTGCAGATAGCAGACGTGACAGGAAGAACATATAATATTGGAAAAATAAACCTGCAGGGCGGAATATCAAATACTGCAGAAATAAATATTTCCAGTTTTTCTCTAAAGCCCGGATTTTATTACTTAAAAATAATATCAGAAACCAGGCCTTCTGAAGCAATCAAACTAATCGTCAGATAAAAAATAGTTTAAGGAAATACAAAAGAGCCGTTTACAAATTAAAAGTAAACGGCTCTTTCATTATAAACAGAACTTTCGGTGTAAACTTTAAAAATAATAGGGTTAAATGCCGGTTAGTTTCTCGTCATTGTCTTCATACCGCGCCATTTCGCCTTCGTCAAGATCGGCTGCAGGATCAGGTTGAGTGTTTAAATCGTCGTCATTTTCCATATCTTTTTCTGCCTGGTCATGCGCGGCAATTACTGTTTCTTTTTCAGCAATAATCTCTGGTCTTGCCTGCGGACTATTTCTTACTTCAGGCGTTTTATCATTAAGTGGCATTTTTACTGGTTTTAATTATACAATTTTAAAAGCATTAAAATTATGCCAATACTCTTAAAAGCGTAATCATTTTTCCGAAAAGTAAAAATATGTTCCTTTCTGCTTTTTTAAATCTTTCTCTTGTTTGCAGGTCTGCATCTTTGCGCTGAAGAGGTTTAATGAATAAGTAAAAATAAAAGCTGTTTTAACAGTTGCAGAAGAATTTTATTTCATTCACAATCCGGGCGTTTCTTTTTACATTTAATAATTATGCGATAATTTTAAACTATGCCCGCATATCATTTAATTATAAAAGGAAGAGTTCAGGGAGTTTTTTACCGGGCCGGCGCAAAAGAAATTGCTGATAAAGCAGGCGTAAAAGGCTGGGTAAGAAATACACCTGAAGGCGATGTAGAAGCAGTTGTAACAGGTACAGAAGAAGAAGTGCAACAATTTATCCAATGGTGTAAAAAAGGTCCTCCAGGGGCAAGAGTAACAGATTTTATTGCTTCTCAGCAAGAGGAAGTTTTTTTTGTTGATTTTTCTGTTTTAAGATAAATTTTTTAATCTATGTAAAATTAATCTCAGAGAAAAGAAGCTTTTCTGTATGATTTTTTTATAAGGGTTATAATAAGTATTTATTTAAATTCTATACGGTGATTGAATTGCCGGAATTTACCATTTTGCAAATACTTTTCTTTATACCAAAGAGTCTATGAAAAACTTTCTCACTTATCTTTTATCTTCTTTTGTTTCTTATTCTTTCAAATGTCTCCATATTATATTGTAAACATCGGTAGCTATTAACGGTTTATCACCTTCTTTTTGGTCTGTAATTAATACCGGATGAAATTGTGAAGGTGTACGGATGCTTCCATGAGAGCCCTTTATCAGAGTTGCGTCTAAAGGAATCACATCCATTACGTACCGAAAACCTGCTTTTTTTCTAAGCAATTTATATCCTGCCCGTGCCTTAGATGTCATAAACATCTCAACCGGATCGTAGCCGGGTTTTTTATGAATATCAACCACTCTTGCATAGTCAGGAGCTTTTACATCATCTAACCAAAAATAATAAGTGAACCAGCTTTTTTCATCAGCCATTACTACAAATTCACCCGATCTTTGGTGGTTAATGTGGTATGCAGCCTGGGCTTGTTTATCGAGAATTAATGCAACTCCCGGCACGCTTTCAAGTAATTCTCTCACTTTTTCTGTTACTGAAGAATCATTAATATAAATGTGAGCTACCTGGTGATCAGCAACTGCAAACGCTTTTGATGCCCCAGGATCAAGAAGTTCTAAACCTCTTTCAATACGTATTTGTAATAATCCACTTTCACGAAACAATCGGTTTAAATGAATTGGATTGTTTACAGGCGCTATTCCATATTCAGAAAGTAAAATAATTTTTGCCTGTTTCTTTTCATAAAACTTCACAAGTTTTTCCACCACTTTATCAATTTCCCGGAGTTCTTTAGAAATTTTAGAAAGGTCAGGACCGAATTTTTGCAGGCAATAATCAAGGTGCGGAAGGTAAATAAGCGTAAGCGCAGGATCATATTTATCATCAGTAAACATAGATGCTTCAGCTATCCAGTCAGTTGATTTGATATTTGCCCCCGGTCCCCAAAACTGGAACAAAGGGAATTGTCCTAATTTGTTTTGCAGTTCATCTCTTAACTCAGCCGGATGAGAATAACAGTCCGGCATTTTTCTTCCATCTGCCAAATAATTCGGCCGGGGCGTAACGGAATAATCAGCGGTTAAATACATATTGTACCACCAAAACATGACAGAGCAGGTAAAAGCCGGATCTTCTTTTTTAGCTCTTTCCCAAATCTTTTCTGCCTGCACTAATTTGTTTGATTGCTTCCAGAACTTAACTTCACAATCTTCCCGGTCGTACCAGCCGTTGCTAACAATACCATGTTCAGCAGGCCACTTACCGGTGAGATAAGTTGACTGGACAGACGTAGTAACCGCAGGTAAAACGGGTTGAATCGTTGCCAGGTTACGTGTTGAAATATATTGTTTTATAAATGGAGTATGATCTCCGATCAGGGAAGAGGAAAGACCGACGATGTCAATGACTGTCGTTTTTTGCATACCTTTAAAATAAGTTATCTTTTTAGCTTTTTAAAATTGCTATCGCAAACAATTATTTTTATTATTTAATAGTAAGGGTGTAATGATCAAGGCAATGAGTCCGGCAGATACAATTGTAACAATCAAGTTTCCATACGATTTATAGTTAAGTCCAGTTATAAGTTTGATCCCAATAATTGTAAACGTTATGCTAAGACTAATTATCCAATATTCCAAATTAATTTGATTTATATTATCGTTTTTAGACCTCATTTTAAAAATTGCAAAACCAAGCACAGATACTCCAATTAAAGAACTTGAATGCTGCAAAATTTTAAATAAAGGAATTTCTTTTCCAGCTATCTTGATTTTGTGTATTAATGCAGGAATTGTACGTACAAAAAAACCTGTTTCATGCGTAAAACTGTCCCAAAATAAATGAGAAGCAGATCCAATTAAGAGTGAAATTAAAACTATAAACCAATTCTTTTTGAAATCTTTGTTCCAGTTAAATCTTATAAATTGATAAAAACGGGATTTCAGAGCTATAGGTAAATTATGAATTAAACAATTGCGAACTATATTATGAAAGATAAGCGTTAATAAAAGCCCGAATGGTAAGTCAAACCAAAAAAGACCACTAATTGTGTGACTGTAATTGCTTTGAACTTTCATTCTGAGAAAATATTCAAAGTCTGGTACCAAACTACCAATTATAAGTCCAGTTAATGAATACCATCTTTTAGGTAAACATGTTAACGGTAATACAATTGCGGGATGTGAGAAGGTAAATGGCATTGATTTCTTTGTACTACTATAATTCTTAAAAGTCATTATTATGAAGATAACTGATCCCTAACCCACTGCAGTTCTCTGCTGATAGATTTTTGCAAGGGCAATTTTAATGCTTCAGGAAGCACTTCCCAGGTATAAGTTTCTACTTCAAGATGAGGTGTTATCATATTGTTTTTTTGAATGTCAAGCACTTCGCAAATATCACTCTGCGTTGATTGTAACAATCCAAAATCTTTTTCAAAAACGGGTACGTGAAAATGTGCACGCCATTCTTTTACCGATGGATTTTCCACATCTGCCAAAGCTTGCGGAAGATCGCGGTAACGTAAAAAACCCGGATCATTTTTAGAAGCAATTACCTGGTGGAGATAAGTAGGCTCATTAAATTTGGTAAAAGCTTCCTTAACTTGTAAACGATAAGATGTATCATTTCTCATTTCTGCTTTTAATGCAGCGCTTATTTGAATTTTGCCTGTTTTGATTCCGGCTTGTTGCAGTTGTTTTATTATTTCCGCATGCGGTTCATATCCTATTGCAAAATGGCAAATATCGTAACATAAGCGAACGTGCTCTTTTATCATTTTTTCTGCATTATTATCAGAAACAGTAAATATTGCTGCAATTTGTTTTATTCCGGCCGGCAATAAATCTTTTTGAAACCATTCGATAAATTCTGCGCCTGTTTCCAGTATTCCGTCCGGTTCCGGTTCTATATCCAGATGAAGTATTTTTCCTGTTTTTTTATTTATATTAATTAAATCTTTTGTTATCTCAAGTATATTTTGCGTAGCAGTCTTTTTTGCGGCCGCTAACTCTTCTGTTGTATCAAACCAATACCGGTAGCTGAGAGGCGATGTGGAAACTCCGCCGTCCATATTTTCGGGAAGTATTTCTGCAAGAATGGTGAATAAGCGTCTGGTATATTCCACACGATCTCCTGTTGTCCAGTCAGGGGCATGTACCTGGTCTTTAACAACTGTATTATGAAATCCACCGAAAGGAAAGCCGTTCATTGTAAAAACATAAGCCTCATTTTCTTTGAGCCACTGCTTGAAGAGTTTTAGTTCTTCTTCTTTTGTTAATTCAAGACTTGCTATATTGGATAACCGCAATCCTATACCCATTGCTGCTTCTGGAGAAACCTCATTTTTTATAGCAGGAAAATTTTGTTGTAAAGCTGAAAAATGATCTGCCCAGCTTTCTCCGGCATGAATATTAGAGCAGTATGTTAAATGACCTTTTGGGGGTTTCATGTTTTAGTATTATCATTTGGTTTTTGAAACACATAGAGACATAGTAGTTGCAGTGCATATAGTTTTTTTTCTATGATATCTAAAAAACCTCTGTATCTATGTGTTTAAAATTTTTTTAAATTCTACAGAACTGCCTGAAAAAGTTTCAGCTTGCCTGCTGCTTCTTTCATTAATTTCCAGTCTATTTCGTGCACTTCTTTTCCTTTACCTATGGCAGTTAACAGTGTAATGGTTAAACGGCCGCCAAGATGCTCACGAAATTCCTGCAGCCCGAGCAGGACAGGACTTTGCTCGTCATTCACTTCCATAAACGGATGAGTGATTTCAAAACCAAGATTTATTAGTAAAGAAACTATTCTGTTTACTTCAGTATCTGTCAGATTGCCAATTAAGCCCGAATACATGGTATCTAAAGCTATGCCCATAGCTACCGCTTCACCATGCAAAACTTCGAAGTTGGTTAACTGTTCAAGCTTGTGAGCGCTCCAATGGCCAAAGTCAAGCGGACGTGAAGAACCGGTCTCAAAAGGATCGCCGCTTCTTATATGTTCCATGTGAAGGTCTGCGCAACGGCGGATAAGATATTGCATAACATTTAAATCACGATTATTTAGTTGAAATGCATGCTTTTCAAGCCAAATGAAAAAATCAGCATCTTTTATCAATGCTACTTTTACAGCTTCTGCAATGCCTGAGCGCCAGTCACGGATGCTAAGCGTAGTTAAAAACTGATCGTCATTAAAAACAGCAACAGGCGGTGAAAATGTTCCTAAAAAATTCTTTTTTCCTTTATAATTAATTCCATTCTTTACACCAACTCCTGAATCGTTCTGCGATAAAACCGTAGTTGGAATACGGATATGTTTTATACCTCTGTGAGAAATAGCGGATGCAAACCCTGCAAGATCAAGCACAGAGCCGCCGCCAATAGCAGCAAGATAAGAATGACGGTCAATACCATACTTATTAACAGCATCTGCAATACGCAAAAGAAAATGTATATCATTCTTTGCAATTTCTCCTCCTGGAATCAGTATTACCTGCTTTGCAGGTTGCACTGTTGAAAAAGCACCGAAATATTTAATTATCTTTTCTGAAAGATCAGGATGGGCATTAGTAACTCCTTCATCCACCACAAAAAGAATCTTCTGCTCAATTCCTGAAATTTTGTGATCAATAAAAAAATTGTTTAAAAGGGTATTTGAGATATCGAAAAGCCCACTGGTAAAATGTACTTTATATTCAAATTTTATATCAAAAGATTGTTGTAAATAATCCATAATTAAATGATAGCAAGCGTAGCCCCGTTGTCTTTAAAATTGAAATAATTTATCAAAGTTACAAGGAGCATGTTATTTGTAAGTTCCTTTTAACAATAAATCCTAAACGTCAGGTAATTGCAAATATTTTACCCAATTTTAGTGATAAGGGTAATAAAAGTATAATCACTAAAGCAAGATATAAAGCGCCAAATGCTGCCGCCCAGGCCGCGTTCATAAGTATAAGCGCCAGGACACCGGCTTTTACCGCTTTGCCGATATTTTTTCCAACTGGTTCCTTAATCGCTTTTAACAACGGGTTAAAAATCATCCATGCAAATGGTAATAGAAAAATAAGGGCAAATAAGATTCTTCCTTTTGTAAATGCAAAGTATAAGATAAGGGCGATAACAAGGCTATATAGTAAAGAAGCAGTGTATAAAATATTCTTACTTCCGCCATGCACTTCGCCTCTGCTTATCATAGTTATAGAAGCGATATAAATGACAGGTACAAAGGCAAGATACCACCAAATGTTAATGGCTGAAGACACAATGCTAACGCCTAATAAAAGATTGAGGCCACGGCATAAACCCATATTGACCGGGCCGAGAAAAGAATGATGTTTGCCCCATTTATTATAACCAAGCGCAGACACATCGACTAAAAAAGCAATTATACCGGAAGTAAGAGACGTGATCCGTGCTGCTACTATTCCTGCAATTAACATAAGCGCTCCCAAAGCAGCAGCTTCCTTAATGGTAATCAGGCCAACCGGAATTGGGCGCTCCGGTCGTTCTATTTTATCAAGAGCAGCGTCAAAAACATCGTTAAAAACCACGCCGCCGCCATATAAACCTATTGTTGAAAAACACAGCAATAGTATCGGCAGCAGGTTTTGTATATGAAAAGTCTGATTAGTTAAGTAACCTGATATTGCAATTCCTGCCAGAACATCTGCAACTGATGTTACAATGTTGGCAGGCCTCATCAACCGTAAATAACCTGTTGTTTTTTTCAATGCTTGCTTTAACTGATGATGACAGAGGACTTATCAATACGTGGTTGCTGGCCGCCACGTAACACAGTATTGCCTTCAAATTTTTCGGACTGGTCTATATTTTTTACAGCAACGAAATCCGCTTCATTTATCTGCCCACTTTTGCCGAAGGCTGTAATCGCGTTTCTAAACGTTACCAGTTCAATATCTTCTGCGCTTATTCCCCTCGCTTTCATCAAAGCTGCGGTTTTAGGCACAGCCAACGGATCGCTTATGCCCCAGTCGGCAGCAGAGTTTATCATTATCCGTTCTGTTCCATATTCTTTCACAATTTCCACCATTCGTTCATTACCCATTTTGGTAAAAGGATAAATGGTAAATGCAGCCCAGAAACCTCTGTCAAGCACTTCTTTTACTGTTTCTTCATTGTTATGATCTATAATAACGGTATCAGGACTTAACCCATGTTCAACGGCAATATCCATGCTTTTGCGTGTGCCGCGTTTTTTATCTCTGTGTGGTGTATGTATCTGTACCGGCAGACTTGTCTCTTTTGCTAATTCAAGCTGCAGCCGGTAGTATTTTTCTTCTGCAGGTGTCTGGTCATCAAAACCAATTTCGCCGATTCCCACAACGCCTTCTTTTAAAACAAAAAAAGGAAGTATTTCCATCACCTGTTCTGCAAGACTTTCATTATTGGCTTCACGCGAATTCAATCCAATAGTGCAATAATGTTTGATGCCAAACTGGGAAGAACGAAATCTTTCCCACCCGATAAGGCTGCTGTAATAATCGCGAAAGCTGTCAATGCCCGTTCTGGCCTGGCCCAGCCAAAAGGCAGGTTCTATCAGTGCAACAATTCCCGCATCGTACATTGCCTGGTAGTCATCTGTTGTACGCGAAGTCATGTGCACATGCGGATCAAAAAACCTCATTCCTTTTATGCTTTCCAGATTTGCAGGAATAACAGCTTCTTTTTGATTTATCTTCTCTTCATCAAGGTTATTGCAACACATATATTTGACGATAATAAATTAATAATAACAGGAAATTTTACAATGTATCCCAGCCCAGGTTATTTTCCAGGATTTTAGATTTTAAATCCGGCTCGCTTTCCAGCAAATCTTTTGCAGGCGCATAATTGCTTTGAAAACAAGCTAAAGCGGCAGCTTCTTTTTCTTTAAAATCACTGCTTTTAAATGCTTTTTCTATATTTTTAAAATTGTCTTCATCAATAAACTTACCTACCAGCCGCCATAACTGCGGATTAACTGTACGGTGCGCAGCCCAACGTTCGTTGGCATAATCAATCAATATCCACGCTAATTCTTTGTTGGCTCTTTCATCTAATCCTATAATCCGGTTTACATTTTTGTCTGTAAAAAAAGCCTTTAATACCAGTTGGTTCCATGCGAGGTCATCAAGGTATTTAAAAGGGTAGGGGTTATTGTACATAATAGCTTCCAGCACAATTCCTATATTGCTGCGGATCCCTTCTGCACATCGCTGCTGCCACTCCTCAGGATAAGCGAAAAAAAATAAAGAAGAATACAATGCTGCCAGTTCATTCATTTCTGCAGCCTTAAAAAGGTTTTCTATTTTAGAACAATAAGCATCCTTTTCTGATGTATCTGTCTGCATCAGCAGCCATAAGCGGCACAACTTGTCAATAGTCCAGTCATCAGCAAAAAATTCTTTGCAGGAGCCTTCAATTATTATTCTTTCGTTTTCTGTTATTTTTATTAATTGCCTGCCAATCTTTCTTGGGATTGCTGCAAAAGCGAGATTTAACTGGGCGCTGCCTTTTTCTTCATTTGTAAGAATAGCTTTTTCTTTAAGCCAGTCAAAGACCTCCGGCGCTGCATTTTGCTTAATGACAGCGGTAATTACTTCTTTAAATTCGCTGCCTTCTGTGGGCTCCATTGTATATGGTATAAATTATTTAGCTGTAAAATAGTTAATAGCCAAAGCGGCGCTTATAATAAGCAATCCAAAAAATTCCCTCGTCTTTTCTATATATGGCTTGGTCGCCTGCATACTTTCGACAATGCTCGGCCTGTTATACTTTACAACCCAATCGCGCACGCCGTCTTTTGAGAAAAAGAGTTGTATAGCATAAATAAGATAAAAGGCAATCGCCGCCAGGTATACAAAAGGATAAAACCTGCCGAATGCTGCAAGACCACAGCAAATGGAAGCGACCATATAAATAGGCACCCAAAGCCACGAGTCTTTATCATTGAGATTTACATAAGCAAACAATGCAAAGGCAATACAGAAAAAACCATTGAGAATACTTAAAAACATACAATTTTCTTTGTAAGAGGCATTTTATATAAATTGTAAAAATAGCAATAATTATATTCAAAGCAGCAGTTGGTAAAATTAAGGCGGCACACTTTGATAGACTTGTGCCACACTTCCAAACTGTGGCACAAGTCTTACTTTAGTAACCTCGCAAGATTTTCGAAAGTTTCATACGGCCCCTTAGTTATAAACATATTGGTAACCTGCGAAGGAACATTGCCGGAAGGATCCATTTTAAGAAAGTAAAGAATGCTTATTTTATTTTTACCATCATACTTTACATCCCATGAACTTTTAAAAAAATGAACTCTTATAATACCTTTCTGCACCGGGTAGGCATTCGGCTCTCCTGATGCGGTCACTTTCAAAGTATTATCTGTAGCATTCAGGTTTAGCCGCATGCGTACGGGAATGTCGCGGTTATTGACAGGCCATGGCAATGCGGTCTCACTATAATAAAAGAATTCATTTGCATTTATTTCTTTTAAAATATATGACTGCTTTGTACTGTAAACCCATGCTTTATTATTCTCTACATCACGCAGTATTTTTACAAGTTTTTGTAAGGTGCCTGTAAGTACCGCTTCTACCTTTATAGATTTATATTTTGAAGAACCTTCAGTGGCTGTATAAACTTTTATACCATTTTTGTCTTTGGTGAGTTCCCAGTTGGTTTGAGAAAAAGATGTATAACTATAAAGAAGTAACCATAATATCATTGCAATCCGTACATTCATGTTTGTTATTTTAAAGTAACTCAGTTAGTAATCATTGCTCATAGAAAAAGTATGTTACATGCTATTTTATTTTAGCAACCGGTTTTTAATTTGAGTCTAAATTGAAAGATAAGCTCAATTTAAAAAAAAGGAAGTTAAAACCTTAGAAAGGAAGTATACAATTAAATGATATTTTTAATAAAAAATAAATAAAAAAAGTTTAGCCAATGAAAGCTGTAACCTTGTATCTGTTTGTGTTTTTTTCAGTGTATAATGTGTTTTGTCAAAAAGAAGTATATGCAGTAAAAAAAGCAGAAAAAAATAATGTAAAGGAATCAATTACTTCCGGCAACCCTGTTTTTACCGGTTGGTATGCCGATCCTGAGATGAGAATATTTAACCGGCAATACTGGATGTATCCTACTTACTCAGCTCCATATAATGAACAGGTATTTATGGATGCTTTTTCTTCACCTGATTTAATTACCTGGACAAAGCATGAACACGTAATAGATACCGCAAACGTAAAATGGGCAAAGCGGGCAGTGTGGGCTCCTTCAATAACAGAAAAAGGCGGTAAGTATTATTTGTTTTTTGGCGCCAACGATATACAAAACGATCAGCAATACGGCGGCATCGGCGTAGCCGTAGCAGACCATCCTGAAGGGCCTTTTAAGGATTACCTCGGAAAACCTTTGGTAGATAAATTTCACAACGGCGCGCAGCCGATTGACCAGTTTGTTTTTAAAGATAAAGATGGGGCTTATTATCTTATTTATGGTGGCTGGGGACATTGTAATATTACCCGCTTAAACAATGATTTTACAGGTTTTATCCCTTTTAAAGACGGAACGGTATATAAAGAAATAACGCCAAAAGGATATGTTGAAGGATCATTTATGTTTTTAAAAGACGGCAAATATTATTTCATGTGGTCTGAAGGAGGCTGGACAGGCCCTGATTATTCTGTTGCTTATGCCGTTTCTTCCACGCCATTCGGTCCTTTTAAGCGGATAGGTAAAATTTTGCAGCAAGACTCAACAGTGGCAAGGGGCGCGGGACATAACTCTGTTCTTCATGTCTTGAAAAACGATAAATGGTATATAGCATATCACAGAAGACCTTTGGGCGAAAAAGATGGCAACCACAGGGAAACGTGCATTGAGCAAATGTATTTTGATAAAAACGGACTCATAAAACCGGTTAAAATTACTTTTAGCGGGGTGGGAAGGAATAGATTATAAATATATTTTTTTGAAACACATAGGTACAATAGAGATAATAGAAAACATAGATTCTTCTATGTTCCTATGTGCCTATGTGGTAATTTTTTTTAAATATTAAACAGTATATATGAGGAAATTTTTTTTATCTGTAATATTATTTTTATCGTTCCTGCCATTTGCAAATATCTCTGCCCAGCAAACCGGTGAGCGCTGGTCCGAACAAAAGATTTGGAACTGGTATAACAAGCAACCCTGGTATTGCGGGTTCAATTATATTCCTGCTTATGCCATTAATTATACGGCCATGTGGGATAAGACCACTTTTGATACTGCAGCAATTGACAAAGAGCTTTCTTTAGCAGAAAACACAGGTTTAAATTGCCTGCGTGCGGTACTGCAGTTTGCGGTGTATGAGGATGATCCTGAATACTTTCTACAAACCCTCGATAAGTTTTTAGCTATTTGCAACAAACACAAAATAAAGTTTGTTCCTGCTCTTTTTGATGATTGTGTCTTCGGCCTCGAACATGATCCTAAAACAGGCAAACAACCTGAACCTCTGAAAGGTTGGTATGCATGGGCGTGGTCACCCAGTCCGGGGCATAGTCTTGTTATTGACTCTCTTACGCATCCGCGGATAGAAAAATACGTAAAAGCAGTTATTAATCGTTTTAAAAATGACCCCCGGATTTTAATGTGGGATTTATATAACGAACCTACAAATGGCGGCCTTGGCTCAGCTTCATTTCCTTTATTGAAAAAAGTGATTACATGGGCCCGTGAAATAAACCCTTCCCAACCACTGACAGTAGATGTTTGGAACCAGAATCAACGCCTGAATGATATTGTGATTCCTGCTTCAGATATTATTTCCTTTCATAATTATGGAAATAAAGATGATCTCATTAAGCAGATTAAAGATCTGAAACAATACAACCGCCCTTTGATAAATACCGAATGGATGAACCGACCAAACCGCTCTGTTATCCCGGATAATCTTCCTGTCTTTTTTGATGAAAAAGTGGGTTGTATGTTATGGGGATTGGTCAACGGAAAAACACAAACTGATCTTCCCTGGGGTCATCGTCCCGGTGATCCTGTACCAAAAGTGTGGCAGCACGATTTGTACAAAGGAGATTTTACGCCTTATGACCAGCAAGAAATTAATCTTTTGCAAGACTATATAAAACGGTCTAAGGAGAAAGTGTACTTGCAATTGCACACACATTAAAAATAGTGCACGCGGCAGCTAATTTTCATGTAATTTTTTTTTATTTTTAGTTCTGAATCTTCTTCAGTTGCAACTTTTATAAGCTATTTCTATTAAAGAACGCTATCCATAACATTTACTTTCCCTTTTCGCTTATTCCCTTTTGAGATTTCCTTTGCCGAAGAATATTTAGTAAAACTATTGCAGGTTTCTCTAAGCATCTCTGGTTAATTTATGCACCTTTTATCACATATAGATGCATCAGTTGCTGCAGGAAGGACTGATTTTATATTTCGCAAATATGTAAAGGTACTAACAGTTAAAATATTATATATTTATTATATGCCTATTGTATTAAAAATCAATTAAACGAACCCTTTTCAATGACTACAGAAAGATAGTTTTGAAATAGTATTTATTTCTTAATTTAAAAAATTATCTTTTATGTTAAAGTCACAAAAAACTAAAAAAGTTGGAAGTTATTTAGAGACTGCGGAAGTTGATTCTTTGTTGTTAAACTACAAAAAAATCAGGTGGGCTTTTAATTCAGAAAGAATTGGAAAAGCAGATTCATTAAGCAGTTGGTACACTGTGGATGAATTACAGGAATTTCTGCAAAAAGCTAAAATGAATGGAGCTGATGGAGTCAGGTTATATTTCGGAGCTTATCCAAAAGACTTTAAAAAAAACCCGGAATATGCTGAAAGACAAACCATAGTGCTTGCAGCAACTAAAAGTGTTTTTTACGAAAACGGTTCAAGAATTGATAAAAATATTTATATTAATTCTGCAAATGGACCCCAAATTTTGGCCTACAATGCCGGGAGGCTTTGCCCGCCGATGTGCTACGGTGCTATAGGAGAACCGGTAGACTTTTTAGAAAATATGAGTCTTGATAGTATGTCAGTTAACGGTGAGTGATATTGCTAAAAAAATTATTAATTTATAAAATGACTCCTTCGCTACAGGAGTCATTTTATATTTGGTACCTTTAATGGATTGCCAATGTCACTTTACTTAATAATTATTTTAATAAGTTTTATTTCCAGCCTTTCCACGCTTTTAATAAAAAATGATAAATTAATTTTCAGACTGTTTTCATTATTTCTGTTTACTACTTATATAATAGAATTAGTCGCTCTGAAAATGGCTGAGAACAAACAGAACAATATATTTATTTATAATTTGTTTACGGCTTTTGAATTTTGTTTTTACTTTTTTTTCTTTCACTCTATCTTAAAAGAGTATGTAAAAAAAAATATCATCTGCTTGATTATACTACTATACGTAGTTTTGGCTCTGATCAACATTTTCCTGGTACAAGGGAAATATCACTTTCATACTTATACATATATTCTGGGATGTATGATTTGTGTCATACTAAGCATTACGTACTTTTATTTTTTATTTAAATATTCCAAGATCAATAATCTTACAAAAGATCCTGTCTTTTGGATAAGTGCAGCATTACTGCTTTATTATAGCTGCACACTTCCTGTTTATGGTATCATTAACTTCTTATCAAATTTATCTGTACCTTTCTATAAAGGATTTATATTTATCATCGAATTTATGAATATTGCCCTTTACCTCTTATTTACTATTGGCTTTTTATGCAGAATAAGTATAAAGAAGTATATGTTTTAATCGTAGCCGCAGCGGTTCTCGCTCTTCTATTAATTGGATTTATTGTCATTATTTTATTTATGTATAAAAAAAAGCAGTATGTTCATGAGCAGGAGCTTTTACAAACAAGGCTTGAGATCCAGGAAAACATATTTAAAGAAATCTCGGAAGAACTTCACGATAATATCGGTCAAATCTTAGCTGTACTAAAATTAACCCTATCATCCGTTTGTATAAATCTAAAAGGAAACGACTTAACCGGTATCCGGGAAAGTAAAGAAATGGTTACAACTATTATTCAAAGTATTTCAGATTTGTCTAAAAGTTTATCCCCCGAAAGAATTAGTAAAATAGGAATTGCAGATGCGCTCAGGTTTGAGCTTGAGAAGCTTGAAAAAACAAAATTTTTTAAAACTTCCCTTTCAGTTTCTGATTGTAAATTTAATCTGTCAGCAGAAAAAGAGATATTTCTGTTTAGAATAATACAGGAAATACTTACCAATATTATTAAGCATTCGAAAGCAAAAACAATTCATGCAGCTATTTCTGAAAATGATCAATGCATTCATTTAACCTTTTCAGACGACGGAATAGGGTTTAATGTGGCGGAAGTTTTAAACAGTGCCTCTCCAAAAAAAGGAATTGGTTTAATGAATATGATGAACCGTGCCAGGTTAATAGGAGGTAAAATAAAAATAGTAAGCGAAAAAGGCGAGGGCGCTACCATAAAAATTGAACTGCCTGTTGCATAAAAAATAATAGAATTAGGGATTTAGTTCCCAAAAACAGGCTGACCTTCTAAAAGATGCGTTAAGAAAATTACCAGGTCAGGCGTTAAGAAATGAAATAAATGTTACTGAAGTTTAAAAGAGGTTTCAGTCGGTAAGTCGCACATGGGACGGGTTTATTGTACTGTTGTGACTTATTTCATTTTAGCCTGACCTGGTAATTTTTAGCATTTTTTAGAGAGTCTTGATTTTGTTTTTCTTTTTCATCAAGGAAAAAGAAAAACAAAACATGATAAAATTTGGCATTAGAAAGGGATTTGCGACAACATACCTAATCCAAAAAAGTAAAATTATGTTCGAAAAAAAGAAAAAGTACACGGTTGCAGTAGCTGATGATCATAGCTTAGTACGGAAAGCCATAGTCAAAATCATTAACACATTTGATGAATTTAGTGTTATTTATGATGTAAGCAGCGGGAATGAATTAAAAGAAAATCTTAAAAAGAATGTTTTGCCCGGTGTGGTTTTAATGGATATAAATATGCCTGATGGAAATGGCTATGAAACTACAGCTTTCCTGCATAAAAATCATCCATTGGTGAAAGTGCTGGCTTTATCCATGTACACTGAAGATTCCGTAATCATAAAAATATTAAAAGCAGGCGCTAAAGGCTACATGCTTAAAAGCAGTGAACCTGAAATTCTTGAAGTTGCTTTACAATCAATTATAAAAAATGATTTTTATCTCCCTGAAGAAATTTCCGGTAAAATAATAACCGGACTGCAAAACTTTTCAGAAAATGAAAACCCGGTAATATTAACCGACCGGGAGAAAACATTTCTTACCTTACTGTGCAGTGAAATGTCTTATAAAGAAATTGCAGCGAAAATGTTTGTCAGTCACAGGACAGTTGATGAATACAAAGCAAATTTATGTGAGAAGTTGAATGTTCATACCAGGGTAGGGTTGGTTATGGTTGCAATTAAAAAAAATCTTATCTCTTTTTAAAAGTTTGATCTTTTTTACTACTTAAGTCTGGATAATTAGTAAAAAATTTAAACACAGAGTGAGCAGAGAAAAATACACGCAGAGGAACACAGAGATAAATAATAGCAATAATGACAGAAAATGTAATTAGAGAAATAATAATTGATGTTTATTAAAGTACATAAAAGGTTGCAACAATCATTAACTCTGTGTTCCTCTGCGAAAACCTCCGTTAACTCTGCGTTTAAAAAAGACCTTGGTAGTTACAATCTTCTTAATGCCAGATAAAGAAACTTCACGTCCGTAGTATAAAAGCCATTTCTCCTTGTTAATCCGTTTTTTACTTATCCAAACCGAAAATAAACTGCGTCTTTATGAAGTGTGTGTATACAACTTATGTGCAGGTCTTTATGTGTGGTTATGGGAATTTTAATATGCAGAATGCTTCTTTTTATAATTTATGCATTCATTACCGCTGACCAATTTAAGATAAGGAATAGTTGAATGTTACTAATACTCAAACCGTTATAATTAATAATTTTTGACCTTATTATTTTTTATACAGTTATTAAGCTATTTGAGTATTCCGTTTTTTGGCAAGAAGTATTTCTTTAGCAGTTATATGGATTGACTTTCATAGTACATTTAGTATGAATTCCTGCTATAAATCCTATATCCCAATTTTTCTTTTTAGAATGCTTTAGGAAACCAACACAATTACACAGTAAAGGAATTCCGACAGAGTTAAGTTTTATTTCTAAAAAACACACCGGTAGGTTCGAACAGCAATAAACGATTGCCTCACCTTATATTATCAAAACATAAAGCCATATTATGTTTAATCAATATGAACCCAATGTAAAAGCTACCATTGCTTTTCTTAAGTTACTAAAAGTAAAAGCTAACGATGCAACGGTAAACGAAACCTTACAAAACGATCCGGATTGGCCGGGTTTGCTTTGCATAAGTGATTCATTTAATAAATGGAATATACCTAATGGAGCAGGCAAGATTGAACCAAATCAAATTGACCAGCTTCCTGTTCCGTTTATGGCTTATACACATCACAAGGAGTATCCTCTGTCTATAGTTACACATGTAACTGATACAACTATTGAAGTTTATTCAAAAAACTACAGTAAAGCCATAATTAAAAATAAAGAAGAATTTTTCAAAAGCTGGACAGGTATTTATCTGATTGCAGAGCCTGATGAATACTCAGGAGAAAAGAAATATGAAAAAAACAAACGAAAAGCGATCATCAACTCTCTCATTCCGGCTTCATTATTTGCTTTACTAATAGTCCTTTCTCTCTTTTCTATTTATAACCAAATAAGTAATAATCAGATTGCAAATACAAGAGGCGTTTACCTGCAATATTTAATATTACTAACCGGAGCAGTGGTAACATCTCTTTTACTCTGGTATGAAATTGACAAAACAAATCCTCTTTTACAAAAAGTTTGTACGGGTATAGCAAAAGGTAACTGTAACGCTATACTTACAGGCAGGCAAGCAAAACTCTTCTCATGGCTTAGCTGGAGCGAAGTTGGTTTCTTTTATTTTGCAGGCGGCCTGCTGGTATTATTGTTTGCTGGTTCTGATGTAGCCAACACCATTTCTATTTTAGGCTGGTTCAATGTTCTTGCCTTACCTTATACTGTATTTTCTGTCTATTACCAGTGGAGGGTGGCAAAACAGTGGTGTGTGCTTTGCCTTGCAGTGCAGGCATTGTTAGTGTTAGGGGGCATTAATGTTATTGCAAATAATTACCTGACTTCATTTTCTGCTCTTTCCATTTCTTTTCTTACAAAAACTATTCTCTTGTACCTGTTGCCTGTGCTGCTATGGTATGTTGTAAAACCGTACGTACTGCACTTGCAACAAGCAAAAAACACTAAACGGGAATACCTGCATGTTAAATTTAATACAGAGATATTTGAAACACTTTTAAAGAAACAAAAGCATATTTCAATTACCACAGAAGGCTTAGGAATTAATTTGGGTAATCCCGAGGCAACGAATACTCTTATAAAAGTTTGTAATCCCTATTGCGGCCCTTGTGCAAAGGCACACCCGAAAATTGACAAACTTTTAGAAGAAATCCCTAACCTGAAAGTAAAAATAATATTTACAACACCGAACGAGCCGGAACAGCCTGCCTATAAACCCGTAAGCCATTTATTGGCAATTAATGAGCAAAGCAATAGTGAAGGAGATATAAAGCTGGCATTAGACGACTGGTATCTGGCTGATAAAAAAGACTATGATCTTTTTGCAACAAAATATCCGATGAATGGAGAGTTAGCAAAACAAGGATATAAAATTAAACTAATGGAAAGATGGAGTAAAGAAATGGAGATAACTTTTACGCCTACCATTTTTATTAACGGTTATCAAATCCCCAATGCTTATGGTATTGAGGACTTACAATATTTTCTTTTGGAATAGTTCCCTAAAAGAAAAGCTCTGCGGAACTACATGATGCCAAAGCATCGTGGTGGGGCAGCCAAAGCTTGTGATGCTTAAAGCTCAGGCACAAAACAAATTTCAAACGCATTAAAAATTAAAAAAATGCAAACAAAAAAAATGAGCCTCGCTAACATTCAGGGAAAGTTGAGCCGGGCAGAAATGAAAAACATTATGGCTGGTAGCGGGGGGAGTTGCAGTACGAGTAGTTGTACTGTATATGATCGTAGTTCTGGCACGACATATTCCTGTCAGTGTGGGTATGTAACTATGGATCCAAGTTACCCATATACGGCAAATTGTGAATGCTCAACATCACTTGGATATTATAATCCGGACGGAGGCACTAGCAGTTGTTGGGGAGGTTAATATTTGAAAATATTTGCAATGTTTACTATCGAGTTCTATTAAGTTGGAGTTAAACCACTTTAACTCCAACTCCTTTAAATTGTAACACATGAAGCTTCTTTATTTTATGTTAAGCATATTCTTTTCTACCTGCTCATTTAAAAAGCCAGATGATACTATAATTGTTAAAGGCGTAGTTAAAAATATTCTTGCAAAAAAAGTATACCTGACGGATGCTTATAACTGGCAAGCTTTTTTAGATTCAGCTGATTATAAAAACGATACTTTTTCATTCCATATTAAACCCGATAATTTTGAGCCGTTTATGGCAAGCATTTGTTATATAGACGGTAAAGGAAAAAGAGAATTATTAACATATCAAAACTATATTTTAGCGACCAGCGAAAATAAATATGCTCACACTGCTTTTGTTTTAGACTGGGGTATTACTTTTATTTCCGGTACCATGTACGAACATCAAACAATAAAAACTGACAAATTAAAAATTATTGGCAGCAAACAAAATGATCCTTTTTTTAAAACGCAATTAATGGATTTCGGATGGATAAGCACAAAGGATAAAGCGAAAAGACCAAAAATCATTAACATTTACAAAAGTTTGATTAAGCAGTATCCTTATTCTTTTTATTTTCTTAAAATGTTATATAATTATAGAACGCTGTATACAAAGCCAGAACTGGTGGAAATGTTAGCTCTTTTTAATAATGAAGCGCGACACTTCAGTTACAACCGGAAGTTTTTCAACTATTTTGAAGAAATGACATCTTTAGGAACACCTCTGAATAATTTTACTTTAAAAAATTCTTTAAATCAATACGAAAAGATAATAGATAACTCCGCCAATTTAAATATGATCATATTTTGGGCAAGCTGGTGTGGGCCTTGCAGGCGGGAAATTCCTAAATTAAAAAAAATTTATAATGAATTCGAAAATAAAGGTATCCATATGGTTAGCGTATCCTTAGATAATAATAAGGAAATGTGGAAAACTGCTTTACTTCAGGAAGATATGCATTGGAAGCAATTAATTATTGATAGTTTATTGTCGGAAAAAGTCAAAAACAGTTATAATTTTTCTGCTATTCCACTTATTATTTTTTCAGACAGTAGCGGACTTGAGATAGCCCGATTTACTGGTTATGAACCTAATGATAAAGACGAGTACACACCTATTATCGAAAAATATCTCAAGAAACCTCAAGATTAACTTGAAAAAATTCTTGACTAATCTTTAAAAACAAAGCACTTAACTTATTAGGTATTTCGCTTTGAACCCGATTGCCAATAATTTCTGTAGTTCCTCCATTACGCTATTTAAACTCAATAATTATGAATACAAAAATTCTCAAAAAAAATATTGATGTTGTTATAGTTTCGGATGCTAAGACACAAGAATTAAAGGAAATTACAGAGCAAGCTCTTGGAACTGTAGGCGAAGATGTAAATGTTATAGTTATTGAGTCTAATAAAAACATACATTATGAAGGAGTTACTGTAATATATCCCGATGTTCCATTTAATTATAATGAATATCTTAACATAGGAGCCTCATATGGCACTGCAGACTATATTTTTTTTTCAAACAATGATGTTATTTTTTATGAGGATTGGGATTTTAATTTAATGAATAACATGAAACGGCTAAATGTCGTATCCGCTTCTCCAATCTGCCCTGAAGTTGCTCTGTTGCTAAATATTGATTTGTTTTCCGGAAATTATTATGGTTACGAAATAATCAGCAGATTCTGCGGATGGGCATTTATGTGGACTAGAAAATTTTATGACTATGTTGGAGGTTTAGATGAGACTTTTAAATTTTGGTGTTCTGATAATGTCACTGTTGAGCAACTTTTAAGACATAATAAAAAGCATATTTTAGTTACATCCAGTGTAGTTCAACATATAAATAGTGGTCACAATACAATTGTCTCTTTAGAAGGAGGCACTTTAAATGAATATACACTTCAAGAGGTTAAAAAGTTCAACTGTTTATTTAATAAAAACTCGTAAAAGTCTTCTCATTTTAAATTATTTTAATTGTTTGACAGGTATTCATCTTCGTAACAGTTCTAATTTTGATCTTTTGTTTTACATAAATACTACTATCGAGCAATGTAAAAGCAGCACAAACTAAATTTTTAATTACAGCTTCTTTTTTATAATATGGCTTGAATTATTAGTTTATCCCAAAGATTTTTAAAATAAATATTAATTAAGGCCTTGAAAACAGATTTAAACTTAACATCCATTGCCATTGTCACCTGCTGGTACGGGCTATATCCCTGGTATTTCCCTTACTTTATACACTCCTGTAAATTTAATCCCACCATCGATTTTATTATTATTACCAATAATGATGACTCAATACAGAACAAACCACAAAATGTGAAAATCATACGTAAAACACTAGATGAAATAAAAACAACCGCTTCTGAAAAATTAGGACTTACCGTACACATAGAAAACCCTTATAAGCTCTGTGATTATAAACCTGCTTACGGATTTCTTTTTTCAGAAATTATAAAGGGTTATGACTTTTGGGGACAAAGCGATATTGATGTTATTTATGGAAATATAAGAAATTTTATGACTGATGAAATGTTGAATAAATATGATTTTATCAGCATCAGACATGACTACACCTCAGGCTGCTTTGCCTTATATAGAAACAATACGCAAATGAATACTATTTTCAAGCGAAGTAAAGATTATGAAACCGTGTTTACCAATTCAAAGCACTACTGCTTTGATGAATGCAATTTTGTATGGGATGAATTAACCAATGGTAAATCTATTTTTGAAGTTAAAACTGAAATTGAAAGTTTTACACACATTATAAAAACTGCAGAAAAAAACAGTGAGATACAACCATATTTTGATTTCATGTTAATAGAAGGGCTGGTAGGTAAAATTAAATTTGACAACGGAAAAATAATATACAAAAACTTGTATGAAGGCATTCTTTATCATTTATATTGGCTAAAAAGGATATATTGTCCTGCGAAAATTCCCAAACAAATTCCCAATGTTTATCACATTAGCTCATCAAGAATTTATAAAAACTAGTGCTTAAAAGTAAATTCCAATTATATAAACAAATTGATGCCATGGACTGCGGCCCTGCCTGTTTACGAATGGTCGCAAAACACTATGGCCGTACCATATCTCTTGATTATTTACGCAATAAATCACAGTATGGTAAACAAGGTGTATCGCTTTTAGGTCTGGCAGATGCTGCTGAAAGCGTGGGTTTAAAATCGGTAGGAGCCAAACTAACTTATGACCAACTCGTTAATGACGCTCCCCTGCCGGCTATCATCCATTGGAATCAATATCATTTTGTTGTACTAACTCCTCAATCTTCGAAGAATAAACTAATAATTGCCGACCCTGCAAAGGGCTTGATAACATTGAATAAAGGGGATTTTTTAAAACAGTGGGTTTCAACAACTGAAAACAATAACAGTAAAGGAATAGCCCTTTTTTTGGAAAGCACACCCCAGTTTAAAGAAATGGACTTTTCGGAAGATGGTCAGTCGGAGAAAAAGAAAGTAGGCTGGAGTTATTTATTCAGCTATATAAAAGAACACAAGACGTATTTTTTTCAGATATTACTTGGCTTGCTTATAGGCAGCATGTTACAACTCATTTTTCCTTACCTCACTGAGAGCATTGTTGATACAGGCATTAATACTCAAAACATCAATTTCATACAAATTGTGCTCACCGCACAACTTATGTTGCTGTTTTCGCAAACAATGGTAGAGTTTATACGAAGCCGTATACTATTGCACATCAGCACACGCATAAATATTTCTTTACTTTCGGGCTTTTGGGCAAAGCTGCTAAAACTGCCTATGCAGTTTTTCGACAGCAAACACCCCGGCGACATCATTCAACGTATTGGAGACCATCACCGTATAGAAAGTTTTTTAACCGGTACGGCATTAAATACTTTTTTCTCCATTTTCAACATTATTATTTTCTCTTTTGTGTTACTTAGTTATAATACCAGCATATTTTTCATTTTTGCCGCAGCCAGCTTTTTGTATTTGTTGTGGATACAGATTTTCTTAAGGTACCGCCGTCAGTTAGATTATAAACGTTTCTCCATTGCTGCAAAGGAAAATAATGCCACTATGCAGTTGGTGTATGGCATGCAGGAGATAAAGCTCAACAACGCCGAAAACACATACCGCTGGGCATGGGAAGGATTGCAGGCCAGTTTGTTTAAGCTCAATTTTAAAAACTTATCACTGCAGCAATACCAGCAAATGGGCGCTTTTTTTATCAACCAGGGTAAAAATATTCTGATAACTTTTATTGTTGCCAAACTGGTTATTGAAGGTAAACTTACATTGGGTATGATGCTCGCTATTCAGTATATCATTGGTCAACTCAACAGTCCCATAGAACAGTTAATTGGTTTTACCCAACAGGCGCAGGATGCCAAAATTTCTTTGGAACGTTTAAACGACATTCATTCGCTGGATGATGAAGAGCCTGCGCACAAACATTTTAATCATTACCTGCCTGAAGAACACAACATTCTTATAAAAAATCTTTCGTTCACTTATCCCGGAGCAGGCAATGAGCCGGTATTAAAAAACATTAACTTAACCATTCCGCAAGGCAAAGTAACAGCCATTGTTGGCATGAGCGGAAGCGGAAAAACAACACTCATTAAGCTGCTTCTGCGATTTTATGAAAATTACAAAGGAGATATTTCTTTGGGTAATGCAAGCTTTAAAACGATCAGCCCTAAATTTTGGAGAAGTGTAAGCGGCGCGGTGATGCAGGACAATTTTGTTTTCAATGATAATATCCGTAAAAATATTACGGTTACGAATGAAAAGGTAGATGAGCAACGTCTTATTCATGCCTGCAAAACAGCCAATATTCTTTCTTTTATTGAAGCGCTTCAATTAGGTTTTTATACAAAGCTGGGAGCTGAAGGCAATGGCATAAGCGGCGGACAAAAACAGCGGTTGTCTATTGCAAGGGCTGTGTATAAAAACCCTCAATTTATTTTCTTTGATGAAGCCACTAACTCTTTAGATGCCAATAATGAAAAAGTGATATTGGAAAATCTGCAGCGGTTCTTTCAAAATAAAACGGTGATTGTAGTAGCTCACCGCCTAAGCACTGTAAAAAATGCGGATAAAATTGTAGTGATGGAGAATGGAGAAATTGCCGAAGAAGGCACACATACAGAACTTACAATGAAAAGGGGAAAGTATTACGAGTTAGTAAAAAATCAATTAGAATTGGGAAATTAAATTTTTGTGACTGCTCAACCATTATAAGAAAAAAAATTTAACGCAGAGAGCGCAGAGAAAATCACACGCAGAGAACAAACAATAGAACTATGGAATTGAATGCAAAAATCTTTCCTTCGGCTCCGTGATTCTCTGCGAAAACCTCTGTGACCTCTGCGTTAGAAGCAAAAAATCAATTCAAGCTTTGGAAAATAATAAATCTATATTGCCATCAGATGCTATAAGTAAACCAGAGAATGTACTTGTGATGAAGAATACATTTTCTGATCACAGTGATGAAATAGAGGAAATAATTTCTAAGAAACCTCCGTTCATTGTCCGGTGGGGAACTGTATTTTTCTTTTTCCTGTTATTGATGATTGCATTGACTTGCTGGTTTGTTCAATATCCCGATATTGTAACGGCTAAGGCAAAGCTTACCTCTCTTAATGCTCCGAAAAGCGTCATCAGCCGAACTGATGGCAAGCTTATAAAGCTTACAGTAAAAGATGATGACATCGTACCGGCAGGCACTGTCATTGGTTTTATGGAAAGCACTGCAAATCATGAGCAGATACTTGCACTGTCAGCAAACCATAGACACCTTGTCCGTTCTGTTTTCTGCAAACAATGCGATAATTCCTTCGGGGTTTTTTATTCTGCCTTATAAAAATTTAGGCGAGCTGCAGCAAGCTTATCAAACCTTTTCACATGCTTTTATTGATTTTAAAAATTATTTGCACGGCGGGTTTTATGAAAAAAAGAAACAAATACTCGGGAATGATCTATCAGACATAAAAAGATTGAACGCTCATCTGGCCGAACGAAAAGTTTCGCAGCAACAAGATGTAGCGCTGGCCCAAAAAACGTTTGAGATGAATGAGATACTGAAGAAAGAAAAAGTAATATCTGATCTTGAATATCGCAATGAAAAAAGCAAGCTGCTGATGAAGCAAATGTCTATACCACAAATAAATGAAGCCATCATTGCTAATGAAACACAGCAAAATGAAAAGCGAAAAGAGATAATGGAACTGGACAATACCATTGCACAACAGGCATCGGTTTTTCAACAGGCGATCAATACATTTAAAAGCGAAATAGATGAATGGAAGAAGAAATATTTGCTGGTATCACCTGTAAGCGGCAAAATAAGTTTTGTAGGTTTTTTGCAGGAAAACCAGCAACTGAAAGCGGGTCAAACCGTTTGTTTTATTAATCCCGGCAATAGTAAATATTTTGCCGAGACATTTATTCCACAAGAAAATTTTGGAAAAGTAAAAAGAGGTGAAAAGGTATTATTAAAATTCTCATCTTATCCAAGCCAGGAATTCGGAAGCGTCACAGGAGAGTTAGATTTTATATCAGCCGTACCAACAGACAGTGGATATATTGCTAAAATAGTTCTGCCTAACGGTTTAAAAACTAATTACAATAAACAAGTGCAGTATAGGGAAGGGTTAACAGCCAGTGCAGACATCATCACAAAAAATATGCGGTTGATAGAAAGATTTTATTATAATTTAAGGAAAGATGTACAACGATAAAGGAAGTTTTTAATGAATAATGTGCTAAAATGTTTTTTTATGATTTTCTTTATGGTTTTGCTTTTAAAATTATAACATCGAACTATGAAGAACTTTTAAACCTGCATATTAAATAATCCCACAGCAACGCATAAAAGCTAACGTTGCTATGAGAAAAGCAGATACTTTGAAAAGTAATTTTACGTCTGCAACTTATTTCTTCAACGACAAAATATACTTCACCATTTCCCCAACATCCTTTTTACCCAGCTGAGGATGAGGAGTCATTGGTACTTGCCCCCAGTTTCCGGCGCCGCCTGCAATTACTTTAGCTGTTAGCTTAGTAAGCGCAGAAGGATCATTTTTATATCGTTTTGCAATATCTAAAAAAGCGGGTCCCACCAATTTTTGATTTACAGCATGACATGCTTTACAATCATTTTGAGCTATCAGAGCCATCCCGTTGTTTGGTAATGTTGCTGATTGTTTTCCGGGAGCAGGTGGTTTTCTTACCGGCTTTGTTGGCGATGCTGATTGCGGAACTGCTGCTGTTGGCGCAGGCGCTTCCATTTTTAAATTTTCCTTTTTTTCTGCAACGGGCTTCCCAGCCACTTCCTTTCCGCCTTCAAAACGAATCCAATCCAGCGAAGCTAAATTCTTATTTGGTAATTCATTTTTTATAAAAACAAAATACAAATCATGCTTACCTCCCGGATCTGTAACCGAAGTGGTTTTATCGGCATACTTATCCCACTCACCGGTTGCCTGGTATGTCATACTGCTGATCATTTTTCCATGCAAAGAATCAATGTGAACTTCTATAGCTGCATCTTTGTCTGCGGAAGAATAACGATAGGTAAGGTTACTGACATCTTTTAAATCAATATTCTTAAAAACAAAATAAGAACGGTTATTAATGCTTCCCAGGCGCTGATCATTCTTTCGGATATTATACACAATATCAGCGCTTCCTGCCTGTACCTTCGAAGGGCGGAGTATCAACACATCTTTGTTAGTGAGCGGGGTAATAGCGCCGCCTTTATCAGTATAAGAAGCCGTGAGAATGTACCGGCCCTGGTCGCCGGTTCCCAAATGTTCATTCAACAGTACCTCACCTGCTTGCGGCAGGTTTTTCTCTTCTTTTTTGGTTGAGACTGAAAGCACGTATTTTACGATTTCTGTGGCATCTTCTTTAGAAAATTGCGGATGCGCACTCATGGCATGTTCGCCCCAAACACCGGAACCTCCGGTGATAATCTTATTTGACAGATAACCGGGTGCATTCTTATCATTAACATACTTCATAGAAACCTGCATAAAAGAAGGTCCCACAGATTTTGCGTTCATCTGGTGACAAGCCTTGCAATCACTGTTTGCCATTAAATTTTTGCCATAATTATAGTTTTCATTTATTTTCTGGTGGCCCATTTCTGACTGCCCGCCGGCGACCTTCGCAATATATTTCAATGTTACTTTTACATTGTTTTTGTCAATTACATTATCTTCTTTATCCTTTATGTCAACATTATAATGCAGGGAAGTATTTTTATTGAAGAAAAATGTGCTGTTGTCTGTAGTTTGGACAGCAACCTGTGGTAATGTATTGCCTACTTTAATTTCAACAGTATCTTCACTGCTTTTACCTGCGGGGTCTGATACTTTCAAGACTGCTTTATAAATACCATTGTTTGAAAAAGTGTAAGTGGGATTTGGTTCTGCAGAAATTGATTTGCCGTCTAACGTCCACTGGTAAGTAAGCCTGTCATCTTCATCGTAATCAAAGCTTTTCTGGCTGCTTAAATTTACTTTTAAAGGCGCCAAACCTATCGTATCGTTTGTAGTGATCTTTGCAACAGGTGCACGGTTGCCGCCGTTGTAGTCAATGCGGACAAGGCGGGCATCCACATTATCAATACCGTAAACGGAACCGTATTCCAACATATAAATGGAGCCGTCAGGCCCTATTTCCATATCTACCGGGCGCCGGAAATCACCATTGGTTGGCATAAAAGCTTCCATGCGTTTGTAATTATAATTATCGTCGAGGCGTAAAGCAAAAACCCAGTTGCGCATCCAGTCATAAACAAACAAAGCTTTGTCATAATAAGCCGGCAGCTTGGTGGAAGAATTTGAATTAGCATCAAAATGATACACCGGGCCACCCATTGCGCAACGGCCTCCGAGACCTAATGCAGGAAACTGGTCAGACAAATTGTACGGATACCAAACCATTGGGTTAGTAGGAGGAGGCAACAATTTTGCGCCGGTATTATTTGGAGAATTATTAGTTGCACCTTTTATGTCAAATAAAGCGCCAACGGTCTTCGCCGCAAAGTCAGAGTCGTGGTAGGCTATAGAATTGCCGACAAAATATGGCCATCCGAAATTACCAGCTTTTTTTGCCTGGTTAAATTCATCGTAACCTCTCGGGCCGTGCCTGCTGTCCTGGCCGGCATCAGGGCCGACTTCGCCCCAATAAACATAAGAAGTAGCCGGATCTACCGAAATACGGTAAGGATTTCTGCAACCCATTACATAAATTTCCGGCCGCGTGCCAGGTGTGCCTTTTGCAAATAAATTGCCTTCGGGAATGGTATAAGAACCGTCGGCCTCCGGATGAATGCGTAATATTTTACCACGGAGATCATTGGGATTGCCTGCGGAACGCTCAGCATCGAATGTCTTTCTGCCTTCACGCCTGTCGAGAGGCGCATAACCATCAGACTCAAATGGAACGGTATTGTCCCCGGTTGATATAAAAAGGTTTTTGTTTTTATCCCATGCCAATGAGCCGCCTGTGTGCGCACTTACTTCAAGGTCTATAGGTACTTTTATAATTACCTTTTCCGAAGTTGTATCAAGATTATTATTTGAAGTAAGCCTGAAGCGCGAAATATTCTGATGATACTGCTCTCCTGTATTTGAAGTATAAAAGAAATAAATATAATTGTTTTGTTTAAAATCAGGATCTAAAGTAATGCCGATCAGACCATTTAAATATTTATCAACAGCTTTTACAGGAAAGTCATATAATAGCTTTGTCTGTTTAGCTACAGGATCGTACATATAAAACTTCCCTGACCTTTCGGTAAAAAACACACGTCCATCCGGGGCAACTGTCAGTTCCATTGGTTCATTCAGGTCATTTGAAAGAACTGTTTTGGTAAAACGATTATCTTCCGGTGCTTTTACAGCATAAGATTTTGAATAGTTTAAAGATGTATTATTTCCAATGACATACTTTATCCCGCCCAGCAAATGGTGCAAAAACACTGTATCGCTGTAGCTTTCTTTAGTATGTCCGCCGCCGGTATAAAAAGCCCTGCCGCCGTCAAATGCATGATACCACACAAAAGGATGCGTATCTCCCATTTGCCCGCCTTCGTAACTGGTTTCATCAAGATTAGTTAAGATGGTAAGGTCAGGCTGTACATTTTTAAAGTTATACAATTCATCAAACCGCTCCCATTTATCAGGCAAGAAAGAAGTTGCCGGATTGTTTTTATCAAGAACATTAATGGTAACGTTTTGCTGCCTGGGATGACTCAAAAACTGGGCGCCAACAAGTTTGTTATACCACGGCCAGTCGTACTCTGTATCCGTTGCTGCATGAATACCCATAAAATTTCCTCCGGCCTGAATGTACCGCTCAAAAGCAACCTGCTGATCGGCATTTAAAACGTTACCGGTAGTGCTTAGAAAAATAACAGCGCTATAATGTTTTAAACTGTCTTCAGTAAAATACCTCGCATCGGCAGTAGTGTCAACAGAAAAATTATTTTCTGTTCCAAGCTTCATAACAGCCGCCATGCCTGCAGGAATAGACTCATGATAATAACCTTTGGTTTTTATAAATACCAGGATTCTTGGTTTAGATGCAGATGCGGCCGCAGAAGAAGCGCCTGTTGCAGAAGCTGTGCCTGACTGAGTTTTTAAACTTTTACAGGCATAAAAAACGGTTAGTGAACAGGCGACAGCAATAAGCGTAATTAACAGCTTTTTTTTCGTTAGCATTAATGAAATGTATATTTTACAATTAAAGGTAGTAAAGAGCGATAAATATAGAAAAAACTGTTCAAAAATTTTTAAGAATTTATTCTAAGAATATAATCACGTTCTGTAATAATTCACTTTGAAGCATTTAAAGCGGAAAAGTTATAATAAAAAAATAGCTGAAATAACCAAGCCCTTCATCTTTAATAAAGGGCTTGAATAGTTGGAAGTCTTGAAATTGTTTTCCGCGAAGACGTTTATAGTTCGCTTAATTGAATTAATTATTTGCTGATAATAATTTTTTGCGCCAAAACTTTTTCATTGGCAATCATGCGTATAAAGTATTCACCATTTGCAAGTTTTGATGCGTCTAATGCCAGCTTTTTGTATTCTCCGGCCTTTATTTCTCCCGAGAAGAGGGAGCGTACCGGTTTCCCTTCTATATTATACAGCACCACATTTGCTTTTCCCGGGTTTGGTAAAGCAAAAGTTATTGTCGCATTTACACTTACCGGGTTTGGAAAAATATGCAGGATTGGACCGGTTAAGAGGTCATTTTCCACGATTAAATTACCGGCAGGTCTTGCACCTGTGGTTAACTGGTAAGCGCCGATATTGAACGAAGTTTTATTTACTAAGCTATTTCCCCAAAAATCTCTAATTCCGACATTGGTTCCAAATAAGCTGTACAAGTTCAATCCTTTATTAATTAAACCTGACGTTGATTTTAATTTATATCTTTTCAATTTTGTAATTTGAGAAGCATCCGAAAAAGTTACACCTGTAGTTGTATCAGAAAATTGCGGATCCAGTTGAAGGCCGCTTGCATTTCCATTGACTTTTTCTTGCCCCGTACCTGTCCGCCACGAAGTCAGGGAAGAATAAGTTGTGCTTCCCCAAACAATCTTAAAAGTGCTTCCTGCAGACCAATAATCATTTCCCTGAAAAGAATAAGTTGAGGATGGGAAAGGGATATTCACTAAATACACTCCTCCGGTTGTATGAAATATGTTGTTTCTGACTTTTATATCCGAAATTGGCCCGCCTCTTATAAAAAATGCTTTGGGAACAGCGTTCAGAGCCGGAGTAAGAAAAATTGTATTGTTATAGATATTAACAGTCTGAGTGCCTGCGCTGGTTGCTGATGACCAGAGATGGATAGCTCCGTAGTCGTTTTTACGACCGTCATTTTCACTGATGTTATAGCGGATGATAATATTTTTCATCAGGGCCGCACTGTCAAACTGCGCTAAAAGATATCCTGCTCCGTAATTATCGTGCGAATAATTATACTGCAAAGTGGAGTTTGTGCATCCGCCGTCAAAATCAAAACCGCCCCCGTCTTTTGTCGTACCGGTTTTATTGTGATGAGATTCATTGTATTGGATTAAAACATTATTAGATTGATAAGCCCAAATACCTACAGGCCCGCCATCAGCATTTTTATGCAGCCAGCCATTATTATAGGCGGAGCAATGTTCTATAACTGCCCCGTCAACACTGCCAAGCTTAATGCCATTTCCGCTGTTGGAATAAGCCTGATCAGCTATGCCCGCATTGTTATAAACCTTATTATAACCTATGTAAACATTCTTATGGACATATGCTGATTGTGCATAAAAGTTAATGCCCGCACTTCCATTATCATGAATATTACTATGCGTAACAGATACGTCGCTATACCCGCTTGAATACTTCCAGCTGCCGACACAAATTCCAAAATTGCGGTAGCCATACACCTCAACACTATCTATTTTGAGATAAGGCAGATAAGTTGATGTTTTATCCATATAAAATAAAATACCTGATTCTTTACTAATTGTTCTGCCGGAACCCTTACATATGAGGTTTTTTATTTTAAAACCAGAAGCGTTATAAACATATATTGCATAAGAAGAATCACTGCTGATAGTCGCTTTTCCGCTGCCATAAGAGCCGATAACAACCGGCCTGGATGAAGTGCCGACATCTGCAGACGTAAAATACATTTTTCCTGCAAAAGTGCTTCCCCCCTGAAATAATATCGTATCACTTTTGAAATTGGTTGAATTTACCTTAGAGATGCTTTGCCAGGGTTTGGCAGCAGAAGTTCCCGTATTAGAATTGCTGCCGCTGAGACTGATATAATAAGTAGCAGCGTGTAAAGTGAAACATAATGAAGTTGAAATTAAAAGAAGCAATCCAGTAAATGTAGATTTCATATCACGATTTATAGATGAAAAAAAGTATTGATTGATTAATTTATTAAATTATTCTTCTGTCAGGACTTTTGGTGAACGCACACGATGTCCTTTAGAGAACTTGGATTTGAGGACTTTGTAAGAATTTGGATATGAAGACTTTCAGAAAATGTGGATATGAGGACTTTCTGAAAATGTTTCTGCAGATGCAGCGTAAAGAATTTTATAGGATATTGATTAAGTCAAAAACCTTGTCTTTTTAATCTCTTATAACTTTTAATCTCTTATAACCTGCAGACAAGATAAAGAATTAATGCTAAAGATGCAACAACTTAAAAGAAAAAGCAGAAAAAATGTTAAAAAATAATAAAAAATTTTTATGTTTCAGCTGAACTTTAAATAGAAATGGTTCTATGAAGATTTAGGCGGGTTAAAATTGCCACCACCTTTAGGTCGTGGGCATGTTATAAGAATTTAGGTATTAGCTTTAGCAAAAACGCTATAAAAATGATGAGCATTTGAAAATTCTGAGTAAATAATAACGACTTCAGGCCGATTTTCGTCAAATGAAATCTATCACTACTCTATTAGAGTAATGGCATGTCATGTTTCATTTCTTAGGCTAAAGCAAGTATTTATTATTCTTTATCCACGACCTAAAGGTCGTGGCAATTGCAGATCAATCATAATTACCTATACTATCCCTCATAAAACCATAGAATCTAATAAAAAGTAGTCAGGTTGACACTTTCTTTAAAACCTCTGGCTTCTTCAAAACATCCATGTTTTTGGAAAACTTAATCTCGTATACACAAACGATAAGAAGGTTTAAGCGGCTTTAATCCAAAGGCTTTTCGGGTTCAGTTTTTTTACTGTTAGCGAAAACAGTTCCTATCTTCATTCCGGAATAAATGGCTTTGTTAAACCTGTTGCTGAGAATTATAATGGTTGCCGTGTCATCTGCAAGGCGGGTGAAAACAGTGTTGTTGCCATGCCACCAACCATTATGATAAACAATTTTGGTGTTTGGAAGCATCATCAGCCGCCAGCCTAAGCCATAATTATGCATAGAAGGCCGTTCAAGGCTATATGGTTTTGTTGCTTCTTCATAGGTAGCCCGGGAAACGATGCGATTACTGTATATCGCCTGGTCCCACAAAAACAAATCCCTGACGGTGCTGTAAACATTTTTATCGCCATAAATACAATCAATCGACTCGAGCGGAAAAGGCCGGTTGTTCGGTTGGTAACTGGGCTGGTAATCAGCCGAATCCTTTTTTGAAAAAATGAAGGTATGGGTCATACCTAAAGGTGTAAATATGGTGTTTTTCATGTATTCAGGAAAAGTCTGGCCTGATACTTTTTCTGCAATCAGCGCAAGCAAAGCAAAGTTGGTATTGCAATAGTGAAAGCCGCGGTTGGGATATTCATAAAGAGCCGGTTTTTTCTCTGTCATAAACTGCAGCATATCATTATTCGTTGCCATTTTTCTTCTCCATACCGGATCCTGTGTCATAAAATAAACGTAGTTAGGCAGACCGCTGCGGTGGCTTAAAAGCATTCTGACAGTGATGCCGGAATAAGGAAAATCCGGAAAGAAAACCTGCAGCGAATCATCAAGCTTCAGTTTGTTGTCCTCCCACAACTTCATTATTGCCATGCCTGTAAATGTCTTTGAGACTGAGGCTAAATGAAATACGGTTGACGGCGTAATGGTATCTTTGGTTACAGGATTTGCGTACCCGTGATAATCTTCCAGCAGCACTTCGCCGTTTTTAGCAACTAAAATGCTGCCGTTAAACCCGTGTTTTTCTAAGATTGAATCATACATGTGCGCCGCAGCAGCTTTGTACAATTCCCTTTCGGCGGGGGTCAGCTTTCTGTAGCTAAAACTTCCCCTGGCTTCAGCAGCGGTGTATTTGACACTGTCTTTTTGTTTGCATGAATACAGCATTACAATGCTTACTGCCAATAACAGGATTTTCAAAAATTTTTCTTTTTAATGCGGCAAAAATAGGGGAAACAGATAAACGGTTTTGCCATGCTTTTAATTGTATAAATAATATAAGAGTTATTGTGTTGATTATAAACAAATGTGGAGAAGTAATCTCTAAAAAGATAAAACTATATTTCAACTGCTGATACGTTTGCACCTCATTCCAATAACTACAGGCTTACTCATTTTGCTCTGTTATGCTATTTAACTTTCATTTTTATGTATAATGCTGTTTTCGCATGATTCGCAGGTTCTTCCCACGCTTTTTTACCATATTGTCTGTACAAAAAACAACAACAGGAATTTAGATTAATCTTCAACAAGCTGCTCATCTGCTTTTATTATCCCGCACCGCAATAATTATATGTATTATTTTCGCAAAAAAGACAAAGGTTTAATGAGTCAGCAATTAACGAGTTATCCGAAAGAAAAAATAAATATTCTGCTTTTAGAAAATATCAGCCAAAAGGCTGTTACGGTTTTTAAAGATAATGGCTACAGCAATATACAAATGATCCCTGGCGCTTTATCAGAAGATGAGCTGGCAGAGATGGTAAAGGACGTACACCTGTTAGGTATACGAAGCAAAACGCAGGTAACGGAGAGAGTGCTGGCAACAGCAAAAAAATTGCAGGCCATAGGATGCTTTTGCATAGGAGTAAACCAGGTTAACCTTCTCGCTGCCACCCGGCTTGGCATCACTGTTTTTAATGCACCATACAGCAATACAAGAAGTGTGGCAGAACTGGTAATCGGCGCTGCCATAATGCTTATAAGAAGGATCCCCGATAAAAATAAAGCCGCTCATGAAGGTATATGGATGAAAGAAGCGAAAGGCAGTTATGAGCTTCGCGGTAAAACCCTCGGAATCATTGGTTATGGAAACATTGGCAGCCAGCTCAGTATTCTTGCTGAAGCGCTGGGCATGAAAGTCATCTTTTATGATATAGAAACAAAAATGCCTTTAGGCAATGCCGCAGCTGTAAGATCATTGAACGAATTAGTGGCAAACGCAGACGTGATATCACTGCACGTACCGGAAACGCCGGCAACGCAAAACATGGTTAATAAAGAATTACTTCGTGAATTTAAAAAAGGTTCTATTTTGATTAATTATGCAAGAGGACAGGTAGCAGACCTCGAAGCATTGGCAGAAAGTATAAAAGAAGGAACTGTAAGCGGAGCAGCGATAGATGTCTATCCTGAAGAACCAAAAAAGAACGGAGACAGTTTTATTACTCCTTTACAAAATATTCCTAATGTTCTTCTCACACCGCATATTGGCGGCAGCACCGAAGAAGCGCAGCAAAATATAGGCGAAGATGTAAGCAACAAGCTTTTCCAGTTTTTGGAAAAAGGCGTCACAAATGGTTCGCACACCGTGCCGTCGTTAGCGCTTCCTCCGCAGGAAGGAACGCATCGCATTTTGCATATTCACAGAAATGTGCCCGGTGTGTTAAGCGCTATAAATACACAGCTTTCCCTTCATGGCATCAACATCATTGCCCAATATCTTAAAACAAATGATGAGATAGGCTACGTGGTTCTTGATGTAGATAAAAAATTTTCCACTCATGCTTTAGAATTATTGAAAGAGGTGAAGGAAACGATAAAGGTGAGGGTACTGTACTAAAGAACAGGCAGTAAAAAATAAGGCGAAAAGTACAGGATTTAATTAATATCTTCCGGTTGGATTCCATAAAAATGTCACCTGGAGCATCATTACAAGAATTAAAATCTTTATTTAAATTGTATGTATTTTTTCGCCTTTCTTGCTGCTTTCTTATTATTGCGGCGCCTGCGCAAGTCATTAGAAACTTCTGTATTATATGCAAAGTGGAGTAAGATTTTAACTTACTGCAGTTGGGTTACGGCAGGTGTATTTGTGATAGTTGCTTATTTGCTTGATGGTATACCCGCCGATATACTGTCTCTTTTGTATTTAGCAGGGGTAATTACTTTTTTTTATAAAGAGCCTGATTTTAAAGAAGCATTTCCTTTATTAAAGGCATTATATCCTTTTATTCTCATTTGTATAGTAACCAGACTGATTAAAATTATTTTCCCTGTTTTTTACGGTCGGTGGGACAGTTATTTTGACATGGCCGTTATAGCCGGTTTTGTCTGGATTTTTGCAATATGGGTTAATTATAATAAACAGCAAAAAGCGCTGGAATATGAACGTCGGCAACGGCAATCGGAAGAACAGCAGAAAAAAATTATTACTACCCAAAAAGATGAACTGGAAGTATTGGTAACAGAAAGAACCGCTGAACTAACGAAACAAAAAAATGAGCTCCAGCAAATCGTTAACGAGCTCAAAACTACTCAGACGCAACTTATTCAATCCGAAAAAATGGCGTCACTTGGTGAGCTTACTGCAGGCATTGCCCACGAAATACAAAACCCTTTAAATTTCGTCAATAACTTCTCAGAAGTAAATAAAGAACTGATAGAAGAATTAGAAGGTGAAAGGTTAAAGGCGAATGGTGAAAGGCGAATGGTGAAAGGGATGAACAGCTTGAAACGGGATTGCTGAATGATATTAAAGAGAATGAGCAAAAAATCAATTTTCATGGAAAGCGAGCGGATGCAATAGTAAAAGGAATGCTACAACATTCACGGGCAAATACAGGTAAGAAAGAACCGACAGATATTAATGCATTGGCAAACGAATACTTACGTCTGAGCTATCATGGATTAAGAGCCAAAGACAAATCTTTCAATGCAGATTTTACAACACAGTTTGACGAAAGCATAGGAAAAATAAATATTGTTAGTGACCAGGTTAGAGCTGCGGCGTCTTAAAAATCTTGTTTATCAATCAGACCCAAAAGCTTTTGTCTTTGCAAATACTATAAAAGAAGCCTCCGGCGGTATTGTAAAGAAGCTGCATAAGCATTAGTATTTATTCAAAAGCGGTATATAAAATGTAAACTTACCTGACGTATTTTATACTTATTTCCGTTTGACTACGGGTATAATCAGCCATTGACAGGTTTGTATTATTCGTTTTAATTAATGCCCACTTTTCCAGCTTTCCAATCAGTTCTTTCAGCTGCACGGGTTTTGAAAGGTAATCGTTCATACCGGCATTTAAACAAGTCTCCTGGTCTCCTTGGATTGAATTTGCCGTTAAGGCAATAATTACCGGCTGTTTTTCCAAGGTTTGCCTGATAGTGCGTGATGCTTCAAGGCCATTCATTTCAGGCATTTGCATGTCCATCAAAATAATATCATACTGCTTTTGGCTGGCTTCTTCGACTGCTAATGCCCCGTTTTCAGTGAGTACGGGATCATAACCTAATTTTTTTAAAATATGCATAATCACTTTTTGGTTTACCAGATTATCTTCCGCAACCAAAATCTCTAAAGGATATTGTTCTGAAAAATTAGTATGTAATTTTTGCTGAGAATTTTTTTCTTCTCCTGCAGTATTAATGTGCTGGTCAAGCGCATTTAAAACGTGCTTGCTTAAGAGATGCTGTTTTACAGGCTTATTTAATATGGAATTAAAAAGTTGAGCGTCTTTTTTATTGCACTGGTCACTGACAGAGCTAAGCAAAATAACAGGAAGTAACGGATGAAGCACCTTTACATTTCTTGCCAGCAAAACACCGTCCATATCCGGCATTTGCATGTCGGTCAATACAAGGTCAACCTTGTTTTTTGATAACAGGTTCAGTCCTGCAGCAGCAGAGTCTGCAAGTATGGGTATTAATTTCCAATGTTCAAGCTGGCCTTTCAGAATGGTGAGGTTCATCAGATTATCATCTACAACTAATACTTTTTTACCTTGCAGCTCGTCCATATTGTACGATGTATAATCTTTTAAAACCTTTGTGCCTGCACTTGTTTTTATAGTGAATGAAAATGTAGATCCGCCACTTACCTCGCTTTCAACTTTAATTTCACCATCCATTAATTTCACTAATTTTTCGGAAATGGCGAGGCCGAGACCGGTGCCTCCATATTTGCGGGTAGTGGACGAATCGACTTGTGAAAAGGCTTTGAACAACCGCTCAAGTTTATCAGGAGGAATACCGATACCTGTATCACGGACTTCAAATTGCAAGGCCACATTTTTTAATTCATCTGAATGGAGTAAATGAACCCCGACAAACACTTCTCCCTGGTGGGTGAATTTCATTGCATTACTAATCAGGTTCGTTAAGATTTGTCTTAGCCGCAAGCCATCTCCCACTATCTGCAAGGGCACATCTTCGTCAATCTGGTATACCAGGTCAATGTATATTCCGCCTGTTTTGGCGCCAAAGATGTCGAGCACATCTTCGATACACGTGCGCAGGTTAAAATCATCTTTTTCCAATTCCATATTACCCGATTCTATTTTAGAAAAATCGAGAATGTCATTAATTACATTCAGCAAGCTTTCACCGCAGGTAGTAATCGTATTAGTATATTCACGTTGCTGATCATTAAGTGTGGTTTCGGCTAAAAGGGAAGACATACCAATTACGCCGTTCATAGGAGTTCTTATCTCGTGACTCATGGTAGCAAGAAAAATGCTTTTAGCTTTGTTTGCCTCTTCGGCTTCCTGGTAGGCCTTTTCTGCTTCAATCCTTGCCTTATGTTCTTCCTGTGTTGCATGTACCAACTGTTTTGTACGATCCGCCACTTGTTTTTGCAGCGCTCTTTGTTGAGCTTTAATTGAATGCATACGTATTTTGTAAAGCACTATACAAATAGTTGCAATACTGATAGCTGCGAGCATTTTAAACCACCATCTCAGCCAAAAAGGAGGGGTAATTATTAGTTGAAGATTTAAAATACGGGTTGACCATTTGCCGGCATTATCCATGCCCTTTACTTTAAAAATATACGTTCCCGGATCGAGGTTTGTATAATTTGCAGAATGTCTTTCGTGGGTTTCGGTCCAGTTTTTATCAAAACCTTTAAGCATGTATGCGTACTGCTTTTTTTTATTATTTGTATAGTCTAAAGAAGCAAATTCAATTTCAATTACCGAACTCTTATAAGGAAGCGTAATTGACTTCGTTTCGGTAATATTTTCTTTTAAAGGGGAACGAACCTTTTCTGAGGCAACCGGTACATTTTTATTAAAAAGACGAAAGCCGGTTAGCACCAAAGGAGGATCGAATGGATGAGTCCTTATTTTGCCTGGGTAGAATACATTAAAACCATTATTGCCGCCAAAGTAAAATGCCCCTGCACTGCTTTTGCAAAAAGCATGATCTTTAAATTCGTTTCCCTGCAACCCGTCAACTACTCCGTAATTTTTAAAGGTATTGGTTTTCTGGTTAAAAGCAGATATGCCTCTGCTGGTGCTCATCCATAAGTTATTATTATCATCCTCAAGTATGCCAAAAATATCATTACTGGGCAATCCATTTTCGACAGTATAATTTTTAATAACATTGGTTTTCAGGTTTAAAGCTGAAAGGCCCGAAGCAGTAGCAATCCACATTGTTCCTTTTTTATCATTGTAGACATTATAAACACTGCTGCCTGCAATTGTATTTTTGTTATTGTCATCGTGCAGGTAATGTTTAAAAACGGACGTTTTTTTATCAAATACATTTAAGCCGCCTGCATCTGTACTGATCCATAAATAACCTTTGTTGTCATCATATACTGAATAAACATTGTTGCTGGAGATACCATCTTTATTTTTTTCATTATACCTGTATCTTGTAAAAGAATTTTCACGCGGATTGTACCTGTTTAATCCGCCGCCTAAAGTGCCTATCCATATATTCTTGTCCCTGTCTTCATAAATATTCCACACATTATTACTGCTTAAACTGTTAGGATCTGCGGGATTATTTTCAAAATGCTTATAGGTATTTTTGTCTTTATTATATACTGTTATGCCATTTTCCCAGGTGCCAATCCATAAATTATGGTCACTGTCTTCACAAATACTTAAAACAAAATTTCCGCATATAGAGTTTACGTTACCATGCTTATGCTTGTAATGTATAAAATGGCCTGTAGCAGGATCAAACAAATTAATTCCGCCACCGTCTGTCCCGATCCAAATATTCTTTTTTGAATCTTCATAGATACATAAAACTTTATTATCACTCAGGCTGTTGGACTCAGAAGTATGTTTAAAATGTGTAAATTGGTTATCACTGTTTACGAAATTAACACCGCCCGAAAAGGTGCCAAGCCACATGTTACCTTTATTATCTTTACAAATAGAATAAATAGAATTGTTGCTAAGGCTGGCATTATCAATTTCGTCATAAGCATAAGTAGTAAATCTTCCTGATGCAGGATTTAATACAGATAAACCGCCATTTTCCGTTCCCAGCCAGATATTATTGTCGGCGTCTTCACCGATTGCCTGCACCTGGTTGCGGCAGACGCTGTTAGAATTGTTTTCATCATGCTTATAATGCAAAAATTTATTATTTTTTCTGTCAAACAAATCCACGCCACCTCCGTTTGTACCTATCCACAGCTGCTGTTTGCTGTCTTCGAATATCGAATAGACATAGTTTAAAGAAAGGGATGCGGCAATATTATTATTATGTTGAAAACGGGTAAACGTCTTATTTGCGTTCAATAAATTCAGACCTCCATGCACCGTGCCAATCCATAAGTTTTTCGCTTTGTCCAGGTAGATTATTCTTATAAAGTTGTCACTTATTGACTTTGTATCAGAGCTGTCAAATTTATAATGGACGAAATTCCTTGTTTTTTTATCATACATATCCAAACCTGCCGTTTCTGTACCAATCCATATATTACCATTATTATCTTCTTTAATTGATGTAATAAAGTTGCCGGCAATACTATTTTTATCCTTTTCGTCATGCTTAAAGGAGGTAAATGTTCCTTTTTCACGATTAAAAAGGTTCAATCCTCCGCCCCACGTTGCAATCCATAAATCTCCCTTTGCGCTTTCAATAATATCCGTAATATTATTATTACTGATGCTGTTTTTCTTTTCAGGATTATTTCTGTATACCGTAAACTTATACCCGTCGTATTTATTTAAGCCGTCACGGGTACCAAACCACATAAAGCCACGGCTGTCCTGCAAGATAGAAACTACATTACTTTGTGAAAGGCCGTCATCTGTCTGCAAATGGTCAAACTTTAAATACTTATTTTGACTTAATGCAAAAAATGGAATAGCTATCAGTAAAAAAAACAGATAGCGCCCGGTTTTCATAGTTTTATTCAATTTATAAAGCAATCTGTTCAGCTTAAAAGTTTTTTTTTATTTTAATAAAAATCCTCTGTTGGTTATTTTAGCACAAAAGCAACGAAGGCTGCATTTGTAAAAATGGCTGCAAAAGTTAGAAATAATTTATTTGCAGTATTTGATTAATAACGATTCTTTTAAATAATAATTGCTGTTGATATAATGGTATTTAACCCCCGCTGATAATAGAAATTGTTTGGAAGGATTCAACAACAAAAGGTGCGATAATCTTAATTTTTATATTTAGTGACACCTCTGATAAATAGTGGGTGATTTTAGCAACTATATCTTTTAGATTTAATTAAATGATTAAAATAAAATCGGAATTAAGCGGGATAACTAAAAGCTAACTATTTTTAAGCATCCTCAAGCATTAATCAGAGAAGCAACTGCTATTATTATTGTGACTTTTTTTTCCTTCAATTTGTATATTGCATTTCCCTTTTAGGTATGGCTGAATATTTTATTAGTAAAAAATAACGCTTAAACAGAAAGTAAATGGATGTGCCGCTCAACCTGCAGATTATATATCTTTTCCTGCTTGCCATTCCCATTGCGTGCATGGCATGGACTGTGACGCACGAAGAAGTTTTCAGGGAACCGAGAGACTTTTGTACAGATAAAAGCAAAAACTGCGGATCTTTACTTGAAAGAAAATTTTTTTACCTGTTTACCTGCGAATATTGTTTCAGCCATTACGTAACAGCTTTCTTTTTAATAATTACTAAATATCATTTGGTTTTTAATGACTGGCGCGGCTATTTGGTCGCCGGCTTCTCCCTTGTCTGGGTAGCTAATATTTATATGAGCATATTTGGTCGCTTAAGAATTGATATTAAAAAAGATCGGCTTGATGCCAATTTAAAAGAAGAAGAGCTGAAAAAAACTGCTGACGAAACTGATGTGAAGTCTGAAGTAAAAAGTTTGAAATCGGAAGTAGAAAGCCTGAAGATAGAAGATAGAAGATAGAAGAGAGAAGGTAGAAAATAGAAGCAAGAAGATAGAAGCAAGTTTACTTTCACCTTCCACAATAACTTACATTCCTTACTTTTGCGCCTCAAATTATAATATTACGGATGATCAGTGTAAAAAATGTAACACTTGCGTATGGCAAAAGAGTGTTGTTTGATGAAGTAAATCTCAACTTTATCAAGGGAAATTGTTATGGCGTTATTGGCGCCAACGGGGCAGGAAAATCTACTTTTCTAAAAATACTAAGCGGCGAAATAGAGCCTAATAAAGGAACAGTTGAAATTACTCCGGGCGAAAGACTGGCTATTTTAAAACAAAACCAGTTTGCTTATGAAGAAGACACTGTGCTCAATACAGTGATGATGGGCCACAGTAAAATGTGGGAGATTATGCATGAAAGAGAGACAATATATGCGAAAGCAGACTTTACCGAAGAAGACGGCATGCGTGCCGGCGAGCTCGAAGGTGAATTTGGTGAAATGGGCGGCTATGAAGCCGAAAGCAGTGCCGGAACCTTGTTAAGCAGTCTGGAGGTAAAAGAAGAATACCATTACAGTTTGATGAAAGACATTCCCGGAAACCTGAAGGTGCGTGTATTACTTGCCCAGGCTCTTTTTGGAAATCCTGATATTCTCCTTTTGGATGAACCCACCAACGGTCTTGATATTGAAACAATTTTCTGGCTCGAAAACTTTTTAGCCGATTATCAAAACACCGTTTTGGTAGTGAGTCACGACAGGCACTTTTTAGATACCGTTTGTACGCACGTAGCCGATGTAGACAGGGCAAAGATTAAGATTTTTACCGGTAACTATACTTTCTGGTACGAAAGCAGCCAGTTGATGGCGCGACAGATGACTGATAAGAATAAGAAGAACGAAGAAAAACGGAAGGATTTGCTCGATTTCATTGCCCGGTTCAGTGCAAATGCCTCGAAAAGTAAACAAGCTACATCGCGTAAAAAAGCTTTGGAAAAACTGACTATCGAAGAGATTGAGCCAAGTAACCGTAAATATCCGGGCATTATTTTTCAGCAGCAGCGTGAGGTAGGTAACCAGATTTTGAATATAGAAAATGTAAGCAAATCTGCAGACGGGCGAAAGCTTTTTGATAAGGTCAACTTTAGTATAAGCAAAAATGATAAGATTGCTTTTATCAGTAAAAATGCGTTGGCAGTCACCGGTTTTTTCGAAATCATTACTAATGAAATGAAGCCTGACAGCGGCAAGTATGAATGGGGAACGACGGTTACCAGCGCTTATCTTCCGGTAGAGAATGATGAGTTTTTTCAAAGCGATCTAAGTTTGATGGACTGGCTGCGACAATATGTGCCGCCGTATGTAACTGACGTTGATGAACCTTTTTTAAGAGGTTTTTTGGGTAAAATGTTATTCGCCGGCGACGAAATAATGAAGAAAACAAAAGTTTTGAGCGGCGGTGAAAAAGTGCGGTGCATGCTCAGCAGGATGATGCTGCAAAACCCGAATGTAATTATTCTCGACCAGCCAACCAACCATCTTGACCTCGAAAGCATTCAGTCATTCAATGAAAGCTGCACCAATTTCAAAGGTATTGTTATGCTGACCAGTCAAGACCATACTTTTATTCAAACCGTAGCCAATCGTATTATCGAGTTGACGCCAAAAGGAATCATTGACCGCCTGATGACGTTTGATGAATACCTGCAGGATGAGCGGGTAAAGGGTTTGAGAGAAGAAATGTATAAATAGGATAAGGGCATTATAATGAGATTAAGTCTTCTATTCACAAAAGGCTTAATCTCATTTTTGAATTTAATTACAGATTTATTATTAATGCTTCTAACTGTCAACCGTCATCTGTCAACCGTCAACTACGCGATACTACCATTCCACGCGATATTCTTCCGTTACGTCGCCTTCATATTTTAATCCGTACATTTCTGCGGCGTATTTTATAAAACCGGCTAATTCTTCTCTTTCGGCCGTGTCAATGAATCCGTCGTCTTCCATGTTAAGTTTGTCAAATCCTTTAACGACTATTTCGATGGCCTTCCATATTTCAGGAGAATCTTTTGCTTTTGATAAATTGTGCAGGTATGTGTCAAGAATTTTATCACTCCTTACAATCAAGTCAGGTGTAAAGATAGGATCGCCTTCAGTCAATCTTTCTGTCCAGTAAAAAGTTGGTTTCTGTTTTACTAAGCTCTGCATATTTTAAAATTACATTCGTATTATTTCAGGATCTGATTTTAAATAAAAGTAGGTAAATTTTAGTATAAAAGCTATGTGTGAAGGAAGGGAATTCTCCTGAAACATTCAATAGCGCTTAAGCAATAAAAATTGGGGTACTGCTGATTTCCTGATGCTGTATAGAAGTGCGGCGCAAAGAAAGCATCATAGCGTTACGATCGTTTGGCTCAAAAAAAGTTTTCTTCTGTATTTCCTTGATAATATAAAAACAGCCTGCTAAAACAACAGGCTGCCATGGGGCACACTTTATCACTTATTTAAAATCTTTCCAAAAGACTGAAAAAGAAGTTTCCTTCAATGGCTGCATTGTCATCGCTGTCGCTGCCATGCACTGCGTTTTCTCCTACCGAAGCAGCAAATTTTTTACGAATCGTTCCTTCTTCTGCCTGCGCCGGATTGGTAGCTCCGATCAGCTTGCGGAAATCTGCTACGGCATTATCTTTTTCAAGTATCGCAGCCACTATTGGTCCGCTGCTCATAAACTGAACTAATTCGCCGTAAAAAGGTCTTTCTTTATGCACTTCATAAAATTCACCTGCTTTCTCCGGTGTCAGTTTTGTCCACTTCATTGCCTTTATGGTAAAACCGGCTTTGATAATCTGGTCTAAAATTCCCCCAGTATGTCCTTTTGACGCAGCATCAGGCTTAATCATGGTAAAAGTTCTGTTTGTCATAACCAAAGATATTTTTTTGCTGGGCAAAAGTGGTCTTAAAACAGTAAAAAACCTTAATATTTATAATGATTTTTGTTAAGACTCAAAAATTGTTTTGCCGTTGTTATGCAAATCCTTCAATTTTGCCGACTTTCTATGCAATCTATACAGGCTTTTTACCCGCAACTTATTTCCCCTAAAAAGGTTGTTATCACCACACATCAAAAACCTGATGGAGATGCTATGGGTTCTTCTCTCGGATTATATCATTTTTTAATACAGCTTGGTCATTCGGTCACTGTTATTTCTCCCACCAACTGGGCAGCTTTTTTAAAATGGATGCCAGGAGCGAACGTAGTAGTGGATTTTGAGTTTTCCAAAGAAGTAGCTATTAAATTTCTTCGCGAAGCAGACCTTCTTTTTTGCCTTGATTTTAACGTGCTGCACCGTACTAAAAACATGGAACCGGTTTTAGAAGAACTGCAATGCACTAAAATTCTAATTGATCACCACGAGCAACCGCAGGAAGATTATTTTACCTATGGAATTAGCAACACTGCCAAAAGCAGCACCAGCGAAATGGTGTTTGATTTCATTACAGAAAGTGGTTTTGATGATAAAATAAATGTAACGATAGCTGAGTGTTTGTATACCGGCGTAATGACTGATACCGGTTCCTTCAGATTTTCTTCCACTACTGCAAATGTGCACCGGATGGTTGCAAGGCTAAAAGAAACAGGATTTAATCATACCTTAGTTCATGAAAGTATTTTTGACAGCTTTCTCGAAAACCGTGTCAGGTTTATCGGGTATTGCCTGCTCAACCGGATGGAGGTTTTGTACGAATATAATACGGCAATAATGTCTGTTTCTAAAAATGATCTTTTAAGGTTTTACATAAAAACAGGCGATACTGAAGGTCTGGTAAATCAATTACTTTCTATACAGGGAATAAAATTTGGCGCACTGGTAATAGACCGCGATGAAGAAAGAAAATGGAGCTTCAGAAGCAAAGGCAGCTTTGATGTAAATACTTTTGCACGGGAGCATTTTGAAGGCGGCGGACATTTTAATGCAGCAGGCGGTCACACCAACGACTCTCTTGATGCGACCGTATGGAAGTTTAAAAAGACTCTTAAACAATACGAAGAACAATTACAATAATCACAATAATCATACATGAAACAAATGTTAGCGATTGCAGGCCTGGCTGTTATAATGGCTTCCTGCAACACCAATTACGAAAAAACAGCTTCAGGCCTGACGTATAAGATCTTTAAAGGCGACGGCAAGCAAAAGCTGAAGGCGGGTGATATAGCCAAGATAAGTGCGACTATTAAAATTGCGCCCCGCGACACAGTAATATTTTCTACAGGAACTCATTTGCCGGAATACGTTCCGGTTGATACATCTTCCCGTCAGTCGCATGATTTTAATGAAGTATTGAAATTAACCTCTGTCGGAGATAGCCTGGTGGTTGTATCGCAGGTAGATACGCTTGTAAAAAGAGGTATGGCACAGTACAACCCGATGCTGAAAAGAGGAGACCAGATATTTACCAGCATTAAAGTATTGAAAGCATTTGCCAATCGCGAAGACCAGGCAAAAGACCAGCAGCAGGAAGTAGAAAAGGAAAAAACAAAAGAAGCAGCCGAACTGGAAAGTTATTTAAAGAAAAAAGGAATTAAAGCCCAAAAAACAGAAAACGGCGTGTACGTTGAGCAATTAAGTGCGGGCACCGGGGAAAAGCCTGTAAACGGAAAACAGGTAACTGTAAACTACAGGGGTTCTTTGCTGGATAACGGAAAGGTGTTTGACAGCAATATGGATACTTCTTTTCATCATGTGAAGCCATTTTCCTTTGTGCTGGGCGCTAACCAGACGATTCGTGGCTGGGAAGAAGGAATGCTGCCCCTAAGCAAAGGCGCTAAAGGTAATATTTATATCCCTTCTTTGCTTGGTTATGGTCCTCCGGGCGCGCCGCCGGCTATTCCGGGGTATGCTCCGCTTAAATTTGAAATACAAATTTTGAACATTGCTGATGCACCGTCCATGCCGCAGCAAATGCCAGGTGCAGGCATGCAGGGAGATCCGCGTATGCAACAAGACCCTCGCCAGCAGCAGGATTCGCGCCAGCAGCAAGGCGCAAACCAGCAAGACCCGCGTCAGCAGCAAGGCGCGGCTCCGCAACGTCCATAATAATAGATAAACAAAATAATATAAAAGAAGCCTGTAAGGGTTTTTTTTATTATGTTTAAGTGCACATTTTCCTTCTGAGTTTTATAAACTTCTGTTATCAAGATGCCCTTTTATTGGTTCTTTTGGTAATTTATCAAAAGCAACTGTACAACCTACTTTGAAAAAATGCCTGATTTTATTCAATTTTGTAACCAGCTTTCAAAACTTGAGGAAGATGCCGCAGATGAATTAGTAAATAAAATAAAAAGCAGAACGTATCAAAAAGGAGAATATTTATTAAAGAAAGGAGAGATTTGCAGATACTTATTTTTTATTGACACCGGATTGGTAAAAACATTTTTCCATAAAGACGATAAAGAATTTATAATGCAGTTTTTCCCTGAAAATGTAATGTTTACAGTTCTTGACAGCTATGTAAACCAAGCTCCGTCATCATATATGATTATAGCTTTAGAGCCAACATCGGTTATTTATATTAACTACAGTGAAATGGAAGAGCTTTGTAAAAAACATCACTGCATAGAAACCTTTTTTAGAAAGTTAGTTTCACTTGCCTCAGCGAATATGATGAAGCGGATAAGTGAAATACTCAAGGAAAATGCTGCGGAACATTACAACCATTTTGTAAAAGAAAATTATTCTTTACTGCAACGCATAAGTCTTGGCGACCTGTCATGTTACCTCGGCATTACCCAGGTTTCTCTTAGCAGAATAAGGTCTAAAAACTAATTTTTTATCATTTGTAAAAAAATACCCGACTCCGGGTTTATAGGTTTGCACTCACTAAATATGTTGATAATGCAAACATTAAAGCCCAATCAAATTCTCAGTTTAATAGTCGCCATCACATTTTGCCTCGTTGTGCCGATAACCGGCTACATTAAAATCGGACTGCCACCGGTAATTATTATAGGCAGTTCGGCTGCAATTGCATTTTTCTTTTGGTATTTTACATATCTCAAAACTCCAACTGATCCAAAAATTATTTTACCATTATTTATATTAACCGTTGCAGGACTGCAAATTCATATTACTGAAGAATATTTAACCGGTTTTGCGCCCGCAATGAGTCGTCTTTTTAATATTCCCTGGACGGAAAAAAGTTTTTTAATAATTTTTGCTCTTGCCGGCCCAACCGTCTATATCCTTACAACTCTTGGGTTGTATTATAAACTTCCGATTGCCGGTTTTATTGCCTGGTTTATTTTTATCGGGCCTGGCGTTGCTGAGTTCACTCATTTTATTTTTCCGATTATAATGCCTCATATAGAACCTGCTGATCTTAATAAGATCACCCAAACGATTAATGGTATTGAGGTTAGCAATATGCCTAACTACTATTACAAAGCAACAGGCTATTACTACTTTCCCGGCATGTGGACTGCTGTGTTGCCAATGATACCTGGAATGTATGCAATTTATCGGCTGACAAATAAACATAGAAACGATAAATTGATAAACAAAAAAAGCAGCTATGTCTGACATCACATTCTCTCAGCTTTTCTTCTACGAGCACTGAATTAATGCCCTAATGCCCTATTGTCTATGCCTTGATGCCCTGTTCTCTAATGCTCTAATGCCCTAATGCCCCAATGACCTAATGCCTTTCTACCCTAATTCCCTGACTAACTTAATTGCCTCAACCGCTTCCTTTACATCATGCACTCTTATAATATCAGCACCGTTGAGCAATGCAATTGTATTCAATACCGTCGTTCCGTTCAAAGCTTCTTCAGGTGTTATTCCAAGCGTTTTATAAACCGTAGCTTTTCTTGAAAGTCCTGCCAATAGCGGCTTTTGAAGCATTTTAAAAACAGAAAGATTTTTTAATAAAGTAAAATTGTGAGCGATTGTTTTGGCAAACCCAAATCCTGCGTCAATTATTATATTATTAATTCCTGCCTGGCGGCATTCTTCTGTTTTTTTAATAAAAAAGTCAAGAACTTCGAGGGTTATATCTTCATAGTGCGCCTGTTGCTGCATAGTCCGAGGCGTTCCTTTCATGTGCATCGCAATGTACGGAACCCGTAAAGAAGCGACGGCTTGTATCATTTGTTCATCCAGTGTTCCGCTGCTTATATCATTAACCATTGCTGCACCTGCATTTACTGCTTCGGCAGCAACTTTAGAATAATAAGTATCAATTGAAATAAAGCTTTCGGGAAAACGCTGGTTAATTGCATCAATGGCAGGAATCACTCTTGACAATTCTTCTTCTATACCAACAACTTCACTTGCCGGTCGGGTGCTTTGCCCGCCGATGTCAAGAATAGCAGCGCCGTCATTCAGCATTTTTTCGGCCTGCAGTAATACATCCTTTAACAATCTTTTTCTGCTGTCACTGTAAAAAGAATCGGGCGTTATATTTATTATTCCCATTACAACCGGTTCATCAATAATGAGCAACCTGCCTTTACAATTGAGGGTAAACATTGCTGCGTTTCCTTTATTTTTGACGAAGGTAAGAATTAGTCAATGAGTCATTAAGGCATTAGGACATTGGGCAGTAAGGTCAAGGGTGAATAAGTCAATGGTCATTAAGTCAATGGCAATTAGGCAAGTAGCTGGTTTAAATAATGAAATGGGAGGGAAGCAGTTTCTGTTATAATTAAAAGATTGCCGGTTAAATTAAAATGCAAAATATTACAATTAATCTTTAACTATCATTCATTTCTTTTTGCCATAAAAATTATTTTACTCATTTGCCAAATGCCTCAATGACTTATTGACCCAATGACTAAATGACCGAATATCTAAGATGTTAAACACAAGAGACCAATACGACGAAGTTGTAAAAAACTGCAAAGAAATATTTATAAAAAAAGTGTATGATTATGGTACATCGTGGCGGGTGCTAAGGATGATTTCTATAGTGGACCAGATTTTTATTAAAGCGCAGCGCATACGAACCATACAGGAACTGCAGGAGCAAAGAATAGCTGATGACATTGCAGGTGAATTTAAAGGCATGGTAAATTATGCTGTAATAGCATTGATACAAACAGACAAAGGAACCTCTATTGCCGAAGACCTTCCGGCAATAGAGGCTGCAGAATTATATGATGAAAAAATACGGGTTGCAAAAGAATTAATGCAGGATAAAAACCACGATTACGGGGAAGCGTGGCGCGAAATGAGCCAGGAAAGTTTTACAGACCTGATATTGGTGAAGCTGCTGCGCATAAAGCAAATACTTATCCATGAGGGGAAAACACTCATCAGTGAAGGTATTGAGGCTAACTTTACGGATATTATTAATTATTCCATTTTTGCATTAATACTGATTGGCGAAGGTAAAGATTAACCTATGAAAACTGCACTTGCTGTTATAAGAATCATTGTTGGCGTTCTGTTTATTTTTTCAGGTCTCATCAAAGCCAACGACCCAACCGGCCTGAGCTACAAGATGCAGGAATTTTTTGAGGTATGGGGATTGCAGTCTTTAAATAATTATACGCTTGCTTTTGCAGTCGTTATGAACGCCTTTGAGATCGTGGCAGGCGTGGCAATTTTGTTAGGATGGAGAATGCGTTTATTTAGCTGGCTGTTATTGCTGTTGATTATATTCTTTACTTTTCTTACAGGTTTTGCATTGTTTTCAGGCAAAATAAAAACCTGCGGTTGCTTCGGCGATTGCATTCCGCTCACAGCGCAGCAATCTTTTATTAAAGACTTACTTCTTTTATTGCTCATACTTGTCATTTTTATTAAAAAAGGTATAATAAAGCCTCTTTTCAGCACAAAGTCAAGTTCTGTTTTAATTAGCTTAACTGTTCTTTTCTGTATCGTTTCCCAATGGTTTGTTTTAAATTATTTACCAGTTATAGATTGTCTTGCTTATAAAAAAGGAAACAATATTATCGAGAAAATGAAAATACCTACAGGGGCGGTTGCAGATAGTTTTGCTATAAAGTTCAGATACAGAAAAGCCGGGAAAGAAGTAATATTTGGAAGCGATAATTTCCCGGAAGATTTTAATGACAGCACTTATCAGTTTATAGACCGTGTGCAGGAGCTGATAAGACCGGGAACAGTTGCAGCGCCTATAACTGACTTTATATTGTATGGTGAAAGCGGAGAAGATACAACGCTTCCAGTTCTCAATCAACCTAACTCTTATGTAATGTTGTTATCAAAAGATGTTGATGAAGCAGAAGAAGACTGGAGTAAAAATGCCGAAAATGTTTCAAAAGCCTGCAGGCAGAAAAGTATTCCTTTTTACATTGTAACAGCAACATCAGAAGCTGCCCAAAAACAATTGCCTGCAACAGAAAATATACACTATTTAAAATGCGATGCTACAGTCATAAAAACTGCCGCTCGTGTAAACCCGACTTATTTTTTAATGAAACAGGCAAATATAACGGGTAAATTTGCCAATAGTAATTACAAGAAAGTCATTAAGCAGCTGAACAATATTAAACAATAACTATTTTTCAACTCTTTTGATAATTGTAAGTTGACTCCTATCTTCTATCTTCTGATTTCAGCTTTGTTATTTAATAACCACTTCTTTAATCACCTTTTCCCCTAAAGCTTCGTTTACCCTTTCTATTATCTTCTCTTTTTGATACATAAGCTCGTTTTTAAGAGGACCGACATTGGTATGTATAAAAAGGGTATGATTTATTATTTGTATTTTATCAGTGTACTTCGCAATGGTTTTTCCCATCAGGTTTTCCCAAACCTGTTCAATCTGCAGAGCCTGAATTCCGGTTTTTAGAGGGCTTTTTTTAAGGAAAGCTTTTATTGCATCGCCAATTGATATTTCACTCATACAGTAAAAGTAAAAGCTCTTTTAGAATATCAGAAATATTCGTGATAATTGTTTATAATCAATGTATCCAATGATCTTTAAAAGTTTGTATCTTACTGTAAATCAAGGTATTTTTTATCAGGTTCATTTGAATGATTTACGTATAATTATTGCTTCTCAAAGAAAAATGGAAGTTACTTCTGAAACAATTTGTCCTTTATGCAGCCGCGACATTGCAGCGCCTTGCAACAGGCATCATTTGATTCCTAAAAGCAAGGGTGGAAAAAATACGCTTGCCATCCTGCTTCATAAGATTTGTCATGATAAGATGCATGCTGTTTTTAAAGAAAACGATCTTAAAAAGTATTATAACACCTTTGAAAGATTGCAACAGCACGAAGAAATGGCGAAGTTTATAAAATGGGTGCAGAACAAAGAACCGGAATTTTATGACAAATCAGTTAAATTGAAAAGCCGGAAAGTGAAATAAAGTATAGAATTATGTTTTTTGATGTTGATTTATGGAAAAATTTTGTAAAAAAAATTAAAACTTTAATTTAAACGTAATAAAAGTTTTAATTTTCTTTATTCTATTATTTAGTCTTACTTAAAGTACTATAAAAGTTCTAACTCCTCTTCTTTGCTCTTTTTTTTATAAATTTTTATTGTGCCAATGAAATTCTTATTTGCACACCTGCTCTCGTATTGGTAATAGGCGCTGATGTTGATATGTACGGAATAATCTTCCTTTGGTCAAAATAAAATTTGACATTAACACGATTATTTAATACATAATCAATGGAAGGCTGAATGCTTACCACTTTTTGTCCGCCGGTTGTAAATGCGTTATCCTGGTCTAAACGACTGTTGCTGGTAGCATCGTCCCGCATGCTTAGGTCGAGGCGGAAGTTTACATCATTGTCAAGTTTCTTCTTTTTAGTTCCGGGAACTTTAAAAGGTAAATTAAACCCGCGTCTTCTCAGGCTGCCGCCAAAAGTCCACTCTGTGCTGTTTACTTCACTCAACTGGTAATCTATAAGACTCAGGCTCAATTGCCTGCTCTTTTTATATTGAAAGCTTGCCGAAAGCTGGCTTACGGTGGTTATATCAACTCCTATCAACGGGCTGAATGACTCTTGTATGGTAATATTCGGAACAAGGAAATAAGGAATAAAATTACCTGAAACAGAATCAATAAAACCCGGAGCGCTGTACCTGAACGGATCCTGGTAGAGCAGTGCGCTGTTAAAACTATTCATTCCCAAACTTCCTGTATAAGCATGCGTAAGACTGATGGCGCTGAAAATTGTGGCAAGTGCAGGAATTCTTGTAAGACCTGTATACGTTACTCTCCAGTTCGGTTTTGGTTTTATGCTGCTGAACGGATTTGATTTTATAGTCGGATTAGATTGCTTTATCAGTCCAACGTTTTTAGGATCCTGGCCGGAATAGGCTGCAATAAAAGATGGTATCAAAACATCTTGTGCATAGCGGTTATAGCCCGTATAGTATCCATCCTGACTTTTATCGCCTTTTTGATAAGGATTGCTTTTTGCCAACCGCTCAGATAAAATAAGACGATACGCCTCAAACTTTTTGAATGTTTGAGAAATCTCGGTCGGTTTATTTTTTGAAAACAAGGTTTTGAATGCTATATAAGAAACATTGAAGCCACCTGTCGCCAAGGGACTTAAGTGTTGGAAATCTCCGTTATCTGTCACTACTTTAAACAGCTCGCTATAATCCTTTGTATACGTTTTGTCAAGGTTAAGATCAACGGTAAATTCCCTGATAGGCTCAATCTGGGCAGTGAAGCTTAGCTTTTGATCAATGCTTTGTCTGAACATAAAGTTTAACGTCGTGTCGCGTGTTATTAAACCTTTTGCTGCTTTTTGATTTAACCAGTTTGTATCGGGCTGTTTACCGAAAACAAAATCAAGACCGGGAGCCATGCTATTCCAGTTTTGACCAAGCACCTGCGTGCTGTCTGTGTATCCCGGAATACGCGTACGATAGTTTTCTCCGTAATTAATGGAAGCACGTTTCACCATTGTCAACAAACGGCCGCCGGCTCTTGTCAGGCCATTCATTTCTACCGGCTGATTGGCTTTCAGCAAATGCGCTGCTTTCCGTTCGTCGCGACGCTGCTTTCTCCATTTACGCAAAGCGGCTCTTTTTGCTTTTCCGGTAAGTCCTTTAATCACATCGGCCTTTGCCGGCAAAGAAGACGCTGGTTTTGCATTGGAAGAAGAGCTGTCAGCTGAAGAAGTTTTTCTGTTACGCCCCGATTTATTAGTGCTGTCAGGCACGTCATCCAATGCTCTTAAAAAACGACTTTTGGCATATAACCGGGTAAAGTCAAACTCACCGTTCACATTATTTTCCTGGCTGTTTTCGATTGTATTTCCAATATCGAGCGCCAGCCTGCTTGCACCAATCCAGTTGTACGTTGTAGTATAACTGTAGCGGGCAGTTATCCAGTCTGTAAGCGGCAACTTGGCTAACGGAAGTGTGTAGCTCGCTATCGTTCTTTGCTGGTAAAGCGTGTTTCTGCCGCCTTTGAAAAAATTTCTGCGTACCGTATCTTTTTTTGCTTTGGTATCCAGACTTCCTTCAGGCTCATCTATACGGGCATTATTTACCGCCGAATAATCAAGATTAAATGATCTTGTAAGATCCCAGCGCATATTATAATACCGGTCGAAAGTGAAGAATTTATCATAAGTAGTGTCTACTCTTTCTACCTTATTATCATAGGTATTTACAATGCGCGGCACAAACTCACCAAACTGCCTGTTGATGTCTGCTCTGAAACTTAATAAAGAAGGTTTAGGATTAAAATTAAAATCCCGCACTAACCCGTACCATGGAGATTTTGATTTAATACGTTTTTTAAATGGCTCAAAGTATACCGGCTGGCTGTTGTAAGTATAGCCTAAACCTCCGCGGTGTTTTACTACATCATTTTTGGTGATCAGCGGGCTCGATTGCTCATACTTTATATAAGAATAGCTCACATCAAAATTACTGATGCTCCAGAGTCTTATTTTGCCGGTAGGCGTGACTCTTATATTGGTAAAATTAACCGTTTTTATAGTCGTTTTATCAAGCGCAGCTTTTTTGGCAGCGCTCTTTTGTTTTCCCGGCAGGCCTTTCAGCTTGTCTTTGAGCCTGATATCAAGATCATATGGATCATATTCAGGCGTACGAACCGTTTGGTTGATGCTTGCATAGAGCGGAACAGAGATATTGAATTTTTTAGGTAATAATCTTCCAAGCTCAAGATTGGCTGCCGCATCGTATTGGCTAAAATTGTCGCGTGCCCGCTCGTTTACTCTCTGCTCAAGTGAGCCGAAACCTGTGGTATATGTGTTTGCAGAAAGGGCAAGCGTACCAAGGTCTGCAAGTGTAACGTCTACTCTTCCGGTTGCGGCATAACCGCCCTTCTCATTCAGTTTCGACAATCGGAGCTCATTAATCCATATTTCTGCGTCTGCCGGCACTCCGTCAGAGAGAGCCGTATTTTCAATACCAATTAAAAAAGCCTGTACTTCTCCTAAGTTTGGATTTCCTTTTATAGCATAGCTTCTGCTGCCAATGATTTCCTGGTAATAATTGTTTATATTTTGAATTTTACTATTTCTGCGCACTTTTAATTGTACAAGATCCTGGATATCGAAATCAAGGTTATTACTGTCCGGCCACACCTTTCGCTGGTCGAGATCAGTATTTTTGTAATTGCCGGGTTTAGTAACCTTAAGCGGGATCTTTATTTCATAATAATTATTAAGGAAATCATTACCAATGCGTATCACGGCATTTAACTGATTATCGTTGACGGGCTGGCTTCCGACTACGCTTTCTGCATGCACGAACATATTAAGCCGTCCATACTGGCGCATGTCAAGGTTCATTGTTTTAAACGAAGCCCTTATATCATTCGTCTGCAGATTACGTATCTGGTAGCTCATCGCCTGTTCATTCTGCAGCAGGTTTATGCCATTATTGCTTAGTTGCTGCACCCTTTCAATCCCAGGAGGAATTAAATAGTTAACCGGCTGGCGCTTACTGTTTTCTTCAAGATTTACGGCGAGCACATTGAAAGAAGTATTGCCAGCGGGAGGATTTTGAATATAATTACCGGTAGTATCAAGCTTAAAGGCGAAAGTTCTCCACTGGTTACGAACGAGGTCTAAACGTGCGAAACGCAATACAACAGAATCATCAAAATCAGTTAAAAACATTCTTACAAAACGGATAGATTTGAAGTCAGGAATATTACCCACCTTTTTTTCATAATCTTTTATCGGAACGCGAAACAGATACCAGTTTTCAGTACCGGTAGTTCCGTCTGCATAGCGTATCGGTATTCTTTGTTTATCTGTAACATACCTGGTAACGCCAACCTGCATGTTAGGCGTAAGGTCTATTCCATACTGGTAATATTCTTCGGTCTCACTTAAAGTATTATCGCGGTTCAGATCTTCATTGTCAGGGTACAAAGTAGCGGCCGGGCTAAATTGGGAATTGCCTGTGGAAATAGGCGAATTGCCCTGCGGATTATTAAAGTTTTTGTAACGGCCTAAAATGCCTGTATTTGCCGCATCATAAGAATTATCGCGATACCATTTATAGTCGTCGTTGGAAGGATCCTGCTGCGCTCTTGCATACAATGGAGAGCCGGGGCCAAAATTAGTAAGAATGTTGTTTAAGTAACCGCTGCGCTTAATTGCCTCGTCTGCATCATTAAGACCATCCAGTCCTACATCCTGGAAAGGCCGGTCGGTCGGGTCGTTGCTGAACGCTTGTGTTACCTGTATCGGGTTAACGGGTGTTCTTCCCCAGGTTGAAGTATTATCTACAGCGGATGGCTGGTTAGGAGAATTTAAGCCATTCTCATAAAAACGCCGTCCATCCTTTAAGATGTCTTCGCTGATGGATCCGAGGTTCAGATATAATTTACCACCCTTGCTAGTTGGGTTTTTAATAAAAGGGTCCTGTACCCAAAACTCTACAAACTCTACATTGCTCGTTTCAAAATCTGTCTGGTCAATAGACCGCATAATACCTCCCCAGCGTTGCCTTGGATTTTTTAGCTTACCGTTTGCATCAACCTGGGCAGTACTGCTTTCATAGTTATAAGGTCCGATATCAGTGGGGTAGTACGACAGGTCAAAAGTGACTAATTGATTTTCTCCAAGATTGTTGGTACGTTGCGGATACAATTCCTGGTTAAACACTGCCCGAACGCGCGGATCACTTAATTCTGTTACATTCTTTCTGATAGGATTATTTACACTTCTCCTGTCCTGCAGTATCGGCTCTATGTTGTACCACGCAAGTTTTGCCCTGTTTTTATTATAATCAATACTATCAGTCAATGCTGCTTCGGGGAATGAAGGGTTTCCCTGCGGCGTGCTTGCCAGCGCCCATGAAATAAAAGGAAAACGAAGGTCAATGCTGTTTCGTGCTCCTTCAAAATCATCAATATAAATCAATCCCTCATTGCCCGATCCAATCTGTGAAGGATGCCCCGGTTTTAAATAAGCCGCCTCGCCATAAGCATTTATGGTAGATAAAGCAGTGCTGTTGTAAAACGGAAGCTTATTAAGAAGACGTGTAAGTTTAGGCGACTCAGTTCGGTAGTTAAAATCTACCCCGTACATTGTATTTCTGATCGGATCTTCACCATAATTCATTTTGGTGAAATAAGGCCTTTCTGAAAGACGTGCCATGCTTGCTCCTAAAGATAGTTTTTTATTGGCAAGGTAGTCAGCTCTTAATCCTAAAAAGCTTCTTTGCTGGGTGCCAAAGCCTGCATTATTCTCAAATTGTATATTTACGGGAATGCCGCTGTTAAGAATAGCGCTGTTTAAGATTTTTACAGTCCCAAGATTGTAATCTATGCTGAAATCAAAGCCTTCTTTCAAAATCTGGCCACCCGCAGTTACCGTTACGGAACCTGGAGGAACATTAAAAGCGCCTAAAGAGATTTCGGAAGAAGAGCTTCCCTTGCCGGAACCCTGCATTACATAACGGTTTAAGTTGGCATAAGTCTGTGCGATAGCTTTGATAGAGTCATAAAGCTGCCTGTAAACGTATTTGTTTTTGATATCCTGCGACTGCCCGGCAAAAGCGAGGGTATCAAGGTCTCTCCCAAAAGGCTCGAGAAGCGGGAAAATTATTTTGCCCTGCTGCGATAATACTGTAAAACCTTCTACAAAATCAAACACACCGTCCGGTACAGGATCGTTTTGATTATTTAACCTGTCGAGGTTTAATATGCGCAGCAAAGTTTTTCCTTCTACAGCAGGAGCCGCCTCGGGCAAAAATCTTTTTAAACCGCCGCTGGGTTCTTCGTATAATAAATTGAGCTTAAAATCCTGTTGCTGAATGCCGGGGAGATCAAGGGAGTACACATTTTTCATCATCCATCTCCATATTGGCAGCAACGGACGCTGTGAAGTTGCTTTTAATAGTTTTAGCATCAAAACCTTTTGCACACCCTGCGTAGAGTCTAAAGTAACATCCTGCGAAAATTCGCCTACCTGGAAAATTTTTCCATTGTAGCTGTATTGGTACGCTACACCTAAAACCTCGTCGGGCTGCAGTTGCTGCGAAAGGGATACAAAACCTATCTGGGGATTAAAATAGTATTCATTAGGACTGAGCTTGCGGGCAAATGTCTTTTCATAATCTTCCACCGGGTTTAGTCCTCTTGCCCTTAATATAGAATTTACCAGCACTGGGTTGCGAATGCTCGGGTTGGTGATCAGGGAACTATATAAATTATTGGCGCCATTATAAGGAAGGCTTCCTGCACCAACACCCTGGATGCTTGTATTGTATGGAGCGCCTTCGCCTAAATCCATAAAACCGACTACGTCTCTTGTTTCTGTAGTTGCTCCGGTACGGTTAGTAACCCATACTTCCAAACGAAGAATCTGCACTTGGGTGGTAACCACGGGCAGGTTTTTCATTGCTTTATTATAATTTGCCCTAAAATAATCCCCTAACAAAAAGTGTCGGTTTTCTTCATAATCATCCAGTGTTTTATTAAACTGGGTAGTAGCCGCTCCGCCCTGCAGTGCAAGTGATTGGCGCTGTGATTTTTGAGTGGCAAGCACGCCGGTAACAAACAGTTTGCCAAACTGAAGCTGTGTTTTTATTCCGAATAAACTTTGCATGCTTGGTATCAACGTACCCTTGGAGTTATAAGAAACATTGCCTGCTTCAACTGATTTTATTATTTCGTCATCCATGCCTTTATAATCCAGCTTTAGCTGGTTTTCGAAGTCGAAGTTGGCGAGGGTATTATAATTAATAGGCAGTTTCAGTTTATCTCCGATATTGGCAATAACGTTGATATTGGAATTCATGTTAAAGTCGAAGCCGCCATTTTTACGTGCGCTTTCCGGCAGGGTAGGGTTTTTAATATTTTGCCCCTGGTAGCCCGCCATTATATCCACATTTCCCTGCGGGCGGATATCTACTTTAAGACCATTTGGGCCTACGCCAAAAATGCGGTCAAACAATTTATCGTACGTAAAGAGTTTCGGCCTGTCAACCTTACGGTTCAGGATACTTAAAGTATTTGCTCTTTTTCTGAAATAATCCGATTCTGCCTGACGTGCTTTAAAGCGCATCATTTCATCAAGCGTAAGATAAGTGGGCGTGCGGTAATAGGAACTGCCTATTTTTTCAATTACATAATATTGCTTTGTTTTCGGGTCGTACTCTATATCTCTTTTTATATATCCTGTATCAGAAAAATTGAAAGGATTATTTGAGTTATAGGTAAAAGGATCGCCAACACGATCTGTAACCGGGTAACGTGTGGTGTCACTTGTTTTGCTGCGTGAGGTATCCTGGGCATACGAATGAAATGCTCCGAAAGCAGAAAAAAATAAAATATATAATATTGAAGCAGAATAGTGATTGAAACGGATCAAAACTTATAGCTGTTTACGTATAATTTTGTTTATAGGCTAAATATTTTTAAGCGCTTTTTTAATAATATCTTCCAATGGAAGATTGCTGTCACTTATTTCTATAACGTTTTTTATGGCCTTTTCTGCGTTTGGCCGGGGTATTCCTAAAGAAATTAATGCGTTTAATGCATCGTTTTCTACTTTATTTGTTACTGAAGTGGTTAATATAGTTTCATTAAAGTTTTTACTCAGTTTATCTTTCAGCTCTAAAACCAACCTTTCTCCTGTCTTTCTGCCAATTCCTTTAATGCTTTCGAGCAACCGTGCGTTACCTTGCACAATAGCTTTCACTATTTCGTCGGGCTTCATTCCAGACAACATCATTCTTGCAGTTGCTGCACCAACTCCTGAAACACTTATAAGGTGTGTAAAAAGTTCTTTTTCCGCCATTTCAAAAAATCCATATAAAGTTTGATTATTCTCCGTTATATGAAGATAAGTATGCAACTGCCCGCTTTCCTTATTGCTGATGGCAGAGTAAGTATGTAAGCTTACCTGGCATTCATATCCTACGCCGTTTACATCAACAATTACCTGGGCCGGGTTTTTAAAAATGAACTTACCTTTTACAAAAGAGATCACGTGATTATGTTTAACAAAGAGTCAAAAATAAAAGATGAAAGCCTAATTTCAAATATTATTTTAAAGTTAAACAGCCCGAAACTTTCGTTACACTTACCTTCGCGACGCAAATTGCTAACGATAAAGGATCACTTTTTATTTGCCTCAATAAATAACGTAAAGCAAACATCGCCAAAATTTTTAAGCAAACATGGCAAAAAAAATAAACGCAGTTATAACCGGTGTCGGAGGATATGTACCGGAATACAGGTTAACAAATAAGGAGTTGGAGTCGATGGTAGACACCACCGACGAGTGGATAAAAACACGTACCGGTGTTGAAGAAAGAAGGATTTTGAAGGGAGAAGGAAAGGCGACGTCTGACCTCGGCGCTCCGGCAGTAAAAAATCTTTTAGAAAAAACAGGAATTGACCCGCTGGAGATTGATTGTATCATTTGCTGCACGGTTACACCCGATATGTTTTTTCCTGCCACGGCTAATTTAATCAGTGAAAAAGTAGGTGCAAAAAACGCTTTCAGCTTCGATCTCGGAGCTGCCTGCTCGGGATTTTTATTTGGGTTGACCATGGGCGCTTCTTTGGTAGAAAGCGGCAGGTATAAAAAAGTAGTGGTAGTAGGCGCAGATAAAATGAGCGCGATAACCGACTACAGCGACAGAACTACCTGCATATTATTTGGCGACGGCGCCGGCGCGGTGTTATTAGAATCAGGCGAAGAAGGATACGGCGTGCTCGACAGCAATCTTAAAACCGACGGAACAGGCGGAAAATATCTTTATATGAAAGCAGGCGGCTCATTAAATCCTGCATCTGTGGAGACCGTGCTTGCTAAAGACCACTACATTTTTCAGGAAGGCCAGTCGGTATTTAAATTTGCTGTTGTTCGCATGGCCGATGTGGCGTATGAACTGATGCAGAGAAATAACCTTGATGGTAATGATATTTCATGGCTGGTTCCTCACCAGGCTAATAAAAGAATTATAGACGCAACAGCTAACCGTATGGGTATTCCGGCAGAAAAGGTGATGCTGAATATTATGAGATATGGCAATACTACTTCAGGCACTATCCCGCTTTGTCTGTGGGATTGGGAAAGTAAATTAAAAAAAGGTGATAATCTTGTTTTTGCTGCCTTCGGCGGCGGCTTTACCTGGGGCGCTACTTTGGTTAAATGGGCTTATGATGGAAAGAAAAGTTGAGGCATAAATAATTAAAATATTTTTTAGCATCAGAAATACATAAAATCTTCAACTTCCAATTATTGCAAGTCGTATTCTTGTAGTAGAGGCATCAGCGGGAATTCTTGAAATTGAGCTAAACTTTCTAATCATGGAAAGAGAAAGAGCCTGCTTATAATTCAGCACTTTACTCACTGTTCCTTTATCACCGTACTCACGGGCAAGGTCATCGGCTCTATAATGAAAATCTTACATTAATTAAATATTTAGGGGGTTGGATTTATTAAAAATTAATGGTTCTATGAGGGATAGTATGGATTATTATGATTAAGCTGCAATTGCCACGACCTTCAGGTCGTGGATAAAGAATAATAAATGAGAGGCTTTAGCCAAAAAAATAAAACAACAAACTATACACTAAAAGAAAACTTTTGCTAAAGAATATTAATAATTTTTGAATGCACATTGTTTTGAAAGTATTTTGGCTAAAGCCAATGCCTTATTTTTTATACAACCACGACCTGAAAGTCGTGGCAATTTTAGCCATACAAATCGTCATAGAACCAAATTAATTATACAAATTAAACTTACTTACTCCTGCTCCATACAATAAAATCGGTCGGAGGAATCGTTGTAATTTCTAATTGCCTCAGTATTGTGACCAATTGTCCGCGATGATACGTGCCATGATTGAATAAATGCAGCAGCACCTGGTACACAGGTTGTTTAAATTGTTCCCTTTTCGAATTTCGGTAAATAAATTCATGCTCAAAAGCAGCGGAACTGCTTTTTTCAATCCACTCGTTCCACTGTTTTGATTGCATTAGTAAGCCTGATGCGACATCCTGTATCAAGTTGTTTTCATTTCCGGGCATTTCAACGTTTTCAATTAATTTAATGCGTTGCCACCAGATGCTTTCGGTATTCCATAAATGCAGAAGAGTCAGGTAAAGACTGCTGAAGCTGCTTGTTACCCTTCTTTTTACCATTTCTTCAGGCAATGCTGCAATAACGTCTATCATTCTTTGATTTGCCCAGATATTGTACAACGAGTATTGTTCAAAAATTTGTTTCATATCATTATCATTATTTTACTGACACTTTTTGTTATTTCATATAATTCTTAAAGACTCTTACTTTTACACGAATTCTTAGCGCCGCTAAAAATTTTGATTACTAAAATTAAACTTTATTAAATAAGAATAACTTTTTATGACAGGAAAAGTAAGATGGGCGATACTGGGCGCAGGCAAAATTGCCCACGCATTTGCAAAAGATTTTACCGCAGTTGAAAACGCAGAATTAGTGGCTGTTGCAGCAAGCGATAAAAGCCGTGCAGAAACTTTTGCCAAAGAATATAATATACCTTTTGTGTATACTTACGACGAATTATACAATAGCAAGGAGGCAGATGCAGTCTATGTCGCTACCACGCACAACTTTCATTATGAGCAATGCAAGCAATGCATGGAGCATGGCAAAAATGTATTGTGCGAAAAACCCATCACTTTAAATGATAAGCAGTTTAAAGAATTAGCCCGGATATCAAAGGAAAAAAATGTTTTTTTGATGGAAGCCATGTGGACGTATTTTCTTCCGCCGGTTATAAAAGCAAAGCAATGGCTGGAAGAAGGCAAAATCGGTAAGCTGAAAGTGATAGCAGTTAATTTTGGCTTTCCGATGCCTAAAAATCTTACCGGCAGAATGTATAATATTGATCTTGCAGGCGGCGCTTTGCTGGATATTGGCGTTTATCCGGTGGCGTTTTCCACCTTTTTTATGAATAAAATGCCTGATACTATAACCGCTTCGGGTGTGCTGACAGAGACTGGTGTTGACGAAAGAACAGGGATGATATTGCAATACGGCGATGTAACGGCTTCATTATTTACTTCCATGGTCAACATTATGACTAACAAAGCAATGCTGTACGGTGAAAAAGGCTATATTGAAATACCTGATTTTTATAAGTCAACTGCAGCTTTTTTATATGATGACTTTCATCACCTGATAGAAAAATTTGAAGATGACCGTACTGCGAAAGGATACAATTACGAAATACAGCACGCTACAGATGCCATATTGCAGGGCAAAACAGAAAGTGAGATCATGCCTCATTTGCGCAGCAACGAAATACAGGAGATTATGACAGAGGTAAGAAGGCAAATAGGATTGGTTTACCCGGAAGAATAAAACTCCGAATGGTTCTTTTATACCATTAAAGAGGTTTATTACTGTTATTGTGACCTTTTTAAGAAGTAGTATTCTAATTTCGCATTTCAATTTATTGAATGAAAAACATAAATAGTCTTACCTGCTGGAAGTGTGTGATTGTATTGTCTGCTTTACTTGCCCTTGCAAATGTTTAGTCGTGTCTTTTAAAGGTTCTTTTAGTAAATAAGAAACATTAGAAAGAAACAGAGATTTTCCTGCCTGTTAAAATATAGTACAAATTTTGCAATTGATGCAGAAAAGTTATCCTGGTATTTAACCAGTGACAAAGCGTATTGCTTCCGGGATGAAAAATCATCATTCTGTCTGCATATAATTGATAAGTAAATCCTTCAAGGGGAATTTTATCGTATAAATTTGTTTTTTCGCGTCGTCTGAAACCTGACTTCTCAAGTATTTCCTGTGTTATCGGTATGGGTTGCAGTTCTTCCTTTTTTACACTTCGTTTATACCCTTCAAAATACACTTTTGTCTCAGCTATTACATTTATCCGGTAAGTAACGTCTGATACAATTATCCAGTTTCCAATTCTTAGGTCTTCTGTTAAGATCATGCTTTATATTATTATTAAAATGATGCACTATTTAAATCTTTAACCAAAAACAAAACTACTTTGTAAACGCATTATTTTAAAAAAGCTTTGCTATTTAATCTAAAAATAATTTCCATGCCAATGGGAGAAGCAGAATTGGATTGCTGCAATAATACAATAATATTAAATCAAACATTGTAACCGGTAAAAGCGCGCCTGGTAAAAAAGCTGCCAACTATATAAAACGAAGCAGAAATAATGGGTGCAAAAGGAATGACAGCTTAAAAAATCTTTTTTGTAAACTTTTATATTACCTGTATCTTGTTTCACATAATTAATGTTTTTACCTGGAAAACACAGAAACAATAATACCTGTTGGTTAAGAACAATAAGGAGTGTTAGAGATATGTACAAAAAATAATTTTGAGCTTCCGGGAAAAAATGCAGGAGATTATAATTTGCAAATAATAGATGCCGTTGGCAGAATATATGAAATAGGTAAAGTGAAATTACCACCGGGAGGAGCAAAAATGGAAGCAAATATTTCAAAGCTTTCGCTGAAAACCGGAGTTTTATTACTTAAGAATACTCTCTGCAAACACGAAACCTACGCTCATTAAATTGATTGTTGAGTAAAAGATGTGTGTAAAACAAATATAAATGGGAGAAGCAGAATTAGACCGCTTTCACAATACAATTATTATTAAGTCAAATATCATCACTTATGGTGATGCAGCAGATGAGAAAATTACTCAATCCATAAGAGAGGAAATAGAAACCATGTGGAATGAACCAAAAGGAATGATTTACATAAAAAAAGTTCCTTTTGTCGTACGCTTTCGCATTACTGCTGAATTGCGTGCTTCTATTAATATGGAAGAAATTTACACCAATACTGATCCGCGTAATAATTATTTCCGTATAGAGGAGTATGCGCATGGAAATATATCTTTTGTAGATGGCCTTGGCTGCAACAGCGGATATTTCAAGCTCGAAAATTTGTACAAAGGTTCCACAACTGCAGCTCACGAATATGGCCACACACTCGGTCTCGATCATCCTGCTGACCTTGACTTCAGAGGCAAAGGTGTTCCCGGTATCATGTACCCAAGAGGAACTTTAGTTGACCCGCAATTTCAATACGATCCTTTAAAACCAGCGGGCGTTACCGGAGGCACGATGCACCCCATGTATCGAAAAGTTTTTGCGGAAGATATATCGGCTCTGCAATTAGAAAGGCTTAGATTTAAAAATGAAAAAGCAATTGCAGGTGATTTTACAAATGTTTTTCATTTGAATCATAATAACCCGGGGATGGCCTAAAATCCAAAAAAACTGTTTCTTTAATTTGATTAAAACAAAGTTGTTTCAAAAAATTCATGAAAAATATTCTGTTCGCGCTGACACTGCTTTCTATTATTATTTCTTACTGTTGCGGTACTGAAAACACTCGCTCTGCGGAAAAATCAGCGGTAGAGAAAGATACCTCAATTGGCAAAGTTGAAATATACGACCAAAGCGCTATTACAATTATTGACAGTAATGCAAAAATTCAAGTGATTGCAAAAGGTTTCAGTTGGGTGGAAGGGCCGGTTTGGATAGCGGATAAGCAAATGCTGATTTTCTCGGAGGTGAAGCAAAACAAAATTTTTCAATGGAAAAATAATGATACTGCAAAACTTTTTTTAACACCTTCCGGTTATACAGATACTGCAGTCCGTAACGGTGAGAATGGTTCAAACGGCCTGGCATTAGATAAAAAAGGGCGCTTGCTGCTTTGTCAATCAGGCAACAGGCAGGTGGCAAGACTCAATACAACTCTTGACGCGCCAAAGCCAATGTTTACCGTTCTTGCATCTGACTATAATGGCAAAAAATTCAACAGCCCTAATGATTTGGTGACAGACAGCAAAGACAATATTTATTTTACAGATCCTGTCTATGGTTTACCGAAAGGTGCAGAGGATCCCGCAAGGGAATTACCTTTTGAAGGTGTTTATAAAATAAGCGCAGAAGGAAAGATTTCTTTATTGATTGATTCTATTTCAAGGCCAAATGGTATTGCCTTGTCTCCTGATGAAAAGATATTGTACGTAGCCAGCAGCGACGAAAAGCATCCTAAGTGGTATGCCTTTCATTTAACTGAAAAGGGCAATATTCAAAGCGGCGCTGTATTGCTGGATGGAACTGAGTTGAAAGAAAAAGCGACGGTAAAGCAAGGCGCTGACGGATTTAAAATAGACAAATATGGAAATATTTTCAGCGCCGGGCCAGATGGCGTAAATATCATTTCGCCTGGTGGTAAGCGGTTAGGACTAATTAAAATATTTGACAGGCGGGCTTCAAATTGCGCCTTTAATGAAACAAAAAATACATTATACATTACCGCAACCGATGTGGTTATAAAAGTACAGCTGCACCCGTAGAAATGTTTATTACTCATTATTTAACTGTAGTAAAGCAATTAATCATTTTAAGCAGTTTTTTAATACATTCAATTATTCGGGTTCTGCGACGGATAGTATGTGCCATTATGATTGAGCTGCAATTGCCACGGCCTTTAGGTCGTGGATAAAGAATAATAAATATCAGGCTTTAGCCAAAGAAATAAAACGTGACATGCTATTGCACTAATAAAGTAGTGATACATTTCATCAGACAAAAAATCGGCCTGAAGTCATTATTATTTACAGTACAATTGTACAAATGCTCAGGGTAGTCAGACAATAAGGAATAATTTTAATAAATTTGTAAATGAAAAAGAGTTTTATAATTTTTCTTATTTGTTTGTTTATTGTTTTCATAACGGTTCCTCCGAAAGGATACTCTTTTCAAACCTTCGGTACATGTTTGAAAGGCGGTGTTATTGCTGAAGGAGCTTCGCCGCGATTAATTTCAAAACAGTTCACATTCACCGAAGGACCTGCTGTTGACAAATATGGGAATGTTTATTTTACCGATCAGCCAAACGATAAAATATGGAAATACGGAACAGATGGAAAACTTTCTGTTTTTTTAGATCAGACCGGCAGATCAAATGGTTTGTATTTTGATAAAAAAGGAAATTTAATTGCGTGCGCAGACGAAAAAAATGAGTTATGGTCTATCAGCCCTTCAAAAAAAGTTACCGTTTTAACCAGCGACTACAAAGGGCAGCTTTTTAATGGTCCGAACGATCTTTGGGTACATCCAAAAGGGGGAATTTATTTTACCGATCCGCTTTACAAACGGGATTACTGGACACGGCAAGGCCAGCGTTTGGAAAAGGAGCAGGTATATTATTTGCCCGAAAATAAAAAAGAAGCTATTGTTGTTGCTTCAAATACTAAAAAGCCAAATGGAATCGTGGGCACACCTGATGGCAAGTTTTTGTATGTGGCAGATATACAAGACGATAAAACCTACAAATACAAAATTAATGCTGACGGAACTTTACAGTCACCGCAGCTTTTTGCAAAGCAGGGCTCCGATGGAATGACAACAGATAATAAAGGCAATATTTATTTAACGGGGAAAGGAGTAACCGTTTATAATAAAGAAGGTAAGAAAATAGAACATATTGATATTCCTGCTGCCTGGACGGGCAATGTTTGTTTTGGTGGAAAGAACAGGGACATATTATTCATTACGGCTTCAGAAGCAATTTACGTTTTAAATATGCAGGTAAAAGGTGTGCAATAACTTAATAAAGCACTATTTGTAAAGCAGGTGATAATAATTCTTATCTTCTTATTTTGAAATAATATTAAAACCCCTGTATTTTGTTTTTCAACGTTTAACTTCCTCTTGTTCAGCAATTTATTGATTTGACTGTATTTTTGTACTTATGAGCAACAATAAAACGACTCTTGATTCTCCCGGTACTTCTCCGGAAATGGCTGGAGTAATGGAACGTAATATCAGAGAATTAATGAAATTGAGGCAGCAGGCTGAAAAAGAAAAGACTCCTGATGAACATGTTGCTGATAAGATTACGAAGTTTGCAGGCAGTATGATTTTCGTGTATATTCATCTTGCAGGATTCGGGTTATGGATCATGTATAATAAAGGATTAATGGGTATAAAACCAGTGGATGCTTCTTTTACCGGTTTAATGTTATTTGCAGCTGTTGAAGCGATTTTCTTATCTGCATTTGTGCTCATTCGGCAAAACAGAATGAACCAGTTAGCAGATAAAAGATCAAATTTAGATTTGCAGGTAAGCCTGCTGGCAGAGCACGAGATAACTCATGTGATTACTTTGGTCAAAGCGATTGCAGATAAACTGAACATTGCAGAAGCCCGCAATCCTGAAATAGAAGAACTGACCCGCCAGGTTAATCCTGAGCAGGTTTTAGAGACCATAGAAAAACACAAAATGGACAGCATAAAAGAAGGAGGCGTAGAATTCTAAAAAACTTATGCAAAAATGCAAGCTGTCTTCTTAAGCGCATTTCAATTATGTTGTCACCTTTTTTTTCATCAGCCAGTCAGTCTGCGCATCATTGCCCACCATAAATATATGCTCACCAAATTTCTCAAATCCGTATTTATGATAAAAGTTTATGGCCCGTCTGTTATGTTCCCAAACGCCTAACCAAATTATCAGCTTGTTCATTTGCTGCGCAAAAGAAACAGCAAAATCTATCAGGCTTTTTCCAATTCCCGATCCAATCTTTTCTGTAACCACATATATTCTTGCAATTTCAAGTGCATCACATTCTTCTGCATTGTCCGGCATTTCTGCATCTGATAATTTAATGTACCCGACAATTTCATCTTCTGACTTAGCAAAAAAGAAATAATTATTTTGATCCGTTATTTCCTGCAGCATAATTTTTATATTAAAGCTTTTCTCTAAAAAAAGCTTCATATCTTCTTTCGTATTTTGTTTATAAAAAGTATTGTAAAAGCAACTGCTGCTGATGTTGGAAAGTAATTGTGCTTCGTTGATTTTTACAGGTTCAATTTTTACTTGCATTAAGGCAAATTAAAAAAGTTATTTGAAGAAGATCTGCAAAAGTTTATAAAGTGCGCTTATAATTGCATTTGTATTCTCTTTTTTTAAAGAGATTGTCAGGTCTGAAAAGCAATAATGTTTAAAAAAAGAATGGCAGCGATAGATGTAAATTTATTCCTGCTGTTTCTAACGCAGACAGTACTGTATTGATTGTTTATACTGGTTTTTTCTGCACCATTTTCTATTTATGTCATTCTGTTTTATTAACTTTAAGCACTAAAAAATTTTCTATGCCTGAAAGCAAAAACAGATATAAACATCATCATCCCGGTCACCCCGCAACGCCTCATGCAGATGCAAAACCTAAACGCAGCGCGGCTTTTTTCTTAGCTGTTCTCGCAGCTGTTCTTGGTGTGGCGGTTACTTTTTTTACCCGTGGCGCAGATACTTTATGGATAATAACAGGTGCAGCATCAGGAGCAATTGTCGGTTACCTGATCGGGCACAATATGGATAAGGCTATTGAAAAGGACAGGAAAGTTGAATAAAGAAAAGATGGAAGATCATAAGCTGAATTTTTTCCTCTTAAAACCAGCATTCATTTGTATTTTTAAATCTTATTAAAGTTCTTCTGCATTTGCCCCCTGTTGTTGGAAATGGAAGAGTTGGTGCTGAAAAATTTAATTAATTTTTTCAAGAACTTCTTTGCTTAAAGGCTTTGATATAAAATCTTTGACTAATAAAAAACTTTTTGCTTTTCTGTAATCTTCCGGGTCTACAGTTGAAGAAAGCAAATAAATGCAAGGCAGTTCTTTAAAATCAGATTTAACTTTGTCCAGTTCTGATAAAAAATCCCAGCCATTCATAACCGGCATATTGATGTCTAAAAAAATGATTTTTGGAAAAATTCCTTGTCCTTTAAGAGATAATAAATAATCAAATGCCAGTTTTCCATTTTGACAGGATGTAACTTTATCTGCAAAAGAAGTCATCTTTATAATCCTCTCGCATACCATTATTGTTATCGGGTCATCTTCAACTAAAAGCACATCTGTAAATTTTGCCATTTAAGTTTATAATTTTTTAATATACGAACAATGGTGTTTTTTTCTTGTTCACTTTTTTCTAATAATTTTTCTTAAACTGATTGTCCTGCTGTTATTTCTCCACGCTGCGCAAGTCGGGTTCGTTGCGGGTCAGGTTTACTGACAGGCTCACATGAATCTGACCATAATCAGCTTTTAATTGAGATAACGAAAAATAAGGCTTTTAATTATCTTTAAGTAATGGTTTGCAAGAAATATCTTAAAAAAAGTAATATCTTTTGAAGATAGTTGCTTTTACGCAGTCTTTTCTTCTACCACTACAAGATCATTAAGGTCAACATTCATGGGTAATAAACCTACCTGCACGATTGCGCGCTTTCCTCTTATTTCTGTTACAGAACCAACCTGGTAATTTTTTTTCAATTTTACTTTGGCGCCAACTACTATCTCGGCAGCTACTTCGTGGTACCGCCCTTCTACTTTTTTTGCCAATTTGTTTGTCACATGCTGGTCTTTCTTTTTAAATAAAAGAGTGTGCATTTGTTTAATAGGGTCACTCTTATCTTCTGCTTTTCTCCACTCCAGCAAAATTTGCTTCATCTTGCGCTCCATATCTTTCAGATAATTGATGCGGTCTTCTGTTATCGCATTTTGCTGCTTCAGCAATTCTACTTCCTGGCTGTGGCGTTCGCGGTTTATTACCTGGGTCATTTCCTTTTTCAGGCGCTCATTTTCTTTAAGTAATTTCTGCAGTTCCTGTTCTCTTTTTTCAACTTGTCTCAGATCCTGTTCTGTACGGTTGAGCAACTTGTCTAAACTAAAATGATCTTCATTAACCAATTGCCTTGCTTTATTAATTAAAGCAGGCGAAAGGCCAATTCTTTCAGCGATAGAAAAAGTATAAGAGCTTCCGGGCTTACCAATAATTAATTTATACAGCGGTAGAAGATTTTGTTCGTCGAAAGCCATAGCTCCGTTTATTATTCCCGGCACTTTGTTGGCCATTACTTTCAAATTGAGATAATGGGTAGTTACGATACCAAAAGAATGTTTTCGCGCCAGCTCTTCCATGATTACTTCTGCAAATGCGCCACCTAAGTTCGGGTCGCTTCCGCTGCCTAACTCATCTATAAAAAACAACGTTTTACCGTTCGCAGACTCCATAAAATGTTTCATGTTTTTAAGGTGGCTGCTGTAGGTGCTGAGTTCAAACTCTATGCTTTGCGTATCTCCGATATGAATCATTAACTGTTTAAAGATGCCCATTTGCGAGGTGGGGTGTACCGGCACAAGCAGGCCGCTTTGTATCATCATCTGCAAAAGACCGACTGTTTTTAGTGTGACTGTTTTTCCGCCCGCATTTGGTCCGCTGATTACTAATATACGATTTTTATCATCGAGGGTTACAGACAGAGGTATTGTTTTTTTACCCGATTTTTTATTATATAAGTACAGCAGGGGATGGTAAGCGTTTACCAATGCTGCATGCGCTGTATCTGACAGCATTGGAAACTCAGCATTCATATCAATAGCCAGTTTTGCCTTGCCTCTTATAAAATCATATTCGCCAATTATTGTGTGATACGTTTTAAGCAGTTCGGCATACACAGATACCTCTGCTGTAAGCTTTCGTAAAATCCGTTGAATTTCCCTGCTTTCTTCATTCTCAAGGCTGAAAATATCGTTATTAAGCTCAATTGTTTCTTCAGGCTCTATATAAGCGGTTTTTCTTGTATCGCTTTCTCCATGCAATATTCCTTTTATCTGTCTTTTATACTCAGAAAAAACCGCCACTACCCGGCGGCCGTTACTAAAACTTTCTTCAATATCTGCTGCATAACCTGCTTTGTTTAACCGGCTTACCACCCGCTCAAAGGCCCTGCGCAGCTCATTTCTTTTTTTAAATAAATTCAACCGTATTTTTTGCAGCTCATCTGACGCATTGTCTTTTACGTTTCCATATTCATCCAGCACTTCGTTGAGCATTTCAAGAATTGCCTTTTCATAGTAAGTATCTGCGATAACTTTGGTCAAAGCAGGATAGGCTGTTCGCCGCTCTTTGTCAAACCAGCGAAAAACGGATTGCACGCTCTCTGTCAGCTTTCGTATCTGCACAAACTGGTCACTTACCAATACAGCGCCCGGTATGGAAAGTAACCTCATATCTTTACTGAGATTGAAAACAGCGCTGTTGGGAAAATATTGGTTGTTGAATTGTATCAGCTTGTATTCGTGCGTTTGCTGCAATTCTGTCTCTATAAACTCTTTTTTTGTATGTATCCGCAGCTCTGCGGCCTTATTTTTTGCGTATTCACTTTCGCAATGGTCAAACAGCAAATCCTTTATTTTATCAAACTCTAACTGCACCAATGCGGATTCCGGAAATAATTTCATAAATTCTTCTGTCTCTTTTATTTGCAACTTAAATACTAACAGAGAAGTGCAAAAATAAAGTGTTGCGGATGGAATACGGCGTTAACAGAATAATATCTTCTGATGCAGTACGCAAAACTTTTAGAGTCATTATTTCTTATTTGCATATAAAAAATTATATTCGCGCAAAGTATAAAAGCTATGGTGATTACCACCGAAATTTTACCTTGCCCTGCAATTCAATCTTTTGTTCGTTGCTACACATTAAGAGAATTTAATACCGCAGGGTCTGACTTTCTAAAACCGCTTCCCGCTAATCACGAATTTACACTTGCATTTACTTTATCAGGCTCTCTGTCTACAACCAAAACGAGCTTTGGAGATATTATTTCCGGTTCACAACATATTTTTGGTTTACAGACTTCATACAAAGGATGTATAGTTTTTAATGGCAACATCAGGTTATTTACTATCCAGTTCAGGCCAAACGGCTTTTATAAATTATTCAATATCCCGGCAGGTTTACTAACTAATAAAACCTATAAACTTTCAGATATAATAAATAAAGGCATACCACTATATATTGAGCGCTTAAACGAAGCAAGCGACATAAGTACTTTGAGAAGCCTTACGGACACACTCTTACTTTCATATCTTTCTAAAAGCAAAAAAACCGACCCGAACAGCAGTATTACTTTTGCATCTTCGCTTCTGTTTCAAAATCAAGGCAATGTAAACATCAGGAAGCTCGCTTATGATGCAAATATGTGCCTGCGTACTTTTGAACAGAGGTTTACTGAGCAGGTAGGTATTTCACCAAAAATGTATGCCCGCCTTACCCGCTTTAACCACGCTATCCTCATAAGAATAAAAAATACGTCAACAAGCTGGACTGATATATCTTACCAATGCGGTTATTACGACCAGATGCACTTTATAAAAGAATTTAAACAATTTGCAGGAGAATCCCCTTCAAACTTTTACAAGAGCACGCCTCTTCCTTCTGAAGACTACCGAGAGTATTTAAGTGAGTAATGAAAAATGTGCGATTTTTTACTATTTGTCTGCGCCGCAACACTATAATTTTAATTTTAAATAAAGAATCAATTTCAAATAAAGAATCAAAAGCTGTTTTATAAGTATTGTCGAATAATGTTTAAAATTAATGAACAACAAAAAATGTAAGCTTCTGAACATTGGAGTTTATAAGCGTGAAATACAGATATTGATTGGGGGATCAATATTCTTGTAAGTTCAACTAAAAGGAAGTGAATTTTTCATTTCCTTTTTTTATACAGCAAAAAATTAAGATTATATCAAAAGAAACCCTTGCCCGCAGCCTGTCATTATTCTTCTTTTCATCTAAATTCATTTTTTTTAATATAAGACATTTGGTAAACTCTATGTTTGATTGATGTTCATATTACTATTTAAAGTGCTGCAAAGACTATATTATTTAAATTTTTTTTTCGCGTTTACAGTAAAATACTTAATTTAAATGTTTGAAATAATCATTCATTCTATGGCAGACAAAAATCCTGTTTCAATACCTGGAAATGAAAGCCAGGGTTTCAAAGAATCCCGTCGGGATTTTCTAAAGCAATCTTCACTCTTAACCGGCCTCGCCGTTACGCCTGCGGCGGTTTTAAAAGCCGCCGAAGAAAGATGGGATGAAGATTTTGCATCATCGCTCGAAAAGATGCCGTTAAGTCTGAAAGTGAACGGAGTGCAACAAAATCTGTCTGTAGAAGCAAGGGTTACACTGCTCGATCTGCTTCGCGAGCAGCTTGCGCTTACCGGCACAAAAAAAGGTTGCGATTACGGGCAATGCGGCGCTTGCACTGTGCATGTTGATGGCAAACGCGTTCTCTCTTGCATGAGCCTTGCCGTAATGCATGAAGGTAAAAAAGTAACAACGATCGAAGGTCTGGCGAACGGGGAAAAGCTCCATCCTATGCAGCAGGCTTTCATAAAGCACGACGGCTTTCAGTGCGGCTATTGTACACCGGGACAAATTATGTCGGCCGTAGCCTGCATTAAAGAAGGCCATGCAAACTCAGAGGCAGAAATAAGGGAATTTATGAGTGGAAATATCTGCAGGTGCGGAGCATATCCAAATATCGTAGATGCTATCATGGAAGTAAAACAGGGAGGGCAGATATGAAACAATTTCAATACATAAGAGCTGCAAATCAAAAAGCAGCAATAAGCGCTCTTGCAAAAAATGCCTCTGCACAGTTTATTGCCGGCGGCACCAATCTTATTGATTTAATGAAAAGAGGTGTCTCTTCGCCTGACACTTTAATAGACATCAATAGCCTGCCATTAAAAACCATTGAACAAGTTGCAGGAGGAATAAGAATTGGCGCACTTGCGCTGAACAGTGAAGTATCGGAAAGCAAATTAATCATTCAAAAACATCCATTACTTGCACAGGCGTTAAATGCAGGCGCTTCAGCGCAGCTAAGAAACATGGCTACAGTTGGCGGTAATATGCTCCAGCGTACCCGGTGTTCTTATTTTTACGACACAGCTATGCCCTGCAACAAACGTGAGCCCGGTACTGGCTGCGGCGCCTTGGAAGGTTTTAACCGAATGCATGCCATTTTTGGTTTTAGTGATAAATGCATCGCCGTTCACCCCAGCGATATGTGTATTGCCCTCGTTGCTTCAGACGCCGTGGTTTTGGTAACCGGCCCTAAAGGCAGCCGTCGCATTCCGTTTGAAAATTTTCACCGGCTGCCCGGAGATACTCCCCAAAAAGACAACAATCTTGAAAAGGGGGAGTTAATAACATCGGTAGAAATTCCTGATAATTCTTTCACTAAAAATGTTCATTATTTAAAAATAAGGGATCGCGCTTCGTATGCTTTTGCCCTTGTTTCTGTGGCCGCAGCTCTTGACCTTAATGGAAATACTATAAAAGATGCACGCCTTGCAATGGGCGGGGTAGCGCATAAGCCCTGGCGATTGAAGGAAGCGGAAAAAGCATTGGCCGGAAAACAGGTTTCAGAAGACATATTCCGGCAGGCAGCCGAGATTGCGATGAAAGATGCAAAAGGTTTTAAGCATAATTCTTTTAAAATAAAAATGGGCGCAAATGCCATAATCGAAGCGCTTAAAACAGCAGCAGAAATGTCTTAAATAAAATTGGAACCACAAAGACACAAAGGGCAATAAGAAACACTAAGCCTTCGTGCAACTTTGTGTTCTTTGATTTATTTAAAAAAAATATTATAAAACTTTGCGTTCTTAGAGCCTTTGTGCCTTAGTGGCTAAAAAAAGATGCACAAAGAGAAGAAGTCGAACGGAGCGTCGCAACAAATGATTCACAAAGAAAAAATGATGACTAACAAAAAAATTACAGCAAAAGCTCTTAAATAATTTTATGGGAAATCAAATATTCTCTCCAGGCGAAAAACCCAATTCTTTAGACAGGGTGGATGGCAGGTTAAAAGTAACCGGGGCTGCAAAATACTCGGCAGAATACCAGCTCCCCGGATTAACTTATGGCGTACTGGTAACAAGCACCATCACCAAAGGCAGCATTAAAAATATAGACACAAAAGCAGCCGAACGTGCGCCGGGCGTGTTAGCAGTTATCTCGCACGTCAATTCTGTTAAAGTACCTGGATTTGCAGATAATGAACATCCGACGGAGCCATCAACCGGAGGAAAACCGTTACGGGCATTTCATAACGACAGGGTTTATTTTAACGGGCAGCCAATTGCCATAGTGGTAGCCGATACGCTGGAAAGAGGCCAGCATGCAGCGTCATTGGTAAAAGTTCAATATAATAAGGAAGAGCACTCAACTGATTTTGAAGCTAATACCGGCAAAGCAGTTCTGCCGGCACAGGCAAAAAAAAATAAAGATAACCCGTTAAATGATTACAACCGCGGCCGGGCTGATGCATATAAAACAGCACCGGTAAAAATAGAGGCAGAATATATACATCCTTCAGAAATGCACAATCCGATGGAGCTGCAGTCAATCATTGCTTTATGGGAAGCAGATGATAAGCTCACTATTTATGACAAAGTACAGGGAACAAAACCAACCCAAAAAGCTTTTGCCAAAGAATGGAATATACCTGTGGAAAATGTAAAAGTGATAGCAAAATTTGTGGGCGGCGCTTTTGGTAACGGCCTGCATAACTGGCCGCACGAAACTGCAGCTATTATTGCAGCCAAACAGGTAAAACGTCCGGTAAAAGTGGCCATAACCCGTGAACAAATGTTTACGATGGTTGGTTATCGCCCGCGCACCTGGCAAAAAATTGGTATCGGAGCTTCGCCCGATGGAAAGCTGACAGGAATTTCACACGAGTCAATCGGGCAAACATCAAGCTATGAAGAGTTTACAGAATCTACACTGCAGCAAACAAGAATGATGTATGCCGCTGCTAATGTAAGCACCCGTTACCGTATTTTGCCTCTCGACGTGAGCACACCAATATGGATGCGCGGGCCTGGAGAAGCTACAGGTGCATTTGCATTGGAGTCAGCTATGGATGAGCTTGCTTATGCTTTGCAAATAGATCCTATCGAATTCAGGCTTCGCAATTATACCGAAGCTGATCCTGAAAAGAATCAGCCCTGGTCAACGAAGTTTTTAAAAGAATGCTTTCAGATGGGAGCAGAAAAAATAAGCTGGAGTAAACGGAAAATGGAACCCGCAACCCTACGGGCAGGAGAATGGCTGGTCGGTTATGGAATGGGTGTAGGTACTTTCGGGGCACACCGCGGCTCAGCAGCAGTCAGAGCCAAACTTTCTGCCGATGGTAATTTACTTATGCAATGTGCTGTCACAGACATTGGACCCGGTACAGGTACAGCAATGGTACAGGTTGCTGCCACCTCATTAGGAATGGCTCCTGAAAAAATAACTTTTGATCTCGGTAATTCTGATTACCCGATGGCTGGTAACCAGGGCGGTTCTTCTACCGTCAATACCGTTGGCTCGGCAGTGCAGGCAGTGTGTAAAGCATTGAAGCAAAAGCTGAGGGATATTGCCGCTAAAAAAGAAGCTGCTTTTGCCACAGCAAGTCCTGATAATATTATTATTAAAAACGGTAAATTATCAATTACTGATAATTCCTCTGTTTCAGTACCTGTAAGCGACCTTTTACAACAGAATAATCTGCAGGAGATAGAAGCCACTGAAGAGTCAAGGTCGGGGGAGGAAGGAAATAAATATTCAAAATATTCTTTTTCGGTACATTTTGCCGAAGTGCACGTACATCCAAAAACGGGGCAGGTACGGGTAAAAAAAGCAGTGGCTTGTGCAGACGCAGGCACTATTATCAGTTGGAAAACGGCTGCTAACCAGATGATTGGGGGAGTAACCGGCGGCATTGGAATGGCGCTGACAGAAGATGCCGTAATGGATCACCGTTTTGGAAGATACGTTACAAAAGATCTGGCAGACTATCATGTGCCGGTCCATGCAGACGTGCCTCATGTTGAAGTATATTTTGTAAATAAGCCTGATTATATAGTAGACCCGATAGGCACCAAAGGTTTGGGAGAAATAGCTATTATAGGCGTAGCTCCTGCCATCGCCAATGCTGTTTTCAATGCCTGCGGAAAGCGTATAAGAGAATTACCAATTACACCGGATAAGATACTTCTCTGAAACGGAGCAGTGGGATTTTTGGGATGATTGTCTGAACTGCGACAATGGGATTTCTGGGATGATTGGGAAAAGGAAAAAATGCCTGTTCGATGATATTTTCTTATAGAATTTATTTAGTTCCCTTTATAATTTATTCTTTGCAGTCATCGCCTAATCCCATAAATCATGGTTCTGACAAGCTTTGTGCCTCCTTGAGTCCTTTTGTTTTAATAATTTTAAAGTTTTAATAATCGAATATTTTTTACCAATCCCACTATTCCGGTTTCTACAATCTTTGTAGTTTATCTAATTCAAAAATATTATAATCAGAAATTTCCCACACATCCCGCTAATCCCAATTATCCCGGCTCAAACGATCTTCGTGTGTCTGCAATTCAAAAAATATTACGATCAAAAATTTCCCATTTATCCCGGCAATCCATTTATCCGGTTCAGACAACTATCAAATTTGCGGTTTGCATGGTAACCAGTATTTTTGCGCAGCATTTGTAAAAGTTGCTGTTAACAACTGCAATTATCATTCAAACTAATATTATAACGAAAACTATGGCTTACGACGTAATCGTTTTAGGAAGCGGCCCGGGTGGTTATCCTGCTGCTATCCGTGCTTCACAACTTGGTTTTAAGGTTGCCATTATAGAAAAAGAGAGCCTGGGCGGTGTTTGTCTCAACTGGGGGTGTATTCCAACAAAAGCATTACTGAAGAGTGCACAGGTGTACGAATATGCAAAACATGGCGCTGCTTATGGTATAAACATCAGCGGCGCACAACAGGATTTTACGGGCGTTATAAAACGCAGCCGCGACGTTGCAGATAAAATGAGCAGGGGCGTTCAGTTTTTGATGAAGAAGAATAAGATTGACATCATTATGGGCTATGGAAAATTGAAAGCCAAAGGACAAATAGAAGTAACTGCTGCAGATAACAGCAAACAGATTGTTGAAGCAAAATACATTGTTATAGCAACAGGAAGCCGTGGCAGGCAATTGCCAAACCTGCCCACAGACGGAAAAAAAGTAATTGGTTACCGCGAAGCTATGGCTTTGCCAACACAACCTAAAAGCATGATTGTCGTTGGCAGCGGGGCAATAGGTGTTGAGTTTGCTTACTTCTACAACAGCATGGGCACCAAGGTAACAATAGTTGAATTTTTGCCTCGTATAGTACCCGTGGAAGATGAAGAAATATCTAAAGAATTAGAAAAGCAGTATAAAAAGCAAGGAATTGACATTATGACCAACTCTACTGTTGAAGCGGTTGAGTCAACTGCAAATGGTGTAAAGGCAAGGGTGAAAACACAAACCGGCGAAGTAACCCTTGAAGCTGATATTGTATTGAGCGCAGTCGGCATTACTGCAAATATCGAAAATATCGGACTTGAAGAGCTTGGAATTAAAACCGAAAAAGGTAAAATAACCGTTGATAAATATGGCCTGACAAATGTTCCCGGCTTTTACGCTCTCGGAGACTGCACACCTGGGCAGGCGCTGGCGCATGTAGCCAGTAAAGAAGGTATAAACGTAGCCGAGCATATTGCTTATACTGAAAAGAAATTTGCCCACCTTCCCGAGCCGATTGATTACAACAACATTCCTGGTTGTACCTACTGCACACCCGAAATCGCCAGCATTGGTTTTTCTGAAAAAGCTGCAAGAGATGCAGGTTATGAAATTAAAGTCGGGAAATTTCCGTTTATGGCCAGCGGCAAAGCAACCGCGTCGGGAGCAACGGAAGGTTTTGTAAAAGTGATTTTCGATGCAAAATACGGAGAGTTTCTGGGCGCTCATATGATCGGCAACAGCGTTACGGAACTGGTAGGAGAGGTGTCGGTAGCAAGAAGACTTGAAACTACTGCTCATGAAATATTAAACGCCATTCATCCTCATCCAACTATGAGTGAAGGTTTGAAAGAAGCAACCGCTGCAGCTTATGGTGAAGCGACAGATATTTAGAACCACAATTTTCTTGATTTTTTTGGATTATAGTGAAATAACACTTTTGATGCTTTTTACGGGTTGCAGTCAGCAGCCCTTTTTATATAATAAAATCCGTTCTGTATAATGTGCAGGTGGATAAACAAGGGAATAGAAAATCAACAATAAAGTTTATAGGTTGGTTCAAAAATTATTGCGGTTAAACGAGGGGAATGCTGTATTTAATATACCTGAAAAAGAATTAAACTATTCTTTTTATTTATTATCTAAACTCCTCAATTATCTCATTAATTTAAAAAAACAGGATGAAAAAAATTACACGCTTAGCGCCGGTTATTATGATGGCAGTTCTTAGCCAGACTGCCTGCATGCAGAAATATAAGACGGCTGCAGATATGCCAAAACTTGATAAAGAATACACAGAAGTGACTAATGATGTAGCTGATCTTACTTCTAAGCTTACGCAGGCACAAAATGATCTGCCCGCTTACCAGTCAAAGGCTAAAGCAGAAAGTTCTAATGCTCAAAATGCTGCTTCCGAAAGCAGTCAGCAAGCTTCAAAAGTAACGGCTGGTGACGTAGGTAATGCTAAAAAAGCAAAAAAGAAAGCAAAAAAGGCACTGGGTGAAGCGAAAGACGCTAAAGATGCAGATGATAAAGTTAAAGACCAGGAGAAAAAAGTAGCAAAACTTACTGAAGAGCTTGGTAAAAAGAAAAAGAGATTACAGGAGCTGGATAATATGCGCACAGCTATCGGAGGTGTAAACAAGGCTGCAACAGATACGGCAAAAAGATTTACCGACACAACCAAAAAACTAATAGATACCACCAAAAACGCGGCAGATACTACAAAGATGTAAAGCCGCCGCCGGGAGAACTTAAATTACCGCAATCAGGAAACACTTTATAACGAAAAGACCGTCTCAGGCATTAATACCGGGACGGTCTTTTCGTTACATAAAAATCAATTAATTTATCCGAATAACCCACCTTTCTTTAAAGTCTTTTTACCTTCCCCTATTTTAAATCCGTTATGATATACTTCAATTTTATAATCGCCTAACTGGTATCGTCCTTCCTGCTTCCAGTCAAAGTTAACGGTAGATCTTTTTCCCTGCTCGTATGGTATGGTTACTTTATTGGTGTAGGGTTTAGAGCCTTCATCACGGGTATCGAAGGTGCCGCTTTCACTTGCCATTGTAACGGGGCGGCCATCCGGGCCGGTAACGGTTACATACAATTCTTTATCACCTGTAGTGGCAACCCTGTTTTCATCTACGTCAAAAGATACCCGAAGCAGATCAACTTTTTTTGCAGTCGTTGTCTCCTTTTCTTTACCGTTGCCTTTTACATGAATAGGCGTAATGTTCAGGTTGCTTGCATGCAGGGTAGATGCTACATCTTCAACCTCTTTACGGGCAGTTTCAGTGGTAGTCAGGTTTTCCTGCAGTTGAGTCTTTTCAGTGCTTAATTGTTGTTTTTCAGAATTAAGTCTTTTATTAGAGGTAGCAAGCTGCAGGTTTTGATCTTTCAGCCTTATAATCTCTGTATACATATCGTCTATATGCTTGTTCAGATCGTTTATTAAACCTCTCGCTGTTTTCAGTTCATTTGCAGTCGCATTTCTATTATTGGTAATAGAGGTGATCTGTTTTTTAAGGTTATTGATCTGCGATTGTCTCTCGGCCAAAGCGCCTGTAAGCTGGGTATTGTTGCCGGTTGCAGAGTCAAGTCTTGCCAAAGCATCGTTGTATTCGGCCTGAACCTCGTTACGTGCAGAGTCTACGTTGGAATATTGAGTATGTAATTGATTAATTGATTCATTCGTTTTACTTTTATCGTAAATTATGTATCCCCAGGTACCTAACAGAGCGGCAATTAAAATACCATAAATGATCTTACGGTCGTCTCTTTTTGGCGTTTGTGGTTGGGGATCTGTTGCAGAATATTCCGAGTTGTAGCTCATGTTTGGTTTATTTTATTTTAATAAAGAAAATTTGTTTTGAATAATATACAATTACTTTTTGATTTATTTCTGATTGATATAGAAACAGTACCGCAGGTTAGCAACATCAATGAATTGTCTGGTGAAGGCCGCAAGCTTTTTTTCGACAAAATTTCAAAAACAATGCCAGAAAAATTTGATGAAGAAGAAATGTATCTTAAAAAAGCGGGGATTCTGGCTGAGTTTGGTAAGGTCATTTGTATATCTCTCGGCTTTTTTTATAAAGATAAGGCGGACGGTATTTGTTTAAAGATAAAGAGTATTTCAGGGCACAATGAGAAAGAGTTATTAGATGAGTTTGTTGTAATTACCGATAAGTTTTTCCGGCATAAAAGCAGGTTTCAGTTTGCAGGCCATAACATCCGTGAGTTTGACGTGCCTTTTCTATGCCGGCGAATGGTTATCAATCAAATACAGCTTCCGGCTTACCTGCACATATATGGCGCAAAGCCCTGGGATATCAGCATGACCGACACATTGCAATGGTGGAAGTTTGGTGATTATAAGAATTATATCTCACTTCATTTGCTTGCAAATATCCTTGGCATTGCAACTTCTAAAGACGATATAGACGGCAGCATGGTACAGGAGGTGTATTATAAAGATAATAACCTGCAGCGGATAGTGAATTATTGTCAGAAAGACGTAGTGGTAGTTGCGCAGGTCATTCAGCGTTTTAAAAATCTGCCGCTTGTTGAAGCTGAAAATATTTTTATAGTGGAGTGAGTTTTAGTAAAGGAATGTTACATCAACCTTCAATTATCCTTTTATTATTACGAATGATTAAGACGTTTTTTTCATACTATACATTATTCTGAATACCGCTGTTTGTCTTCTTGAATAAATAATACAAAGGCACTCCCGTCAGCATCAGCACAACGCCTATCGCTGCTTCGCGGGGACGCGAAAAAATAGTATTGATAACCAAAACAGCACAGAACAAAATTACAATAGCAGGCACTACAGGATAGCCCCAGACCTTATATGGGCGAGGAGCATCAGGCATTTTTCTGCGTAAAATAAAAACACCCAAAGTAGTAGCTCCGTAGTAAATAAATACAGCAAAAATGATCATATCTGTCAGCTGGTCAAAAGAACCGGAAAGCACCAGCAAACAAGCCCACACACATTGATAAATCAACGAATTTGCTGGAGCGTGCGCCTTGTTTAATTTCGCCACCGGCGCAAAAAACATTCCTTCTCTTGCCATAGCAAAATAAGCGCGGCTGCTTGCTAAAATAGTCGCATTGGCACAGCCAAGAGTTGTGATAAGAATAAGAACCGATATAAATAAAGCGCCTTTTTGTCCCCAAAAGCTTCGTACCGCTTCCACTGCAGCTATCTTATTTCCTGAGTGATATATTGCCTCCAGTGCAGGTACAGACAGCAATGAAAGATAAGCAGCATTTACCAGCATATACAATGCTATAATTGTAAATACCCCAATAGTAATGCCGCGGGGAATATTCCTTTTGGCGTCTTTAATTTCACCGCCTACATAGCCTACCGCTGCCCAGCCCTGGTAGCCCCAAAAAGCGGCAAGCATGGCAGTAAATACAGCGCTTACTGTAACGGTTGAATGATCAGATGTGTTCATTTGAAAACTGCTGCTTATATCAGCATTTGGGCTGCTGAAGCCAGCGGCTATTATGGTAAAAATACCAGCAAATACTAAAAGTAATATAGCTGTGCTGACACCTGCGCCTGCTTGTATCCCTTTAGTGTTTATCATGGTAAGAATAATAATCAGGATGATAGCCGTAAGCTTTACATTGAGATCTGCAAAGGGAAAAAATACTCCGCCTATGCTGAAAGAAGCCCATGAAGGCAGCAACGGCGGAAAATGAACAATACTGTTAAACGATTGGGCAAATACATAAGCTAAAGACGAGATAGCGGCAGTCTGTATCACTACAAACAATGACCAGCCGAACATGAATGCAAAAAAGCGGTTGTATATTTTTTTATAGTAAGCATATTCTCCGCCTGTGTCTGCAAGCAAGCCTGCCACTTCTGCATTGCTTAATGCACCAAATAAAGAAATGACGCCGCCAAGCAGCCAGCAAACCATCACCCATCCTGATGAGTGGAGCTCTGCTGCCATCGGGGCAACTTTTTTAAACACTCCCGAACCAATTATATTACCTATAACAACTACAATTACCAGCCGCAATCCCAGCGATCGGTTTAGTTGAGATGTACTCATAAGTCAGCTTGCTTTTTATCAATTTGCTAAAAGTAGCATGAAAAAGGTAAAAAATGCTTATTATGCGTATAAAAGCAGCTATCGGGAAAAACATACTATTGTACAAGCATTAATAGTAATATTGCCCGGTGACGGAATTTTTTTTATTGCTTTAAAAGCTCGAAGAGCTTAAATATTGGTAGTAGTTTTCTAAGGTTCCCAAAGATTTTCAAAGCTCCGCAGGAGCGGCATATTGAACATCGCGCTCCTACGGAGCTTCAAACAATTAATGACTGTTTTTTTTTACCAATACGTTACCTCCCTGAAACAACAAAAACTAACTCGGCCAACAGGTTAGTATTTATAAAAACAACCGCTGATTCGATAGCTTTTTTATACATTCCTGCTACCGGCGCTTGTTTTATTGATAATTTTGAAAGAGATAATGTTGCCTGTTACATAAACGGACATCAGTTGTATCATAAGCGAACATCCCGGCATGTCGCGTAAAGAACTAAATAATTGATTATCAGTATTTTTATTAATTGGCTGTAATCTTGGTAGTATATTACTTTTAGAATGTATTACCCATTAAAAAAACTAATATTATTTTGCTGAATTGGCTGAAGGGACATTTGCAAAAAGTTTTAAAACCAGCAGATACATAATTGGTGTAAGAGACGGAGTAACCTTCGTGCTTCTCTGTGCTCTTTGTGTCTTAGTGGTTCAAAAAAAACTTCTGTTTCAACCGGCATTTATAAATTAAATTGTATCATTAACTTAAACCAAAAACAATGAAAAAAGTTCTTTTTCACTTAATGCTTACAGGGTTAACTCTGTCATCGTCTGCACAGTTCAAAACAGGCGAAGAGCCTTATATGACAAAATCTTTTCCTAAAGAATCAATAGACAATGTCGAAGTGAAAACATCAGGCGGCAGCATATCTGTTGAAGGGGTAAATGCATCGGAGGCAAGAGTTGAAGTGTTTGTCCATCCAAACAATAGTTCTGACAATTTTTCGAAGGAAGAAATAAAGAGAGTGCTGGAAGAAAATTATGATCTCAGCGTTTCTGTAAGCAATAATAAAGTTACTGCTGTTGCTAAAACAAAAGAGAGAAATATGAACTGGAAGAAAAGCTTAAGCATTTCTTTTAAAGTATTTGCACCAAAAAAGATAAGCTCAAAACTCGAAACCAGCGGCGGCAGCATCAGCCTGAAAAACTTATCCGGCTCACAGGACTTTACAACAAGCGGCGGAAGCCTGCATGTAGATAACCTCAGCGGCGAGGTGAAAGGCAGAACATCGGGCGGCAGCATTCATTTAGCTAATTCAAAAGATGACATCAATCTTGCGACAAGCGGCGGCAGCATTCTTGCAGAAAACAGCAGTGGAAATCTTCGTCTGTCCACATCAGGCGGTTCTATCAATTTATCTGGCCTCAAAGGAGATATTGAAGCAAATACAAGTGGCGGAAGCATTAATGGAAATAATATTTCAGGGGAGCTATCAACCAGCACTTCAGGCGGCAGTGTACGCTTGAGCGACCTGACCTGCAGTCTCGAAGCATCCACAAGCAGCGGCAGCATGGATGTATCTATGACAGCTTTGGGAAAATACATTAAGCTCAGCAACTCAGGTGGAAATATAGACCTGGCAATTCCCGGAAACAAAGGAGTTAACCTGAAATTATCGGGGCGAAGAGTATCAACTCCTGCATTGACTAATTTTAATGGAAGTGTGGATAATAATGAAGTTGAAGGCAAAATGAATGGTGGCGGAATTGCGGTAACAGCAACAGCCGGCGGCGGAAAAGTAAACCTGACAGTAAAGTAGAACCATCATTTATTGGAAGAAGGTATCTGAACCGGGATTTATAGGATCGTTGGGATTTGTGGGATTGTTAGAAAAGAATAAAAGCACAATTTATTGAATTTGGGATGGCAAACTTATAAGTTTTGTTCTTTTTGCTTCTTTGTGTCTCAGAGTCTTTGTGGTTCCAAAAAAAGGTGGAATACATAAACTCTGTTGAAAATAACAAATGCGTGTATCTGAAGAGAAACAGAAAAAATACTTATAATTTAAAAGCATGTTCAGAAATTATTTTAAAACCGCCTGGCGTAACCTGGTTAAAAACAAGGTGCATTCCTTTATTAATATTGTTGGCTTGTCAATAGGTATAGCTTGCAGCCTGCTAATACTGCTTTGGGTGCAAAATGAGTTAAGCATTGATGCTTTTCATAAGAACGGTGAACGGTTGTACAAAGTTTACGAGCGTGAATATTATACCAACAACGTAGTTGGCGATTATGATACGCCTGGGCTTTTAGCGGACGAACTAAAGAAAGTAATACCTGAAGTAGAGGATGCTATTATGCTGCAGGAAGAGAACGAACATTCTGCTTTGCAGGTGGGCAACAAAGTCTTGAAAGTGGAAGGCACTGGTGCAGGCGCTGGCTTGTTTAGCATGTTCAGCTACCCGCTCATACAAGGCACACCAAAAACAGCATTGAGCTCAACGGTAAGCATGGCGATCTCTAAAAAAATAGCCAACAAGTTTTTTGGCAATCCTCAAAATGCCATGGGTAAAACGATCCGCTTTGATAACAAGAGAGATTTTACAGTAACTGCCGTGTTCGAAGACTTGCCTGCAAACGCTTCCCGAAAATTTGATTATGCTATCAGCTGGGAAGCCTTGCAGCAGGATAATTTTTGGGCAAGAACATGGGGCAGCAGCGGACCATTAACATACATATTGTTACGCTCCAATGCAAATCCGGCATTGGTTGATAAGAAGCTTACCCATTTTAGGGATTTGTATATTAGAGATAGAAGTGCAGCGTTTCATGTAGAACTTGGCCTCCAAAAATTTGATGAAGTTTATTTACATTCTAATTTTAAAAATGGACAAATCGCAGGCGGACGTATTGAATATGTTCATCTCTTTAGCCTCGTAGCACTTTTTATTTTGCTGATCGCCTGTATCAATTTCATGAACCTTACTACTGCACGTTCAGTCAAAAGAGCAAGAGAGGTTGGAGTGCGCAAAGCAGTCGGAGCCCTGCGTTTTGTATTGATCAAACAGTTTATTGGCGAATCGCTGATGCTTACTGTCTTGGCTGTTATCGTTGCATTGATACTAATGACTTTGCTTTTACCTGTCTTTAATCAGGTTACACAAAAGCAAATGATACTGTCTTTTAGTGATGCTGTTTTCTGGTTAAAGCTTGTTGCAATCACACTAATTACAGGATTAATTTCAGGAAGTTACCCGGCTTTGTTTTTATCCTCTTTCAACCCGGTAAAAGTTTTAAAAGGAACGGTTAAGCTTACCACCGGAGCGGTATTGTTTCGCAAAGGTTTGGTAGTATTTCAATTTGCTCTTTCTATGGTTCTTATCATTGGAACCATCGTGGTTTCAAAACAGGTGAACTTTATACAAACAAGAAACTTAGGATATGACCGTGAAAACCTGATTTATATTCCTATAGAAGGCGAGCTTATAAATAAGTATGCAACATGGAAAAATGAAGCTTTAAAAATGCAAGGCATACAAAACATAAGTCTGATATCTGATAACCCCGCCAACCTTGATCAGCAAACCAATAGTGTAGATTGGGAAGGAAGAGATGCAAATACCCTCATCTCTTTCGAACATCCAATTGCCGGATATGATTTTGTTCAAACCATGAAACTGAAAATGGCGGATGGACGATTTTTTTCCAGAGACTTTCCTTCAGATTCTAATGCTTATATCATTAACGAAACAGCTGCCAAAAAGATGGCTTACGCTCATCCTGTTGGCCGTACCTTGACGGTGAACGGTCGTAAGGGAATAATTACCGGCATTTTAAAAGATTTTCACTTCAGATCATTACATGAGCAGATACAGCCATTGATTATGAAGTTTGGGGAAAGGTATGGATATGGCGATATTTTAATTCGTACACAACCCGGTAAAACCAAAGAAGCATTGGCAAGTCTTGAAAAACTATGCAAGGAGTTAAATCCCCAGTTTCCGTTTTCTTATTCTTTCTCGGATGAAGAATATCAAAAGCTGTATAGAAATGAACAGATCGTTGGTAAACTCTCTGATGCCTTTGCTTTCTTAGCCATCTTCATCTCTTGTTTGGGTTTGCTGGGCCTGGTTATGTTTACAGCGGAGCAGCGTACAAAAGAAATTGGTATCCGTAAAGTATTGGGCGCTACAGTAAGTGGTATTGTGCAATTGATGTCAGCAGATTTTATAAAACTTGTTTTTATTGCTATAATCATTGCCACACCGATTGGAGGGTGGACAATGACGAAGTGGCTGAATGATTTCGCTTATAAAATCACGATCAGTTGGTGGACGTTTGCCTTAGCAGGCGGAATAGCAGTTTTTATAGCAGTTTTTACCATAAGTTTTCAGGCAATAAAAGCAGCAATGGCAAACCCTGTGAAGAGTTTGAGGACGGAATGATAGAACCATCATTTTTTTGGATTAAGAAGGATTGTAAGGAAATTGTATGAAGGGGATTATGCGATTGTGGGATTGTTGGGAAGAATCGAAGCACCATTTATTGAATTTCGTGATCTGGTGCCTTTTGGTTGAAAAAAGGCTGAAATACAAAAGGTTTGTTGTCATTTTAGAAGAGACCTTTTCCAGTTCTAATGTTCTGCCTTGCCGGTCATTTAAATTTATAGCTTTTTTCTCCATCCTTTGTGTACGAATAAAAAAAATATATAGAACTTCTCCCGATTTCTTTTAACTATTTCTTATACCCGACATACTGGCAAAGGCAAACAAAGGGAATGCAGATTGTGTTATTAATGACATGCAAACGTTAAACACTTTTTCTGCTGCTGATTCAATAATTTCTCCTGAAAAACCTGCTAAACTTTGGATGCCGAAAAGAGTTCTCTTTACGCCTGATGCTTTAGATCAGCCTTTTGGCCAGCAGATTTTAGAGCGGGTCAGTCAATACAATTTGCCCGTGGAAGTTTTGAAAAATAACCGCTTGACAGGATTGCGCGGCGAGACAGAACGTGAGACGTATAAACTTGCTAAAAATACGCTGGCTATTGTAAACGCTCCGCCGTCTGCTTTTAAGCTGCGTCCCATTCCGCCTTCGGCGGATTTTCAGTTTCACCTTGCCGAAGGTTGTCCCGCACATTGCCAGTATTGCTATCTGGCAGGAAGTTTACAAGGTCCGCCTGCCATTCGTGTGTTTGCTAATTTGCCTTTAATTTTACAGAATACCCTTAATTATAAACTTCCAAAACCAGTTACTTCCTTTGAAGCGAGTTGTTATACTGATCCGCTGAGTATTGAACATCTTACCGGCAGCCTCGCAGAAACTATTAAATTTTTCAGCAGCAGGCCTGACAGTCATTTAAGGTTTGTTACAAAATTTGATAATGTTGATCCTTTACTTAATATTAATCATAACGGCCGTACCCGGTGGCGGGTTAGTTTAAATGCAAATCCCGTTAGCCGTCGCCTTGAAGGCGGCACTGCAACAATCAGTGACCGTATAAAAGCTTTGAGAAAGTTAGCCTTGCCACTTGAGCAGGGCGGAGGTAATTATCCGATTGGTGTTGTGCTTGCGCCCATTATGCCCATTCCTGACTGGAAAGAAGAATACAGTTTGTTGTTTAATGAACTTGAGCAAAACCTTGGCTTTCCAACTGATCTTACTTTTGAGCTTATTACGCACCGTTTTACGCCTGGTTCTAAGGAAGTGCTTTTAGAATGGTATCCCAACACCAGCCTGGAAATGGATGAAAGCAGCAGGGCGGTTAAGCGCAATAAATTTGGCGGAACCAAGTATGTTTATATAAAGGAGACAATGAATAAAATGAAAGAGTTTTTTTACCAGGAGATTAATAAGCGGTTTCCTCAAGCAGAAATTTTGTATTGGACATAGTGTCTGAACTGGGATTATTGGGATGTATGGGATTATTGGGAATGGATCGTCTGAACCTGGATTTAAAAGATTATTTGGATTACCGGGAAACGACGAAGTAACGGTGGTTATTCATAAATAGTAGCAGTCAAAGATCGCAGAAACAAAAAACCCTCCGAAAGTTCGAAGGGTTTTTTGTTTTATAAAGCAGCTTTTAATTTGGGGATCGGGTTTCTTGTCCAGGTTCTTTCTCTTCTTTGCGCATTATTGCGGGCGGGCGACCTGTTGAAGTTATTACTGATATTCATCACTTTTCCATTATTACTATGGTAGGGATGATCTTCGATAACAGGAACAGATTTGCCAATAAGCTTATTGATATCTTTAAGATAAGCACGCTCTTCAGCATCACAAAAAGACAGGGCAATACCACTTGCTCCGGCACGGCCTGTGCGGCCAATACGATGCACGTAGGTTTCAGGTATATTGGGCATTTCAAAATTGATAACGTGTGAAAGATCGTTTATATCAATACCGCGTGAAGCAATATCTGTGGCGACAAGCACTCTCAGATCACCATTTTTAAAAAGCGATAAAGCACGTTGCCTTGCATTTTGGGATTTTTCGCCGTGTATAGCTTCAGCTTCAATATTTGCACGGTTCAGCATTTTCACAACTTTATCTGCTCCATGTTTTGTACGGGTAAAAACCAGTGCGCTTTTGATATTGCTGTCCTGTAAAATGTGCAGCAGCAAAGAAGGCTTGTTTTCTTTTTCAACAAAATAAATTCCCTGCTCCACTTTTTCAACAGTTGAAGAAACAGGCGTTACTGCTACTCTCACAGGATTATCTAAAATTGTATCAGCAAGCCTCGATATCTCAGGAGGCATAGTAGCCGAGAAAAAAAGTGTTTGTCTTTTGGAAGGCAGCTTTGAAATGACCTTATTTACATCGTTAATAAAACCCATATCCAACATACGGTCTGCTTCATCCAATACAAACATATTTATATGCTGCAGGCTTATATAACGCTGGTTCATAAGATCGAGCAGCCTGCCGGGAGTAGCGATTAATATGTCAATGCCATGTCTTAAAGCGTTTACCTGGGGCACTTGCGAAACGCCGCCAAAAACCACGAGGTGACTGAGACCTGTGTATTCGCCGTAAGCCATAAAGCTTTCACCGATTTGTATGGCCAGTTCGCGGGTTGGTGTAAGTATTAAAGCTTTTATTTGCTTAGGTCCTCTTTGCGTCGCTTTTTCCTGATGCAAAATTTGTAAGATAGGGAGAGCGAAAGCAGCAGTTTTACCGGTGCCTGTTTGTGCACATCCCAAAAGATCTTTTCTGTCTAAAACAACAGGAATAGATTGTTCCTGTATCGGTGTAGGATTTGTATATCCTTCGGTTTGGAGCGCCTTCAGTAAGGGCTCAATTAAATGTAAATTTTCGAATAACAATTGAATAGTATTTTTATAAATAAATAACAATCTTACAAAACGTATGTGAAGATTGATTGAATATAATGCTCATCATGTGACCAGATGAAGCTTAAAAGAAGAGTGAAGATTATCGGGCCGGCTAAGAGAAAATATACGAATGATGCAAATATAGACTAATAATAGCAAAAGAATTGGTAAACCTATTTTGAGTGCCACGTTGCGGGGAACGAAGCAATCTGAACCGGAATTTGGTGCTCTATAAATATAGCAGCAGATTGCTTCGCCGTTTCTCCCCGCCCATTGGGGATTACTTTTTCATCAAAAATTAAAGCTTGCCTGATTGGATGGATAATCAAGCTTTGTGCTTTTTCTGTTGCCGTTGACTATTACGTGCATTATGTTTATCTGCTCCTGTTTGTAATCCTGTAAGATCGTATTGTTAATTGTTATTTTTTGTATTCGCGGCACATTCAGCACTTCGTAATAGCAGTAAATTGACTCATTTTCTTTTTCAAAACCCACAAATTTCAAAGCTCCTGGTTTAGAATCAATATTTATAGATAAATGTTTAAGAACATAATCATTTATCAATTTATTGTTTTGCACCTGCGTCTTTTCATTTCCAAGGTCAACAGGCGTTTTATAATTCTGTTTTAAAACATCCTCTAAGTCTTCAGCAAACATTTTACAACTTATTTCAAGAGATTTGGTTTTTGAATTGAGAAGCATTTCTGTAACGCTTATGTAAAACGGGTGATAGGTGTAAGCATGTGCAAGAACACCATTCAGGCAAATACTTAGTAAAATAATAAGTATGCTTCTGTGTGCTGTTGCCTTCATGAAATAATTATTTGTTTTACAAAAGTCTGTTTTATTTTCATGCATTTTTTAAAAAAAGGCAGATTTTGATTGATGAATGATGTTGTATTTTATTTCACGCTCGGCTGGCAGCATATCATAAGTTTTGATGCGCTTGATCACCAGCTTTTTATTTTAGCTCTAATTGTTTTATACACTTCAGGTGAGTGGAAGCAGGTGTTGATATTGGTAAGTGCTTTTACGATAGGTCATTCTCTGACACTGGCTTTAAGCACACTGAAAATTTTGTCAGTTCCTTCCCGTTTAGTCGAATTTTTAATACCTTGCACTATCTTTATCACTGCTGCCGCAAATATCCTTAAACCTGCCCACGGGCATAGAAAAATTCAGTTAAACTATTTTCTTGCCCTGTTTTTTGGATGTATTCATGGGTTGGGATTTGCAAATGCATTACAGTTTATGCTTGCCCCTGATCAAAGTTTTGCCTGGTCATTGCTGTCATTTAATATAGGCTTGGAAGCGGGACAAATAATGGTTGTCATTTTTCTTCTTTTGCTTGCACATATCTTTATTTATTATTTTAAAGTCAACAGGAGGTATTGGATTGTTATCATATCTTCATTGGTTTTACTTGTTTCAGTAAAAATGATTATAGAGCGGTTTCCATCATAAAACAAAATAGTATATGAATAAAATTTTCCTTTTTATTGTTGCGGTTATTCTTTTTTGCAGAATGGATGCACAAAACATTCAAAACAACCCGGGGTCAAATCATGCCAATAAGTTTGAGCAGTTAGGCACTATACTTCCTACGCCTAACGAATACCGGACGGCTAGCGGCGCACCGGGAAACAAGTACTGGCAACAACGCTGCGACTACGACATTAAGGCAAATCTCGACGAAAAAAACCAGAAGCTGACGGGCAGTGAAACGGTCACTTATTACAACAACTCTCCTGATCCTTTATCATATATCTGGCTTCAGCTTGATGAAAACCAGCATAGCTCCGTTAAAAATTCAGGTTACCAAAGTAATAATCCGCTTCCGGTTCAAATGACCACCCAATCTTTACTTCCGCTGGAAAATGCAAAAAAAGACAATGGATTTGGCGTAAATATTGAAAAAATAACCGACGGCGCAGGAAAGGCTTTACCATACACTGTTAATAAAACAATGATGCGGATTGACCTTGCTGCACCTTTGCAGGCAGGTCAAAAATTTACTTTTAAAGTTGACTGGAATTATAATATCAGCGACCGGATGGTTCAAGGCGGGCGCGGCGGTTACGAATATTTTCCCGACACAAAAGATTATTTGTTTACGATGACACAATGGTATCCGCGCCTTTGTGTATACAGCGATTTCCAGGGATGGCAAAATCACCAGTTTGCCGGACGCGGAGAGTTTGCACTGACTTTTGGTAATTTTAAAGTGCAGATGACGGTGCCTGCAGATCATGTTGTAGGAGCGACAGGAGAATGCCAGAATTATTCTAAAGTATTAACACCGGCACAATTTACACGCTGGCAAAAAGCACAAACAGCCACCGAACCATTGGAAATAGTAACGCTCGCAGAAGCAAAAGACAGGGAAAAAAATAAATCATCCGCTACCAAAACGTGGATTTTTTCAGCCAACAATGTACGCGATTTCGGATGGACATCGTCGCGCAAATTTGTTTGGGATGCAATGCCAACACACGTAGAAGGCAGGAAAATTATGTGTATGAGCTATTATGGTAAAGAAGCTTATGGCTTGTATCGTAAATATTCTACAAAAGTCGTTGCACATACCGTAAAGACGTATTCTCATTTCAGCATTCCTTATCCGTATCCTGTAGCGCAAAGCGTGGAGGCAAGCAATGGAATGGAGTACCCGATGATTTGCTTTAACTATGGAAGAACTGATAAAGATGGTTTTTACAGCGAGCAAACCAAAAATGGAATGATTGGCGTGATTATACATGAAGTAGGACATAACTTTTTTCCGATGATTGTAAACAGCGATGAGCGCCAGTGGACATGGATGGACGAAGGCCTGAACACTTTTGTGGAGTATCTGACCGAAGAAATGTTTGATAATAAATTTCCTACCCGCCGCGGCCCTGCATGGACAATAACGGATTACATGAAACTGCCCAAAGATCAGTTAGAGCCGATCATGACAAATTCTGAAAACATTATTGGTTTTGGCCCCAACGCTTATGCGAAGCCTGCAACCGGATTAAACATTTTAAGGGAAACGATTATGGGCAGAAAATTGTTTGATTATGCTTTTCAGCAATATGCACGCCGATGGGCTTTCAAACATCCTACGCCTGCCGACTTTTTCCGTACAATGGAAGATGCAAGCGGTGAAGACCTTGACTGGTTTTGGCGCGGCTGGTTTTACAGTACGGACGTAGTTGATATTTCCCTCGACTCAGTCAAGTACATGACTCCTGATTTAAATGCTGAGCTTCCGCTGGCAGATTATACGCAAAATATCTCTTTGGCAAGACCTGTAAAACCAGAGTATGACGACATATCTAAAATAAGAAACCGTGAAGACAGCAGCATCAAATTTTTTACAGATGTTGATACGACTTTGAGGGATTTTTACTGGAGATACGGTCGCGGCATGCAAGTCTACGACAGTGCAAAATATGCCATTAAAGTTCCCGGAAGCTTTGAGTCGCTTGATGAAGTTGCAAAAGTAAAGTATAGAAATAAATATTTATACCAGCTGACCTTTACCAACAAAGGGGGCGTTGTAATGCCCATAATTATAGAATGGACATACAAAGACGGATCGAAAGAAACAGATCGCATACCTGCACAAATTTGGAGACTGAACGAAAAAAGCGCCGTAAAGACTTTTATGAAAGATAAAGAAGTCGCCGCTATCCGTCTTGACCCGATGCGTGAAACCGCAGACATTGATGAAAGAAATAATAACTGGGGAGCAGTAACGGAAGGCCCTTCGCATTTTGCATTATTTAAAGCCAAACAGGAAGCAACCCGCGGCCAGTCGTCAGGACTGACACCTATGCAGAAGGCGCAGGAGAAGAAGGTGTTATAAGGAGAGGGAAAAGGTTATTTTCGACCAGTGCGAATAAGTAATAGCTTTAATTGCGTTTAATTTTCAGCGTAACTAAGATTTTAAAAAATTTATAAAGTTGCGGCAAGCGGCGTGTTATCGGCAACCTTGACGCGGCTCTCAAAATAATTTTGACACTTACAGTTTTCCTAAAGAATCATGAGCATTAAAGAAGAACAAATCAGACAAGAATGTTGGGACAAATCACTACATGCACTTGGCACCTCCTATGTTTTTGAATTAAAAACAAAGTTTTACAAAAGTTGGATAAGGATAATAACGATTTTAGGACTTGTCGTTCCCTTACTGCTTGGTGCGACAGTGGCTGCATACGGTCAAAAATCTGGAATCTTAGGTGTTGCAATTGCAATTACAGCACCCATAACAATTTTACAAATTGTACTCTCTGGAATTTCTTTAGCGGTCAAATGGGATGACCAATTGGCTTATTCATTAGAGTCTCAAACTGAAAATAGAATTATTTCGGAGGAGTATGAAAACCTTGCAAAGTATCCACCTATTGAGATTAATGAATTAGAAAAACGATTTGCCATCATTAAAACAAAAGATGACGCTCGGATAAGACAAGATGAAAAGATTTCTTTTAGCGCAAAAGAAAATAGAAGAGGTATGCGATATGCTCTTTGGATAAGAAAAAAAGAGTGTGTTACTTGTAAGAAAGTTCCTTTATCCATGAACCCAACCGATTGTGAAACTTGCGGAAAATTTTAATAACAATTAAATTAAAAATTAAATGAACAGCAAACAGTTAGTAGTACTAAAAGGGCTTCTTGAACTTTCAGCAGATGAAAGAAAAGAAGTAATTAGAGAAGCGCAAAATAATGAGACGAAAACTTTTTCTGAAAAGCGAAGTTTAAATGAATCTTTTGAAAAGGCACAAAGAATTATGGGACCATTAAGTTCTGCATCTTGTCCATGTTGTGGCAGATAAAGGCAGCCGATAACAAAAGTATTTGTGCAAGTGTGGCGGGACGTTGGAGCCATCAGCTTTTTATCGCTATTTGGCTTCGTCCCGGCTGGACATCATTAATTGGGCTTTTATTTCTTACTTTCATCTTTAGTTTTTTATTGGGTTTCGGTTGCTAGGCGGGACGTTTTTCAAATCCCACACCTGCACAATTACTCAATCGTTATCGGCAACCTTAATGGACCGTGCTAACATCAAACTGACAAGTAAGAATTATACAGTTGACAGATTCAAAAATGAAAATGGAAAATAAAATTCAGGAGGAAAAAAAATCAGTAAAACTTGATTCACCAATTTTGACATTCACCACCACAAAGGAGTTGAATTCATGGTTGGCAAAACATAATGCATCATCAACAGGAATTTGGGTACGGCTTTTCAAAAAAAAATCTGATGTTACAACAATCACATATTCGGAGGCACTTGATGTGGCGTTATGTTATGGATGGATTGATGGACAAAAAAAACCATACGATACGGAATCATGGCTTCAGAAATTCACACCCCGAAGACCAAAAAGCATTTGGTCTAAGAGAAATCGGGAGCATATTGAACGACTTGAAAAATCAGGGGAAATGAAAGCAGCAGGTATTAAACAGGTGGAAGCAGCCAAAACTGATGGCAGATGGGAACAAGCGTATGATTCGTCAAGCAACATGGTTGTGCCTGCCGACTTTCTAAAAGAATTGGCTAAGAATAAAAAAGCTGAAACTTTTTTCAAAACACTTAACCAAACTAATACATATGCCATTGTATGGCGACTTCAAACAGCAAAAAAACCTGAAACAAGAGATAAGAGGATGAAGGCAATTATTGAGATGTTAACCAATGGAGGAAAATTTCATCCGTAGATTAAAGCAGTGTGAATAATTTCTTGACTCTACAAATAATTAATTTGCTTCATGGAAAGTTTCGTGCTGACTTAAAATTATTCACCTTCGTAGGAAAAGCAAGGCAGCCGATAACATGGGAATCCTATGTACCTTAAGTAGGAATTGAGGAAGGTTAATATGGTAGGATAGTTATAAACTTCTTTTGAAAGAGAAAGATTTATTGGTTTTATAAACCTTTCCCCTTCGCCAGATTTTTTTCCTTATTT
>JAABUR0100000162.1_pt1 | contig 153550 bp, 143 predicted proteins | sample 5560091 | NCBI WGS metagenome assembly JAABUR01 (sample SAMN10711879, study PRJNA513375) | rock metagenome | isolation source: Antarctica rocks | place: Antarctica: Victoria Land, University Valley sud | reverse complement strand
AGCGTCGACCCCTGCGCCATCAACACCCAGAACCGAGCCTGCTTGTCGATCAGTTCCTTCTTCGACCACATCCACAACACCTCACATCAGTAGGGGGTGTTGCAACGACCGACTGAGCCCGCCGATCGTTATCCGGGGTGGTTCGCCGTTGGTGAACCGCATTGCCTTCATCGCGGTGCGAAGGAGAAGCTGCCAGGGTGACCAGGAGTTTTGCCGGATGGACGAGTAAGCACTACGCCGCCTACCGACGCGACGCGCCAGAGGCTGTGGTTTCCCAACTCGTTGCACATTGCGACCTCGACAAAAGTTCTCGCATCGTCGACGTAGGTGCCGGCACGGCCAAGTCGTTGTTCCGCTGGCCCGGCGGGTGGGGCTCGGTATCGCGATCGAGCCCGAGCCGGATCTGTTGCAGCTGCTCCGCACCCGGCAGGACCTCGGGGACAACATACTCACCGTGCTGGGCACCGACCGCGATCTACCGTTGGTGCGGCGGGCCGCCGGCGACCGGCGCATCGACTTGATCACGGTGGCCAACGCGCTGCACTTCATGGACCCCGCGAGCGTGTTCGCAGACGCCCGAGAATTGCTGCGGCCCGGCGGCGGGATCGCGATCATCTCCCACGGTGTGCCCCTGTGGCTGGCAGACACGGCCTGGGCCCGAGAGGTGAACCGGTACCTGCAGGGCTGGCTCGGAGCATCCACCGGCGGTCAATGCGGCATGGACGAACAGAGCAGGCTGGAGCGCGCTGATCAGCTGGTTGCGTGCGGCTTCGTCGACGTCACCGTGTTCAGACATGACTACACCGCGGAGTTGACCCCGCAGTACATAGTGGGCAACCTGTACTCAGCGCTGTCCGAAACGCAGGTGCCGGTCAATCGTAGGGCGGACTTCGAGGCCGGGCTGCTTTCAGCGATCGAGCGCGGCAGCATCGTCGATCCACTGATCGAGCACGTACCCGTCATCACCTTGGCGGCCACAGCGCCCGGCTGATTCCCACCAAGCCAGCGCACCGCTCAGGGATCGTGGTGCGGGACGGGTGGTCAGCTGGCCAGTCCGGACTCGAAGGCGTCGGTGATGATGGTGTGTGCGACGGCCGGGTCGCGGGCGGCGTGCACCGAGCACACGACAGCGCCGGGCGCGAAGCGGTGCCACCAGGCCCCCCGGACGGGCACGACCACCGCGCAGGCGCGCACCTGGCCGAGGTCAACACGATGAAGGCCGGCGGTCTGCTCGGCCTCCGCCGGGACGAGCTGGGAGTCGAACTGGGCGGGCCTTGCCGGCAGGAACAGCAGGGAGCGACGCTGCGTGTCCGCCCATCGCAGAGCCTCGCCGAAGGTGACCCGCACAGCCTGTCGCAACGCCGGCCGGTCGGCGAGCCCGGCGAACTCTGGCGGGTCGAACACCGGCGGGTAGGCGGCGTCAAGCTCACGGTGTTCCACAGCCATCTGCCGCGCCCAGGCGACCAGATCCAAGCCGGCGGCCCGAGTGCCCGGATGATGCAGATGCAACCGACCCGCTCGTGCCAGCACCTCCTGCCACCAGCCGGTCCAGCCTGTCCCCGCCGCATCGCGCCGAACGGGAGCCAGCAAGCTGGAGTGGTCGGGCACCTCCCCCTCCAGCCCAGGGCGGGATCACACCGCCGGCCGGCACCTCCAACCGAAGTGTGTCGCGCACGAACAACGCCACCAGCGGCAACTGATCAATGCTCTCGGCGAACCGCCACGAGATTGACTGGGCGCGACGCACCGCCAATCACCCGATCAACGCTGCAACATCCGGCAGCTGCCCGGCGGCGCGCCGACACGACCCGAAGGGTGCATATAACGCAGTCTGCCACCGCATCTCCCAGCCGTGGGTCCCCCCGATCGCCTGATCGAAACGCGGCCAGGGCTGTGGCCGCTGACGTCGTCGTAGGCGGAATCCTGTCGTAGCACCACACCTTCGGGCCGCTCCTCAGGAAGAACTGGGCGGGCACCCCGCGCCACATTGGTGGCGGGTGTGCGAATGAAATCGAATCAGTACGTGGCATCCTCGGCCATATGGACGTGATCCTTGCAGCCGTCACCGCCGCTGTTCTCGCAGGTGGCTTCGCCTTGCTTGGGAGCTGGCAGGGCTCTCGCCGTGAACACACCCATTGGTTGCGCGATGCGCGGCGTCAGTCGTACTCCGAACTGTCCGCCGCGATCACTGCCTACCAGTTGCATTCGATACCCGGCTCCGTCCGCGCGGAGCGGAACCAACACCTGGCTGAGCTTCCAGGGGCCGATCGCTCCCCAGTGGCTCAAGCCGTTGACGAGACGTTGAGGTCGCTCTTCGCGGACGCTCCAGGTGATTTCGCCGGGCGGTTGCTACGATTGTTCGCTGCGCTGGGCGCAACCGAAATTGCTGGCCCGGCCGATGTAGCGGAGGCGGCCCGTAGGCTCAAGGATATCGCTTTGAGCGACAACTGGAGTGAGATGGCGGCGGCTGATGCGGAGTTTGTTCGGCGCGCACGGCGGGTGCTCGCCAGCGATGGATGATCAGCTGGCCCGATTGACGAACCTCTTGCGGAGATGAGTTCGGAGTTTCCGCGACCGCCCCGAATATTCTTGATCGGATTCTCGTAAACGGATCGTCTGTGGGCATCCTCTCGGTGATCGGGCCGCTATCGAGACTTGGACGGGCGGCCCTGGCGCCGAATCAACGGCGGCTCGATGATGCCGCGTGCTCGACGCTCATCTCGACGTGCAGTCCGGCCGCGGCCACCATGTTGACCAGCGAATCCAAGCTGAACAGGTCGATCTTGCCGCGCACCAGATCGGAGATGCGGGGCTGGGTAACACCAAGCCGACCGGCGGCTTGCTTCTGCGTCCATGCCTCGGTCGTGATCCGCTCGGAGAGTGCCATCATCAGTCGCGAGCGCAGCCGCATGTTCTCCGACTCCTGCGGAGTGTCCTCGATCGCATCCCAGACGCTGTCGAACTGCTCGCTGCTCATGTCCGCTCACCTGTCCTGTCCGCAATCTCGGCAACGACCTGCTTGTACCGCTTCCCGGCGAGGTCGAGGTCTGCCTTGGCCGTCTGCTGCGTTCGCTTGTGGAAGCAATGCAGCACGTAGACGCGATCGGCCAGCTTCGCCACGTAGATGACGCGGAAGGCGCCGCCTTGCTCGCGTACCCGAATCTCCCGAACTCCGCTGCCCACGGTCGCCATCGGCTTCCAGTCGCTCGGGTCAAACCCGTGCTGCACCCGATCGAGCTGATAGCCGCACTCACGTCGCGCACCGACGGGGAACTCCCGGAGGTCGTCCAGAGAGTTGCCAACGAACTCGATCGGCTTCACAAACAGTAGTATACAAGTTTCAATATGTCCACGAATTCGGGGTGCCACACCAAAGCGTCACACGCACAGGGATCCCTGGGTCAGTTGAGGATCCCGGTCCGATCACCGATCCCCGCAGAATCGCGGGGGTGGTTATCCCGCAGCAGCGTGCTCGTCGGCCAGCGGCATCAGACTTGCGCGGCGGCCCAGCGGGTGCTGCCACGGCTCCGGTTCCGCCTCAGGCTCAGGCACCGGCGCACCGTCGCTGGAGCGGACGGGCCGTGGACGCCGCGGCACTCCGGCGGCGCTGCTGCCGCCGCGGCCGCTGTAGACCCACATGCCGTTGACCGGGTCGGGCGCCGCGTCCAGCGCGGCCTGCACCGCTGGGATGCCCGGAAACGCAACCAGTCGGCCTCGTCGTCAAAGCTGAGCTCGAGCAGCACACCCCACGGGCGCACCACCCAGGTCCATTCCTGCGCGCCGTGAGTCAGCGCCGCCTCGACCAGTCACTCACCGTGTGCGCGACGCCAACTGCCGGCCGAAGCGACCGGAGCCGCGTTGGCGACCTCGATCGTCCACACCTGCATGAACACCAGCATGGCCCCGATCCGCGGTGGCCACAATCAACCAACCGGTGCGGGCGACCTCGTCGAGCTTGCCTCGGTAGCGGATCCTTGGTTTCTCGCGGTGATCGCAACACCTACTGATTGGGTGTTGTCTTTGGCTGAGTATTCGATCTTCATTCGTCCGGACCTGCTACAGCAGTTTTGGCAGGTCATGTCCGACGGCGGTTTCATCACCGATGCGGTCGCTGTCATCGACACCAGCCGGCGTACCGGGCGGCGGGTGCTGGTCGACGCGGGCGGGGTTCGGCCGCGGCGTGGCCGCGGGCTGAAGGGACGTTGCCTGACGTTCGCCGAGCGGGAGGAGATCGCGTTGGCTCGCGCGGCTGGGGAGTCGATGCGCTCGATCGCGGATCGACTGGGGCGCAGCGCGTCGACGATCTCGCGCGAGTTGGGTCGCAACCTGGATCGGCAGGGTCGCTACCGATCAACGGCGGCGCCCGCGTTGGCCTACGACCGGGCCGGCCGCCCGAAGCCGGCGAAGCTGGTGACGAACCTGGCGTTGCGGGCCAAGGTCGAGCAGGATCTTCAGAAGAAGTACTCGCCGGAGCAGATCACCGGCCGGCTGCTCGTGGAGTTCCCCGACGACCCGGAGATGCGGGTGTCCCCAGAGACCATCTACCAGTCGCTCTACGTGCAGTCCCGCGGGGCGCTCAAGCGTGAGCTGACGGCCTGTCTGCGCACCGGGCGGGCGTTGCGGCGCCCGAGCCGCAAGGTTGGTCAACGCAAGAACCGCATCCCGAACATGATCAACGTCAGTGAGCGGCCGGCCGAGGTCGAAGACCGGGCGGTGCCCGGCAACTGCCTCAAGGACGGGACCATGGCTGAGGCAGACGCGACACTGCGAAGCGCCTGGTCTCCGGACGGTTCCGCGCTCGTTCGTCTCTGGCCCAGCGACAGTATCCCCGGGAAATATGAAATGGCTTCGCTACCTGCTAAGGATGGCAACATCGCTTTCCTTCCCATCGGATGCCTAACGCCCTTCGGTATTGCCACCACCCAACAAATCGCTGATGCGATCGTTCTCGTCAACGGCGTTCCCGAGAAGGCTTCGATGTCGGCCAAGATCGCTTCCCAGGCAGTTGTGGCGAAGGCTTTCAAGTAGACTGACCTCGCCGATGGGAATGATCCTTCTTAAATATGATAGCCTGCTCGGCTCTGATTGCTGATCGACGGCAGTCTGGCAATCCCGGTACCCGCGTGGCACCCCGATGTCGATCCGATCGCAGCTCCACCACTCAGCGATCTGGGTTTCGGGTATGTGCGCCGCCCCGCTTGGTCTCGGCCGGATGCGAGGATGATTCAGTGACGTCCGATTCGGCACCCACTTCTCGCAACGACTTCGAGGCACTGCTCGCCGAGGGCGAGGCGGTGCCGACGGCTGGCTGGGCATTCACCTGGTTCGACGGCCGGGCCAGCGAAGCGCGCCCGCCGTGGGGATACTCACGACTTCTGGCACGTGCCGTGACCTCCGCACGCAAGGTGCTTGACCTGCAGACCGGTGGCGGCGAGGTGCTCGCCGAAGCGCTGGAAGCGGGCGGCGCCCGGCCCGAGGTCCTGCGAACCACCGAATCCTGGCCGCCGAACATCGCGCTGGCGTCTGCGAAGCTGGCGCGTTGGGGAGGCCAAGTCCTGGAGAGTGACGACCGCGGCCCGTTCCCGTTCGGCGACAACAGTTTCGACCTGGTGAGTTGCCGGCATCCGACGGTGGTGGTGTGGCGGGAGATCGCCCGCATGCTGGTGTCCCTTGGAACATATCTGTCACAGCAGGTCGGCAACGGCTCGGTTCGCGAACTCACCGAGGCGATGGTGGGCCAATACGACGTCGGCGGCAGCCGGCTCCCGGAACGGGCAGCCACCTCTGCACGGGATGCCGGGCTGGAGGTCGTGCACCTCGAGCAAGCGTCGCTGTCAATGACCTTCAACGACATCGCGGCCGTTGTGGTGTTCCTCCGCAAGGTGATCTGGATCGTCCCCGGATTCACGGTCGAGAGGTACCGGGAACCGTTGTGGCGCCTGCACTGCCGGATCATCGCCGAGGGACCGTTCCGCGCCACCTCCGAGCGATTCCTCATCGAGTGCCGCAAACCCTGATCCGAGAATCCGGCAGCCGACGGATTACGCCGCGGGCCGCGGGGGCTCTCGCGGAGTTCGCGAGGGCGAACGGCGGCCGTTGACCAATCCTGACAGCGTCATCGCGGCTTCCACCTGGTGGGCCCGAGGCCGACGTTGCGCAGCGCACCCGGCCGCTGCGGCGCCGAACCCAATGGCGACATGGGCCGGCCGGAGTCGGTGGGTGCCGCGCCCGGCTGACAGGTCGGGCAGTAGAACGCCGGCCGCTCTGCGGGTGCTCTGCCCACCATCGCCACCCGCACAATGGTGCCGCAGCGCCGACAGGGGCGGCCGGATCGGGAATGCACGTACGACCGCTCCTTGGCCCTCGGGTCGCCGGTGGTGTTCGGGGCCACCATCGTCGCCCCGCGCAGCAGCTGCCTGCGGGCGGTGTCCAGCAATGGACTGGCGTCCACGTCGCCGGCCGCCACCCACGGCGAGACACGATGTGCGAAAAGACTTTCGGCCATGTAGAACGTGCCGATCCCGGCGACCACCGTCTGGTCGAGCAACACTGCACCGATCGGATTCTCGCGCTGGGAAGTCAACCGGGCGATCGCCTCCGTCCGTCCCGAGGCTTCCCAGTCGTCGGCCAGGATGTCCGGACCGAGCGGGCCGATCAGCTGCTCCTCGGCATCGGTCGGGACCAGGTCGAGCATGCCGAGCAGCACGCCGACCGTTGTCCACTCGCGGTTCTGGAGCACCGCGCGAATCTGATGATCGTGCAGGCTCGGCCACGGCCGGCTCCCGGTGGCGTGGATGCGCCAACTTCCGTCCATCCGCAGGTGCGAATGCAGGGTGAGCGGCGCAGCGGACACCGTCCGACCACCCGAGCCGCTGCCGGTTCCGGCGGCGAACCTGGTGAACAGGTGCTTGCCGTAGGCGGTCACTCCGATCACCTCGCGTCCGTCGAGGTTCACGCTGCCCAGGTCGCCCCAGCGGAGTTCGGAGCGGGCCAGGATCCTTCCGGCCAGCGCCCGGTGCAGGCCCCGCGCCGTCCGCAGTACTGTGTCGCCCTCCGGCATCAGCGGGCCCCGGTTCGCAGGCGCAGCCCGCGGGGTGTCGCGGTGAACCCGTTGGCGGTCAACGCTTCCACCGCCGGACCGGCCGCCTCCGGGCCGATCGCGTCCACCCCGTCGACCCTGGTGACTGTCATGCCTGCGATCCTGCCCTGCCGCACCAGCCCAGCGACCCCGGCCATCACCGCCCGCAACCTGTCACCGTCATCGGTGAAGGTCAGCAGCGACCGGCCACCCCGTTCGGCGTACAGCACGAGGTCGCCGTCCAGCAGCCCGACGACGGCACCGGCGCGGCGCGCCGGCCGATGTACCTCACTCCGCTCCGGCCAGGGCAGCGCGGCGCCGTACGGATTGGCCGGGTCGGCGGCTGCCAGCACCAGACCGATCCGCTGACCGGTCGGGTCTTCCGACGTCATCGTGCGCAACCGGTCGACAGCGCCGGCTGAGCCGAACTGGGCGGCGCCGAGCCCCTCCACGAAATAGCCGCGGCGGACCCGGCCGGACTCCTCGAAGGCGGACAACACCCGGTACATGGAGCCGAATCCGCCGGGGGTGTCCTCCGCCACCACACTGCCGCGGGTGACAATGCCGTGCCGGTCAAGGAGAATCTCTGCCGCGGCATGAGCCCGCACAGTCGGATCCACCTCGGCCGGCGGGACCAGAGACCACCGGCCACCGACGATGGGCAAGGTGCGGCTCGGGCGACCGGCGGCGGCCAGTGCCACCAGGCTCGGGCGACGGCTCATCCGCGGTCTAGGTGGCCTCGTCCGCTGCCGGTGGGCGGTCTTACCGCCGGACAGTCTGGCGCGGACGGGAGCGAGCGTATCGCCGGTGACAAAACCGGCGAACACCAGCTCCCACAACGCTTCCGACAGGTCGGAGTCCGACACCCGCGCGACCGGGCGTCGATCTCCGGAGCCATCCACCGGAGCTGCCGACGCCGCCAACTCGACGGCGACAGCCTCGGCCAGCGCACGGAAGAAGTAAGCCCCGCCGCCGCCGAGTACATGCAGCAGCGCACGATGCGCGGGGGCGTCAAGTGGGGCGTCTGGGATCGGCAGCGTGAGTGCAGCGGTGTCGGCGAGATGCAGGCTGATCCAGCCGTCGTCGCCGGACAGGGCGCCGTGCCCGGCCCAGACCACCTCGCCGGCCGCCGTCAGCTCGTCCAGCATGGCCGGCGAGTAGTCGGCCACCCTGGCCGGCAGTATCAGCGACTCGATGGCTGATGCCGGAAGCACCGCGCCCGCCAGCTGCTCGACCGCGCGCAGCACTCCGTCGGAGCCCCGCAGCCGGGCGGGTCCCTGCGCCACGCCGATTCCGTTCCAGGCCGGCAGGAACCGCGCCAGCTGCGCCGGTTCCGCCGGTTCCACCTCTGCCCGCAAGGCCGCCAAGGAGCGCCGGCGGAGCAGCCGGAGCACCTCGGCGTCGATGAACTCGCGGCCACCCGCCGCCCCGGCTCCAGAGCTCGCCTCGGCGTCGAGCGGGTCCACCGGCCCGACGCCCGCCGGCCTGAGTTCGCCCTGCGCCAACCGCCCGGACGAGACCAGCCGGCGCAGGGCATCGGCGACGACGGAGATCCCGAGCCCATATCGACGTGCCGGCGCCGCCGGGACGAACGGGCCCCGGGTACGGGCATAGCGGGAGATGAGCCGGACGATCGGATCCTCCACCCGGTCGAGGAACGCATCGGCCACCCCCACCGGCAGAGCGACACCCAGCCCGTCCCTGAGCAGCGCCGCGTCGGCGGGATCGGCGACGGTGTCCCGGCCACCCACTCGAACGGCAATGGCGCGACGGGTAGCCTGCAGTTCGGCAAGCGCGGGCACCGGGTCAAGGGTGCTGCGGGCGGCGATCTCCTGGACCGTGAGCGGGCCGAGAATCCTGAGCAGGTCGGCGATCTCGTCCGCCGAGCGGGCCTTGCGGTCTTCGGCCAGCCGTTGCAGTTCATTCTCGGTACGGAGCACCGCCTGCGGATCGATCAGATCACGCAGGACCGGCGCATCCGGGCCGCCGAGCAGTTCGGCCAGCAGGCCGGGATCCAGCGTGAGCGCGGCCGCGCGGCGTTCGGCCAGCGGCGAATCGCCGTCATAGATGAACTGGGCAACGTAGCCGAACAGCAGGGACGACGCGAACGGGCTGGGAGATGGCGTCTCCACGTCCAGGACGCGCACCTGCCGGGTGGCGATCCGGCGCTGCAACTCGGCCAGCGCCGGCACGTCGAAGACGTCCTGCAGACATTCCCGGACGGCCTCGGCCACGATCGGGAAGGACGGGTACTTGCTGGCCACCTCGAGCAGCTGTGAGGCACGCAGACGCTGCTGCCAGAGCGGCTGGCGGGCTCCGATCTGGCGGCGCGGCAACAACAATGCCCTGGCCGCGCACTCACGAAATCGGGCAGCGAACACCGCCGAACCGCCGATCTCGGCGGCCACCTCAGCCCGCACCGTCGCGGGATCGAGGGTGACGAGGTCGGCCAGGTCCGGGAAACCGCCGTCGTACTCGACGTCCGGGAGACGGAGCACGATGCCGTCGTCGGCGTGCATGGCGGCGACGTCGACACCGAACCGTTCCCGCATCCTCGCGGCGATCACCAGTGCCCACGGCGCGTGCACCCCGGCCCCGTACGGCGAATGCAGCACCAGACGCCAGTCGCCGAGCTCGTCCCGGAACCGTTCCAACACCAGGGTTTTCTCGTCCGGCAGCACGCCGGTGGCTTGCTGCTGCTCGGCCAGGTAGCCGATCAAGTTGCTGGCGGCGTTGTCATCGAGCCCGATCGTCCTGAGCCTGTCGGCGGCGGCGGCACCAGAGCCACCGACTTCGCGGACGAACGCGCCGTGAGCGACACCGAGTTCGGCCGGCCGGCCGAGGGTGTCGCCCTTCCAGAACGGCAATCGACCGGGCAGTCCGGGAGCCGGCAGCACCAGCACCCGATCGTGGGTGATGTCGGCGATCCGCCAACTGCTGGAACCGAGGGCGAAGACGTCGCCCACCCGCGACTCGTAGACCATCTCCTCGTCCAGCTCACCCACCCGGCGGCCGGGGCCCTCACCTGAGGCCAGGAAGACGCCGAACAATCCGCGATCCGGGATGGTGCCGCCCGAGGTGACCGCCAGCCGCTGGGCACCGGGCCTGGCGGTGAGCTGACCGGTCACCCGATCCCAGGTGAGCCGCGGGCGCAGCTCGGCGAACTCCTCGCTCGGGTACCGACCGGACAGCATGTCCAGCACAGCGTCCAGCGCGCCGCGGCCGAGGGTGGCGAACGGCGCGGATCGGCGCAGCATCGCCAGCAGATCGTCGACGGTGATCGAGTCCATCGCCACTGTGGCGACGATCTGCTGCGCCGCGACGTCCAACGGAAGGGCCGTCACCGCGAGGGACTCGATGCTGCCGGACCGCATGCGTTCGGCGACCACGGCCGACGACAGCAGGTCACCGCGGAACTTCGGGAACATCACCCCGTGGCTCGGGGCACCGACCTGGTGGCCGGCCCTGCCGATCCGTTGCAGGCCACCGGCTACGCTGGGCGGAGACTCCACCTGTATAACCAGATCGACGGCGCCCATATCGATCCCCAGCTCCAGACTGGAGGTCGCGACCACCGCCGGCAGCCGGCCGGTCTTGAGTTCGTTCTCGATGATCGCTCGCTGCTCGGCGGAGACGCTACCGTGGTGCGCCTTGGCCAGAACCGTTGCGGCGCCGAGAGACCGGCCGGACTGGGCCATCAGCTGGGCTGGTGGCGGCCCCTGTTCGTCTATCGGTTCCCCGATGCGGTCGGCGTGGATCTCGTTGATCCGGGCGGTGAGACGTTCGGCAAGCCGCCGGGAGTTGGCGAAGACGATGGTGGAGCGGTGGCTGCTGATCAGGTCGACCACCCGCTCCTCGACATGCGGCCAGATCGAGGTGAGCCGGACGTCCCCGGCCGCGGCGCCGGTCAGGTCGTCGGTCGGTGTGCCCAGCGCCGCCATGTCCTCGACCGGCACGACGACGTCGACGTCGATCACCTTGCTGCTGGGCGGTGCGACGATGGTCACCGGCCGGCCCCCGGTGAGGAACCTGCCGGCTTCCTCGACCGGTCGCACCGTTGCCGACAGACCGATCCGCTGGGCGGGTGATTCCAGCAGCCCGTCCAGCCGCTCCAACGAGACCGCAAGGTGGGCACCTCGTTTGGAGCCGGCGATGGAATGAACCTCGTCGACTATCACGGTCTGGACCCCCGCTAGCATTTCCCGGGCCCGGCTGGTCAAGATGAGGAACAGCGACTCCGGCGTGGTGATCAGGATGTGCGCGCCGTACCGGGCGAACGATCGCCGGTCCGCCGAGGGGGTATCGCCGGAGCGCACCGCGACGCTGATCTCCGGCGGTTGCTCCCCGCGCGCCCTGGCCAGCCCGGCCATTCCGGCGAGGGGGGAACGCAGGTTGCGTTCGACGTCGACGGCCAGCGCCTTGATCGGCGACAGGTAGATCACTCTGCACCGATGCCGGCTGTCGGCCTGTTGCGCAGCGGAATCGGTCTGGCCGCGGGCAATACCGTCGATGGCCGACAAGAACGCGGCCAGGGTCTTACCGGATCCGGTGGGGGCGACCACCAGGGTGTGGTCGCCGTTGCCGATCGCCTGCCACGCCGCCGCCTGCGCCGGTGTCGGAGCGGCGAACGCGCCGGTGAACCACTCGCGGACCAGCGGTGAGAACCTGTCGAACGCCCTGACCTCGCTCTCGGGCTGTTGGGCCCCTGACCGGTCTGCGCTCACCCGCTCATTGTGGCCGGCCCCACCGACAGCCGACCCTGCGGTGCGAACAGTGGTCGTCCACAGCCCCTGGGGCAACCGACCACATCGCCGACCGGTGGACCGACGACAGGCCGCGAAGGTTTGCCGATCGCCCGCTCGCCTGTACTATACAAGTTTATGACAGGTGCGCGGTTCCGGCAGATAGCCGACGAACTGCGCGAACGCATTGCGCTGGGTGACGTCGGCGTCGGCGGCGCGGTGGACAGTGAATCCACGCTCGGCCACCGGTACGACGCCAGCCGGATGACGATCCGCAAGGCGCTGGGGATGCTGCGCGACGAGGGCCTGCTGGAGAGCCGGCGGGGGGCCGGTTGGTTCGTTGCCGGTACCTCGTTCCACCAGACCCTGGCTCTGGGCACCTTCCGACATGCGGAGTCCGCGGTGGCATCGGCCGGTCAGCGGCTGGAGCGCCGGATCGTCTCCTTCGCCTTCCAGCCGGCGCCTGATCATGTCGCGCAGATCCTCGGTATCGATGCCGGCGCCGACGTCCTGCACTGCCGCAGCGTCCGCTCCGCCGATGGTGTACCGCTGGATCGATCGACCGAATGGGTCTCGGCCGAGCGCGCCGCCCGATTGAGCAGGGCGGACGCCGCCGATCCCGGCATCTGGCAGAGTCTGCACCGGGGCGGCAGCAGGATCGGTCCGGTCCGGCAGAGCATCACGGCGGGCGTCGCGGGTGCGCTCGACGAACAGCTGTTGGGCGCTGCCACCGGATCACCGCTGCTGCTGATCCGCCGGGTGGCGATCGGCGCAGAAGGCGCAGCAGGGCCCGTGGCGCTGTCCGATCATCGGTATCTGGCCCACCGGTTCAGCCTCGAGGTGGAGTTCAATGGCTGGTCCGGTCTCGACGACTCTCCGCCGGGTCTGCGGCAGGAGCCGGACTGACAGGACAGCCCGAGGCTCCTCTCACATTCACCGAAACCCCTTGACACTAAGGAGAACCACATGCGCGCGCTCGTCACCGGCGGTGCCGGCTTCATCGGTTCCAACTTCGTTCTTCGCACCCGGGCTACCCGGCCGGAATGGGAACTCACCGTCATCGATGCCCTCACCTACGCCGGCAACAAGGAAACCCTGGCCCCAGTCGCGGACCAGATCCAGTTCGTCGAGGGCAGCATCGCCGACCCCGAGCTGATCGGGAAGCTGGTGGCGGACAACGACATCGTCATCCACTTCGCCGCCGAGTCGCACAACGACAATTCACTGGACAATCCGTGGCCGTTCGTCGAGTCGAACATCATCGGCACCTACCAGATCCTGGAGGCGGTGCGGAGGAACAACAAGCGGCTGCACCACATCTCCACCGACGAGGTATACGGCGATCTGGAGCTGGACGATCCGAGCCGGTTCTCCGAGAGCACCCCGGTGAACCCGTCGAGCCCGTACAGCGCCTCCAAGGCCAGCGCCGATCTGCTGGTCCGCGCCTGGATCCGCTCGTTCGGCATCGCGGCGACATTGTCCAACTGCAGCAACAACTACGGCCCGCGCCAGCACGTGGAAAAGTTCATCCCCCGGCAGATCACCGGCATTCTGACCGGGGTCAAGCCCAAGTTGTACGGCACCGGTGAGAATGTGCGCGACTGGATCCATGTGGACGACCACAACGACGCCGTCGTCTCGATCATCGAGAAGGGCAGGCTGGGTGAGACGTACCTGATCGGCGCGGACGGCGAGAAGAACAATCGGGAGATCATTACTCTGCTGCTCGAGCTGATGGGTAAGCCAGCCGACTGGTTCGAGCACGTGAGCGACCGTCCGGGGCACGACATGCGTTACGCCATCGACTCGTCCAAGCTGCGTGCCGAGACCGGCTGGGCCCCAACATATTCCGACATCCGCGCGGGCCTGGAGAACACCATCGAATGGTACGCGGCCAACACCGACTGGTGGCAGGGGGCGAAGGCCACCACCGAGCAGACCTACGCCCGGCTGGGCCGCTAGGGCCGCCGCCCTCGCGACGTCAGGAACCTGGGCAGCACCGCCGCGGCGTGCGGTCAGGCGATCTCCTCAGCCACCTTCGCCGCCTCCGCAGTCGCTCGGCGGCGATCGACGTCGGAGGTCACCAGGTTCGGTTGGGAACGTCACGGTTCCGGCCTCCTCGATCCCCGACCAGCGCAGCCATTCCTGCAGGAACGGCGCTTGGAAGTCGGCTCCGAATGCCGGCGGCCGACCCTGGACGCGTTGTTGCACCCACTGTTGACGGCGGCCGAGTCCTGAACCCTCGCGGGCGTGGAGCCGATTCGCGACCAGGGCTCTCACCGCGCTGACGATCACCGTCATCGCGTTGGTGGGCGGCGGCATGGTCGTCGGCCAGCTGACCGGCCGGCCGTCGCTGCGGTCGGGTTCCCGTCAGCTGCTGCTGGGCGCAGTCGCCGTGGCCGTCGCCGACGGTGTCGGCCTGCTGATCGGATCCGCCCCGGAGGCCCGGAGAACTCGACCGAAATCACTTGTGAGTGAGCGCTCACTCAGTTACCGTGGAAGGCATGACCACCCGCATGCCCCGGCCGTCGCCGGAGGAACGCCGAGCCGCCGCCGAACGGCGGCTGTCGGCGGCCCAGCGCCGAGTCGAGGGCGCCGAGCGGCGATCGGTGCAGGCGGAACGACGAACGGCGAAAGCGGCGCAGCGGAAACGCGCTCGGGGGTCGGCGGCGGAGGAGCCGGAACTGCGAGTGGTATCGACCAGGGCCGCCCCGATGTCACCGGAGGAGCGCCGCGCCTCGATCGTCGCCGCCGCGATGCCGCTGGTGCGCATCCACGGCAAGGATGTCACCACCCGGCAGATCGCCGAGGCGGCCGGCGTCGCTGAGGGAACGCTCTTCCGGGTCTTCGACGACAAGGAGGCGATTGTTCAGGCGGTGGTCAACAGCGTCCTGGATTCAGGCCCGGTGGTGTCTCGCCTGGACGCGATCGACGCGCACAGGCCCATCGACGAGCTGCTGCCGGAGCTGGTCAGCACCCTGCAACACCGGATGCGCGACGTCATCGAGATCATGATGGCGGTCCGCTGGATGCCGCCCGAGCACATCAGCCGGCACCGGCAGGACGGATGGCAGAACGATCCGATCATGCATCGGATTATCGAGATGCTCAGCGGCCACGGCGACGAACTCAGCATCGCTCCCGAGCAGGCTGCCAAGATCCTGCGGCTGCTGGTCTTCGCCGGCACCCATCCGATGATCAGCGACGGCCGGCCGCTGGAGACCGACGAGATCGTCAGCACCCTGCTCGACGGAATCCGCCGACGTCCACCAGCAAAATTCGCACAGCACATTCGCCGCAACCGCATCGGTACTACGCCGTCGGCGAAATCGTCGGGCCGCACCGCGCCCACGGCGAAATCCCCTTGACCTGGACGTCGGGTGAGGGCCGATGGTGACCATCGACCAGCGCGCCGGTCCGACCGGCACATCAGTTCCAGCAGGGACATCACTTCCAGCAGACCCGCCCAGCAATCAGGAAGATCGGAAGGACCGGCACATGCTGCTCCGCCTGCTCCGCAGCCAACTCGCGCCGTACAAGATGCCGATCGCCGCGGTCATTGTGCTGCAACTCATCGGCACCATCGCTTCGCTGTACCTACCCAGTCTGAACGCCGACATCATCGATGACGGCGTCGCTCGGGGCGACGTCGGCACCATCTGGGGGCTGGGCGGCGAGATGCTCGCCGTCACCGCACTGCAGATCGTGTGCAGCATCGCCGCGGTGTATTTCGGTGCGAAGGTGGCCATGTCCTTCGGACGTGACGTCCGCCAGGCGCTGTTCGAGAAGGTCGGCACCTTCGCCGACCGAGAGGTCCAGCACTTCACCCCCGCGTCGCTGATCACCCGCAACACCAACGACGTCACCCAGGTGCAGACCCTGGTGCTGATGACCTTCACGCTGCTGGTGATGGCACCGATCATGTGCGTCGGCGGCATCATCATGGCCCTCAAGCAGGACGCCGGTCTCTCCTGGCTGCTGCTGGTCGCCGTTCCACTGCTGCTGGTGTGCATCGGCACCATCGTCTCCCGGATGGTCCCCGGCTTCCGGCTGATGCAGGGAAAGCTGGACAACATCAACCGAGTGATGCGCGAGCAGATCACCGGCATCCGGGTGGTCAGGGCCTTCGTCCGGGAACCCGAGGAAACCGAGCGGTTCGGCGCCGCCAACGACGAACTGACCGCCGTTTCGTTGCGGGTGGGCAAGCTGATGGCCCTGATGTTCCCGGTCGTGATGCTGATCCTGAACTCATCCAGCGTCGCTGTGCTGTGGTTCGGCGGACACCGGGTGGACGCCGGAAGTATCCAGGTGGGAACGCTGATGGCGTTCCTGAACTACCTGATCCAGATCCTGATGTCGGTGATGATGGCGACGTTCATGTCGGTGATGATCCCGCGGGCCGCCGTCAGCGCCGAGCGCATCAAGGAGGTGCTGGACACCGAGTCGTCGGTGAAGGCACCCGCCACCCCGGTTCCGGCTCCGGCGGTCGAGGGCGTCGTCGAGTTCCATGACGTGCAGTTCCACTACCCGGGTGCGGACGACCCGGTACTGGACGGGGTGTCGCTGCGCGCCGAACCCGGGCACACCACGGCGGTGATCGGTTCCACCGGATCAGGCAAGACGACGTTGTTGTCGTTGATCCCCAGGCTGTTCGACGTCACCGGCGGCCGGGTGACGGTGGACGGGCTGGACGTGCGCGATTACGACCCTGACGACCTGTGGTCCCGGATCGGGCTGATCCCGCAGAAGGCGTTCCTGTTCTCCGGAACGGTCGCGAGCAACCTGCGGTACGGCAACCCGGACGCCACCGACGACCAGCTGTGGGACGCACTGAACATCGCCCAGGCCGGTGACTTCGTCGCGGCAATGACGAACGGACTCGACTCCCCGATCTCCCAGGGTGGCACCAACGTCTCCGGTGGACAGCGGCAGCGGCTGGCCATCGCCAGAGCACTGGTCAAGGACCCACCGATATACCTGTTCGACGACTCGTTCTCCGCGCTGGACGTTGCCACCGACGCCAGGCTCAGGGCAGCGCTCAGGCCCAGGACCCGAACGGCCAGCGTCGTCGTGGTGGCGCAACGGGTCTCGACCATCAGGGACGCCGACACCATCATCGTCCTGGACAACGGGCGCATCGTGGGCAGCGGACGCCATCACGAACTTCTGGACAGCTGCTCGACCTATGCCGAGATCGTGGAATCCCAGATGAGTCTGGAGGAGGCAGCATGAGTAGCCCACACAGCTCCAGCCGTCAGCCGGGCGATGCGCAGCGCAAGAATGGGTCGCCGAGCGAGAACAGCGCTCCGGCAACCGGATCGGTGACGCCACCCGATCCCGATGGCACCGCTGTGGCCCTGAACACCACCGCCGCCGCGGATGCGCCGACCGCCACCGCGCCGACCGCCACCGCGCCGACCGCCACCGCCGGGACCACGACCACCCAGCAGGACGACGACGCCGCGACCGTGCGCGAGGTCAGCCGCAAGGGCGGCAACCGCACCGCCGGGCCCTGGGGCGGGAACATGCCGGTCGAGAAGTCGATGAACTTCGGGCCGTCGGCCAGGCGGCTGATCGGGCGCCTGGCTCCGGAACGGATCGGGGTGATCATCGTGCTCGCCCTGGCCGTCGTCGGCATCGCCCTGGCGGTGATCGGACCGAAGATCATCGGTAAGGCCACCGACGTGATCTTCGAGGGCTGGACCAGCCATACCATCGCCGGCCAGTTCCCGGCCGGCGTGTCCAAGGACCAGATCGTCGAGATACTGCGGACCTCCGGGAGGACCAGCCAGGCGGACATGTTGTCCGCGATGAACCTGGTACCCGGCGCCGGCATCGACTTCCATCGGCTCGGGCAGATCCTGCTCACCGTGCTGGCGATCTACATCCTCAGTTCGATGTTGCTGTGGCTGCAGGGCTTCCTGTTGGCCGGTGTCGTCAACCGCACCGTGAACAGGCTGCGTTCGGATGTCGCGTCGAAACTGAACCGGTTGCCGCTGAAGTACTTCGACACTCAGCAGCGCGGTGAGGTGCTCAGCCGGGTGACCAATGACATCGACAATGTTTCACAGTCGCTGCAGCAGACCATGTCCCAGCTGCTGACAAGCATTCTGCAAGTGATCGGCGTGCTGATCATGATGGTAATCATCTCCCCGATGCTGGCGCTGATCGCGATCATCGCGATCCCGCTGAGCTTCGCGGTGACCGCCAAGATCGCCAAGCGCAGCCAGAAGCAGTTCATCGCCCAGTGGCGCAGCACCGGCGAACTGAACGGGCAGGTCGAGGAGTTCTACACCGGGCATTCGCTGGTGAAGGTGTATGGCCGTAGACATGAGGTGCAGCAGGCATTCGCCGCCAAGAATGCCGAACTCTACGAGTCCAGCTTCAGGGCCCAGTTCGTGTCCGGCATCATCATGCCGTCGATGATGTTCATCGGGAACCTGACCTATGTGCTGGTCGCCGTGGTCGGTGGCCTGCGGGTGTCCTCTGGCGCGATCAGCCTCGGCGACGTGCAGGCTTTCATCCAGTATTCCCGTCAGTTCACCCAGCCGCTGTCCCAGGTGGCGTCGATGGCGAACGTCCTGCAGTCCGGGGTGGCGTCCGCCGAGCGGGTGTTCGAATTGCTGGACGAGCCGGAGCAGAGCGCCGATCCGGAGCCGGCGGCCCAGGTTCAGCGCCAGAACAGGCGCGGCAGGGTGGAGTTCTCCCGCGTCAGCTTCTCGTACGCGCCAGACAGACCGCTGATCAAGGACTTGTCGCTGGTGGCCGAGCCAGGCCAGACCGTGGCCATCGTCGGGCCGACCGGGGCCGGCAAGACCACCCTGGTGAACCTGATCCTGCGGTTCTACGAACTGGACGGCGGACGGATCACCTTCGACGGCGTCGACATCTCCACCATGCGGCGCTCGGACCTGCGGTCCGGGATCGGCATGGTGCTGCAGGACACCTGGCTGTTCGGCGGCACCATCAAAGACAACATCGCCTACGGCAAACCCGATGCCAGCGACGAACAGGTGATCGCCGCGGCGACCGCCACCTTCGTCGACCGGTTCGTCAGATCGCTGCCGGACGGCTATCAGACGGTGATCGACTCCGAGGGCAGCAACGTCTCGGCGGGCGAGAAGCAGCTGATCACCATCGCCAGGGCGTTCCTGGCTGATCCGTCGCTGCTGATCCTGGACGAGGCCACCAGCTCGGTGGACACCCGCACCGAATCGCTGGTGCAGCATGCGATGGCCGCGCTCCGCAGCGACCGGACGAGCTTCGTGATCGCCCATCGGCTCTCGACCATCCGGGACGCCGATCTGATCCTGGTGATGGAGAACGGGCGGATCGTCGAACAGGGCAGTCACCCGGAGTTGATCGCCGCCGAAGGTGCCTACTACGACCTCTACCGGTCGCAGTTCGCGGCACCGGTCGAGGATCAGGGCGCGGCCGTTCCGGTGGGCGCCCCGGCCGTCACCCCGTCCTGAGCAGCTGCTCGATGCGATCGAGCCGGGCATTCAGGCCGGCGATGTCGCCGGCGGTCGCCGACTGGCACTCGTCCTTGAGGGTGATCAGCAGGTGACCGTCGGCGTCCATCTCGCCTCGCCTCACCTCAGCGACGTCGTTGCCGTTCTGCATGCGTACCGCATGGCCGAGTTCCCCGGGTCTGATGGTCAGCCGCTCCAACTCCGCCCTCAATGGCCTGCCGTCGGCGATGACGTCGACCGAGTGGCCCTGCACGAGGCCACCGAGCGCCGGGTACCGGTACGTCAGGTAGTCGATGCCCTGGTTGACCATGACCAACGTCACTGCGCCGACCGCCCCCCCGACGAAGGAGTTGTCGCTGCCGATCACCGCGTTCTGCACGACGTTCGACAGCAGCACCATCACGGTGAAATCCATCGTGTTCATCTGGGCCATCGACCGGCGCCCGCCCAACCGGAAGATCAGCAGGATCAGCGTGTACACCAGGACCGTGCGCAAGATCTTCTCAGGCAGCGAGATCTCAAAGACGAACAGGTTGTGCCACATGTGCGGGCTCCCGCCGGATCCGGCGCCGCCATTCGGCGCGTCAGAGAGCACGGTAGATGCCGCGGGCGCCCGGCACATGTCGGCTATCCCGCGAACGGTTTCAGTGGTTGACAGCAGCTGAACCGTTGTCAACCACTGAATTCGTTCGGCAGATGGAGGAGCGGGCCGGGCTGCCGACCGGCCGTCAGCGGAAATAGGCGGCCACGTCGTCGTCGCTGACGCCGTCCAGCGTGGCCGGATTCCAGCGTGGACGGCGATCCCTGTCGATCACCTGGGCCCGAATGCCCTCCCGGAGGTCGGGATGGGCGAGAAAGTGCGGTATCAGCGACCCGTCCTGCCGAAGCACTTCGTCCACGGTCATCGACCTGGCTCGGCGGATCGCGGCCAGCGTGACCTTCACCGAGGTGGGCGACATCGATCTGATGCTGGCTGCCGCAACCCTGGCGGCTTCCTCAGGGCGGGCGTCCAGCAGCGCGAGGATCTCCTGGACGCTGTCCGATGCGTAGCAGGCGTCGATCCAGCCCGGTTCCAGTCCGGGCGCTTCCGATGGCGGCGCCGGCCACTCGATGTCGTCGAGCGCCGCCTCTCCACTGCTCAGACGCTGGATCAGTCCGGGCAACCGGTCGGCCGGCAGGAAGTGGGAGGCCAGCCCGGCGCGCAGCGACTGGGCGGCGTCCAACCGAGCCCCGGTCAGCGCCAGATGGGTGCCGAGTTCGCCGGGGCATCTGGCCAGCAGGTACAGGGCGCCGACGTCCGGGAACAGCCCGATCGCGGTCTCCGGCATGGCGACCTTGCTGCGTTCGGTGACGATGCGCACCGAGCCGTGGCCGGAGATGCCGACTCCGCCGCCCATGGTGATGCCGTCCATGACGGCCACGTACGGCTTCGGGTAGTGGGCGATCGCGGCGTTCATGGCGTACTCACGGGTGAAGAACTCCCCCGGCCCGGCGCCGGTGACGATCCCCGCATACAGCGCCTTGACGTCGCCGCCGGCGCACAATCCGCGCTCCCCGGCGCCGTCGACCAGCACCAGCTCGACCCTGCCGTCCGCGGCCATCGCCGCCAGCTGGTCCTGCAACTGGGCGATCAGTTCCACGCTCAGCGCGTTGATCTGGGCCGGCCGGTTCAGGGTCAGGTGGCCGAGCCGGCCCTGCACCCTGGCGATCAGTTCAGGTTCCGGATCGTCGTTCGGGCTCGTCATCCGGCCAATCTATCGACGGCTGCTCGGCGTCATGCCGACCGTGGATGTCGAGCAGGCATTGCCACCCGACCCTGCGCAGGGCAGGAGTGCGCGTCGACGGAACCGAACAGTGCTCCTGGCGTCGAACCGGACGGAACCGAGGACAGCCGTCAGCACACGAGCAGGGGTGAGCACGTGCAGCACCACACCACGCGGTCGCCGGCCCGGCTGGCGGAACCGCGGCCCCTGTGGTGGAGGCTGCTGGCGCTCGCCGTCGGCCTGGTCGTCACTGTCATCGCCATGGCAGCCGGCGGGGCCGGCGGAGCGCCTGGTGGCCGCGCCGCAGTGCCGGCACCGACCGACCGGATCGAGTCGACCGACCGGCCGGATCATCCTGGGGCCGTCGTCGACTACGCCGGCGGAACGCCGCACCTGACCGGGTCCCCGCACAGCGAGCGAGGCTGCACCACCACCGAACAGACGCCGGGATCGGCACCGACCGGCGGCACCTTCGGCCGGGCCAAACTGGGCAACGCCCAGGTCCAGACCGCGGCGACCATCATCTCCGTCGGCAAGGCGATGAAGGTCGACCAGCGGGGCGTCCGGATCGCCCTGCTGGTGGCCATGCATGAGTCCGCGCTCGATCCGTTCGCGCAGAGGGACGGTTTCGTGGGGCTGTACCAGCAGCCGCAGAAGGGCTACCTCAAGTACGACAGGACAGACGCCATCGGCGCCACCCGGATGTTCTTCAGCGCGCTGCTGGCCAGTGCGCCGAGATACGCCGAAGATGCGCGGCCGGACTGGGCGCTGGCCGAGCTGGTGCAGCAGAAGGAACTGAGCCTGAGGTACAACGGCTGGCGGACGACGGCCGACGCCCTGGTCACGAGGTTGTACCAGCAGACCCCCGCCTACGATTTCCATCCCGCCGCAGACACCTGCCCCCAGGACAACGAAGCCGCCTCCGGGGTGCCGGACACCTTCGATCCCGGCTACATCATCTCCGACGAAGTGTTCTACAACTCCCAGGCCATGTCCCTCGAGCAGATCCGCGCGTTCATCGCCGCGCAGGGCGCCGCCTGCACCGGCGACCGCTGTGTGAAGAACCTGCGGCTGCAGGTTCCGACGGTGGAAGCGAACAAGTACTGCCTCACCATTCCCGGCGGAACCGACGATGCAGCCGAGGTGATCTGGAAGGTCTCACTCGCCTGCCACGTCAACCCGCAGGTGATGCTGGTGACGCTGCAGAAGGAATCCGGTCTGCTGAACGCCGACCACGTCGAGGAAGCCGACTACGACGCTGCATGGGGCTGGCATTGCCCGGACACCGGTCCTGGCGGCACCGCGAGCTGCGACCCCGAGCACGCGGGCTTCTTCAAGCAGGCGGCCGGAATCGCGATGCAGTGGTCGCGGTACGTGATGGATCCCGGCAAATATCACTTCCGCGCCGGGGACACCACCCGGATCCTCTACAACGTCCAGGAAAGCGGTTGCGGCGGAGCAACTGTCACCATTCGCAACAAGGCGACGGCATCGCTGTACAACTACACCCCCTACCAGCCGAACGCCGCGGCGCTGGCGTCCTACCCGGGCGTCGGCGATGCCTGCAGCACTTACGGCAACCGGAACTTCTACTTCCTCTTCTCGCGGTACTTTCCGACGCTGGGCCACTCGACGGTGAGCGTGCGGGGAACCGGCGTGGTGATCCCGGACAATTCTTTCGTTCCCGACGGCTTGGCCGGCCGCACCATCACCGCCCCGACGCCGGGCATGGCGAGGGGTCTGGCGGCCGGGCTGGCGATGCTCGGAACCCCGTATGTCTGGGGCGGGGGCACCGACGACGGACCGGCGGACGAGGGCTGCTCGCGGGGCGGCGGGGCGAAGAACTCCTGTCAGGGGCTGGTGGGCCTGGACTGCTCGGGCCTCACGGCGTATGTGCTGGCGCAGGCCGGTTTCCGCATAGGCACCAACTCTGCGGATCAGCGGTCGGCCGGCCTGGATGTCGAGTGGAGGGACGCCCGGCCGGGCGACATCGTCGGCTACGACGGGCATGTCGCCGTCTACCTCGGCATCGTCGACGGTGTTCCGTACATGCTGGAAGCGCCGAACGTGGGTAAGCACGTCCACATCAGGGACGTCCGCAGCGGATCCGACTCGGTCGTCCACCGCTACTGGGGATGACGGCAGTCGGCCCGGTTCGCCGGCAGTCAGCGCCGGCGGGCCGGGCAGATCACGGCAGGCAGGTCAGCGCCGGTAGGTCGGGCCGGCAGATCAGGGCCGGCAGATCAGGGCCGGCAGATCAGGGCCGGCAGATCAGGGCCGGCAGATCAGGGTCGGCAGAGATCAGGGCCGGCAGATCAGGGTCTGCAAGGCCGGGCGGGGAAGGCGCACACTGGGGTGATGGATGACAAGTTGACAGTGACCAGAACCATTCCGGCCCCAACGGATCGGATCTTCGATCTGCTGAGCAACCCGGATGCGCACGTTCGGCTCGATGGCTCCGGGTTCGTCCGGTCCGCCGAAAAACCGCAGCGGATCTCGGCCGCCGGAGACGTGTTCCGGATGAACATGACCGGCGATCACATGGGCGGGGACTACCAGACGGACAACACCGTCACCGGCTTCGCCCCCAACAAATTGATCGCCTGGAAGACGGGGCCGCCCGGCACCGAGCCGCCCGGCTGGGAATGGATGTGGGAACTTGCGCCGAACGGCCATGACTCCACCGACGTCACCCTCACCTACGACTGGTCGAAAGTCACCGACAAGAACCTGTTGAAGAAGGTCAAGTTCCCGTTGGTCAGCGCGGAACAGCTGGACGATTCGCTGGCCAAGCTGGCTGCCGAAGCAGAGTCGTGAGGTCACGGCGCGTCGCCGATCAGTGACGATGCCGGCCGGTCCAGCGGTTGCTTCGCTCGGGCCGACCGACGACTGGAGCATCAGCGCCCGCGGCGCGCCCGCAGGTAGTCGCTCACCACGTACTCGCCCAACCGATCGGCTGACGGGGCGAACACCCGGCCACCGGAACGCCGGGCGACGGCGTCGACGAACCGGGCCAAGCCCGGATCGTCGCCGAGCCGGAAGATGTTGAGGGTGGCACCCATCCTGGCCACCACGTCCACTTCGGCCACCGTTGCCCTGATTGTCTCCGGGGCCGGCGGCCAGCTGAACACCGGGAAGCCGTCCTGCAGGTGAGCGGTCGGCTCTCCGTCGGTGACGACGAGGATCACCGGCTCCGCCTCCGGATGCCGGCGAACGTGACGGGCAGCCAGCATCAGGGCGTGCTGCAGGTTGGTGCCCTTGACCCACTCCGGCTCGATCTCGGCCAGTTCCATCGGCGTCATGGTGCGGGCGACCCGATCGAAACCGATGATCTCCAGCGCGTCCTGCCGGAACCGGCTGGAGATCAGATGGCTGAGCGCGATGGCGGTCTGCTTCATCGGCAGCCATCGGTCCTCCATCACCATCGAGAAGGAGAGATCGACGCACAGCGCGACGGCTGCCCGGGTCCGACGTTCGGTTTCGGCGACCACGAAGTCGTCGGGTTCCAGCAGCACCGGCCCGACCCGCGCTGAGCCACCGGCATCACCGGTGAGGCGCTCCACTTCTGCCACGTCCCGGGAGGCGGCCGTCTCGGCGGTCCGCAGCACCGCATTGGTGACTGTCCGCACCGCGTCGAAATGCTGCTCGCTGCCGAACTCCCACGGCAGGAAGGCGCCGGTGCGTTCGTCGGCGGCGCCTGTCCGTTGATCGTCGTGGTCTCCGGCGCCGTGAGCATCGAGGTCGGCGAAGATCTTGCGCAGCGCGGTCTGGCCCAGACGACGCAACGCCTTGGGCGACAGCGACAATCCGTCGGAGGTGCGGCGTACCCAGCCCTGTCGCTCCAGTTCCCGTTCCAGTTCCCTGAGCGCCCGCACATCGCGGGCTGCGTCACCGCCGAGGTGCCGCTCCAGTGCCTCGACATCGACGTCGTCGAGGGTGGCCCCTGGGTGCTCGCCGGCAAGTTGGGCCTCCAGTTCCTCCAGTTCGGCGAGTTCACCGACCACGCCAGCGGCCTGCCCGAAGTCCAGCGGTTCGTCACCGTCGACGTCGAAACCCTGGCCGCGCATCGTTCCCGGCCTCAGACTGCGCAGGTTGTCCTGCAGCTGTGCCAGTTCGGACGCCAGATCCATGTCCTGCCCGATGGCCTGGTCCATCAGGTCTTCCAGTTCCTGGCGCTGCTGGCGGGTCAGGGATCGCATCAGCCGCTCGGCTGCCGCCTGCCGACGGGCCAGCTGGTCGATCAGCTCGTCGACGGACTCGGGTTGCTCCGGGAAGAACTCTCCGTGCCGCTGCATGAATTCGGCGAACTGCTCCGGAGTGTCCCTGCCGGTGGCGTGATCGGCGAGCAGTCTGTTCAGGTCGGCCATCATGTCCCGTATCGCTTGCAGCGCAGCTGGATCCTGCGAACTGAGCGCCTGCTTGAGGCCGCTGAACTGCTGGTTCAGCAACTGCTCGCGCAGACCCTGTGAGATCGCCCGGAACTGCTCCGCGGCCTCCGGGTTACGCCATTGATAGTTCTCGAGTTCGCGGATGGCGGCCGCGGTGGTGTCCGGCAGGGCGTCCAAAGTCATTTCCGCCAGCCGTGCCTCGTCGTCCTGCGCCGCGGCCAGGGTTTCCCGCTCGGCGGCCAGCGCCTGGTCCAAAGCCGACCGTGCCGACGACAGCGCGCCGGTGAGGTCGCCTCGTCGGGACAGCTCGCGACGCCTCTCGGCGATCCGGCGCTGCAATTCGTCGATACCCTGCCGGCCCTCCGAGCCGTTGCGCCGCAAGGCTTCCAGCGCATCCCGCAGGCTGCGGCCGGTCATCAGCTGCTGGCCGATGTCATCGACAACCGCGCGGACATCGAACGGTGGTGCCAGCGGATCGGGTCCGTCGTGCCAGGAGCGGTAGCGGAACCGTCCTCGAGGATCCCGGCCGTACGGGGTATCGGCGGATGCCATCGTCAGCTGCCGTAGATCGTGGTGCCGGCGGGACCCGCTGCGGTTTCCTTGCTGAGCCGGCGGTTCAGGAACAGTCCCTCCAGGGCGAACTCGACAGCCGCCGCGACCTGGCCCGGCGTGACGCTGTCCTCGCTGATACCCACCGCTGTCAGCAGGTTCGACAACCCGCGAACGGTACCGATCTGCTCGAGCAGTTGCCGCCCGGGAACCAGCGCGCCGGTCTCGACGATCAGATCGTCGGCGAAGCGCTCGGTCAGGCCGCTCAGATCCAGCCCGCGGGTCAACTCCCGGAATACGCCGGCGGTGGCCATCCGCAGCAGATGCTCCAGCAGCTCCGCCTCGCGTCCTTCTTCGCCCATCTCGAATTCCAGCTTGCCGCGCAGGGTGGCCAGGACCGGCGCCAGATCTCCGATCCTGGCCACCGGATCGTCCTCACCCGCAAGAGCGCCCCGGCGCAGGGCGGCAGCGCCGATCGCCTCGGCGGCGGCGACAGAGAACCGGGCGGAAACGCCGGAACGCTGGTCGATCGAGGTCGATCCGCGCAGCTCCTGCGTCAGACGGGCGATCACCTGGAGCAGATGATCGGGGACCTCGGCGACGAGTCCGGCCTCCTGTCGGATCAGGTCCACATCCGCGGCGGCGTCGGCCGGGTAGTGGGTGCGGATCTCCGCACCGAATCTGTCCTTGAGCGGGGTGATGATCCGGCCCCTGTTCGTGTAGTCCTCAGGGTTGGCCGATGCGACCATCAACAGGTCCAGCGGCAACCTCAGGGCGTAGCCGCGGATCTGGATGTCCCGTTCCTCCAGCACGTTGAACAGCCCCACCTGGATCCGCTCGGCGAGGTCGGGAAGCTCGTTGATGCCGAAGATGCCACGGTTTCCCCGTGGCAGCAGCCCGTAATGCACGGTCTCCGGATCGCCGAGATGGCGGCCCTGGGCAATCCGCGTCGGATCGACGTCGCCGATCAGGTCGCCGACACTGGTGTCCGGGGTGGCCAGCTTCTCCGCGTACCGGCGGCTGCGGTGCAGCCAGCCGACCGGCAGCTGGTCGCCCAGCTCGTCCGCCCTCGCCTGCGAGCCGACGGTGATCGGATGGAACGGGTGCTCGTTGAGTTCGGAACCCTCGATCACCGGCGTCCATTCGTCGAGCAACCCGGCGAGGGTACGCATCAGCCGTGTCTTGCCCTGCCCCCGTTCGCCCAGCAGCACGAAGTCGTGGCCGGCCAGGACAGCGCGTTCCACCTCCGGCACCACCGTGTCGTCGAGCCCGACCATTCCCGGGAGCGACGCCCGGCCCGAGCGCAGCCGATCGACGAGGTTCTGGCGGAGTTCCTGCTTGACGGTGCGGTAGCGGTGACCGGCGGCGCGCAGCCGGCCGACGGTGGCGATGTCCGGTGCGGCAGTATCAGTGATGGATGACGTCACCCTGTCCAGCGTAGGCCGGAATGGGTGAGCGACAAGGTCATTGCGCCGCGGACGAACAGCCACCGCCGCCAAGAGGTTGCAGGGAGTTGCAGGAGACCGGCCGCGGGAGCCTGCGAGGCCTGGCGTAGGAAGGACCGCAGGATCATCCATCCGGCGCGCCACCTCACCAGAAGCGGGAGTTCAGATGACAAGGATCGCCGTCACCGGAGGCAGCGGGAAACTCGGTCGCGCGGTGGTCGCCGATCTGTTGGAAAACGGGTACCAGGTGGTCAACATCGACCGTGCCGGGTCACCCGGATCGGATACGGTGCACGTCAGGGTGGACCTCACCGACTACGGGCAGACGTTCGAGGCGCTGCACGCCGTCGACGGCCGGTACGACCGCATCGACGCGGTGGTGCACCTGGCGGCGATCCCGGCCCCCGGCCTGACCACCGATTCGGCGACGTTCGACAACAACATCGTCAGCACCTACCACGTCTTCTCTGCCGCGAAGGCGGCCGGCATCAAACGAGTGGTCTGGGCCTCCAGCGAGACGGTTCTGGGTCTGCCGATGAGTCCGGAGAGCCCGCCGCCCTACCTCCCTGTCGACGAGGAGTACCACCCGCGCCCCGAGTCGTCGTATTCCCTGGCCAAGACGCTGGAGGAGGAGATGGCGCTGCAGTTCTGCCGCCGGGACACCGCCCTGACGATGATCGGCCTGCGCTTCTCCAACGTGATGACACCCGAGGACTACCAGGCATTCCCGGCCTACGACGCGGATGCCGGCCTCCGGCAGTGGAACGCCTGGGGGTACATCGACGCCAGGGACGGCGCGCAGGCGGTGCGGCTCGGGTTGCAGGCCGACCTGACCGGCCGACACATCTTCATCATCGCCAACGCGGACACCGTGATGTCCCGGTCCAGCGCTTCGCTGGCTGCCGACGTGTTCCCGGACCTGGAGGTCCGCAAGGAACTGGCTGAACACGAGACGCTGCTGTCCATCGACAAGGCCCGCCGCCTACTGGGATACGAGCCCCAGTTCGGTTGGCGCCACTCGTGATCGCGTTTCTGCCACCCGGGCGGGTGGTGCACCGCCGCGGGATGGCCACTGGACGATGGCGGCGCGCCCACAGCACAGGGCGCGCACTGGTGGCCAGGGCCGGGATCGAACCGGCGACCTTTCACTTTTCAGGCGAACGCTCGTACCGACTGAGCTACCTGGCCCAAGCGCGGGGCCAACCCGATCTCTCGAGCGGGCCCCGCACGGTGCGACCCTGACGGGACTTGAACCCGCGACCTCCGCCGTGACAGGGCGGCGCGCTAACCAACTGCGCCACAGGGCCATGCATCGGCCAACGTACCGGACTGCTCCAGCATCGAGAACCGAGTACCCCCAACGGGATTCGAACCCGTGCTACCGCCGTGAAAGGGCGGGGTCCTGGGCCGCTAGACGATGGGGGCTGGACCGGAAGTCCGCCTCCAACGGCTTGCCGTTGGGAGCCCGACCAGCATACGACACGACACCAGGGCTCCAAAACGCGCTTCGATCGGTCGACGATGCGATAGGCGACCTTCCTGCCGCATTGCCGGGGGCGTTGATCATGGCCATCTGCCCGCGAAACGCCGAGGATGCCCGCACAGCCATGCAGTGCGCCATCATCGTCGTCGCTGTCGGCGTTCCGATGATCAGCTGGAGTCCCGGTGCCGCCCGTGGTACGAGTCGGCGGCCGCGGCTGCGAGATCGGATTCGGTCAGACCGGGTAGCCGCTCCGGCACCGGAACGCTCGGATCCGACGCCTCGTGCACGCCCTGTCCGGCCGGCTCGGCGGTCGCGGCTCCGCTGACGGGCGCGACCCCGCCGGTGGTGACGGCCCCCTTGACGGCTGCTGCGTGTCCGTTCGTCACGGCACCGCCTGCGGTTGCTGCGCGTCCGTTGGTTGCGGCACCGCCCGCGATTGCGGCACCGCCTGCGGTGGCCTCGCCTGCGGTGGCCCCGCCGATCCGGTCCAGGTGATGGCCACCAGGATCCGGGGCGGTGGTTGCCGCACCGGCGTCTGCCGCGGCCTGGGCAGCGGCCGCCTGCCGCTCCTGCAGAGCCGAAACGGTGCGCAGCGGCGTTTCCTTCATGAACATCAGCAGGACGAACGCCAAACCCGCCACGAACGCCGCAGCGACGAACACAGGGTGGATGGAGTCGACGAATCCGAGCTGGTACGGACGGGCCAGCGCCGGGTCGACGTGCTGCAGGAAAGAGGTGTCGTCCTGCATCCGGGCGCCCAGGTTCGCCACCGTCTGCCTGACCACCTGCGGGTCGTTGGAGCCGGCCTGAGCCGCGGCTGCCGCCTGGAATGCCGCATTGCCGAAAGCAGACTGCACCCGAGTGGTGATCATGTCCGGCAGCAGACTGAACAGCAGCGACAGGAACACCGCAACACCGATGGTGCCGCCGGTCTGACGGAAGAAGGTCGCCGACGAGGTGGCGACACCCATGTCCTTGGCCGGTACCGAGTTCTGGGTCGCGATGGTGAGCGACTGCATGCAGAGGCCGATGCCGAAGCCGACCAGAAAGATCATCCCCCACAGCCACACGTCGGGGGTGTCGATCTGCAGGAAGAGGGCCAGCTGGATGGCGCCGATCACCACCAGGAACGTGCCGACCTGCGGGAAGATCTTGTACCGTCCGGTGCGGGCGGTGAGCTGGCCCGAGATGACGGAGGCGAGAATCAGTCCGATCATCATCGACATCATCTGCAGGCCCGACTGGGTCGGGGTGGCTCCTCGGACGATCTGCAGGAACAGCGGAAGCGTCAGGATCGCGCCGAACATCGCCATTCCGACCAGCAACCCCGCACCCTGCACCACCGAGAACGTCGCGTTGCGGAACAACCGCATCGGGATCAGGGCCTCCTGCTTCATCCTGATCTCGACCAGCACGAAGGCGACCAGCGCCAACACCCCGACCACGATCAAGGTCAGCACGCCACCGGAGGTCCACCCCCACTGGCGTCCCTGCTCGGCGACGATCAGCAACGGCACCAGCCCGACGATCAAGGTGACGGCGCCCCACCAGTCGATCCGATGATCTGTGGGCGTGTGCGGGATGTTCAGCACCCTGAACACGATGCTCAGCGCGATGAGCCCGATCGGCACGTTGATCAGGAACACCCAGCGCCAACCGGCAATGCCGAGGACGTGATCGGCACCGGCGAAAAGACCGCCGATCAGCGGACCGATCACCGACGAGGTGCCGAAAACGGCGAGGAAATAGCCCTGGTACTTGGCCCGCTCCCGCGGCGGAAGGATGTCGCCCATGATCGCCAGTGACAGCGCCATTAGGCCACCGGCGCCCAGCCCCTGGAAGGCGCGGAACGCGGCCAGCATGTACATCGAGGTGGCGAAGGTGCAGGCCAGCGACCCGATGACGAACAGCGAGATCGCCAGCATGAAGAACGGTCTGCGCCCGTAGATGTCGGACAACTTGCCGTACAGCGGGGTGGCGATGGTGCTGGTGATCAGGTACGCGGTCGTCACCCATGCCTGCAGCTTGATGCCGTTCAGGTCGTCGGCGATCGTCCTGATCGCAGTCGACACCACCGTCTGATCGAGCGCCGCCAGGAACATCCCGGCCATCAGGCCGCTCAGGATGGCCAGGATCTGTTTGTGCGTGAGACCGGCTTGGTCCTCCGCTCGTATCGCGGTGGCGGTGCTGTTGCTGGTGGACATGACGTGCCTTTCAGGGATGAACGTGGGACGAACGGATGAGGCCGTCGACGAGCGCCTCGCGATGGGACTCGAAGCTTTCGACGTATCGGCGGAACAGTCGGGCGAATTCCTTTCGGTCCTCGTCGCTCCAGTCGGCGATGACCGCTCCGAACAGGGACTCCCGCTGACGGACCAGCTGCTGCAGCCGCTCGCGACCGGAGTCGGTGAGCTCGAGGATGCACGCTCTTCCGTCCTCCGGATCGGATTGCCGCCGCACCAGCCTCGACCTGACCAGCATCGCGACCTGACGGGAGACGGTGGACGGGTCGGCGCACAGTTCGGCTGCCAGCTCCCCGGCTCGGCGCGGCGGGCCTTCCCCGATCTTCGCCAGCAGGTGCACGGGTGGATCGTCGTCACGGCGCGCTGCGGCCACTCGGGAGCGGGCGAGCGTGTACTGCCGCATCAGCATCATCATCAGTTCTGGAATCTCACGGGTGCGCGACGTGGTGACCATTGCTTGACCTCATCAACTAGTTGCCCGGAGCAAGTATGCACGAAGTCGGCCGCCGAAGCGACGACCGGCGGGTGGCATCCCTCACTCTCCGGGTCCGGTGGACACCGCAGGCGTCGCACCAACCTGCCCGACCTGGGCGTCACGCCCACCTGCCCTGAGCTGGCGTCGCTCGACCTGCGCATCCCCCAACCTGCCCGACTTGGGCGGTTACCCTGCGCTTTCGAGGCAATACCGGCAGGTGATAGCCCAACTCGGGGGCGGTAAACCTACCTGCGCATCCTCCATCTGCCCGACCTGGGCGGTTACCCTGCGCTTTCGGGGCAACACCAGCGTGTAATGGCCCAACTCGGGCGGTCCCGGACACACCGTCACGCGTCGGCAGCAGAGTCCGGCAGCAGTGTTCGGTGCGGCATCACGAGCACGTCCGGCGGCACGCTTCGACATCGGAGCGGTCAGGGCGATGCGGCAATGAACAGGCCCGAACCGATGCCAACCAGATTCGGTACGCTCGGATGGCGCTGAGCAGCGCACGGGCCTCTAGCTCAATGGTAGAGCTGCGGACTTTTAATCCGTAGGTTCAGGGTTCGAGCCCCTGGGGGCCCACCGTTTCAGCAGGTCAGTGCGTTACGGACACAGTTCGGTCCCGAGTCACGGCCGAATTCGACGTTTACTTGACGTTTTCTTTCGAGAGAGCGGGGTCTGAGACTCCCGTGAGGACCTCTTCGAAGAACTCCGCTACGGTCGGCCCGCGGCCCCGATGTCCGACGTAGTGGCGACCGGCGACGGACGAGTCAGCATGACCGGCCTGCCAGCTGGCCATCTCGATGCCGTAGCGGTCCCGAATCCACGTCAGGCAGGTCTTGCGCCCGGTCTTCGGCGTGATCCACTCCCACTCGGGATGACGCTCGATGAACGACCGGAGCGCCCGCCGCAGGTTGTGCGGGGATCGGATCGTTCCCGTGCTGCTGGCGAATACGTACTCAGATCCCGAACCCGACTCAACCTGTCGGGAGAGCAGCGCACCGGTCACCGACGCCGGTAGCTCGAGGGTCCGCTTCGATGCCGGGGTCTTGGGGCAATCCTGCCGGTGCAGCCCGCCAACGTGGGTTGCGGTGCCGTTGATACTGACGGTGGCCGGGGTGCTGCCGAGGTCGACATCCTGCCAGCGCAACCCGAGTAGCTCGCCGGCCGGTGCGTGCTCCGGAGACCACCAGGAACACGAACAGGTTGGGCAGGTCTGCCGCTACCGCGAGTGAATCGGCGAGCAGCTCGGCCCGTAGGACTCGGAACTGCTCAATGGTCAGTGCCCTGGGATCTCCGACCTTGATCTTGACGGACGAAGGCGGCTGCGGTCACGCCGCGTGGCCCGACGGCCGGGGCCGGCCGCTGCTTCGATGTCGACCGAGTGGTAGTTGGTGCCCCGAAAGACGATCACGTCCTTGGCCCGGCCGGTGAGGTGAAGCTCGCCGTCGCGCTGGTAGCCCAGGTCACCGGTCCGTAGGTGGCGCACGCCGTCCAACTCGCCGAACAGCTCGCTCGCGTCCAGACCGCCAAGGTATCCATACGTGATGTGTGGACCGGCGATCCACAACTCACCCTCGACGCCGTTGTCAACCGCGCGGTGGGTCTGCCAATCCACCACGGTGACCGCCTGTCCGGTGACCACCGGGCCGCAGCTTACGGATCCGGACGCCGCGTCGGCCCGCCAGCGGCCGCCGGCGACGATCAGGGTGGCCTCGGCCAGGCCGTAACACGGCAGGAAGGCGTCCGGGTGGAAACCGACCGCCGCGAAGGTCTCAGTAAACCGCGCCATCGTGGCTGCCCGGACCGGCTCGCCGCCGTTAAACGCAGTGTGCCACCTGGAAAGGTCCAGTTCAGGCCGTGCCGCCCCGCTCGAGACCCGGCGGACGCACAGCTCGTAGGCGAAGTTCGGGCCACCACTGACCGTTGCCCCGCTGTCGGAGATCTGCCGTAGCCACCGCAACGGCGACTTGAGGAAATCGCCGGGCGGCGTGATCCGCACCGGTAGTCCGGCCGCCAGCGGAGTCAGGAGCCCGCCGATCAGGCCCATGTCGTGAAACGGCGGCAGCCACACCAGGCCACGCGACTCGGCGGTCAGCCCGAACGTCTCGGCGATGGCCGCAGTGTTGGCCGCTACGCTGTCGTGCCGGACCAGGACACCACGCGGGCTGACCGGTACTGCCGGAGGTGTACTGGACGATCGCCACTTCTTGGTTTGGCAGCCCGAGCCGGTCGGCACGCGGGGCCGCCATCGGACTCAGCGGCCGGCACAGCCAGTGTGGCTGGCACTCCGAGATCGGGGCAGCCCGGTGCGGCGATGACCACAGACGGCGCGGCGTCGGCGATGATGCCGGCCAGCCGGTCCCGGTCAGGCACCGACGAGGCGCCCGGCGGATAGGCGGGGATGACCGGGCGACCGGCTAGGAAGCTGGCGAAGACCGCTACCACGTAGTCGAGACCGGTCGGATACACCAGCAGCACCGGCCCGGTGTCGCCGGTCGCCAGTTGGTCGGCCAACGCAGATGCCCGGCTAGCCAGTTGGGCGTGGGTCAGCTCGCTCACATGACCGGTCGCGTCAATACTCTCGTAGGCGACGACCTCGGGCTGGCGCTCGGCCTTGGCCAGTAGCACGTCGGTCAGAGCCTGAGCTTCCATGCTGGGCAACGTATCCGGCCATCGGCCGCACCGGATGTCCCACAAAGCGGGGAGGCCCCACGATCAGTCCCGCTTGCGAACCCAGCAGAGGCAGAACGGATGACCGGCCGGGTCGGCGTAGACCTGAAAATTGTCCGGCTCGTCGTCATCGTGGGCCGGTTTGAGTACCTTCGCCCCCAACGCCATCACCTCGGCGTGCGCCTCTTCGAAGTCTTCCACCCACAGATCGAGGTGGATCTGCTGCGGGGCACCGTCCGGCCAATCGGGCGGCACATGATCCGGCGCGAGTTGCACTCCGACCCGGGGGGCGCCGTCGACAATCACCATGTGCCAGCCGTCGTCCACGTCCACCGTCCCACCGAGCAGTCCGGCCCAGAAGTCACTCTCCGCAGTGACATCGGCGGCGTCGAAGGCAACCACCTGCCACTTGATTCGCATCCCACGATCGTGGCACAACCGCCCAGCTCGGGCATCCGGACCCGCCGCCCGCCGATGACCCGCCCTTGTCCCGTAAAATGGGTGGTTGGTTCCGAATCGAAGTAATTGGGCTCCTCACTGTGTAACTGATCCAGACACGCCGGGTCAGCCTGGCGGGAAGGATCCGACGTGGCGGACACGATCGACGACATGACAACGACGTCATCGCGATGGAAGGACCAGCAGTCCGCTCCCGCCCGCATCCGAGACATCTGTCGGCACCCTTGGTCGTGGACCCCTGGTCGCCGTGGCGCGGCCAAGATGCTCCGCTGGGCACCTTCAGCGGCGAGGGCAGTACCAGCCCGGTGAACGAGCAATTGTCAATACCTGTGGATCGAAGAGTTCGTGATCACGTCCTATGACCAGAGTTCGAATGGTTCGTTGATCGTGTCGCCGCGCAGGAACGCGGTGAGTAGCGCGGGCAGTTGGCCGGGGTAGAAGCGGTCGTCGCTGTTGACGATCTCGGCCGTGGGCCACCAGCGGAAGGCGACGATCTGCCGGAGCCCTCAGCGCGGGATTGTCGACAGTCTGCTCGACGGCGGGTCGAGCACCAGAGAAAGCGGTCTCGACACAACCCTGGGGTTGGACGAACAGTACCCTGTCGCCGGTGCCATCTGCCGCGACCGGGTGGGGGCTGCACACCCGGGACGAGTATCAGCGCAGAGCGGCGGTCCGCCTTCCCGCTGGGCACGAATGGGCCGTCGTGGACGCCCGCGCCTTCAGCCTTCCTTGATCTTGCGCCAGCCTCCCGCCCGGTTGTTCGCGATGATCTGTTTGAACATGGCTACCAGTGCGTCGGCGTTGATCTTCTCTCCCTGCCGGCAGGCGACCGTTCGGGCGGTCTTGTTGTCGTGCCCGGAGGTGATGATTCCTTCCGGATCCGGGACGATCCCCCCGTCATAGAGAAAGACGTTGACGTGGTCCTTGGCCGCCAGCAGCGCGCAGATGTTGCCGTCCAGCACGAAGTAGGGCTGGACCGTCCGTTTGATGGTCTCGACCACGTCGGGATCGGCGGAGTGCACGAGCGCGCGCACCTGCTCACAGATGTCCTGCTGCCATTGCGGCAGGGCATCGATGTAGGAGTCGACGCGGGGATCCGCTGTTTCGCGCATGGTTTCTCCTGCGGTCGGGTCGTCTTCGTACGGTGCCCTGCCGATCAGGTGCTCGACGATCGATCGACGTGATGACGCACCATCGTCACCGGTGGCGGGACCACATCACCGGCGAGTGGCCCATCGCAACCGTATGTCGGGACCCAACCGGGTGGCATCGCGCAGTTCGAATCGGTGCGCATCGGCCAGCGTAGTCACCGTGCCACCGTCCACCAGCGCAGTGCCCGCGCCCAGCAGCACCGGTGCCAAATAGATCAGCACCTCGTCCACCAGCTTCCGGTCGACCATGCTGGCCGCGAGCCGCGGACCACCTTCGAGCAGCACATGACGTCGGCCCCTGTCGTACAGGGCGCCCAGCAGCATGGCGAGGTCGACCCGGCCGCCGACGGAGCCGAACTCCGCCGCAGTGGCGATCAGGGTCTCCGCCGAATCGTCGAGAACCCTTGCCTGCGAAGGAGTTCGGCCACGGGAATCGACGACCACCCGCAGCGGCTGACGCATCGCGGCGCCGCCGTCCGCATCTCCAAGATCTTGGGTCCCTCGCGCCGTGAGCAGCGGGTCGTCGGCCAGTACCGTTCCGACACCGACCATCATTGTGTCGACCTCGCCCCGCAACCGGTGCACGTCGGCTCGCGAGGTGTCCGAGGTGATCCACCTGCTCGACCCGTCGACGGCCGCCACCCTGCCGTCGATCGTCATCCCGGATTTCCAGGTGACGAACGGACGGCACAGACGGGTCGCGGTGAGCCAGACTCGGTTCACCTCGTGGGCGTCGGCGGATTCCGGCCGCTCCGACAGGTCCACCACCTGGATGCCGGCGGCGGTCAGCCGGTCCAGACCACCCGCCGCCGGCTCCCAAGGATCGCGCACAGCAACCAGCACCCTGGCCACTCCCGCGTCGATCAGGGCTTGGGTGCACGGACCCGTCCTGCCGGTGTGGTTGCAGGGCTCCAGTGTCACCACGGCGGTCGATCCCCGCGTCCTGCTGCCCGCGGCCCGCAGCGCCAGTACTTCGGCGTGGGGCTGGCCGGCCCGCTGGTGGAACCCCTCTCCGATTACCCCGCCCGCGGCGTCGAGCAGCACGCAACCGACAACCGGATTCGGCAGCACGGTCCCGGCTCCCTGGGCGGCGATCCGGACGGCTCGGGCCAGCGCGGCCAGTTCCGCCGGCGTGCAGACTGCCGGACCGGTGGCTGCGTCGCTCATGTCTCCACTGTGGCGCACGGCGCTGCAGCCCGCGCGCACAGGTCGAATGTCGCTTCACCGCTGTGTCGGCTGGCCGTACGCTGACCAGCACGTACCCATAACGGGTGCGCCGCACAAGATGCCGCAGAAGACCATGAAACAGGGTGAGCAAGGTGGTCGACGGTGATGGCGACGGTTGCGGCACCGGGCACGGTGACGCCGGCATCGGCATCGAGTTGGTCAGCGAATTCCTCCCCGACCCCCAGGGCGATCTGCCGCCCGGCTGCGACACCGCCTTGGACGATCCGTGGCTCACCGATCAGCAACAGCAGGTGTGGCGTCGTTATCTGGCGATGTGGCGGATGCTCAACGAGCGGATCGAGCGGGACATGCAGCAGGACGGCGGCATGCCGCACGCCTACTACCTGATCCTGGCGATGCTGAGCGAATCACCTGACCGACGCCTTCGAATGAATCGGCTCGCCGAGATCGTCGGCTTCTCCCAGTCCCGGCTGTCCCACGCTGTGACGCGACTGGAGCAGGTCGGGTGGGTGCAGCGAGAGCAGGCTGTCGCCGACAAGCGCGGCCAGATCGCCGTGCTGACCGAAGCCGGGCACGCGCGGCTGGTCGAGGTGGCGCCGCTGCACGCCGAGACGGTGCGCTCCACCATGTTCGATCCGCTGGACGAGCAGCAGCTGGCCGCCTTCGAATCCATCTGCACCACGATCCTGCAGGCGCGGCCGGATTGCGAGGCGCAGCTTCGAGACATTGACCTACAGGTGTGAACCTGGCGGGAGTACCCGATCAGGCCGGTCCGAGGATGCGCCGGACGGCGGCAGCCACCGCTCGATGGGTCTGTGGGTCGGCTTCCCGGGCATCGGCTTCCAGCAGGCCGGGGCCGCCGCGCAGGGCGTCGCCGGCCCGATGCGGAGCCAGGTTGAGGTGCAGATGCGGTGTGTGGTCGCCGAATATGTACACATAGGTCTTCTCGGCGCCGGCAGCATCCCGCAGCGCCGTGGTGCACGTCGCCAGCACACTTCCCAGCGTCGCCGCCTCGGCACCGTCGATGTCAGTGATGAACGGTATGTGCCGCTTCGGTTCCAGATGAGCGAACCCCGGGATCGGCCCGTGCAGCACGGCCGACAGCCGCCACAGATCGTCTTCCCAGATGCGCTCGCGCCGGAACTCGGCGTCCGCCGCCAGCGGGTCGCACAACAGGCAGTCGTCCACCGGCCAAGGCTGTCAGCAACCGGTCCCGGGCGTCAACGCCGAGCAGTCAGCTCGCGGTGTGCTCCGCCGGTACCACCTCAGCCGGGAGCGGCGGTCCCGGCGGGGTCCCGTCCCCGAAAGGTCTGCCTCCCAACACTTCCCGGCCATGTTCGGTCAGCCAGTTCGACAGGTCTGGGCCTTTGGGCACTTTCCGGGTGGGGTTGATGTCGGTGTGCACCATGTAGTAGTGCTGCTTGATCTGCACGAAGTCGGTGGTGTCGCCGAAACCCGGTGTCTGGAAGAGATCACGGGCATATGCCCACAGCACCGGCATCTCGGCCAGTTTGCTGCGATTGCACTTGAAGTGCGAATGATAGACAGGATCGAAGCGGGCCAACGTCGTGAACAGCCGGACGTCAGCCTCGGTGATGGTGTCCCCCACCAGGTATCGCTGGTTCTGCAGTCTTTCGGACAGCCAATCCATGGCGGTGAACAGCCTGTCGTATCCGGCTTCGTATGCCTGCTGCGACCCGGCGAACCCACACCGGTAGACGCCGTTGTTGACCTCGGTGAAGACGCGCTGGTTGACGGTGTCGATCTCCTCCCTGAGCGCCGGCGGATAGAGGTCGGGCGCCCCCTCCCGATGGTGGGCGGTCCACTCGGATGAGAAGTCGAGCGTCATCTGGGCGAAATCGTTGGTCACGACTTTGCCGCTGGGGATGTCGACGATGGCCGGGACCGTGATCCCCCGGGGATATTCGGGGTCCCGGGCGAAGTAGGCCTGCTGCAGTCGCTCGATCTTGAGTACCGGGTCGACGCCGCCGGGGTCGAGGTCGAACGTCCACGACCTCTCGTCGTGGGTGGGGCCGCACATACCCATGGACAGCACGTTCTCCAGCCCAAGTAGCCGGCGCACGATGATCGTCCGGTTCGCCCACGGGCAGGCCCGGGCGACCACCAGGCGATACCTGCCCGGCTCCACCGGGTAGCCGTCCCTGCCGTCCTCGGTGATTCGGGTGGTGATGTAGTTGGTATCCCGCTTGAACTCCTCGCCGGACTTCACATAGGACCCGTCGGCGGAATTCTCGGCTGCGCTCGTCGACATGTCATTGATCGTGCCACCGGCGCCGCTTGGCCGCTTGACCGCTTGTGGTGGTCACCGTGATCCCGCCGTCAGGGGAATCTTCCTGCAGCGTCGAGTTGCCAGGTCGCAAGAAACCTCCCGGCGAGACTAGGGCTTGCGGTGCTCAATCCAGACATTGGGCTCGACATAGACGGCGACGTCGTGCGACAACGACACGAGGACGGGGCTCAGCGCGCCTTCCACGATCACCGGGCCGTCGGTGTCGAACGGCTGCCCGGTCCACTCCCGCCATTCCGCGAGCGTGCCGGAAATGGTCATCGACAGCGGGCAGACCTTAAGAATCCGCCCGCCCGCCCGCACATGCACGCGTAGCCACGCGTCATAGGGCAGACCATCGTCGCGCACCCGGAAGGCATATTCGTTCATCGGCGTCTCGGGTTCGTCCGACTTCTGCGACGGTCGCACCGGGGCATAGAGCACCTCGTGACCCAGCCGAAACACGTTGTCCCGCAGAGCTTTCACCATGACCGAGGCGATTCCGGCGCCTTGGCGTTCCTTCAGGATGACGATCTCCAGAGCGGTCGCCGCGTTGCGTTCCCGGCCGACCAGCCGGTCGTCGTGCTGCCACCTGATCACCTCGTCCCAACCGGCGTCGGGCAGCTCCTCGCGCCCTTTGATTCCGAATGCAAAGGGCGTTGAATAGGCCTTGGCGACCGGCTCATCTCCGTCCGTGGCGAGCAGCACGTAGTCGGCGACGGTGTCGAGTTCCCCGTAATAAAGCCGCCCGTTCGGGTCCTTCTGCATGAAGATCGGCCACGACCGGTCGAAGTCGGCATGGTTGGTTGCCCTGAAGATCTCAGGGTGCTGGCCGCGGTTGAAAATTGTCAGCGCCACAGGCACGAGTCTCACCGATGAGTCAAAGGCTTATCTGACATGTACGACGTCCCAGCGGCGTGCGCCACCCTGTCGACCAGGAGGCGCCCGCATCGTCTACCCCGGCAGCACTGCCCCGTCGACGACCCCGCCCGGTGGTGAACCTCGACGGTCTGACCGAAGGTCCCGCACACCGAGCGGTAGGCGTGGCGAACTTCGGCCGGTGCCACGTGCCATCGGTCATAGACCTCGGCCAGCAAACGAAGCATCACCTTGATGACCGTGTCGCGGCCGCTCCCGGTCGCGCCGAGGGTCGTGAGCGACACCCCGCCCGGCGGCAGCTCTGCAGCGGCCTCGAGCACCTACACGGCTCCGCGATCGGCTTCCGCAACCCCCCACTACATCGCACGATCATTGCTCGAGACTGGCGGCTTCAAGCCACGCCTACACCCTCAACTGCGATGAGCCAAGAAACCCGTCGTCGGATCGCCGGCCGGACGGGCGGAAAGGCCATCTGGAGTTGATTTTCTTGCGAAGCCCCCCGCTGCTCCTGCTGATGCTATTAGGTGCCACCCCGCCCCACGCCGTGGTGCTAATCAGTGCCACCGGGCCCCACGCTGCCGGACCCCATGCCTCCGGGCCCCGACCTCCGCGACGAGCGCCCAAGATCCATGGCGACGGTGAGCAGCACGACCGCGTCCTCCAGTGCCGTTACCCGATGCCGATCCGATGGGATCACCAGGTAGTCACCGGGGGCGCCGTCCCAGTGATCGGTCGCCGTGATCAATCGGACCCTGCCGTGGACGACCTGCAGGCTGGCCTCGGCCGGGCTCTCGTGATCGTCCAGGCTGCGACCGTCGGCCAGCGCGATCAGCGTCTGCCGCAGCGGATGATCGTGACCGCCGTGGATCGTCTGCGCGCTGCGTCCACTGGACGCGCTGCGGGCGATGTGCAGATGCGTCGCCACCAGCTCGGGAAGTGAGACCGTCTGCATGGCAACACCTTTCAACTTGACGCATTCAGGACAGCTGCGCGATCCGCGGACCGCTCAACCCCCGGCGGACTTCGGCCCTCGAGCCACTGGGTGATGAAGGTGTCGTTGGCGTGGATGTGGGTGGAAATGTAACGCTCGCGGGGCGATCACCTGGAACTTGTGCGGCGTCAGTTCGGGAACCACCAGAACGAGGCATGCCTCGCCGAGTCGCTGCTGGGCGCCCACAGTGAACATTGCTCGGCCGGCGTGGATGACGACCGTTTCGGAGTACGGGTGCTGGTGCAGGAACGGCCCGGCGCCGTCCTGGTCGGTGTTCTCGAAGATCAGCGAGACGCCGGCACCGTAGGGGGAACCCTGGAAGTTGTCGATAGTGGGCTCCCCTGGTCCCGCTCCAGGCCGAGTGTCGATGCCATGCATCAGCCGACACTAAGCGCTCGCCCGCTGGGCGGGAAGCAAGCTCGGTCGTTCCGAGCCAGAGTTAGAACCAGGTCAGCAACGAGGTGCAGTGACTGGCGTCAGCCCTGGTGGCCGGCCAGCGCGACCAGCACACCGGCAACGGCGAAGTACTTGTTCGAGCCGAGGTCTCTGACGGTGCGGATGCCCATCGACTGCAACAGCTCGTCGTGCTTCTGGGTGAGGCCGGCGAGCGCCGACGGCGGAGCATCAAGGATCTCGTCGATCGTCTTGTTCTCGTACGCTTTGTCGAGCTTCTTGGTGAGGTCAACCGATACCGGCATGAACGTTCCTTCCGATGGGCAGGGGAACTGGGCGCTTCAGGACTACTGCAGTCTCAGCCAGCGCCGGTGCCGTCGCAAGTGGAAGCAACGGCGAAAAGATGGCCGCCCACCGAGATGGATGGCGAGCGACAGCGGAAGCACACCCAGATCGATGCCACCTGAGCCGAGCCGCCTTGGGGAATCGAACCCCAGACCTTCTCATTACGAGTGAGATGCTCTACCGACTGAGCTAAGGCGGCAATGCGGACGAGTCTAGTCGCTCGTCCAGAGTGCTCTTCGCCTGTTCGGCCGGGCCGCCAAGGCGGCGGCACGACCGCTGTCGGTATCTCGTCTCATACTCGGCGGTGTGAGCGTCGACTACTTCCGCACGCTGATTGCCGTCGCCGACGACTGCCCGGTCGAGGTTTCTCGAGTACCGCAGCCCAGAGCCGGCAAGCCGACCGCTGCCACGCTGCAGTACGAGATGCTCGCGGCTCATCCCGGAGAGCTGACCAGTCAGGACGTGCTGTTCGACTCCTGGCTGGCGCGGCAGCCTGGCGATAAGCCGGCTGCCGAAGTCGAACGGCTGCGAAAGCAATTCTGGAGCAAGCCGCAGGCCTGCTTGCGTAGCTCGCCGCTACCGAAGCAATTCGGCTTCGGGCTGCTCTTCGATCAGCGGGGCCGGATCACCCTGGTACCGCGTGAGTCGGATCGATACGCGGCCTTGCTCGTCGACGCTGAGGTCACCGTTCGTAAGGCACTGCGGTCCAGGGGGTAACGCCGGGTTGATTGCGGCCGGCTCACGCACCCTGCCGCAGGTAGAGATCGCGCAGCAGGGCGATCTCGGCCAGGTGATGGATCGCCTCCCGGCTGATGTGCAGCACCAGCTCCCCCATCGGGTGCGAAGCCCACGGCCCTTCGGCGTCGCCAACCTGACGGCGCAGATCGTCGGCCGAGAGTCCACGAACGCCGTCCATCCAGGCGGCGTAGGTGACGTCCAATTGCCGGAGTCCCTCGGCGGCGGTCCCGGCGAATTCCCAGGCGTTGTAGTCGGCTGCTCCCCACTCGAACTGGGCGTCGAAGTGCGACTGGGCGCGAGCGCCGAACACCCCGACGGCGAGATGGGCGATACGCCAGGCGATGGTGGTGACGGGCGCCGGATCCGGTTCGGGTAGCGCGAAGTCGCATGTCCAGTCGCCGGAACCAGGCTGGAAGGCTTGCCCTGATTCAGTGCGCAGCCGTACGTCCCAGCTGCCGGCCACCGGCTCCCAGTGGTACTCGGCGTCGCCGAGACCGTCGAGCCGGGGCCGGGCATGTTCGTCCCAATGCCACTGCAACTGCTCGGCCAGTTGCTGATTCCAGTCCAGCGAGGTGGCGGATTCCAACATGGCGTTCAGCGTGACAGTCGGCACCGACAGCGGCCAGGTGGGCGCCCCGTCAGCAAGCCTCGATGTGGTCGCGGCTGCCCAGTGCAGCTCGACCGGATGTACTCGGCCGACGACCGATAGGGCTCAGGTCTGGGAACCGAGCGGGCGCCACTGGTCCCAGGGGACGGCCCAGTCGTACAGGTCGCCGTCGCTGGCGCTCAGCGGCACGCTGGTCCCGGTGATCACCACCGGATCACCGTAGATCGCCGAGTTGAAGTAGGCCTTGGCATTGACGTCGGACAGATTGAGGCAGCCGTGGCTGACGTTCTTCTTGCCCTGGACGTCGACCGTCCCCAGGTTCTGATGAATGAACTCGCCGTTGTTGCTGATCCGCACTGACCAGGGTTCCGGCAGGTCCTTGTAGCCGAATTTCTCGTTCGTCATCTTCTTGTCGGCTTCTTTTCCGATCACCACGTGGATCCCGGACCTGGTCACCATCCGCGGATCGCCGACGTCGTCACCGCGGCCCATCGAGGTGGGATAGTGGGCCACCACCTTGCCGTCCTGCTTGACGGTGATCGTGTGGGTGCGGCCATCGGCGTAGGTGACCTGGTTGCGCCCGATGGTGAAGTCCCTGGTCGCGATGTCCTTCGATCCCCAGACGTCGTCGGCCACCTGGACGCCGAGCAGGTCGACCTCGACGTGCACCTTTGTGCCCTCCGGCCAGAACTTCTCCGGCCGGATATCCAGCGACCGGCAGTCGTCGCTGTCGTGCCTGATCCACGCGCCGCGGAGTTCGACCTTCGGCGTCGTGGTGATCGAGACGTGCGGCTCGACCGCGGAATGGTCGGCCCCGCAGGTGCCGAACTTGATGATGATCGGAATGGCGACGCCGACCTTGGCACCGTTGCCGGGCGTAATACTGGTGGTCTGGGTGTCGCCGTCGACCGTCGCCCATACGCCGTCGATGGTGGTGGGATCGCTGCCGGCCGGACCGGTGGCGGTTCCCTTGGCGTGATAACTGCCGCCGTAGCGCAGCCGCTGGTCGGAACTCCACTGTGTCCGGTCTGCGGAGAACGAGCCCTTGATGGTGGTGCCGTCGGCGGCGTACACGGCAAGCCTGCTGATCGTCCCACCGGCGGCCTTCACCGTCAGCGGCTGCGCGGGGTTGGCCTGTTCGGTCCCGAACTCCGGAGACGCGACCACGGTGGCGGATTTCGGCTTCGGCTTCGCGGACGTCGGCGAGCCGGGGGTGGCCGGCACGGTCGACGGGGCGGACGGGGTGGACTGCGACGAGGACGTCACCTGCGGGTCGGCCGACTTCTGAGTGGACGACGTGACGGCGCTCGACTCGACGGAGGACGGTGGGACCACCGTGAGGCTGCCACCGGCAGCCGGCAGGCCGCCGGGGGTGGCGGCGGCGGAGGTGCTGAGGACGGCGCCCTCGGTGGACATCGGAACTGCCTGCGGCAGAGAGCTGGTCCGCGCGCTGCAGGCGCCCAGCAGCAGCGCACCAGCCAGCACCGCAGTTGCCCGCTTGGATCGTCGCATCGTGGTCATCTCGCCCCGTCGGTCCGCGGCACCCGCGGGCGGTGACGACCGACTTCGTCACTCGCACCGAAAGTACCGGTGCCGGCCGTTGGCCGACACTCCTATAGATACGCGCGAGTGGCCCTGCGGTTGCGCAACTACAGATCTCGACTCGACAACATTGTGGTGAAGGCGTGAATTTTTCCCGCTCCGCGTCCGGCCGCGCTCAAGACCGGCTGTCGTAGGCCTTACGCGCCGAACACACCGATGCCTTCGGGCATACGTGGGTGGAGCCGTCGGCGGCCAACTTGATCACCAACGCATCCCGCGGAACCGAGTGACCGACAACTGTGCCCGGCCCGTCAGGTGAATCGACGCGCTCGCCGATCGCCGGCGCCGTCCTCACGAACTCCTGGTAGAGCGGGTGTTCGTACTTGAGACAGCACATCAGGCGGCCGCATGCCCCGGAGATCCGCATGGGGTTGGCCGGCAGATCCTGATCGCGCGCCATCGCCAGGGTGACCGGCTCATAGTCCTTCAGGAAGGTGGAGCAGCAGGTGTCGCGGCCACACGACCCGATGGCCCCGGTCACCCGGACCGCGTCCCTGGCCTGGAGCTGTGTCAACTCGACCCGGCTGTTGAGCGTTGCGGACAGGTCGCGCAACAGCGAGCGGAAGTCGACGGTGTCCGCGGACGTGTAGTAGATGACGATCTTGTTCTCGGCCGGCTGCGGATCGACGGCCACCACCTTCATCTCCAGCTGGTGTTCGCGGACCAGCTTGCGAGTGGCGACCATGGCGCGGGCCTTGACCTTTCGGACGTCAGCGGTGTGCTGGAGATCGTCCGCGCCGGCCATTCCGACGATGCGCGGGAAGCCTTCGGTGTCGTCGGAGACATACTCGGCCGCCCACATCACCTGCGCCGCGACCGGGCCGTGCTCTGTGGGCAGGAGTACGTGGTCACCGACCCCGGGCCGCAGGTCGCCGGGGTCGGCGTAGTGCAGCTGCCCCTTCGGCGAGAAGGTGACCGCGCACAACATGCCCATGCCCGTCAGCGTACGGCCACTGGTCTGCAGGTTCGGCCGGCGATCGAGCTCAGGAAGCCGGCTCTCCGATGCCTGCGAGCACCGTCATCATCGCCTCGACCGCTATCTGCGGCTTGACGTTCAATTCGATCGCCTCCCGGCAGCCGAGCACGGCGTCCAGCCGGCGCAGCGCGCCGACCGGGCCGAGGCGCCCGGCTGCGAGGTCGAGGTCGGCCGTCACGTCGGGGTTGGTCAGCGGCACCCTGGCACCGATGGCCAGCACGATGACGTCCCGGTAGAAGCCAGAGAGATCGATCAACGCCCGATCCAGCACGTCTCGTTCGGTCCGGGTGGCCCGAGATTTCTGCCGCCGCTCCAGCTCCTTCACCGCGCCGGCCGATCCGCGGGCGGCGCCGGCTGTTCCCTTACCGGTGCCGCCAGCGCCGAGTGACATCTTGAGTTCCTCGATCTCACCCGCGTCCCTGCCCTGCGCCAACGACCGTGCCTCACCCTTCGCCACCCCGAGCAGCTCTGCGGACTCGGCGAACACATCTGCCAGCGATCGGAGCGCGCCGGGCACCGCCAGGATCCGGGCGCGCCCCTGCCTGGCTTCGTCGTCCCTGGCCAGCCGGCGGGCGCGGCCGACGTGGCCGCCGGACACCGACGCGGCCCACCGGGCCGTTGCCTGTTCGATGCCGTCCCGGCGTACCAGCACTTTCTCGATCGCCTCCGCGGACGGACTCCGCAGGTTCAGCACCCGGCACCGCGATCTGATCGTCACCGGGACGTCATCGGGATGGGTCGACGGAGCGCACAACAGGAAAACGGTCAACGGCGGAGGTTCTTCGACGGCCTTGAGCAGGGCGTTCGCCGCGCTCTCGGTGAGCCGGTCGGCGTCCTCGATGAGCACGATCTGCCGGCGCGCCGTGGCGGGGCGCCTGGCGGCCAGTTGTACCACCGCCCGCATCTCCTTCACCGAGATGGTCAGTCCCTCCGGCACCACCGACCGGACGTCGGCATGGGTGCCGTGCAACACCGTCCGGCAGTGGGTGCATTCGCCGCAGCCGCGGTACTCGCACTGCAGCGCGGCGGCGAAGGCCCGGGCGGCGGTCGACCGGCCGGACCCAGGTGGCCCGGTGAACAGCCAGGCATGAGTCATGGCGGCGGACGGAACGCCCGCATCGCCATGGGTGGCAGCCACAGCCGCCGACAACACCGCGATCGCTTCCGGTTGCCCGACGACGTCCGCCCATATTTCGTTTGCCGTCACAGGAGGCAACCTACCGACCGATTCCGACAGCGCCGACCCCACGGCAGTGCTGCTACCACAGAGTGCTGACACCCGGACCGCGCCGGCGCCGCCGCAATGCTCCAATAGGTCAGCGCTCACGCCACGACACAGCACCAGGGGTAGCGGCGCTCGAGCGGCGCCGAACTCTCCGCCTTTCGGCGCGTGGCGCTACGCCCATCGTCACGCCGGCAGCGCGCGGCCGAGGGCCACCAGCGAGTCCAGGCGGGTCAGGTTGGCCGGATTCGCCGGCGAGGTGATCACCTCGGTGACGACCAGCCCGGCTCTGGCGGCGAGCGTCCGCAGGGTCGCCGGGGTGTAGTGCCAGATGTGCTGCTCCGGCTTGAGTGTCCACCAGCGTCTTCCGAGCATTCGTGACGGAAGCGAGGAGAAGTACGGCACCGACAGCGCGAACACCCCGTCGCCGGCCAGCCGGCGGCGCACCTCGGCCAGGAACTCGAGCGGGTCGGGGACGTGTTCGAGGGTGTCCCAGAAGCAGATGACGTCGGCGTTGCGGGCATCAGGGGCGTCCGCCAGCTGACCGTTGAACACGTCCAGCCCGCGTGTGCCGGACTGCTCGACGCCGGCCGCCGACAGCTCGACGCCGTTGACCCGGTAGCCGGCTCTCTTCGCCGCCTCCAGGAAGAATCCGTAGGCGCTGCCGACCTCGAGCAGCGATGCCGGCGCCGGTTTCACCCTCGCGATGGCCGCCAGCCTGCCCCTGGTCCAGATCCGCTGCAGCGCCATGGCGGGGTTCAGCCGGCCCCCGCTCCCGTAGACACCGCCGCCCTCGAAGTAGGCTGGCTCGTCGTAGACTCGTTGCAGCGCATCGGGTTTCAGCCTGGGCGAGATGAATACCAGGGCACAGGTCGGACATTGCACGACAGCGAACGGGTCCAAACGGTACTTGACGTCGCCCCATTGATGACACAGACAACACTGCACCTGTTCGGTGTCCGCCGCAGTCCACTGCTGTTCGGGCACCGATGAACCTCCGCTGATGTGGCGCACCGCCCGGACGGCACTGCGCTGCCGGTGGGCGCTGGGTCGCGCCGGGTTTCTCAACCTAGCCGACCGCCGGATCGAGTCTCGTCCGCCGGGCGCGCCGCTGGCAGGATCGCCGGAGCAGACGTGGGCGGCGACGCCATCTATCGGCGAACTCCGCGACCTGAACCGTGAGAACGGCAACCATCAGATTGAGTCCCGCTGCTCGTCATCTCTATATGCTTGCCCGACGCTGGTCAATCGGCGGTACTCCGATGCGGCGGTGCAACTGTCCTTGAGCGGCCCACAAGCACAGCTGGGCGTTGTCCGCCACGGGGGTCGAGACAGGGATGTCCTTGATTGCATCGAGGGTCATCGTCGAGTGCCGGTCCAGACGCCGGTGTTCAGGAGCCCACCTTGCTGAACCAGCCGATCCCGTCCTTGACCGGGGCGTACGTAGAGGATCCGCAGCGGCTGCGTATTGGCTGAGGTGGGCGCCCACTTGGCCAGGTCCCAGATTCCGGACAGTTCGCTGTCGCTGACCGGTGTGGCCGCGAATGTGTTCGCGGTGCGGGCGTCGGTGAACAGCGTGCCGCGCGCTGCGGCGTCTAGCTGTTCTCGAGTGGGTGGGTTCGGCGTGCGGTGGCGGGCCAGCTGCGCCAGTTGGATGGGCATGGATGCTGTCGCACACTGCTCGAGCGCCAGTCGCCACCGGCCTGATGGACTCCCCGATCGGAATGTGTCTGCTGGTCGCGGGCCTGGGTCCCACCAGCACATCGGCTCGGGTCATCACTACCCTGCAGTGGTGGCCATGACCGTTGCTCAGGACAACCAACAGCACCAGGCCACCCCTGTCGGGACGCCGGAGCAGCGCGGCTGGGTGCGCAGGTTGTTCGGCTACTGCCGGCGGTACCCGGCGATCACCACGCTGGCCGCCGCCGGCTCCTGCGCGCTGGCCCTGAACTCGCTCACTCCGCTGCTGGTGCGGGCCGTCATCGACGACATCCAAGGCGAGCGCGGCGCGGCCACCCGCTGGGCAATTCTCGGGTTGGTGGGCGTCGGCCTGGCGCTGTTCGTCACGACGTTCCTGCGAAGGTGGTCGGCCGGCAAGCTCAGCCTGAACGTCCAACACGATCTGCGCCAGGACGTCTTCACCGCCATCCAGCGACTGGACGGCCCTGGCCAGGACAAGCTGCGCACCGGACAGGTTGTTTCCCGGGCCAACTCCGACCTGCAGATGGTGCAGGGCCTGATGTCCATGGTGCCCATGGTCTTCGGGCAGGTTGTGTTGGTCGCGGTGTCACTGGTACTGATGCTCACCCTGTCGCCACTGCTCACGCTGACCGCGCTGGTGGTAGTCCCGGCGGCGATCTACCTGGTGAGACAGTTCCGCTCGCTGCTGTTTCCGGCCACCTGGGTCGCCCAGCAGTCGGCCGGCGACGTCGCCGAGATCGTCGAGGAGAACGTCACCGGCGTCAGGGTGGTCAAGGGCTTCGGCCAGGAGAACAGGGAAATCGGCCGGCTCAGGGCAACGGCGAAGAACCTGTACAGCAACCGGTTGCGGGCCGCGAGGATCACCGCCAGGACGAACGTCCTACCGGCCGTGACCTCGTTCGGCCAGGTTCTGGTGCTGCTGCTCGGCGGGTGGCTCACCATCAGCGGTTCGATCGGACTGGGCACCTTCGTTGCCTTCACCCTGTACCTGGCTTCGCTGGTCGGCCCGACCCGCACCATCACGATGATGTTCGTGATGGCGCAGCAGGCGGGGGCCGCCGTCGACCGGGTGCTGGAGATCGTCGACCTGGACGCCGGTATCAGCGACCCGGTGGATCCGCTGGACGTTCCGGCCGGCCCGTTGGCGGTTGATCTGACCGACGTGCATTTCGGTTACTCCACCGACGATTCGGTGCTCGACGGGTTCACCTTGCACGTTCCCGCCGGCGACACGGTCGCCGTGGTGGGCCCGTCCGGCTCCGGGAAATCGACGCTGTCCCTACTGCTTCCACGCTTCTACGACCCCCACAGCGGCGACATCACCATCGGCGGCATGAACGTCCGCGACATCACCATGGCTGCACTACGCGACGCCGTCGGGGTGGTCTTCGAGGAGGCTTTCCTGTTCTCCGCGAGCATCACGGACAACATCGGCTACGGACGCCCGAATGCCACCGAGCAGCAGATCCGGGCAGCGGCCCGCGCGGCGGAGGCCGACGAGTTCATCGAGCAACTGCCGCAGGGCTACCACACGGTGATCGGCGAACGGGGCCTCACACTGTCCGGCGGCCAGCGACAGCGACTGGCGCTGGCCCGGTCGATGATCACCGACCCCAGGGTGTTGATCCTGGACGATGCCACCAGCGCCGTCGATCCCACCACCGAGGCGGCCATCCACCGGACCCTGCGGGCAGTGACCGCCGACCGCACCACCATCCTGATCGCACACCGGCGGTCCACCCTGGCGCTTGCCGACACAGTGGCGGTGGTGGACAAGGGCCGCGTGGTCGACCACGGCACCCACGAGGAGTTGACCCGCCGGTGCCCGTTGTACCGGAACCTACTGGGTTCGGAGCTCGCGGAGACGCCGCCGGTGGCCGCGCTGGTTGCAGGCCCGGACGGTGTGACCCCGCGGCTGTGGCCGCACCCGGCCGGAGCGCACACGGCGGTTGACGAAGATGGGCGAACAAGCGGTTTGGCCGACCGATCGCTGCGTTCGGCCGGCCGGCAGCCGGTCGGCGGCGGCCGAGGCGGAGCCGGTGGCGGGGTGATGTCCGGCATGGCCTCGGCACCACTGACCGCAGACCTTCAGGGCAGGATCGACGCGCTACCGCCCGCCCATGACGTCCCAATCGGCGAATCCACCGCCTCGTCCATCGAACCCACTGCGGGGCGCCGGTTTTCCCTGCTTCAGGCGCTGCGGCCGGTGCGGGCGCTGCTCGGCTGGGCGGTCGTGCTGGTCGGGCTGGATGCGCTGGCATCGGCGGTGCTGCCCGCACTGCTGCGCTCGGGTGTCGACCATGGGGTCGCGGGCGGTTCGATGACGGTGATCGGCTGGCTGACCGTCGCGGCCACCGCTGTGGTGCTAGCCGATTACCTGGTGCAGCGGCTGCAGACGGTGACCATGGCCAGAGCGGGTGAGTCGGTGCTGTTCCATCTGCGCAGCCGGGAGTTCGTGCATCTGCAGCGGCTGGGTCTGGATTACTACGAGCGCGAGATGGCCGGCAGGATCATGACCAGGATGACCTCCGACGTGGATGCGCTGTCGTCGTTCCTGCAGACCGGACTGGTGACGGCGGTGGTCTCGGTCGCCACCTTCCTGGCCATCGCGATCGCACTGCTGGTGATGAACCCGGCGCTGGCCATCGTGGCGTTCGCCGCCCTGCCGATCTTGGCAGTGGCCACGTTCTTCTTCCGGCGCTACAGCACCGCGCAGTATTCCAAGGCCCGCGAACACGTGGCGGCGGTGAACGCCGACCTCCAGGAAAACGTTGCCGGACTGCGCGTTTCGCAGGCCCTGGGTCGGCAGGACAGCAACACCGCCGCATTCGCGGAGAAGTCGGACACCTATCGAACCATCCGGATGCGGGCACAGACCGCCATCTCGCTCTACTTCCCGTTCGTGGCCCTGTTGGCCGATCTGACCGCCGCCGCGGTGCTGGCCGTCGGCGCCGAGCGGGTCGGCACCGGAACCCTGACCACCGGCACACTGCTGGCCTTCGTGCTGTACCTCAACAATTTCTTCACGCCCATCCAGCAGCTGTCCCAGGTCTTCGACGGCTACCAGCAGGCCAGGGTGTCGCTGAGCCGCATCGGCGATCTGCTGGACACCCCGACGTCCACTCCCGCTGCGCCGCAACCGATTCCGGTACCGCGGCTGACCGGAAACATCGTCCTGGACAAGGTCGGGTTCCGCTACGCCGACGACGCACCGCCGGCATTGGTGGACGTCGATCTCACCTTCGCCCCGGGCGAGACGGTCGCGGTGGTGGGCGCCACCGGTGCCGGCAAGTCGACGCTGGTCAAGCTGATCGCCCGGTTCTACGACGTCGGCAGCGGCCGGGTGCTGGTGGACGGCACCGACCTGCGCGAGCTGGATCTGCCCGGCTACCGCAGGCATCTGGGAGTCGTCCCGCAGGAGGCGCACCTGTTCATCGGGAGTGTGCGGGACAACATCGCCTACGGCAGACCCGGGGCCGCCAGAGCGGAGGTGGAGGCCGCGGCGCGTGCCGTCGGCGCCATCGAGACCATCGCCGCACTCTCCGGCGGCTTCGAGCACCGGGTCGACGAACGCGGCCGGAACCTGTCGGCCGGCCAACGTCAGCTGATCTCGCTGGCCCGCGCCGAGCTGGTGCACCCGGCAGTGCTGCTCTTGGACGAGGCCACCGCTGCCCTGGACCCGGCGGCCGAACGTGCCGTGCTGGACGCCACCGACCGGCTGGCGACAGGTCGCACCACGGTGGTGGTCGCCCACCGGCTGACCACCGCATCCCGGGCCGACCGGATCGTGGTGATGTCGCGCGGACGCGTCGCCGAGATCGGCAGCCACGACGAACTGCTGGCAGCCGGCGGCGCGTACAGCCGGCTGTACGCCAGCGGCCAGAGCTGATCCGGGTGTTCTCGCCGATCCGCTTCAGGGTCCAGCGACCACCGGCACCCTGTCCTGCGACGTAATCGGGCTGCGGACCCGGAGCACCGAGGCGATCCGGTCGAGCACCTCCTGCGGCAACTCGCCGCCGGGACGACCGTCGTCGGACAGGGGGGCGATCCGCAGGTACCGCTCAGGGGCGGACGCCGCGCGTTCCCGGTACGCCTGCTCCGGATCGACAGATTCGGAGTCGTTGTCCCCACCTGATCGATGGCGACCGTGCTCCTGTTCGGCGTCGACGACCACATCCAGCACTCCCGGCCGGTTGTCCTCGGCTTCCTCGCCGGTGGCATCCGCAGCAGCCGCTTCCGGGGCCATACCGGCGGTACCGGCACCCACCCCGGGCCCCGCAGCCACGGCCGCGCCGGGATCGACCAGGACGGTCAGATCCGGCCAGGCTCCCCTGGCCACCCACATGCCGACCCGCAGCAAGCGCTCCTCGTCGAGTCCGCCCAACGCGCCGAACCTGACCACCAGCGCGTCCAGGTAGTCCTGGAAGACAACCACGGCGCCGGCCGCCAGCTCCGGATCCACTCTGCTGGTGAGCCGATCCGACAGAGCAGCGGTGGCGCGCAGTGCTTCGGCGAGCGAGGAGTAGGACGATTCCGGGCGATCGTCTCCCCGTTCCAGCAGGGTGTGCCAGCCGTCACCGGCCAATCGCTCCGCGATCGCGTCGGCGACCCGCTCGTTGGCTGCGACGTCACACCCCTCGACGGCGACCAGCACACCGGGACGGTCATGGTGCTCGGCCAGGATGCGGCGGCGACGCAGCATCCTGGAGACCACCCCGGTGCGCATCCCGCCGACCTGGCGGCCGGCGACGACCGACACCACGATCGCGACCAGGCCGCCGATCGCCAGCACCAGGCCGGGTCCGGACAGCGGCATACGAAAGGCACCGACGGTCAAGGTGTGTGCGCCGATCGCCCCGGCGAGGATCGGACCCACCGCGATGGCGCCCAGCAGCGTCAACCGCACCGACGACATCACGAACGCGAACACCCTGCCGCGCAACTGATCCGACACCTCGTGCCCGATCATGGTGAAGCCGGTGATCCAGGCCACGCCGGCCGCCAGCCCCATCGCCGCGGCGGTGATCACCGCGCCGTAGAGGTCCGGCACCAGACTCATCACCAGCAGCATCACCCCCGCCATCCCGATCGCCAGGGTGAACAACACCCGCCGCGGCACCGCCGGCAGCACTCTCGGACCGACCAGCATGCCCAGCGCGAGCCCGCTGAACACCGAGCCGAAAAGTATCCCGTAGCCGGCGTTCCCGGCGCCGAGAGAGGCGACGTACGACTGGGCGACCCCGGCCACCAGGCCGCCGGCGCCGAACGCGCCGAGAATGCCGAGGTACAGCGCTCGCATCACCCTGCTGTTCTTGACGAACGAGATGCCCTCGCGGATCAGCGAGAAGACGCTGCGGGTGGCAGTCCGCTCCCCCACGAACGGCGGAATCAGCCCGCGGGACAAGTAGACGACCGAAGCGGTGACCAGGAACGTGCCGGCATTGAAGATCAGCGCGATCTCCACCGCCGTTCTGGACGCACTGCCCGACATCAGCCCGGTGGATGCCACCATGTCCTGCGGAGCGGAGCTGAAGAACTGCGAGATGGTGGAGAGCACCGCGAACACCAACGACGCGACCGGAACCATGCCGTAGATCGAGACGTAGTTGAGCTGGTTGGCCACCGCGAGACGCTCACGCGGCACGATGTTGACCCACATCGCCTGTTTGGCCGGGGTCGAGAACAGCCCGACGGCCTCCACCACGAACTGGCCGATGAGCAGAGTGGGCAGGTTCGCGGAGAAGGCGATCACCAGGTACACGGCGAACGCCAGCAGATCGCAGATCACCGACACCTTGCGCCGGTCGAACCGGTCGACGAGCGCCCCTGCCACCGGCCCGAGGATCAGGTCCGGCAGCAACCGGGTCACCAGCACTCCGGACACCGCGGCGCCCTGCAGGATGCTGGAGGAGTTCCTGGTCAGGTAGGCGGCCAGCGCGGTGGTGGCCAGCAGCCCGAGCCAGTCGCCCAGGCTGGACAGGGTGATCCCGGCCCAGAGCCGCCGGAACACCGGGATCCGGACCAGCGCTCCGAGCGCGCTCGGCTGCTTGCCAGCTCGACCCGCGGCCGGCCCGCTGGGGGAACTCACCTCATCGCCCGTTCGGGAACAATTCGGCGATATGCTGGATCAGCTCCCGCCCGGCGCCGGTGGCGCCCAGCAGGAGGACGATCAGGGCGAGGGCGCAGCCCCAGCCCGAGCTGCCCTTCTTACCGGATCTCGCCCGAGCCGCTCGGCTCTGCGCCATCAGATCGCGCATCGCCTGCCTGCGTTCCGGACCGGTGGCGGAGCGCAGCCGCTCCAGCAGGGCGGACCGGTCCGCAGGCGGGTTCACCGGCGCGGGTGTGTACGCCGGTGCGGCGGTCGACCTTGCCGATGGACGGGGCGGCGCGGTCGACCTGAAAGGTGCCGACGGGCGGACCGGCGCGGCGGTCTGGGCGTACGGGGCCGACGGACGGGCCGGCGCGGCGGTTGAGGTCACCGGTGCCGGCGGACGGGCCGGCGCGGCGGACGGCGCGTTCGCCGCGGTCATCTGCGCCGAGGTTCGGGCCCGGTACGCGGCGGCCACCTGGGCATGTTGTCCGGACCGCAGGGCGGCCTGGTCAGCGGCTCGGCGCTGGGCGGCCTGCCGTGCCTGGTCGAGGGTGGCGCGCCTGGTCCGGTCCGCGAGCTGTTCCTCGGTCCGCGCGGAGGCCCGCAGTTGAGCCCGTTCCCTGGCCAGTCGCTGCTCGGCGGCCAGCACCGCCTCGTTCGACAATGGTGGCGGACCGGCGACCCTGGTGATCGCATCCGGCGCGGTCAACGAGGACGTCATCGACGCGGTGCCATCGGACTGCAGGTCGGCGAGCGGGTCGGCGTAGACCACCGCCGGCTCCGGCGGCGTCCTCGGTTCGTACGTTCCGTCCGAGCCGAAGAGCGCGTCGGCGAACCCGCCGTCCTTCTCAGCGCTTCCCGACGTCATTCGTCGATCGTAGGAGAACCCGGCAACAGACGGGGCGGTCCGTCAAGGGATACCCCCGGATCTGCTCGAGTATGCCGACGTTTACTTCGTCCAGACCACCGGGTTGTCCTTGTACTTGTTCCGCGCCCCGGTTCCATCGACGTAGTCGTCGCCCTCCCACTTCGCGCCGATCACCGGCGCCCCCGTCGTTTCGGCGAGCGCGGTGTAACACAGCGTCGCCGTGTCACCGACCTTGTTGTCCTGGAAGAACTTGTCCTCGCATCCCGCGAGGCCGCCTCCGAAGCCGATGGCCATGCCGGCATCGGAACCGTCCTGGAGCATCCCGGTGACCAACGGCGTCAGCGAGCCGCCAGTCTCGGTGTTCCCCTCGATCGCGATCAGCTTGTACTCGGCGAAAATAAAGTAGGGCGTCAAACCCTTGAAATCGGCCTTGTTCTTGAGGCGATCGAAGATGGTCGGGTCCATCTTCTGGATCCTGGTCACCCTCGCCTCGACGGTGGCCAGCGTGTGCCTGGGGTTCGAGGACTCCAGGACCTGCTTGTGCAGGATCGCCGGCTGGCCGAGCTTCAGCTTCGTGCCCGGAGCGGCGACCTTGGGCGCCACTGCCGGTGCTCCCCCGGAAGTGCCCGGTGAGGTGCGGGCCGGTTGGGAGGACGACGACGTCGACGAGCTGGTGGTGGGCTCCTCGGTGCTGGACTCCTCGGTGCTGGACTCCTCGGTGCTGGACTCCTGGGTGGATCCGGTGGTCGAGTCGGACGAGGTGGACACGTCGGTTCCCGACCCGCCGGCCGCTGACGAGCTGGTCGCCGGCGGCGTCGACGGTTGTGGAACCGCCACCGGCTGACCGCTCGAACCGCAGGCGGCCAGCAGCAGCGTCAGCGATGAGGCAGGCACCAGCAGCAGGCGCTTCACCGAGTGGACGGGGTGGGACAGTGTCACGAGGTGGGACAGTGTCACGAGGTGGGACAGTGTCACGAGGTGGGACAGTGTCACGAGGTGGGACAGTGTCACGAGGTGGGACAGTGGCACGAGGTGGGACAGTGGCACGGGGTGGGACAGTGGCACGGGGTGGGAAAGTCTCACGGGGTGGGACGGTGGCATCGGACATCCGTTCGGGTGGAGGTCGGTCCCGCCCCGTCTTTCGGACGCGGGGACGGTCCTTCAGGGGCGGCGGGTGGAGCAGAGCGCAGCTAATCACACCTGCCCGGCCCGCATCTGCGTTCCGCCGAAACCGGTCGCCGCGCTGCACCCGGCCGCCGCACCTTCAGGCCGTCGACTTCCTGCCGGTGGCCTTCTTCGTGGTGGCCCGGCCGCCGGTGCCCGATGCGGCCTTCGATGTCGCCGGCGCCCTCCGGATCTTCTTCGGTGCCGGTCCGCGCTCCCGGCGTTCGGCCAGCAGCTCCGCTCCGCGCTCGACGGTCAGCGACTGCACTTCGTCACCCTTGCGCAGCGAGGCGTTCGTCTCCCCGTCGGTCACGTACGGTCCGAATCGACCGTCCTTGATCACCATCGACTTGCCGGTGGCCGGATCCGCGCCGAGTTCGCGCAGCGGGGGCGCGGTTGCCGCGTTACGCCCGCGGGTCTTAGGAAGGGCGTAGATCGCGAGGGCCTCCTCAAGGGTGACCGTGAACAGTTGTTCCTCGTCGGCCAGCGAACGGGAATCGCTGCCCTTCTTCAGGTAGGGCCCGTACCGGCCGTTCTGCGAGGTGATCTCCTCACCGGTTGCCGGGTCGGAGCCCACCACCCGCGGCAGCGACAACACCTTGAGAGCATCGTCCAAGGTGACGGTGTCCAGCGACATGGACCGCAGCAGCGATCCGGTACGTGGCTTGGCCGCGTTCTTGGCACCCTTCTTCGACGGTGTCGCGTTCCCCGGGTCGATGTCCGGGAGCACCTCGGTGACGAACGGCCCGTACCGGCCGTCCTTGGCGACGATGGGGTGGCCGGTCCCCGGGTCGATGCCGAGTTCCTTGTCGCTGGCCTCTGCTCTGTTGAACAGCTCGTCGACGGTTTCCGCCGTCACCTCGTCCGGGGCAAGCTCGTCCGGGAGGTTGGCGCGCTCCATCTGCGGCCGGCCATCCTCACCGACGGCTCCGTCATCGATCGGACGTTCCAGATACGGCCCGAACCGGCCGACCCTGACCGTCACCTGCCGGCCCTGGGTGTCCTTGACCAGCGGTAGCGAGTTCACCTCGCGGGCGTCGATCTCCTCCAGGTTCTCGCCGACCAGTTTCTTCAGCCCACCGGTGCGGCCGATGCCGCCGGCCGGGCCCAACTCGCCGCCGAAATAGAACGCCGTCAGCCAGTCGACGCGTCCGATGCGTCCGTCGGCGATCTGGTCCAGTTCGTCCTCCATCGCCGCGGTGAAGTCGTAGTCGACCAGCCGGGCGAAATGCTGCTCCATCAGGCCGACCACCGCGAACGCGATCCAGCTGGGCACCAGCGCCTGGCCCTTGCGCCACACGTACCCGCGGTCGCTGATGGTGCGGATGATCGATGCGTAGGTGGACGGCCGGCCGATACCGAGATCCTCCATCGCCTTGATCAGGCTCGGCTCGGTGTATCGCGCCGGCGGTGACGTGCTGTGCGAACCGGGAGTGAGGTCCCTGGTGTCCAGCCGCTGGCCCTGCTCGAGATTCGGCAGCCGTTTCTCGGCGTCGTCGGCCTCGCCCCCAGCCTCCGCGTCGACGGTCTCGACGTAGGCACGCAGAAAACCGGGAAAGGTGATGGTGCGCCCGGAGGCGTTGAAGACACAGTCGACCGGCTGGTCCCCGGTTCCGGAGGTGGCGCTGATCCGCACCTGCAGAGTGAGGCCCTTGGCGTCCACCATCTGGGAGGCGATGGTGCGCTGCCAGATCAGTTCGTACAGGCGGAACTCATCACCCGTCATCCGGTTGGCGAGCTCGCCGGGGGTCCTGAACTGCTCGCCGGACGGACGGATCGCCTCATGCGCCTCCTGGGCGTTCTTCACCTTCTTGGTGTACTGCCGCGGCGCGGCAGGCACGTATTCGGCGCCGTACAGCTCCCGGGCCTGAGACCTGGCCGCGTCCAGCGCTGTCTGCGACAACGTCGTCGAATCGGTCCGCATGTAGGTGATGTAGCCGTTCTCGTACAGTTTCTGTGCGGTCCGCATGGTCCGCTCGGTCGAGTATCCGAGCTTGCGGCCGGCTTCCTGCTGCAGAGTGGAGGTCATGAACGGCGGGTAGGGCCTGCGGGTGTAGGGCTTCTCCTCGACGGAGGAGACCGTCCCCGTTCCGCCGGCCAGCTGGGCGGCCAGCTCGCGGGCACGGTCCTCGTCCAGCAACAGCACCGCTGCTGCGGCGGAACCGACCCGAAGCCGGCCGGTCGACTCGTCGAAGTCACGTCCGACGGCCAGCCGGCGGCCGTCGACCGACGCAAGCGATGCCGTGAAGGCCTTCCCGTTCTCTGCGCCCTGGGGTGCGAACTGGGCATCGATGCCCCAGTAGGTGCCGCTGACGAACGCCATCCTTGCCCGTTCCCGCTCCACGATGATCCGGGTGGCGACGGACTGCACACGTCCGGCGGACAGCTTCGGCATCACCTTCTTCCAGAGCACCGGCGACACCTCGTAGCCGTACAGCCGGTCGAGGATGCGGCGGGTCTCCTGGGCATCCACCAGGTGATCGTCGAGTTCACGCGGATTGGCCGCGGCCGCCTGGATCGCCGAACTGGTGATCTCATGGAAGACCATCCGCTTGACCGGAACCTTCGGCTTGAGTGTCTCCAGCAGATGCCAGGCGATGGCCTCGCCCTCGCGGTCCTCGTCTGTCGCCAGATAGAGCTCGGTGGCGCCGGCCAGCAGCGACCTGAGCTTGGCCACCTGGGCCTTCTTGTCCGGTGAGACCACATACAGCGGTTCGAAGCCGTGATCGGTGTCGACCCCGAGACGGGCCCATGGCTCACCCTTGTACTTGGCCGGCACGTCGGCGGCGCCGCGCGGCAGGTCGCGGATGTGCCCGATGGAGGACTCCACGATGTACCCGTCGCCCAAGTATCCGGCGATGGTCCTCGCCTTGTTCGGTGACTCGACGACGACCAACCGGACGCCCCCGTCGGCTCCCTTACGAGCGGCCATGAACTCTCACGTTTCTTCCTCGATAATCACTGCGCGTGTCCTGCGATCCGTGGTGCCGTGCTGTGCTGTCGCTGTGCCGTGCTGTGCCGTCGCGGTGCCGTCGCGGTGCCGTGCTGTCGCTGTGCCGTCCCGCGGCGGTTGTCGTGCGGTTGCCGTGCCGGGAGCCGGTGAATCTTCGCCCCGCGGGCGATCCGCTGCCCGCTCGACTCGATCACGCCGGCGCGTTCCGCTACATCGACCGGCGGCGGACGGGCCGACCGGCGGAAGACCCTGGCGGGCGTGCGGCACGACCCCGGGGATTCCGGCGGGCGGGATCCGGCCGACGTCTGCCGACAATACGCACCCCCGCCCGCCGATTCGGCCAGCGGTCCCCGCGCCGGTGACGCAGCGGCGGCGATCAACCCACCAGCGGCCGGCAGCTGGGTATCTTCGCCAGCTCGGATTCCATTGCCGGCGCCGCCATCATCTCGTTGAAGTTCTGCAACGGCTTCTTCGCGTCGTCGATGGACTGCAGCGCGCTCTGGAAGGCGGCCCGCAGGCTCTTCTCGTCGCCCGCGGCGACGACCGAGGCGGCTCCCTTCTGTGCCGCGGCAGCAGCCTTCGGCAGGAAGGCGAGAACAGCATCGGCAAGCTTCTGTCCGTCCTCGACGGTCGGGGCACCGACCTTCTTCATCGTCGCCACCGCCGCGTTGAGTTGCTGCGCTTGCCCCGTGAGCAAGGTGCCGGCTGTGGACCTCTTGGCCGCCAGACCTCCGGTGGCGGCGGCGAACTCCTGCCGAGGGTCGCCGGACAAGCCGGTACAGAGTGCGCCGAACCACGCGGTATCGCGGGGGGTGAAAGCCCCTAACGCTCCGGTGCCGCTGGGCTTGGGTGAGGTCGGGGTCGGCTTCGGTGGCCGGCTGGAGGGTGCGACGGAGGTCGGAACGGCGGAAGTCGGAACGGCGGAAGTCGGAACGGCGGAAGTCGGAACGGCGGAAGTCGGAACGGCGGAAGTCGGAACGGCGGAAGTCGGAACGGCGGAAGTCGGAACGGCGGAAGTCGGAACGGCGGAAGTCGGCACGACGGACGTTGGCACGGTCGACGTGGGCAGGCTCGAGGGCGCAGTGCTGGACGACCCGGTGTCCGACGCCGCAGCGCTCGGTGACCCAGTGGTCATCGCTGAACCGCCGTCCGCCCCGGTCCCGGTCCCGGACTCGACGCCGCTCGTGGGATTCGCCGCCGCAGAACCCGGCGCCGACGACCCGCTGACTCCAGCCGCACCGGTCGGTGTCGCCGCTTCATCGTTCGAGCAGGCGGCGAGCAGCAGCGACCCGGCCAGCGCCACGGCCAGTAGGGGGCGGACGGCGGACAGGCGGGTGCTGACGGTGGTGAAGAGCATCGGGACCTCTGGAACCAGACTTGGGGGCAGAACCACAACGATGGATTCGGCGGGATGGGAGTTCCCGATCCGTCGTCACCGTACCCAGTCGACGGCTGCGCGTCGAAAGCCGGACGGCCGGCGCCTTCCAGGCGCGGCCGTCGGATCGCACTGATCGCTGTCGGTCAGCCGATCGTCATGATCTTCTTGCAGGAAGGGATCTTCTGGATCGCGGCGGTGGTCGCGGGCGAAAGCTTCATCTTCTGCAGGTCCTGCAGTGGCGCCAGCCCGCTCTGCATGGTCGTTCCCAAGTCCTCGATCACCTTCATGGCCTTCGGATCCTTGGGATCAGCCGCGGACAACTTCTTGCCGGCGTCTGTCAGTTTCGGCCCGAGCTCGGAGTACGCCTCGACCGTCTTCTTGGCGAAATCCGCACCGCCATCGAACGTCGGCGGAGGGGCATCCTTCAGCTTCGCGGCACCGTCCGTGAACGCCCCGCCCATCTTGGTGTAGATGTCACCCAGCGTCTTCATCATCTTGGCCGGATCGCTCGAGGCGCCACCTTTCATGGCGTTCGCGACATCGGCGAGCGGAGCTGATGCTGTACAGAACGTGTCGAACCAATGGGTGGTGGCCTGGTCAAGGCTGCCGCCGGCATCGAGGGTCCTGGTGACGGAAGGACCGGCCGTCGACGCCGAACTCGGACCGCCCGATCCCTCGGTGGCCGCGCTGTCGGTGGCAGATTTGTCGGCTGAGCCGTCCGTGGCCGATCCATCAGCCGAGCTGTCGGTGGCTGACCCGTCCGAACGGTCCGTGGCCGATCCGTCAGCCGAGCTGTCGGTGGCCGAGCCGTCCGAACTGTCGGTGGCCGATGCACCGGCCGAGCTGTCGCTGGTAGATCCACCGGCCGAGCTGTCGGTGGCAGCTGCAGCGGCCGAGCTATCGGTCGCCGAGCCCCCGGTTGTCGAACCGCTGTCCGACCCCGTGCCGGTCTGACTGACGGCCGCCGGCGCCGCGGACCCGGCTGTGCTCTTGTCGCTGCCGCAACCGGCGAGCAGCAGGGCCGCCGCTGCGGCGAGTGCGCTCAGTGCAGTGGTGCGCTTCATCGATCATCCTCTCAGTACGGCCCGCCCGATGAACGGGCCGTTGACTCCCCCAACCGGGACTGTTTCCGGATGGTTCAGCACCCAGACGGCGCGCTAACGTCGCACTGGCTGGCTGCGACGCTAGCAACCCGGCTCAGCACCGGGTGACGAATTGCCGAATCCGCCTCGATGCGTCAGACCTTGGCCGGCGCCTGGTTGGTGTCCAGGGAATTCGCCCGCTTCTTGGACACCACGACGGCCACCACGATGATCAGCACGGCCACCAGCGCGATGATGATGCGGAACCCGGTGTTGGCGCTGCTGCCGATGGACAGTGCGACGATGGCCGGCGCGATCAGCAGCGACACCAGGTTCATCACCTTGAGCAGCGGGTTGATGGCCGGCCCTGCGGTGTCCTTGAAAGGGTCGCCGACGGTGTCACCGATGATGGTTGCCTCGTGCGCCGAGGATCCCTTGCCGCCGTGGTGGCCGTCCTCGACCAGCTTCTTGGCGTTGTCCCAGGCGCCACCGGAGTTGGCCAGGAACACCGCCATCAGGGTACCGGTGGCGATGGCGCCGCCGAGGAAGCCGGCCAGCGGGCCGACGCCGAGGCCGAAGCCGACCGCGAGCGGCGAGAACACCGCCAACAGACCCGGGGTGGCCAGCTCGCGTAACGAGTCGCGGGTGACGATGTCGACGACCTTGCCGTACTCGGGTTTGCCGGTGCCCTCCATGATCCCGGGGATCTCCCGGAACTGCCGGCGGACCTCCTGAACGACGGCGCCTGCGGCCCGTGAGACGGCGTTGATCGCCAGGCCCGAGAACAGGAACACCACGGCCGCGCCGAGGACCACCCCGACGAGGGTGTTCGGGCTGATGATCGACGTCTCGAACATCGACCCGATGGTGCCCACCACGTCACCGGCCTCGCGCAGCGCCTGCGAAATGGCATCGCTGTAGGAGCCGAACAGCGCGGTCGCCGCCAGCACGGCGGTGGCGATGGCGATGCCCTTCGTGATGGCCTTCGTAGTGTTGCCGACCGCGTCCAGATCGGTAAGGATCTTCGCGCCGGACTCCGACACCTCGCCGGACATCTCCGCGACGCCCTGGGCGTTGTCCGAGATCGGGCCGAAGGTGTCCATCGCGACGATGACGCCCACCGTGGTGAGCAGGCCGCAGCCGGCCAGCGCGATGGCGAACAGGGCGACGGTGAGCGTGCCGGACAACAGGAACGCGCCGTAGACGGCGGCACCGATCACCAGCGCGGTATAGACGGCGGATTCCAGACCCAGCGAGACACCGGACAGCACGACGGTGGCTGCGCCGGTCACCGAACTGCCGGCGACGTCCTTGGTGGGCTTGGACTTGGTGTCGGTGAAGTACCCGGTCAGCCACAGGATGACGGTGGCCAGCACGATGCCGATGATCACCGCGACGATGGCGATCACCGCCGGATTACCCGGCTGCCCGGTGAAGCCCAAGCCGTCGAACGAGGTGGGCAGGTAGACGAATGCGGCCACCGCGCACAGCGCGGCCGAGATCCCGGCGGAGATGTAGAAGCTGCGGTTGATGGTGGCCAGGCCGGACTCGCCGCTCCGCGGCTTGGTGATGTACACGCCGATGATGGCGGTCAGTATGCCGATGGCAGGCACGATCAGCGGGAAGATCAGACCCTTGGACCCGAACGCGGCGGAACCCAGGATGAGGCTGGCCACCAGGGTGACGGCGTAGCTCTCGAACAGATCGGCGGCCATCCCCGCGCAGTCGCCGACGTTGTCGCCGACGTTGTCGGCGATGGTGGCGGCGTTGCGGGGATCGTCCTCCGGGATGCCCTGCTCGACCTTGCCGACCAGGTCGGCGCCGACGTCGGCGGCCTTGGTGAAGATGCCGCCGCCGACCCGCATGAACATGGCAAGCATGGCCGCCCCGAAACCGAAGCCCTCCAGCACTTTCGGCGCCTCACCGACGTAGACCAGCACCACAACCGCCGCACCGAGCAGGCCGAGGCCGGTGGTGGACAGACCGACGGTGCCGCCGGTGCGGAAGGCGATCCGCATGGCGCGCTCGCGACCCTCGGCTCCGCCCTCGTTGGCGGCCGCAGCCACCCGGACGTTCGCCCTGGTGGCCAGCCACATGCCGAGGTAACCGATGCTCGCGGAGAAACCGGCGCCGACCAGGAAGAAGATGCTCCGGCCGATCCGCTCCCCCACCGAGTCGGCGGGCAACGCGAACAGCAGAGCGAACACCACGACCACGAAGACGATGAGGGTCTTGAACTGACGGGTCAGGTACGCGGCGGCGCCTTCCTGCACGGCGGCCGAGATCTCCTGCATCTTCGCAGTGCCCTGGCCGGCTGCCAGCACCCCGGCGCGCAGGATGAAGGCGATCGACAGAGCGCCCAGCGCGATCAGCGCGACGATCACCACGATGGTCTTGTCCCCACCGCTCAACGTCACTTCGGCAGCCGAGCTGAGGCTGCTGGCGGCCAATTCCAAGGTGGGCCGAATCATGGGCTCTCCTACCGTTCGGGTGCTCGCTGGCTTGTTCTCAGCGCGCGGGCGCTCGAACCGCGGTAGGCGGACCGGCGCTGGTCGACACATGAACGCACGCCGGATGCGACCGGCGTGCTCGCGATCACCCTAAGCCACCGCGGCTGAGGCGGCCGCCACCGGATGGTTCGTTTCACATTCCATGGGTTGCGGTCCGGGCAGCGGCGTACCGCTGCCGGACGTCCCGGCCGATGGCCAGTTCAGCCGCGGTGGGCTGCGGAAGGTGGGTCGAGGGCACCTGCCACGACGCGAGTTCCTCTGCGGCCATACCCATCGCCCCGGCTGCCTGCCGGGCGGCTCCGATAGCGACGTATTCCGCGGGCGCCGGCACCGAGACCGGCAGACCGAACAGGGAAGCCACGCTTGCCTGCACCGCGCGGGATGCGGCCGCGCCACCGATCATCAGCAGCCGGCCGGCATGGAATCCGGTGGCGGTGAGTGCGTCCAGACCGTCAGCCAACCCGCACAGCATGCCCTCGACGGCTGCCCTGGCGATGTTCGCCGGAGTCATTGCCCCCCTGGTGAGCCCGAACAGTGAACCGGTTGCGTCCGGCAGATTCGGCGTCCGTTCGCCGTCCAGGTAGGGCAGCAGGGTGAGGCCCCCGGAGCCGGCCGGCGCCTGCTGCGCCAGGGCGTCCAGGTCGGCCAGATCGACGCCCAGCATGGCGGCGGTGGCGGTCAGCACCCTGGCGGCGTTCAGCGTGCAGACCAGCGGCAGGAATCCACCCGCGGCGTCGGCGAACCCCGCGACCGCACCTGTCGGATCCGCGGTCGGCCGATCGGCGACGCCGAAGACCGTGCCGCTGGTGCCCAGCGACAGCACCACGTCACCCGGTCCGGTACCCAGGCCGAGAGCCGCGGCCATGTTGTCCCCGGTGCCGGGGCCGATGACGATCCGGCGGGCTACGGAAGGTGGCGTTGACGTCGAGGCGGCGGCGAGGACCGAGGGCGCCACAGTGCCGACGGCTGCCGCCGGGGGCGCCACCCGCGGGACCTGCGGGCGGTGGCCGAGCGCCCGTTCGGCCAGGTCCAGCCGATACGTGCCATCCGCGGCCGAGAAATAACCCGTGCCGGAGGCGTCACCGCGGTCGGTGGTGGGTGGTTCCGTCGCGCCGGCCAGCTGCCACGTCAGCCAGTCGTGCGGCAACAGCACCTGCGCGGTGCGCGCTGCGTTGTCCGGCTCACACCGGGCCAGCCAGCGCAGTTTGCTGACAGTGAAGCTGGCTCCCGGCACGCTACCGGTGCCCGCGGCCCATTCCGCCGGATCCAGTTCCGCGACCAGATCGTCGGCGTCCGGCGCCGACCGCAGGTCGTTCCACAGCAACGCATCCCTGACCACCCTGCCGGATTCGTCGAGCGCCACCATGCCGTGCTGCTGGCCGGCCACCGAAATCGCGTCTGCCTGCTCCAACAGACCGGCGGACGCCTCCTGGAGGGCGTCCCACCACGCGTCCGGATTCACCTCGGTACCGGCCGGATGGTCGGCCCTGCCCTGCCCCAGCACCCTGCCGGTGCCGGCATCGCACAGCACAACCTTGCAGGACTGGGTGGACGAATCCACCCCGATCACGCGTCGGACCGTCATCCCGGCATCCTCTCAGCTCCGTCGCTCCCGGGCCAGGACCACCTCGCCCCCCGCCCCAGGGTCAACTTTCGGTGCTCCCCGGCGAGGATCAACGTCGGCTACGAGGATCTGATTGTTCAATTCCGTCGCAGCCGTCACACATCACCCGAAGTCGATCCTCGCCCGGCGCGGGACAATGCAGACTCGCCCCCGGCGCGGGACAATGCAGACTCGTTCGGCGCGGGACAATGCAGGTATGACGGATTCGGCGGACCTGCTGGCGGTGCTCCGGCGCGCCGTGCCGGCGTGGCAGCAGCCGATCACTCACGTGGAGCATCTACCCGCCCGCTCCGGGATCAGCGCCCCGTGGCCGGACTGGGTGCCGGAACAGCTCCGGGTGGCGCTGGGCGCCAAGGGGATCAACCTGCCCTGGAAGCACCAAGCCGAGGTCGCGTCGCTCGCACACCAGCACCGGCATGTGGTGGTTGCGACCGGTACCGCATCTGGGAAGTCGCTGGCTTTCCAACTGCCGGCGCTAGGTGCGCTGTTGACCGATCCGAAAGCATGCGCGCTGTACCTGTCGCCGACCAAGGCCCTGGCGGCGGATCAGTTCGCCTCCGTCGGATCGCTGGGCCTGCCGGGTATCCGGCCGGCCGTCTACGACGGCGACACTCCGCTGGAGGAGCGTGACTGGGTCCGGGAACACGCGCGGTTCATCCTGACCAATCCGGACATGGTGCACCGCGGGATCCTGCCGGGCCACCAGCGCTGGGCGAGGGTGCTGAGGCGCCTCACGATCGTGGTGATCGACGAGTGCCATGCCTATCGCGGCGTCTTCGGATCCCATGTGTCGTTGGTGATCCGGCGACTCCGGCGGATGGCCCAGCGCTACGGGTCGGATCCGGTGTTCGTGCTGGCGTCCGCCACGGTGGCCGACCCGGCGTTGGCGGCTGCGCGGTTGATCGGCACCGACGTGGTCGGGGTGACGGATGACGCCGCGCCGCGCGCCGGGCGGCGGTTCGTCTTGTGGCAGCCGCCGTTGCTGCGTGACGACGACACCGCATCGGTGGGCGACGGCGAGAACGGTGCACCGGTGCGGCGTTCGGCTCCCACCGAAACGGCCAGAATGCTCGCGGACCTGGTCGGCGCGGGCGCCAGAACACTTGCTTTCGTCCGATCGAGGCAGGGCGCCGAGCAGGTGTCGCTCAAGGCCCAGCGGAGGCTGGAGAGCTCCGAACCCGGTCTGGCGAAACGGGTTTCGGCCTATCGCGGCGGCTATCTGCCGGAGGATCGGCGCGCGCTGGAGAAGGCTCTCGCCAGTGGCGCTCTGCTCGGAGTCGCCTCGACGAACGCTCTGGAACTCGGGATCGACATCTCCGGGTTGGATGCCGCGCTGCTGGCCGGCTATCCCGGCACGTTGGCATCGGTATGGCAGCAGGCCGGTCGGGCAGGTCGGGGTGGCGCCGATGCTCCGGAGGCGTTGGTCGTGTTCGTTGCCCGGGACGATCCGCTGGACACCTATCTGGTCCACCACCCTCAATCGGTGTTCGGAGCGCCAGTGGAGGCTGCGGTCATCGATCCGCAGAATCCGTACATCCTCGGGCCGCATCTGCGGTGCGCGGCGGCCGAACTGCGACTCACCGAGGCTGATATACCGTTGTTCGGCGATCCCCTACGCGTGCGTTCGGCACTGGCAGATCTGGTGCGGGACAAGCTGTTACGGGTCAGAGCGCAGGGTTGGTATCACGCGCTGGCCGGGCACCCTGCGGCCGATGTCGACCTGCGCGGCGGTGGCGGCAACCAGGTGGCGATCGTCGAATCGGCCACCGGCCGGATGCTCGGAACCGTCGACAGCGCCCGGGCGCCGGGCGGGGTTCATCCTGGTGCGGTCCACCTGCACCGAGGTGAGACCTATGTGGTCGACGATCTGGATCTCGTGAACGGGGTGGCACTGGTCACCGCCGATCGCCCGGAATGGACGACCAGCGCTCGGACCATCTCCACCGTCGAGATCACCGGACAGGATGCGGTACAACACCTTCGGGGCGGTGTGACGCTGTCGCTCGGACCGGTGCGGGTGACCGAGCAGGTGGTCGGCTATCTGCGGCGCCGACCCGACGGCGAGCTGATCGACATGGTGGAACTGGATATGCCGCCGCAGGTGCTCCGCACCAGGGCTGTCTGCTACTCCATCGACGTCGATCGGCTCGAAGCTCACGGGATCGGAGAAGCGGCGGCGGCCGGAGCACTGCACGCCGCCGAACATGCTGCGATCGGCCTGCTCCCCTTGTTCGCCGGATGCGACCGCTGGGACATCGGCGGCCTGTCCACCAACCTGCACCCCGACACTGGTCGTCCCACGGTGATCGTCTATGACGGTCTGCCCGGCGGAGCCGGATTCGCCGATCGGGGCTATGCGGTGATGGTCCCATGGCTGACGGCGGTCCGGGACACAGTTGCCTGCTGCGAGTGCCGGTCCGGCTGCCCGTCCTGCGTGCAGTCGCCCAAGTGCGGCAACGGGAACCATCCCCTGTTCAAGGACGGCGCGGTAATGGTGCTCGACATGGTGCTCACCGCCATGGCCTCGACCGCCGCCGGCAGACCCGCTCCGGTCGGGTCACCACTGTGACATCGGCCCCGCCCGGCCGCGGCCAGTGGCGGACGCGCCGATAGGGCCGATGCTCACGACTATCCGCACCGTCACCCGGAGGTCCAGATCGAGGATTTCACAGTTCTGGACGGATGCCCCGTTGGCGGAAGCAATCCGGCCGGCCCGACCGCAGGCCGCCTCACGCCCGTTGCGTACTTCCGTGGCGCCGGCCAGCGCCGCCAAGTCCGCCGCGGCCTCCGCCCGGTGCCGGGCGATGGTAGCGCCGGCAATCTGGATGCCGACCGCCAGTACCACCAGCATTCCGGCAGCGCCGACGGCCGCCAGCACCGTGGCACTGCCTCGATCGACCTCACGGCGTGCCACCCAGGTCACGGCTGAACCGGAGCCGCGGTGTCCTCGGTGGCCGCGACCGCCGTCGCGCCCAGCCGCACAGTCGGGAGTAGACCGCCGGCCAGGGTAGCCGTCACCGTCGCGGTGACGGTGTCGCCGTCGGTGTGCAGGCTGAGTGTGGCACCGGCCGGCCCGACAGCAGCCACGACCGCCGCGGACTGGTCGCCGTCGCCGCGGGCCGCGAGCCGGGCGGCCTCCCTGGCCGCATCCACACAACGGATCTGGCCGATGGCGAACCCGATCCCGGCCAGACACATCGCGAGGACCACCACCACGACCGACAGCGCTATCGCCGCCTCGACGGTGACCGAACCGCTGTCGGGTGGCCGGGACCGGGCGCCCTTCACACCACGCCCAGCGCGCGGGTGATCAGGCTGGTCAGCCCATTCAGGATCGATTCCCCGGTGACGATGCGATACAGCACCGCCGCCAGAGCAGCCGCGACCAGTGTGCCGACCGCGTACTCGACCGTCGTCATCCCTGAATCGGCGCTGCGAGACCGTGCCCGCAACGCCCGGCCGAACCCGATGGCACGCCGTCGCACTCGCCGCTGGATGCCTTGGCTCACAGGGCATTCCTCCTTTCAACTGTCGGCGTCGCCGAGTGCTCCGCCTGGTGATCGCAGCCTGCACAGTGACTCCTGGCGCCGCCTTCCTGACACCCGGGGGATGTGGACAATCACCGATGGGTGGACAACTCGTCGGTGCGTGTCCGGTGGCCAGGCATCGGGCACCGGCGACCCGCATACCTGATTCACCACAGCCGCAGCGTGCCGAGCAGACCGATGACAGCAGGAGCGAGCCCCAGACACAGGAATGCCGGCAGAAAACAGGCGCCGAGCGGGGCCGTCATCATCACCCCGGCACGGCCCGCCGCCGCTGCCGCCGCATCGGAGTTCTGACGCCGCAACAGTTCTGCCTGTTCGGTGAAGGCGGCGGCGAGCGCGGAGCCGCCGGTGGCAGACCGACAGGCGGCGGCAGCGATCGAAGCGAGGTCAAGATGGGCGGCGGCGCTCGCCCAGGCAGCAGCAGGATCGGCCCCCACCGCCAGCAACGCCGCTACCTCCTCGAGCACCGCGACCGGGTGCCGGACGGCCACCGGTGACCCCGGCGCCGCACCGCCCGGCGGGATGCTGCCGCATGCCTGCGTCACCGCGCCCATCGCCGTTGCCACCGGAAGCCCGGACCCCAAGCAGGCGGCCACCAGGTCCAGCCTGCCGGCGAGTTGCCGGCGACGATCGCGCAGTTGGCCGGCCGCCGGCTTCGGGGGGCGGCGACCGCGGAACAAGCTCAGCACTACCGCAGCCGACACCCCCGCCCACCAGAGTCCCGGAGCCACCAGTGTGGTGGCCAGGGCGATGCCGGCCGCGGGCCCGAGCCTGCGGAGCATCGCCCGCGCCGTTGAGGTCGATGCTCTCGAACCGTTCGCCGGGCCGGCAGAACCTGGTCGCCCGGCAGAACCCAGTCGCCCCGCCGAACCCGCTCCCCCGGCCAGAGCCGTTGGCCCATCCGGCCACACCAGGACACCAGTCGCAGTCAACAGCAGACCGATCACCGGCACTGTCATGACCGCCCTGTCACGGCCGCACGATCCGAGCCGACCAGAGCAGACCTGCACAGCACAGCGCGGTTCCGACCGGCAGCAGCAGACCCCCTGGTGCGGGCCCGAGCAGCACCCGCAACGGATCGGCGCCCATCCCACTCCCGAGCGCCAGCCCGAACAGCGGCAATGCAGCCAGCACGTAACCGGAGAACCGGGGGCCGGCCACCTGAGCAGCGCGCAGACCGGCCGCCTGCACGCGGTCGGCGGCATCGGTGGCAACCGCTTCCACCAATGTCGCCCACGGAACCCCATGCCGCGACGAGAGTTTCATCCCTGACCGAAGCTGCTCCGAAACCAAGCCGGTGGGCCCCGGCCTCGTCGGCAGCATCCGATCCACGCCCAGCCGGGCGGCTGCCACCAGGTCGATCAGCAGCTCCGAGGCCGGGCCGGAGCTTGCCGCTGCGGCCGAAGCGGCAGCGGCGACCGGTGGCGCGCCGCTGCGCAGGTCCCTGGCGAGCATCCGCAGCGCGGCGAGCAACTCGTTCCACTCCGAGGCCCGGCCGCGTTCCCGCATGTAGTCCCCGGCAAGGTGGACGGCGGTCGCGGCGAACATGCCTACCGCGACACCGGGCAACGGCCCGGCAGCCAGGACCGTCAGCGACCCCGACACCAGACCACAGACGCCGGTCCCAGGTAGCCGGAGGCGGCGTCCGGCCAGCCGGTTCAGCAACGAGGGCACTGTGCGCGTCCGCCGATCCGGCCAGATCAACACGGCCCCCGCGAGTGCACACAGTGCCAGCATCGGCGTACCCGAACGAGCATCCAGCGACGCCGGCAGCGTCACCACGGCGGCTTCACTCCTCTGGACAACAAGAGTTCCCGCAGGAGATCAGCGCCCGGTTCCACCGTTATCCCCTCCAGCACCGCCGGCACCGGGCGCATCCGCCCGTCCGAACGGCGCCGCAGCACCCCTACTTCGGCGACCCGTCGCGATCCGCCGTCGCGTCGCAGGTGCAGTACCACCTGTATGGCGCCCGGCAGTTGCGACTGCACCGCTTCCCGCGAGACGCCGCCGGCCGCCGCCAACGCCTCCATCCTGGCGGGGACGTCCAGCACGGTGTTGGCATGGACGGTGCCCGCTCCGCCGTCATGGCCGGTGTTGAGAGCGGCGAGCAGATCGACCACCTCGGCGCCGCGTACCTCGCCGACGACTATCCGGTCGGGGCGCATCCGCAGCGCCTGACGGACCAGTTCGCGCAGATCGACGGCGCCCGCACCCTCGACGTTCGGGGGTCTGGCCACCAGTCGCACGACATGCGGATGCGGTGGCCGAAGCTCCTCAGCGTCCTCGACGGTGACGATGCGTTCGGCGACCGGCACTTCGGCCAGCATCGCCGACAACAAAGTCGTCTTGCCGGAGCCGGTGCCGCCAGAGACCAGGAACGCCAGCCTGGCCCTGATGATGGCGCGGAGCAGTTCGGGGCACAGTCCGGGTAGCGCACCGGCACCAGCCAGCTGGTCGAGGCTGTGCCTGGCGGGCCGCAGCACCCGCAGTGACAGACAGCTACCGGACGAGGCGACCGGTGCGAGCACCGCGTGCAGGCGGGTGCCATCGGCCAGCCGGGCGTCGACGTAGGGATGCGCCTCGTCCAGTCGGCGGCCGGCCGCGGTGGCCAGTCGCCGGGCGAGTCGCTGCACGGCGGCGTCATCGATGAATCGGACACTTGTTGCCTCCCAGCCGTTCCCGCGATCCAGTCGGACGTCGGTCGGACCGTTCACCACCACGTCGGTGGTCTGGGGATCGGCCAACAGAGGCGCCAGCGGACCGGCTCCCACCAGCTCTCGTTGCAGCAGGTGCAGCAGCCTGAGCATCTCGGCGTCACTCACCAGGGCCGTCTGTTCCTCCCGCACAGCCCTGGCCAGTGCGGCCGGTGTGGGTTCGGCGCGCTCGTCGGCCAGCCGGGTCTGCACTCGCTCCACCAGGCCCTCCGGAAGGGTGCTGGCCGGCCCGCCCAGCTCGGCCGTTCCCGCTTCGGCTGCCACCGGGGCCGGCATCCTCGAGACCGTCATGCGGGAACCTCCTCGACCGATTCGAGGACGGCGCGCGCGGCCCTGCCCAGGGGCGAGCGCGGATCGGAACCCGGCGGCCGGCCCAGCTCCAGATCCTTGATCAACCTGGCCTGCGGTCGCATGAAGGCGAGCGCGGGTACGCCCAGCACGTCGGATATGTCGTCCGGACCCAGCCCTCCAGGCGATGGTCCACGAATCACCAGGCCGATCCTCGCGCCGAGATCGGTCAGATGCGCGACCTGGCGTTGAGCAGCGAAACACCCGCGAACGTCTGCCGGCACCACCAGCACCGTCAGGTCGGCGACCTCCGCCATCCGATCGCTCGCCGGAGTCGGGACTCTGGGCAGATCGACGACGGTGACGTCACCGGCCCTTCGCGCAGAATCCACCACCACCTCGACCACGGCGACGGGCACATCGAAGGCGGACGAACGCTCGAATCCCAGCACGGGTATCCGTCCGCGGGCGACGGCGATGCCCGGCAGCGCCCGGTGCAAGGTTTCCGGGGCCAATCGCCCGGCCGGCGCCGTCAGATCCGACCAACGAACTCCGTCGTCGGATTCCACGCCGAGAATCACGTCGAGTCCAGGACCCCATCGATCGCAGTCGGCCAGCAGCACCCGCCGGCCCGATCGATGTGCCGCGACGGCGATCGCCACCGCGAACACCGACGATCCCGATCCTCCGCAGGCGCCGACCACCGCGATCGTTCTCCCGTCGCCTGCCGTCTCGCCGAACGAACCAGCGAGCAGTTCCACCAGATGGCTTTCCGCTTCCTGCATGAGCAACGTGCGCTGCACGCCCAGCCGGACGCAGTGCTCCCACAGATGCGAATCCGGTTCGGTGCGCGCCAAGGCGATCACGCCTTCCCGGCGCGGCAGCCCGGCGAGCACAGCGCGCGGTACCTGCTGGACATCGATGACGACGAGTTGGGCGGCCCGCCACGATCCGCGCCCGGTCGGTTCCCGGCTGTGCAGTACCTCGACGCCGGTGGCGGCGGCGATCCGCAGCACGTCGTCGAGCATGTCGTCGTCGTCCGTGACGACCAGCGGCCGGTTGTCCATGGCCTCCCCTTCCGCCCCGTTCGGGTTCCAGGACCAGTCGACCGGCAGGGAACACAGGCGTCCATACCAATCATCGATCGTTGTGGAAGGAACCCGGTGTGTGGACAGAGCAATGGGAGCAGGCGCCAGAAACCCCGGAGGAAGCGCGCTGGAAACAATCGGCCGGGCGCAACCTCCCCGGTCGCCCGCGCGTCATCAGGGCAACAAGGTCATCAGGGCAACAAGGTCATCAGGGCAGCCAGGGAAGGCGACCGGAGACCGGGAATAGGGGCGGCCCCCGCCAGGGGGGAGGCGGGGGCCGCGGGGTTCAGTTCCGGGGGGTTGAACTGAACCGGGTGGCCGGCTCCGGGGGGGTGGAGCCGACCACGTCACTCTAACTCGGGGCCACCATGATCGTCACGTTCCGGTTCCAGAAATATCGTCGGCCAGTTGGCCGCCCGCCGGCGCCGAACACGCATCGTCGGATGTGCTGTCCGCTGATCGAGTACTTATCGCTCGTCTGCGCGGCGACGCCGCGTCCGGGCAGCACGTCATACGCCTCGAGAAAACGGTGGGCAGGCGGATGGTCCGGACGACATCCGAGAATCCGAGATCCGCTTATTGCCAACGCGGTCCGCCGGGAGTATCACTGACATACGGAGGCCCCGAGCTGGTCATTGACCATGTGGAAGAGAAACATCGTCAACCCTGGCTCGGAGAGTCCGGCGTGATCTACCGGCACCCACTCACCGCCGACGCCGCGGAAGGTGCGCCGTCAAGGTCGGCAGGATTGCCCTGGCGACCTGCTATGACGACGATCTCGGTGTAGCCTGCTCACCGGTGGCCCGCGCGACGGCGCCCGACCCTCTCGGTCGGGCGCCGTCTTCCATGTTCGGCAGATCTCGGGTAGCTCCGCCGGCGGGTCCGCGCCGGGCCCATCGAGATGCCCGGACGGACCCGGCAACATCTTCTGTCGCAGGTGCGGTTTCCACTGGTGCCGTTTCGAGTGCGCCGGCCGGGAAGTAGAGGCCTGGGCGGGCGGACCCGGAAGGGGAAGCCCTTTACCACCGGTCGTAGCGCCGCCATGCGGCACTGCCGGCTCTTCAGTTCGAGGAGTCGAAGACCAAAAGATCACCCGTTCGGAAGCTCCACCAAGGCTCGGGTGGAGGGCCGAACGTCAACCGGCTGCCTCGGCGATCGAGTTGCCTTCCCGCGCACCGGCGCTGAGCCACTCACCACCTGCGACGAGCCAGCGCCCGAGGCCTTCGTCGGATCCGCTGGCATACCCCTCCGCCAGCTGGCGGTAACGCTGCCCGGACCGCATCTGCGCCACCTCCGGGACCCCGAGCCCCCGCGGATCCAGGCCGGAGGTGATCGCGACCAGGCGGGCGGCAGCCCGGGCGATCACTCCGTCGGCAACGCCGAAAGGCCGCTGCGTGAGCAACTCCCCGTGCACAACGGCGACCAGCACCGGGCCGGGCCACGGGGCTGAGATCACTATCCGGGCCAGCGCGGACAGCCGGTCGGCCGCCCTGACCGGCCTGCCCAGCACTGCCGAGTCCGGGACCAGATCGGCTGCGGCCAGCGCGTGCAGCTTGGCCAGCGCCTGCAGCGGCGACCGTTCCCAGACGGTGCACATCGAGCCGATCGACGCCGCCACCCGCACTGCCCCTGCCAGAACCGGGTCCCGCACGGTTTCGCTGCCAGAGTGCAGCACGGCACTTCCGCCGTCCATGGCAGCCGATGCCCTGGCAGCCCGCACCGAGGCAGCGGCCGCGATCCGTGGCCAACCACGACGGCTGGCCGGATGGCGGTGCAGTGCAGCCAGCGCTGCCCTGGCACCCTGCACCGCATCCATGACGCCGGGGAGGTCGGTCGGATCGGCGAAGGCACCTGTTCCGGCGACGACGCGCGGTGCATCGGAGGTCACGGACAGAACGGTAACCACCTCACCGCCAGTTGCCCGCTCCGGTGGCTTGCCCAGTGACCCGAGCCCGTGTGGCCGGAACCTTGGCCCGAGCGGCCGCGGCGTAGCGGATCTGCGATCTCGGGGATAGTTTCAGGAAGTCGTGTGCCGGCCGATGGCCTGCTCGTGATCCCGCCCGTTGCCGTGCGCGCCCAAGGAGAAGTCGTGGCCAATTTCGAGACACTGGACAACCTGCTCACCGAGGACCGCACCTTCCCGCCGCCCGAAGGATTCGCGGCGACCGCGAACGTGTCCGTCGAGGCCTACGCCAACGCCGATGCGGACCTGGAAGCCTTCTGGGCGGACCAGGCGAATCGGCTGGACTGGGCCGAGCCGTTCAGCCAGGTGCTCGACTTCTCCGATGCCCCGCACGCGAAGTGGTTCGCCGACGGGAAGCTCAACGTCGCCGTCAACTGCGTCGACCGACACGTCGAGGCCGGGCACGGCGACCAGGTTGCCATCAATTGGGAGGGTGAACCCGGCGACAGCCGGGTGATCAGCTACTCCGAACTCAAGGACGAAGTGTGCAGGGCCGCAAACGCGTTGTCCTTCTTGGGATTGCAGGCGGGCGACCGGGTGGCGATCTATCTGCCGATGATTCCGGAGGCGATCTTCTCGATGCTCGCGTGTGCCCGTCTCGGGCTGCCACATTCCGTCGTGTTCGGCGGGTTCTCCGCGGAGGCACTGCGATCGCGCATCGTCGACGCATCGGCGAAGCTGGTGATCACCTCGGACGGTCAGTACCGTCGCGGCGCCTCGCTGCCGCTGAAAGCCGCGGTGGACGAAGCTGTTTCGGGCGATTCACCGGTCCAGAATGTGCTGGTGGTCCGTAGAACCGGGATCGAGGTGCAGTGGACCGACAGGGACATCTGGTGGCACGAGCTGGTCGACGAGCAGTCCGCCGAGCACACCGCGCAAGGTTTCGAGGCGGAGCATCCGCTGTTCATCCTCTACACATCCGGAACCACCGGCAAGCCCAAGGGAATCCTGCACACCTCCGGCGGATACCTGACACAGGCCTCCTACACCCATGACGCTGTGTTCGATCACCATGCCGGGGAAGACGTTTACTGGTGCACCGCGGACATCGGCTGGGTGACCGGGCACAGCTACATCGTCTACGGACCGCTGTCGAACCGGGCCACCCAGGTGATCTACGAGGGCACCCCGAACTCGCCCCACGAAGGCAGGCATTGGGAGATCATCGACAAATACCGGGTGTCGATCTACTACACCGCTCCGACCACCATCCGCACGTTCATGAAGTGGGGCGAGGACATTCCGGCGAAGTTCTCGCTCGAGTCGCTGCGGGTGCTCGGCAGCGTCGGAGAGCCGATCAATCCGGAGGCGTGGATGTGGTACCGGGAGAACGTCGGACACGGCAATTGCCCGATCGTCGACACCTGGTGGCAGACCGAAACCGGCGCGATCATGATCTCGCCGCTGCCCGGTGTCACCGACTGCAAGCCAGGTTCGGCGATGCTACCGATTCCGGGCATCAGCGCCAAGGTGGTGAACGACGACGGTGTACCGGTCGGCAAGGGCCAGGGCGGCTATCTGGTGATCGATCGGCCGTGGCCGGCGATGCTGCGCACCATCTGGGGTGACGACGACCGGTTCAAGGACACGTACTGGTCGCGCTTCGCCTCCCAGGGTTACTACTTCGCGGGCGACGGTGCCAAGTACGACTCCGACGGCGCGCTCTGGCTGCTCGGCCGGGTCGATGACGTGATGAACGTGTCCGGACACCGGATCTCGACTACGGAGGTGGAATCCGCGCTCGTTTCGCATCCATCGGTGGCCGAGGCGGCGGTGGTGGGCGCCAGCGACACCACCACCGGACAAGGGATCGTGGCGTTCGTCATCCTGCGGGGTGACGCCGCGGCCGACGCGCACGCGGACGCGAGCGCCCACCTGAAGGCCCTGCGGAACCATGTCGCCAAGGAGATCGGCCCTATCGCCAAACCGAGGCAGATCATGGTGGTGCCGGAACTACCGAAGACCAGGTCCGGGAAGATCATGCGCCGGCTGCTCAAGGATGTCGCCGAGAACCGACCGGTGGGTGACGTCAGCACGCTGGCGGATTCTTCCGTGATGGACCAGATCTCGGAGGGGCTGGGTGGCGCCAGCACCGAGGATTGACCGCCCCTGCCGGAATACGCCGGCAACAGCTCGCCGATCCGGCTGCTGCCGGGTCGTGAGCAGCCAGTTGAACCCCGATGCACTTTGCCCCAGAGGAGGCAATAACCGCCCTGATCAGCTACTCTGGGAAATCACTCTCGCGCTGACATCGGCGCGAATGGGTGGCCAGATGTCGCATGGAAGGAAGCGATGACGGAACGTAAAGCGGCCGCCGTCGACCAGGTGTCCCCGGCGAACCCGTCGACGCGCGCGAAACCGTCACCGCGCCGGCGGTTGATGACAGTGGCAGGGCGAACGATCGCCGCCCTGCTCACCGTGGCGGTTCTGGTCGCCACCGGGGTCGGCTGGATCATCCATCAGCGGGCAGACACCGCCATGGCGGCGCGTCAGGTCGATGCCCTGGTGCCGGACGATCCGCACATCCGGCCTGCACCGGCGGTTGCCCCGTCGCCGATCGGTGCGAGGGGAGCCCAGACCAGCGGCACGCAGAGCAGTGGCCCCCAGAGCAGTGGCCCGCAGAACAGTGACAGTGGCGTCGTTGCGAGTGTGCAGCCCGCACCGGAACCGGCCGAGCCGGTCACTGCGGAACAGGCTGCGGCGATGCCGGCGGAGAACATTCTGATCCTCGGGCTGGACACCCGCGGAAACGGCGAGAACGGCGTCGGTCCGGGCACCAGCCAGTCGGACGTGATCATGCTGGCCCACCTGCATGCCGGTCATCGGAGCATGTCGGTGCTGTCCATCCCGCGCGATCTCTACGTCCCCGCGCCGTCCTGCAAGCAATGGGACAACGCCACCGGGAAGGTTTCCGACCAGGACTTCACCAGTCCCTACACGTCGTGGAAGATCACCAACGCCTACTCGGTCGGCGGACCTCGATGCACCGTCAAGGCCGTCCAGGGCCTCACCGGCTTGCGGATCGACCGGCTGATCACGATCCAGTTCGAAGGCTTCAAGTCCATCGTCGACGCCCTCGGCGGTGTCCGGATGAGCTTCCGGGCCCCGGTGATCGACGGTTACCAAGGAGTGGTCATCGCGTCCCAGGGTAGCCAGATAGTGAGCGGCGAGCAGGCGTTGAGATTGGTGCGCTCCCGGACTGTCAAGGGTGATCCCAGCGGCGACCTGGGCCGCATCGGGCGGCAGCAGAAGCTGATCTCGGCGATCATGCACCAGGTGAGCAGTTCCGGGCTGTTCTCCGATCCGGCGAAACTGGATCGGGTGGTCCAGACGTTCGTCGCTCACTCGACCGTGGCCAATGTGACGATCGATCGGCTGCTGGAAGTCGCGCGCGCGCTCGGTGGCGGCACCGGCTCGGTGGCCTTCAGCTCGTTGCCCACAGTTGCCGCCAGCGGCTCGGACGGGCTGGAACAGGCGCCGCAGGACCAGAAGATCTTCGCGGAACTGGCCGCCGACCAACAGCTCTCCCACTAGGGCTACTTACTATACTTACAGTAAGTATAGTAAGGCGGTGCTCGTGCATCGACTGTCCGGAAGACCGCTACTGGGGAGCCGGCTCGATGCCGGCCTGTTCACCGGGCGCCGCACGCAGCTGGACACCGCTCGGCGCGCCTTGCTCAACCGGCTGAACACCGTGATCACCGGCGAACCCGGCGCCGGCCGCACGTCGATCTTGCACGCCCTGCTCGCCGAACTGACGGTCCCTCATGTGCTCATTCGTGGCGCCCCGGTTCTGGACACCGGCGACCTGCTCCGCCGGGTGGTCGCCGATCTCCAGGTCCGCGCTGGCACCGGAGCCGGATTCCCGGACCTCGGTGGATCGGTCGATGTCATCGACCGCATCGAACTGCTCCGGCAACGAGCAGGATCTGTCGATGCTCTGGTGATCGCGGTGGACGACCTTCCACCGGAGGCGGGCATGGACCTGTTCGGCCGATACCGGGACGAACTGTGGAGTATCGACGCCAGCTGGTTGGTGACCGTCACCGCCGGACATGCGCCATTGGTGCTGCGACCACCCGCCGACGTGTTTTTCGATGTCAGGATCGACCTGCCCGCGCTCAGCGACAGCGAGGCAGCCGACCTGCTGGACAAGCGGATCGGGGAGGCCACCGACCGCGCCGGCATCGACCGCATCGTTGCGGCGGCCGGCGGGAATCCCCGACGGTTGATCGCCCTGGCCCGGCAGCTGTTGTCCGATGGTCAGGGCGAATTCGCAGCCGCCGCCGACGCAGGTCGCCGCCGGAGTGGTCTGCTCGCCGGAATGACGGCCGCGGCCAGGATGCTGGCCGGCGAGCTGGAGGCGCTCGGCGGGGCGTCGGCCTCCGACCCGGCACTGCTCGCCCGGCTCGGATGGACCAGACCGAGGGCGGTTCAGGTGCTCAAGGAGCTGGAGGCGGCAGGTCTGGTCGTTCCGACCGAGGAACGAACTGGAAAGGGCCGCCCGCGCAAGGTGTATCGGCTCAGCGCAGAAACCTGAAGCCGCCACGGTTGATCACCACCCGATCAGCGGCTGTGGCGGATCCGGCCACCAGTTCGGCATTGGGCTGGTCGTTGCGCATCACCCACTCGCGGGCGACCTCGGGTGCCTTGCCCGATCGGATGTGCCGCTGGATCAGTTGCTCCAGCCGCTGCTGTTCGTCGCGGGTGACGAACCACAACTCGTCCAGCTGCTCACGCACCGATCGCCAGGCGGGTTGATCCAGTACCAGGTAGTTGCCCTCGGTGACGATCAGCCGGGCGGCCGGGAGCACCACCAGAGCGGCGGCCAATGGTTGTTCGAGTTCGCGGGTGAATCCGGGGACGTACACCGGTTCGTCGGTCATCGTCCGGATCCGGCGCAATGTCGCCGCGTAGCCGGCCGCATCGAATGTCTCCGGAGCGCCCTTCCAGTCCCGTAGTCCCAGCCGGTCCAGTTGGGCGTCACCCAGGTGGAAGCCATCCATCGGGACGTGGGCGACCGCGTCGTCGCCCACCAGCCGGCGAGCCGTCCGGAGGAGCCGCTCGACCAGCGTGCTCTTCCCGGCACCCGGCGCCCCGGCTATTCCCAGGATCGCGCGGCCCCGACCGCTGGTCAGTTCCAGCGCCGCCGCCACCAGTTCACCGATCGTCATGCCGATCAGTGTGCGTGAGCCCAGCGGGTCGTTGACGGACCGGTCTGCCAGACTCGACGAGCCATGAGTCAAGACCTGCTCACCCTGCTACGGGACCACGGTGCGTTCGACCCGGCGCCACGCAATGCCGAACTGCACGACATGCACGTGCCGTTCGACGAGCTGTCCGGTTCCCGCCTCTGCGAACAGGCATTGCTGGCGGGTCTGCTCGCCGGGGACCGGATCGCTCTGCTCGGTGCCAGCGGATCGGGCAAGTCCAGCGTCGTCGCCCACACGCTCGGCCCGCTGGTGGAGGGAATCTTCCCGATCACCGTGCCGGTGTTCCCGGAGCCGGCCAAGGTGGTCGGCAACACCACCGAGTTCATCGCCCACCTGGTGCGGACGATCAGCCGGATGCTGGAGGGGAATCGATCGGCGTTGAGCCGCCCGGCCAGGGAGATGGAGCGCAGAGCCTCTCCCAGCCCCGATCGCACCCGCCGTCATCGGGTATCGGCCGGCTGGCGCCAGGCCGGCATCGGACCGGAATTGGCGTACGAGCTGGAACGGGCGGTCAACGAACCGGCTCCGACGGCGGGCCAGGTACTGGACCAAGGCCGGCAGATTCTGGACCTGGTATCCGCGGACGGCCTGGTGCCCGTCCTGATCCTGGACGACACCGACCGCTGGTCGGTGGCCACCCGCCCGGAGATCGCTCAGGTGAGGCGGGACTTCTTCCTGACGGTCCCCCGGCTGCTGGCCGAAGACCTCGGCGCCCCCGCCGTGATCGCCGTACATCCCGAGTACCTGGCGGACCCCGGATACCAAGCGGCGCAAGGGTTCCTGACAGGTGCCATCCGGGTGCCGCGGGTGCCGTCGGCGGCCGCTGTCGGGGCGATTCTGGGCCGCCGGGTGGAGCTGGCCCGGGGTGCCATCACCGACATCTCTGAGGTGATTACCGCCGACGCGCTCGACGTGCTGTTCGCCCACTATTCCGCGTGGCCGTCCAACATCCGCCGCAACATCCTGCTACCCGCGCACACCGCGCTGTCGCTGGCGCTGGACGACGGCGTCGACCTGATCGACGAGGGACATCTGCTGGTCGCCATCACCAGCTGACGGTGCGCCTGAGTGCCGGGTCGGCAGTCAGGTCCACATCGTGGCACGATGAGCTGCGGCCGTTGCAGGCGGCGACATCGCCGAGATCGAAGGAGGGACCGTGAGCAGTCCCATCACCCCGCGCCCGGACCTCACGAAGGTCGACATCCCTTTGGTCGCCGAGCGTGATGTCGATCGGACCGCATCGATGGGCTCGCTGGTCAAGGATGCGTCGGCGCAGATGTCCACGTTGGTGCGCGCCGAGATCGAACTCGCGAAGATCGAGATCACCCAGGCGGTGAAGCAGGGCGTCGTGGGTGGGGTGTTCTTCATCGTGGCCGCCGTGATCGGCCTGTTCTCGATGTTCTTCTTCTGGTTCATGGTCGGCGAGATCCTCGACATCTGGCTATGGCGCTGGCTGGCCTTCACCATCGTGTTCGTGGTGATGGTGTTGATCGCCGGGCTGTTCGCCTTCCTCGGTCTGAGGAAGGTCAAGAAGATCAGGAAGCCCGAGAAGACCATCGCCTCACTGGATGCCGCGAAACAGTCGCTCACTGCAGCAGTGAGGTCTCACGAAGACCCGGCTGTCTAGCGAAGACCTGGCTGTCTCGCGGCGAAGGGTCAGTTCTCCGTCTGGATGTGCGACGTCTGGATGTGCGATGTCTGGATGTGCGATGTCTGGATGTTCGGCGTCTGCATGTACGGCTGCATGTGCGGTTCACCGATGCCGACAGCCCTGGAGGTCGCCGAGCGCGGATGCTGGGCGACAATGCCCGCCTTGACCAGGCTGACGGGTCGCTCCGCGTGCATCCGATGGCGGTGGCGCAGCATCAGCCGGGCTCCGGCGAGTCCGAGTACAGCCGCCGCGAGCAGCAGCACCAGGAACGCAGTCGTCACCCAGCAGCTCCTTCGCCACGGTCGATGCGAGCAGTGTCGGCCCGCGGTGCGGGCCCGCCGGCGTCAGCACCGCATCCCACGGTACCGGCGGAGCTCTCGTCCTTCGATCTCCGACCGGGCCCGGCGGTTCGAGCCTAGTGCCCCGCCGTGCAGGCGCCCGTTCCGGCCTGCGAATCGTCCGTCCGCCCCGCTGTCAGTTCGTCGGCGACCTCGGCGCCGGTGAGGGCGTAACCGACGTTGGCGACATCGGGTGCGGTGCCGAAGATCACCCCGATGACGGCGCCGTCCGTCGAGAGCAGTGGGCCGCCGGAGTTTCCCGGCCGGACGACGGCGCGCAGCGTGTACACGTCGCGCTGCACCGTCGCGTCGGTGTAGATGTCAGGTCCGCGTAGCTGGAAGCTCGTGGAAATGCGAGCCGGTACAACGGTGAACGGGCCGTTCAGCGGATAGCCGGCCACCACGGCGTCGGTGCCGGACCCGGCCGGCGCCGGGTCGAACTGCAGGGCGGGCCTGCCGAGTCCGGGCACGGCCAGCACCGCCACATCCGTCCGCGGGTCGTACAGCACCACCTCGGCCGGCAGGCTCGAGCCGTCCACGTCGACCGCGACCACCGATGAGCCCGCGACCACATGGGCGTTGGTCATCACCCGATCGGGAGCGATCACGAACGCCGTCCCCTCCATCGCCCGGTCGCACTGCGGCGCCTGCGCCACCACCTTCAGAATGGAGCGGTGGGCTGCCTGTACGGCACGGTTGCGCGCCAACGACGGGTCGGGGGCCGGGACGTCCTTGGTCGGTGTACGGCCCAAGGGATCCAGGATCGACGGGAAGCCCGAGGCACTCAGTTCGCGGCCCAGCGCGGCCGAGATGTCCTGGGCCCCGGCGGGCATCGCTTGATCGATCTTGTGCAGCAGCGCCGACGACCGCACCGACGACGACAACCATGGAATCGGTGCCGCGGCCAGCGGCAGCGCCACCAACCAGGTCACCAGGATCACCGCCAGGGTGTGCCCGATCAGGCCGAGCGTCCTGTCGACCAGCACCGCCGGGTGCCAGGTGACCTTGCTGGACAGTTGGCGCCCGAGCCAGGACCCGGCCAGTTCGCCGAGCCCTACCCCGACGATCACACAGGCCACCCCGATGGCGACCTTGGCGCCGGTGTCCTGAAGCCGGTCCATCAGCAGCGGCGCCAGCCGCAGCGCGAGGATGACCCCGCCGACCGCTCCGATCAGCGACAGCCCGGCCGTGATCAGCCCCTGCCGCAATCCGGCCAGCGCGGCCCACAGCAGCAGAACCACGATGATCGCGTCGATGAAGGTCACCGAAGGACGACCGAGTCGCGCGGGAGCACCAGGTCGCGGCCAGGCAGCCACGGCCGGTTCCAGCCGCCCAGTTCCAGCACGGCGTCCAGCAGCAGAGCGGTGAATCCCCATACGATCATGTCGCCAACCTCGAAGGCCGGAGCCAGCAGTCCCTGCGACAGCCGGACCCGGCCACGCCGCGAAGGGTCGACCAGCTGGGCGATCGGCACCCTGGCAACCGCGGCGGTCTCCGCCGGGTCGACGGCCCACACCCGGCCGGGCGCACTCCAGTAGCCGACGATCGGGACCACCCGGTAGCCCGAGTGTCCGAGGTACAGCTCGCGCAGCTGCAGCAACGGGGTCACGGACGACGGGTCGAGTCCGGTCTCCTCGTTGCTCTCCCGCAGCGCCGTCGCTATCGGGTCTTCGCCCGGTTCGGCGCGGCCGCCGGGGAACGCGGGCTGGCCGGCATGCGCTCGCAAGGTGTCGGCCCGGGCGGTGATGAGCACGTCGGGTCTGCCCGTCCCACCTGGCCCGGTGCCGTTCGAGAACAGGATGAGCACGGCGCTGCTGCGGGAGTCGGCACTGGCGGTCGCGTTGCCGGCCAGCGGGCCAGGGAGCGGGGCCGACGTCGCGTTGTTCACCAGCGGACGCAGCCAGTCCGGCGCTGCGGCCGCGCCCGGCAGAGCATCGGCTGCCGGCAGAGGGTGGGCTGCGCGCAGTGGGCCGGCTGCCCGCGGCGCTCCGGCTGCCGATTGTCGGCCGGCTGCCGATTGCGGGTCGGCTGCCGATTGCGGGCCGGCTGCCGCCGGGACGCGCTCGCCCGCGGGTTCGGTCATTCCCGATCCCCCAATCCGGCCAGCTGCAACAGATGCGCCCGCTCGGCGCCGACCACGAGCGGCGACGCCAGTTCACGTTCGACGGGTCCGACGCCGTAGGACGGGCACAGCTGGGCCAACCGGCACACACCGCAGGCCGGACGCTTGGCATGACAGATCCGCCTGCCGTGATAGATCGCCCGGTTCGAGAACGGCGTCCACTCGACGGCGGGCAGCTGCGCCGCAAGGTCGCGCTCAACCTTGACCGGGTCGGTGTTGTCGGTCAGCCCCCAGCGACGCAGCAGCCGACCCAGATGGGTGTCGACGGTGATGCCGGGAAGCCCGAAGGCGTTGCCCAGCACGACGTTCGCCGTCTTGCGTCCGAACCCCGGCAGGCTGACCAGGTCGTCGAGGTTGGCCGGAACCTCGCCGTCGAATCGCTCCACCAGCGCCTGGCCGAGGCCGATGATGGCGTTCGCCTTGTTCCGGAAGAAGCCGGTCGGTTTCACCAGGTCCTTGAGCTCGGACCGGTCCGCTCCGGCGTACGCCGCCGCCGTCGGGTACCGGGCGAACAACGCCGGCGTCACCAGGTTGACCCGGGCGTCGGTGCACTGGGCGGACAGGATGGTGGCCACCGACAGCTCGAGCGGTGTCCGGAAATCCAGTTCGCAGGGCGCCTCAGGGAACTCCACCGCCAGCTCGGCGGCGATCTTCCTGGCCCTGCGGGTCCGTGCCAGCGGAGTCGCCGGCGCGGTCGCTTTCTTGACCCGCCGCACTGCCGCCTTCTTCACCGTCGCACCCGCTGCCATGCCTGCCAGGTTGCCACAGTGCCCCATTGCTCGGTCACGAACTCCCTCCGGGCCCGCCTCGCTCCGCTCGCTCGTGTCCTCGTTCGACCCTGCCCTTCGCGGGGCCCCATTGCTCGGTCACGAACTCCCTCCGGGCCCGCCTCGCTCCGCTCGCTCGTGTCCTCGTTCGACCCTGCCCTTCGCGGGGCCCCATTGCTCGGTCACGAACTCCCTCCGGGCCCGCCTCGCTCCGCTCGCTCGCGTGCTTCTCCGACCCTGCCTCCGCGAGGCCAAGAATCCCGGCCGGTCCGGGCGTCGATGCAGACCGATCGGTCCGGGCAGGGCACAATGAGCCCGCTATGACTGTCTTCCTGGTGTTGTTCATCCCGTTGTTGCTGATGGTCTTTGCCCTGCTCATGGAGCGGGTGGAGAATCGGCTTCGCAGCGCGTCGATGAACGAGATGGAGGTCGAGGAGTTCCTCGACTCCGCTCAGCCGGACGAGGTGAACACCTTCATCCGTGAGGGCTGGGCACGCGCGCTGTCCCGGTTCCGCCTCCGTCGACGCCCGCACCAGCCGCATAGTCCGCTTGCCGAGGACCAGCCGCAGGACGCCTCCGACCTTCCTCCGGCGACTCCGGGGCAGCACGGCTGACCGTCCTGCGAGCGCCCGAATCCGGCGGAACGCCCACCTGCTGCTTACACTGTGATCCACGCCGAGTTCGACGTCAGGCAGGCCTGTCCGCACGGCGGGCTCTTCGTGGCTCTCGCACCGGACACCAGAGGTCTCGGGTAGACCGAACATCAGGAGGACCAGGTGGAGGAGAACCTCGCCAAGGCCGGCATCTTCCAGGGTGTCGACTCGGACGCGGCACTCGCTCTCGGCTCGCAACTGGAGACGGTCGACTACCCGCGCGGGAGTTCGATCTTCTCCGAAGGTGAACTCGGTGACCGGCTGTACATCATCCTGTCCGGCAAGGTGAAGCTCGGTCGGCGCTCCCCTGACGGCCGGGAGAACCTGCTGGCGGTGATGGGTCCGTCCGACATGTTCGGCGAGCTGAGCGTCTTCGATCCCGGCCCCCGGACGTCCACCGCCACGGCAGTCACCGAGGTCCGACTCGCCACCATGGACCGAGCGAACATGCGTGAGTGGATCGCCCGGCGGCCGGAGATCGCCGAGCAGCTGCTGCGGGTACTGGCCCGCCGACTGCGCCGGACGAACAACAACCTGGCCGACCTGATCTTCACCGACGTACCCGGCCGGGTCGCCAAACAATTGCTGCAGCTGGCCCGCCAGTTCGGGCAACAGGACAGCGGTCAGCTCCGGGTCACCCACGACCTCACCCAGGAGGAGCTGGCGCAGCTGGTCGGTGCTTCCCGGGAGACGGTCAACAAGGCGCTGGCCGATTTCAGTCACCGGGGCTGGCTGAGGCTGGAGGGCAAGTCCGTGGTGATCCTGGATCCCGAGCGGCTGTCCCGCCGGGCCCGCTGAGCAATCGGGCGCAGTCGACCCGGTTGCTCACACCCGAGCCGCTGCTCAGGCCTGCGGGTCTCCCCCGACTTCCTTCCATGTGCGAGGACCGGTGCTGCCGGCCGGATAGGAGTCCAGCGGCACCTTGTCCGCCTTCCATGCGTTCAGCACCGGTTGCACGATTCGCCAGCAGTCGACGGCCGAGTCGCCCCGCACCGACAAGCCGGGGTCGCCGTCGAACACTCCGGCAAGCACTTCGCCGTATGCCGACAACTCGCCCGGACCGAACGACACCGCCAGCTCGATCGAATCCAATTCCAGCGGATCGCCCGGACCGTTGACGTTGAAGTTGAGCCGCAGATCGTCCGGGCCGAGACCGATGTGCAGCCGCTCCGGTTGGGCATTGCCACGGAACCCGTCCGGGACCCGGGGCGCCGGCTTGAAGGTGACGATCGCTTCCTTGCGCCGGGTGCCCAGGGCCTTGCCGCTGCGCAGCACGAACGGCACGCCGGCCCACCGCCAGGTGTTCACCTCGAGGGTGATCTCGGCGAGTGTCTCGGTCTTCCGTTTCGGGTCGACGCCGGCAGACGCCGAGTATGCGGCGACCTTCCGCCGACCGATTGTTCCGGCGGTATAGCGGGCCCGGCGGCTGCTCGCCACCGGATCGCCGGCCCAGATCCTGGTGGCCCGCAGGATCTCTGCCTTGCGGTCGCGCAGGTCCGCTGCACCGAGGGTGGGCGGGGGATCCATGGTGAGGATCGCGAGCACCTGCAGCAAGTGCGACTGGATCATGTCGACCAGTGCGCCGGCCCCGTCGTAGTAGCCGGCACGTCCCTCCAGCGCCAGGTCCTCATCGAAGATGATCTCCACCTTCTCGACATGGTCGCTGCCCAGCACAGGTTCGAAAAGCCTGTTGGCGAACCGGAATCCCAGCAGGTTCAGTACCGTCGACTTCCCGAGGAAGTGGTCGACCCGGAAGATGTGGTCCTCCGGGACCAGCCGCTCCAACAGCTCGTTCAGCCTGGCGGCGCTGGCCGCATCGGTACCGAATGGCTTCTCCAGCACCAGCCGGGTGTCCCGCGGCAGATCGATCCGGGTGAGCGCGGTGCAGGCCTTCTCGGTGATCGCCGGAGGCAAAGCGAAGAAGATCGACACCGGACCGGATGCCTTGGCCAGCAAGCTCTTCAGCTGCTCCGGGTCTGTGACGTCGGCCTGGATGTACTCGGTGTCCGCGAGCAGCCGATCCACCCTGGCGCCCTTGGCGTTCTGCGTGCCGAACGAATCCTTGATCCGTTTGACCCATCGGGACCGTGGCCAGGCAGGGATTCCGGCGCCGAGCAGCAGCAGATCCTTGCCACGGTCGCTGGACAGCAGGCCGCCGACCCCGGGCAACAACAGCCGGCCGGTCAGGTCACCGCTGGCCCCCAGGATGAGCAGGGTCTGCCGGCCGGCGCCACCGAGGGCGGCCGATGTCTTCGGCATGCGGGCGGTTCGGACGCGGGTGGTTCTCGTGGTGCTGTCGGCCATCAGCACAGCCTGCCAGCCGGCACCGGTCGGCGCGCGACGTCCACCGTCCCACCGCGTCATCCGGCGGCGTGCCGCGTGGCCGGCTGACGACGCAGCTCGGTGACGGTGACGGCGAGAGTCACTGACACGGTGGCGTCGAGCGCGTCCACCGCGGCGCCGATCTGACGGGCCGTCCGGTGCCTGGCGCTGGGACCCATCGCCACCAGCGCCCGTAGGTCGTCGCGCCCGAGTCGCAGCTCGGCAGTCACCTGGACGGCAGCCTCCGCGGTGAAGGCGGGCGACCAGCGGCCAGCCACTGCCTCCGCCTTGCCGGCATCGATCTCCAGCATCCCCAGCGGCCCGCGCACCTCCGCAAGATGCTCCGGCCGGGGCGTCGCCACCAACGCGCGACCGCCGGGGCGCATCACCCTGGCGATCTCCGCCGGCACCCGCGGGGCGAAGATCACCAGCACGGTGTCGAACACCGCGTCGGCGATTGGTAACGGCGCCCAGGCATCTGCCAGCACCGAGGCCACCCGTTGGTGCGCGCGGGCCGCCCGCCGGGCGGCGTACCTGGAGGAGTCAACGGCGATGCCGATGTCCGGATCAGTGTGCGCCAGGTAGTAACCGGTGCCGGCGCCGATCTCCAGCACCGCCCCGGCGCAGCGCTGCGACACCGCCTCGGCGATCGGCCGGTAGTGACCGCGGTCCAGGAACTCCGCCCTGGCCGCCACCATGGCTGCGTCGTCGCCGGTGTCGGTGCGTGAGCGGCCGCCGAGGAGCGGAATGTAGCCCTGACGGGCCAGATCGAATCGATGCATGCGGGTACAGCCGACGCACCGCTGATCGAGCCGGGTGAGCGTCCCGCGGCAGTGTGGGCAGGCCAGCAGCGGCAGCGCCACATCGAGGGCGACGCTCACCCGGTAGTCGTCTCCCGGCGCAAGTATTCCAATTGTGCCGCAACGGATTTTCTGGCAGCGGACCGCACCTCCGGCGGGATGTCGGTGTACACCGCATCAACCACCTGGTCAATGCTTGCACGGTCCCCGAGGACGGCCAGCGCCGCCCGGATCTGATCCAGCCGCTGCAATCGGTGGGCTCGGTACTCCCGGCACAGCTGGGCCAGGTCGTCCCGCTGGGGGCCGTGCGCCGGCATCACTCGACAAGAACCCAGCGCCTCCAATGCATCCAGCGATGCCAGATAATCGCCGACGCTGCCATCCGGATGCGCGATGACCGTGGTTCCGCGTCCGAGGATGGTGTCGCCGGTCAGGACGGAGCCTCGGGGTCCGTCGCCGGGGAGATGGAAGCTCACCGAATCGTCGGTGTGGCCGGGGGTCGGCAGGACGTCGATCAGCACCCCGGCGGCTTCGATGCGCTCCGCACCGCCGAGCGGGAGACCTCCACCATGACAATGCGCAACGTCGGCGGCCCGCACCGGTGCTCCGGTCATCGCTCTCAGCCTGGCGGCGCCGTCGGTGTGATCCGGATGCCGGTGGGTGATCAGGATCATCTCCACATGGCCCGCCGCGCTGAGCGCCGCCAGATGAGGTTCGTCATCGGGCCCTGGATCGACGACCACCGCGCCGGAACCCGGCCTACCGATCAGGTAGGAATTGGTGCCGTCCAATGTCATCGGTCCGGGATTGAGCGCCAGGATGCACCGGACCAGGTCGGTGACGCGCCTGGCAGGAGCGGGCGGCAGCACCATCGTCATCTCCTGTTCGGCGGTGGTCTACCAGGTGCAGTGGTCTACCAGGTGCGGTGGTCTACCAGGTGCGGTGGTCTACCAGGTGCGGTGGTCTACCAGGTGCGGTGGTCTACCAGGTGCGGTGGTCTACCAGGTGCGGTGGTCTACCAAGTGCGGTGGTCTACCAGGTGCAGTGGTCTACCAGGTGCAGTGGTCTACCACGGTACTGCGCGCCGGCACTCGGATCGGGGGCCCGTCGGCACCGTCCGGCCCGGACCTACGGTGAGCGGATGGGATCGATCCGGACCGTTTCGTCCGCGCGGGAGCTGTTCCAGCCTGCCGGCGTCTACCTGAACACGGCGAGCGCGGGGCTGCCGCCGGACACTTCGTGGGACCAGTTGCAGATCGAGCTCGCCCGCTCCCGTGACGGCACCGCCGACATCGCCGGCTACGACTCCTCGGTGGAGTTGGCACGGGGCCATTTCGCCAGGCTGGTCGGCACCGACGTGGACCGGGTCGCCGTCGGTAACCAGACATCGGTGTTCTTCGGCATGATCGCGGGCTCGCTGCCCGACGGCGCCGAGATCCTGACCGCCATCGGGGATTTCGCGTCCCTCACCTTCCCGTTCCGGGCCCAGCACCGATTCACCGTGCGTGCGGTCCCGTTGGCCACGATCGCCGACGAGATCACCCCCTCGACGACGGCGGTCGCCGTGTCCGCCATCCAATCGGCCGATGGCGCCGTCGCGGATCTCGACTCGATCGCCGCTACCTGCGCCGCCACCGGATGTCTCTCGCTGATCGACGCCACTCAGGCGTCGGGCTGGTTGCCGTTGCGGGTGGACGATTTCGACATCACCGTCACCAGCGGCTACAAGTGGCTGCTGGCTCCGCGAGGCACCGCATTCATGACCGTCCGTCCCGAACTGACGGATCGGATCGTCCCGTTCGCGGCGGGGTGGTATGCGGCGGCGGATCGCTGGTCCGATATCTACGGGTCGTCGATGCAACTAGCGGCTGGGAGCCGGCGTTTCGACATCTCCCCGGCCTGGCACAGTTGGGTTGCTGCCGCGCCGGCCCTGGAACTGTTGGCAGACATCGGGTCCGGCGCACTGCACAGGCATGCCACCGGGCTGGCGGACGATTTCCGCGCGGCGGTCGGGCTGCCGGCCGGCGGGTCCGCGATCGTCAGTGTGCAGCTGCTGCCGCGTGCCGCCGAACGTGTGCTGCGGGCCGGCGTCGTCGGCGCGATGCGAGCCGGGAAGCTGCGACTGTCCTTTCACCTCAACAACTCCGCCGACGATGCGGCGGCGGCGGTCGAGGCGTTGAGCGGCTACCTCATGATCGACTGATCGGCAGGCCGAGGGCCGCGAACTCGTCGTCTCCGGCCCGAACCCGCATAGGTTCGCCTGGCGCGGACACCACTGTGGCCTCGACCGTGCGAATGTCCCTATCGGTGGTGAGCATGGCGGCTGCGGAGCCGATTGCTGCCAGGGAGCCGAGCATCGCCACGGTCGGCGGCATCATCGCGATCTCGCCGCGGGCGGCGGCTTCCAGCGCATCCGGCGGACGGATCCACTCGCCGGTCTCGGCTTCGCTGGTGAGCATCCGCGGGGAGGCCCCCTCGGGCGGCAGAGCCAGCAGGAAGAAGGTGTCGTAGCGACGAGGCTGACCGGGCGGCGTCACCCAACGGGCCCAGGGCCGCAACAGGTCCGCCCTGACCTTGCCGGTTCCCACCAGAGCATCCAGACCCGCCCGATGACCGGCTATCTGCAGCCGGAACGCCTCGAGGCCGGCCGCGGTGAAACCAGGGCTTCCGGCGGGCAGGTCGGCGAGCAGCACTCCCGTCTCCTCGAACAGTTCTCGGACCGCCGCTGACACCACCCGGCGGGCCAGGTCGACGTCGATGCCGAACTTCGCCGCCCACCAGGAAGGGCCCGGACCGCTCCAACCGATCGGCGCGGCGTCCCTGGCATCGACTCCGCCGCCGGGGAACGCCGTCATCCCGCCGGCGAACGTCATCTCGGCGACCCGGCGCAGCATGTACACCTCGGGCCCGGCGTTGCCGTCCCGGACCAGCATGACGGTGGCGGCGGGGCGGATCGGCACATCGGTCATCGGTCGACGCTACTGCCCCCGGATCGGGTCAGCGGACCTCGACGATCGCCTCGACCTCGACCGGCGCGCCCAGCGGCAACTCGGCAACCCCCACCGCCGACCTGGCATGCCGACCGGCATCGCCGAGCACCTCGACAAGCAGATCGGAGACGCCGTTCACCACGCCGGGCTGACCGGTGAAACCCTGGGCGGAGGCAACGAATCCGACAACTTTGACCACCCGTACCACGTTGTCCAGACCGGCCTCTGCGTCGACCGCTGCCAGCAGATTCAGGCCGGCCTGCCGGGCGATGTCCTTGGCGTCCTCGGGAGACACCTCGGCACCGACCTTGCCGGTGGCGACCAGCCGACCACCGGAGAACGGCAGCTGCCCGGAGGTGTACACGTAGTTTCCGGACCTCACGGTCGGCAGGTACGAGCCCGCCGTGGCGCCCACCGGCGGCAGCTCTATGCCCAGCTCCGCCAGACGCTGGGCGACAGCGCCGGCTCCCACTACCTCGACCGCTTCAGGTAGGCCACCAGCTGTTCCGGGTTCGGGCCGGGTATCACCGTGACGAGTTCCCAGCCGTCCTCGCCCCAAGTGTCCAGGATCTGCTTGGTGGCGTGGGTGAGCAGCGGCACCGTGGCGTACTCCCAGGTGCTGCGAGCCGGTGTAGAAGTCATGCCGCTCACTGTAGGGCTAGTCCCACCGAGGCCCGGCATCCGTCCGGCGGCCCGTGCGCCGACCGGGATGCCGGTGGTCGGCGCGGCTACCCATAGCCTGTTGTCTCATGGAATGGTGGCGCTGGGTGGCGGCGACCGTGGAGGCGGTGCTGCTGGTGATCCTGCTGCTGCTCTGGTTCGATACCCTGCGGGACCGGCCGGGCTGGTCGACGGCCAGGGCGGCCCGTCCGCCGGCCATCGGAGCCGTTGCGGTACCGGCCGCATCCGCACTGGTGCTGATCCTCCCGCTGTGGCTCGGCGTGGTACTGATCGCGATCCCGGCGATCGCCGTCATCGTCATGGCGGTGGCCAGCTGATGCCCAACGACGAGCAGCTCATCGATGAGCACCGTGCCCGGTCGACCGCCGACGACGTTGGCCCGGGCCCGGTTCCCGCCGAAACGGTTCTCGTCGGGCCGTCCGCGGCCCGGGAAGCGGCAGCTGAACCTGCGCTGGACAACGGCGGCTGGCCGGCGGCCAGTTCGGGCGCCCAGCTGCATGTCGTCACCGGCAAGGGCGGTACCGGGAAGACCACCGTCGCCGGAGCACTCGCCCTGGCGCTGGCCGCCGGAGGCCGCCGGGTTCTGCTGATAGAGGTGGAGGAACGCCAGGGGATCGCCAGACTGTTCGACCTGCCGCCGTTGCCGTACGCCGAGACCAGGATCGCGGTGGCTCCGGACGGCGGGGAGGTGCGCGCGTTGGCCGTCGACGTCCAGGCGGCTCTGCTGGAGTACTTCCAGTTGTTCTACAACCTGGGGATGGCCGGCCGGGCACTCAAGAAGATGGGCGCCGTCGAATTCGCCACTACCCTGGCGCCCGGTCTGCGGGACGTGCTGCTCACCGGCAAGGCGAAGGAAACAGTGACCCGCACCGGATCCGGGGGGCGGCGAATCTACGACGCGGTGGTGATGGACGCGCCGCCCACCGGGCGCATCGTGAGTTTCCTGAACGTCACGGTGGCTATGTCCGACCTGGCGCAGCGCGGCCCGATCCGCAGCCAGGCTGACGGGGTGGCGACGCTGCTGCATTCGGGGCAGACCGCCGTGCACCTGGTCAGCTTGCTGGAGGAGATGCCCGTCACCGAGACCCTGGAGGCGATCGGCCAGTTGCGAGCGGCCGGGCTGCCGGTCGCATCTGTGATCGTCAACGCCGTCACCGATCCGCTACTGCCTGCCGACGATCTGGATGCGGCCGCCGCCGGGAACCTTGACATCACTGCTGTGGCAAGCGGTCTGGCCGCGGCCGGCATGGACATCGGTGACGCCGCGGTGGCCGCCCTTGCTCGGCAGGCCACCGAACATGCCGAGCGGGTGTCGAAGGAGTACCAGCTTGAGGCGCAACTCGCCGATGTCGGCGTGCCGATGCTCACCCTGCCTCGGCTGATCGACGGTGTCGACCTCGGAGGGCTGTACGAGCTGTCCGGGATGCTCGCCGACCAGGGTGTGTCGCTGGACCGGAAGCCGACATGAGGGAGCTGGACCTGCGTTCCCTGGTCGCCGATGGCAAGACCACCGTGGTGGTCACCTGTGGATCCGGCGGGGTGGGCAAGACCACCACCGCCGCCGCGATGGCGGTGGCCGCGGCGGACGCCGGACGCACCGTGGCTGTACTCACCATCGACCCGGCCCGCCGGCTGGCTCAGTCCCTTGGCCTGGTTGAGCTCGACAACACCCCACGCCGAGTGGAGCTGGATGCGCCGGGCGTCCTGTGGGCGATGATGCTGGACACCAGCCGGACCTTCGACGAGATGGTTTCGGCGCATTCCACGCCCCAGCGCGCGGCGCAGATCTTCGCCAATCCCTTCTACCGCACCATCTCCACTTCCTTCTCCGGAACTCAGGAGTACATGGCGATGGAGAAGCTGGGATCCCTTGCGGCGACCGGCAAGTACGACCTGATCGTCGTCGATACCCCGCCCAGCCGCTCCGCACTCGATTTTCTGGATGCGCCGCAACGTCTTTCGTCGTTCCTGGACGGCCGGATGATCCGACTGCTGGTCGCGCCCGGACACGGGATGATGAAGCTCGTCGGCGCCGGTATCGCCTTGTTCACCAGGGCTGTGCGCACGGTGATCGGCGGTCAGATGCTGACCGATGCAGCGCAGTTCGTCCGGCTCTTCGAGGACTTGTTCGGTGGATTCCGGGAACGGGCGCAGGCCACTGAGCGGCTGCTGCGCAGGCCCGGCACCGCATTCGTGGTCGTGGCCACGTGCGAGAGCGAGGCGATCCGTGAGGCGTCCTACTTCGCCGACCGGCTGCGCGCGGAACGGATGCCGCTGGCCGGTGTGGTGTTGAACCGGACCCATCCGCCACCGCCGGAGCTGGCCCGGTTGTCGGCCGCGGCGGTGGACGCGGCGGAGGAGTTGCTGGCGGACACCGATCCGTTGACAGCCGGCGTGCTGGCCGTGCACCGCAAGCGGCTGGCCACCAACGCCGAGGAGAAGCGGATGCTGTCCCGGGTCAGCCGGGCACACCCTGATCTGCCGATCCGGCAGATCCCGGCGTTGCCGGCCGACGTGCACGACATCGACGACCTGCGAAGGATCTCGCTGTAAGAACTCTCCGCCGGCTGTTCCGCGGCGGGATGACGGCTGGTCAGCCGGCGGTCGCCGCGGTGGTCCGGTCCCGGGCGTGGACGAGCACGTCCAGCCAGCTACTGACGTCCGGACTGCGTCGCAGGATCGCGCGTCGCTGCCGCTCGGTCAGGCCACCCCACACACCGAACTCCACCTGATTGTCCAACGCGTCGGCCAGGCACTCGAGTTTCACCGGGCAGCCGTCACACATTCGGGCCGCCTGACGCTGGGCAGCCCCGGTGACGAACAACATGTCCGGGTCCTGGGTGGCGCACACGGCGCGGGACGTCCAGTCCGACCGGTCTTTCTCGGCGGGAATCGCCGGCTGGGCGGGTGCCCGGGATCCGGCCAGGATGACATCGCCGGCGCCGGAGCCGGTGGTAGCGGTCCCGTGTTCCGGGACGACACGCAGGCCTCGTGCGGTCATCGTGGTAGCCCCTTTCGAGCACGGTTCCTGGTCGAGCACGGTTCCTGGTCGAGCACGGTTCCTGGTCGAGCACGGTTCCTGGTCGAGCACAGTTCCTGGTCGAGCACGGTTCCTGGTCGAGCACAGTTCCTGGTCGAGCACAGTTCCTGGTCGAGCACAGTTCCTGGTCGAGCACGGTTCCTGGTCGAGCACAGTCCTGGTAGGCGGGACGGCGCCGCTCCGTCCGACGCCCGGCTTCGGGCGCCGCTTCCGTGTGGTGCTGGTCCTACGACGCCCGGCCCCCCGGTGGCGTTCCCACCGGTTCGGCATTCGTGCTCCGGCCGCTCCCGGTCACGATCAGCGTCCGCAGGTGAACAGCAGGACTGCCGGTACCCTTCGATTCGTGCGGGTGATGAGTGGGATCGGTCGGCTTCTGGTGGCGACCGTGCTGGCGGGTGTCCTCGTCGCCGGGTTGATGCTCCCGTACTTCCTCGGCGTCGGTCTCGCCTCGAACCAGGTCACCAGCGCCATCGCCGACGTTCAGTCCGACGACTTCAACGACCCGGTGCCGCAGCGCACCACCATCACCGATGCCAAGGGCAACACGATCACCACGTTGTACGACCAGAACCGGGTGATCGTCCCGCTGTCTCAGATCAACGACCTGTTGATCAAGGCCGTCATCTCGATGGAGGACCGGCGCTTCCTCAAGCACCACGGTGTCGACTGGGCCGGCACCATCCGGGCGTTGCTGCGGAACACCTCCTCCGGCGCCACCCAGAGCGGCGGCTCGACCATCACCCAGCAGTACGTGAAGAACTATCTCTTCCTGGTGAAGGCGAAGACGGACGCCCAGAAAGCCGACGCGATCGCGCCGACACCGATCCGTAAGCTGCGCGAGGCCAAGATGGCCCTGCAGCTGGAACAGAAGTTGTCCAAGGAAGACATCCTGTTCCGCTACCTGAACCTGGTGGCTTTCGGCCCGTCTACCTACGGCGCCGAGGCGGCCTCCATGCGCTTCTTCGGCATCCACGCGTCGGATCTGGAACTACCGCAGGCGGCCATGCTGGCCGCGATGATCAACAACCCGAACAAGTACAACCCGATCAATCCCGATCGTCCACAGGGTTTCTACGAGACGATGGTCCGGCGTAATCAGGTGCTCGACAAGATGGTCGCGTCCAACGCAATATCCAGGGCGACCGCGGACAAGGCGAAGAACGCCCCGGCGATGCTCAAGCCGACCCCGACTCCGAACGGCTGCATCGATGCGAGGGGCTCCAGCACCAACGGTTACTACTGCCAGTACGCGCTCGACTACCTCGGGAACAAGGGCTTCGACGGTGGCAAGCTGGCGACCGGCGGCTACACGATCCGCACCAACCTCGATCCCGGCGCGATGACGGATGCGAAGGCTGCGGTCGACGCCAACGCCGATCCGTCGTCCGATAAGACGAAACGCATCGCCAATGTGATGGCGATCGTGCAACCCGGGCAGTCCACCCGCAAGGTCACCGCGCTGACCAGCAACCGGCCATACGGATTGCGGGCCGGCAACGGCCAGACGGTTCAACGCCTGCCGACCACGTTCGCGCCGCTGGGTGCCGGCTCTACCTTCAAGATCTTCACGGCGGCGGCGGCGCTCGATCTCGGGCTCGGGACGCAGGAGCCCCAGCTGGGCGTTCCGACGGAGTACTACTCGCCGTTGGCGCCGAGCCACAAGTTCAGCAATTCGGGTTCATTCCCGCCCAAGCTGACCCTGCAGCGGGCGCTCGCGACCTCCCCGAACACCACCTTCGTGCAGCTCGAGGACAACATCGGTCTGGACAAAGTGACGCAGATGGCCGTCAAACTGGGTCTGCGGGGCTACAACCTCGACGCCGGCCAGGTGTCGCCGCAGTTCTCAGGTGCCGGCCAGTCCTACGCCGACGAAGTGGTGCGTCAGAAGATCGCCTCCTTCACCCTCGGGGTGTCGCCGGTCAGCCCCCTGGAGCTGTCGAACGTGGGTGCCACCCTGGCCTCCGAGGGCATGTGGTGCCCGCCGTCACCCGTCGACACCATCACTCAGGGGCCGGACGAGAAGATCGTCGACCTGCCGGCCCAGGCCTGCGAACAGGTGGTCAAACCGGAACTGGCACGAACACTGGCCCAGGCGATGAAGGGCGACCTGACCGACCCAGACGGGACATCCCACAAGTCCGTGGTGGAGGCAGGCTGGACACGGATCGCCGCCGGCAAGACCGGCACCACCCAGGATTACAAGTCCTCGGCCTACCTCGGCTTCACCCCCCAGTACTCGGGCGCCGTTATGGTCTGGGACTACCTGCCGAAACCGCAGTCGATCTGTCGGCTGCCGCTGCGCAGCTGCAGCAACGACGAGGCACAGAGCGGCAACGGCATGAGCGGCGGGTCGGTGCCCGCCCTGACCTGGTTGGGCGCCATGAAGCCGTTGCATGCCGGGCTCCCCGAGCAGGATTTCAATCTCGCAGATCCGTCGTACCTGCAGGGCCAGCAGCAGAACCAGGTCCCTCAGGTACAGGGCCAACTGGTCGACCAGGCCAGGGCCGCGGTGGAGGCGAAGGGTTTCTCGGTCAAGGTGGTCTCGTCCGACAAGTCCGGCGCGGCAGCCAATGTCGTCATCGGAGTGAGCCCGAGCGATGTCGCCCTACCGGGGACACAGGTAACGCTGACAATCGCCACCGGCGGAACCACCACAGGTGGCTGAACTGCGCCGTCTCGCCGCGGCTCTGACGGCGGTCGCGGCGTCCGGTACCGCAGCAACGGCCTGGGCAGTCGGCGTCGAACCTCGGCTGTTCGCGTTGCGGAGGCTGACCGTGCCGGTACTGGACCCAGGATCGTGGCCCATCCGCATCCTGCACCTGTCGGATCTGCACATCATGCCGGGGCAGGACCACAAGGTCCGCTGGGTGTCCGCGCTCGCGAACCTGCGCCCTGATCTGGTGGTCAACACCGGAGACACCTTGTCGCACAAGGATTCTGTGCCGGCTGCGCTGGCGGCGTTCGGCGGGCTGTTCGCCCTCCCTGGGGTTTTCGTAATGGGCAACAACGATTACGTCGCGCCAATCCTGAAGTTGCCGCACCACTATTTCTTCGGCCACACCGGGCATCGGGCCAGAACGCCGCTGCCCTGGCGGGATCTGCGAGCGGCTCAACTGGAACGCGGCTGGATCGACCTGGACAACGCGGGTGCCACGGTCACCGTCCGCGGGCAACGCATCGCCATGGCTGGCGTCGACGACCCGTACACCCGGCGGGACAGGTACCCGACGATCGCGGCGCCCACCAGCCCGGAAGCGGTGGTGCGGATCGGCGTGATGCACGCTCCGGAACCGCGGGTGCTCGATCGGTTCGCCGCCGACGGCTACGACCTGCTCCTGGCCGGGCACACCCACGGCGGGCAAGCCAGGATTCCCGGGATCGGGGCGCTGACGTCGAACTGCGGCCTTGACCGTTCCCGCGCTCGTGGATTGTCCCGTTGGGGCGCATCGACCTGGCTCAACGTATCCGCGGGCCTCGGCCACAGCCCCTACATGCCGCTGCGGTTCTGCTGCCGACCGGAAGCGACGCTGTTGACGCTCACCGCTCCGTGAGCCGCGGTTACGCTGCCGCCGATCATAGGGAGACCCGATGTTCCATCGGTCGGGGTGACAGGATTTGAACCTTCAACGGGGGATGACGAGTCGACGTCGGCGCCGCATCTGTGGCGGGGCTGGCCGGTGCGGTTCGAGCTTCGCCGCCTCGCCGACGACGATCTGTTGCGGCTGCCGATGTCCGGGCCGCCGAAGCTGCTGCCCCGCGGCGCGCTGCGCTGCTGATCCGGGCCCGGCAGCACCGACCGAACGTTCTGCCGGACCGGTCGTTGGGGTCGGTGTGTCCTACGAAGCTGTCCTCGCGCCGGTCCGATGCCCCGATGACAAGGCCGAGTCGGTGGCCTCGCTGGAATACCATGCTGGTGGGTAGGACCTCGATCTGTATCTCGAACGGCTCGCCGACCGGAACGGGATCGGCGGCTGCGTGCGTGTGGTACGGCCGGTACGGATGTGAGCGAGCCTGGTCGAGCCGGCGGTGGGACGCGCGCAGCCAGCCCTTGACGACGGCGCCGTAGAAGCCAGCGGATTCTTGCAACAGGACCTCCTGGCCGCTGGAGTCGAGATCGATGATGGTGACGAACAGATCCATGTCGGCGGCCCCCGTTTGCACCCACGCATGCACTGCGATCGGCCCGGTGATCTCTACGTCGTCTGCGAATGGCGCGGTGAGGAACGTGGCTGATCCGGTCGGGGCGGTGTAGGTGGTCAGCGCCCCGGTGGGCGGCGGTTCGTTACCAAGCGCGCCGGAGACGGCGTCGAGATACAGCTTCGTCCACTGAGTGCGAGCGATGGGCCACTCGCTCTCGGCCCGGAACTGGCCGCCGTCCGCGGTTCTAATCTTCAGCTTGACCGGCGGCTGGTCCTGCCAGGCGGTGGTGTCGTCCTTGAGCCAACGGTCTAGGAAGCTCTTCTGGTACAGCCGGGATTCCTCGGTGTAGAACGGGGCGAAGTGGTCTCCGCTGTGCACCTCCAGCCATTTGTGCTCGGAGCCGGCGCCGAGGAAGCCGTCGATGTTCCCCTGAGGTGCAGCGCGTAGCCGCTCCAACTGCCGGCCGACAGTACCGGGACAGTGATCTTCTCCAGGGACGCGGCGCGGTGGCCGTAGTAGTCGTCATCGAAGGGATGCGCGCGGAGTTCGGCCGGGAACTCCGCGTTGCCGTCGATGGCCGTGTTGGGGTTGCCCCGGCCGGGTTCCAGGGCGCTCTGGTTGCCGGTGATTTGCCGTGGCCACCAGGCGTCGGTGAAGACGTTGGACAGGATGCCGCCGTGGTAGGCCCAGTCGCGGTAGATGTCCACCGCGCCCTCCCAGGGCACGATCGCGGCCAAGTGCGGTGGCTGCAGAGCGGCCACGTGCCATTGGTTGATGGCGTAGTAGGAGATGCCGAGCAGACCGACCCGGCCGGTGCTCCACGGTTGGACGCCGGCCCACTCAATGCAGTCGTAGTAGTCTTCGGCCTCTTGCGGTGCGAACAGGGCAAGCCGGCCCTCGGAGGTGCCGGTGCCTCGCTGGTCGACCCTGATGACGACGTAGCCGCGCGGGACCCACCACTCGGGGTTGACGGTCTCCCAGTTCATCAGGGGACCACCTTGCTCGTCAAGTAGGCCGTAGGCGGCGGCGTTGAAGTCCTGGAAGTGGATGTCCTTGCCGTAGGGGCCGTAGGTCATGATGACGGGGTGCCGGCCGTCGCCGCTGGGCCGGAACACGTCCGCACGGAGCGTCACCCCGTCGCGGACGGTGATCGGAACGTTCTTGTCGATGCTGAATTCGGCGACAGGCATGTCACTACTTTCTCGGGGGTTGAATGGGCGGGCTGCGTTCATCGGCCGACCACGGTTGGGGGGAGCCAGGTGTGTTAAGGCGATGGCTTTGGAGCAGAGATGAGACGAAACTGGAGAGGAGGTTCTCAGCGTTGGGGTGGGTCGGTCAGGGCATGAACTTTCCGCCGTCCACGTTGACGGTCTGCCCGGACATGAAGTCCGCATCGGGGGAGGCGAGAAAGAACACCGCGCCAGCAACGTCGCCCGGTTCCTCATCCCGCGGCAACGCGCGGGCCTCGCGTTGCGCCGCGAGGAGTTCGGCCGGGAAATGGTCCCGCACCGCCTTGGACAGGGTCAGCCCGGGAGTGACCACGTTGACGGTGATGCCATAGCCACCGACTGCCCTGGCCAACGAGCGGGACAGCCCGACGACGCCGGCCTTGGCGGCCACGTAGTGGGACTGGCCCGGTGCTCCGGCGAAGACGGAGGCCGATCCGAAGTTGATGATCCGGCCCCAACCTCGGTTTTTCATGAGCGGCAGGACAGCGCTGATCATCAGGAAGGGTCCGGTCAGGTTGATGTCGATGACCTGCCGCCACTCCTGCGAGGTCATCTCCTCGAACGGGCGGAATGGGAAATACCCGGCGCAGTTGATCAGCACATCGACGCGGCCGGCCGCTTTCCGCGCAACGTCCGCGAGCCGGCGGCAGTCGACCTCCTCGCAGATGTCAGCCGCCACGGTGATCAGCCTGGATCCAGCGATAGTGCCAGGGTCCAGCTGGTGCAGGGCATCGGCGTTGACGTCCGTCGCGATGACGGTGTCCTCGTTGGCCAGGAAACGTTCGACCAAAACGGCCCCCATGGCGCCTGCGGCTCCGGTGATCACCACCACCCTTCCCTGTTTCATCGGCCCACCCTCTTTGTTCGAATTGCGTGGGGCGAACGGCTGCCGGTGGCGGAGCAGATGGCGGTCACTGTTCCTCTTCGACGCGCAGCACGATCCGGCCGAACATTTCGTTCGAATCCAGGTGTTCGTCGGCGGCGGCGGCGTCCCGCAACGGGTAGGAGCTGTCGATAACCGGGTCGAGCGTGCCGGCGGCGACCAGATCGACCAGTTTGCCCATGTCGGCCTTTGTGCCCTGCACATAAAAGAGCAGGCTGATCAGCTCCCGGTAGAGATGACGCACGTTGAGCGTCACCTCCAGGCCGGTGGTACCACCGGAGCAGAACAGCCGGCCACCCCGGCCGAGGCAGTCGATGCTCAACGGCAGGGTGGCCGTTCCCGAGTTGTCGAACGCCACCGTGACTCCACGCCCACCGGTCGCGGCGATGACCTGCTCGGGCCAGTTGTTGTCGCGGTAGCTGAACACCTCGTCCGCGCCGAGTGCGCGGACCCGCTCCTGCTTCCAGGGGGCGCCGGTGATCGCGATGACCCGGGCACCGATGATCTTGCCCAGTTGGACGGCGGCCACCCCAACACCGCCGCCGGCGCCCATTACCAGCAGCGTGTCGTCTGCTGTCACCTTCCCGCGGTGGACGACACCGTGGTATGCGGTGGTGTAGGCCACGCCCAGCGCGGCGGCGGCCTCGTAGGAGACGGCGTCAGGCAGCCGGACAAGCTGAGTGACCGGCGCGCACACGTATTCGGCGCGTCCGCCGTGGGTCTGGATGCCGAACATTCGTGAGTAGGGGCAGTAGTTCTCGCCGGCGCCAGACCGGCAGAAGTCGCAGACCCCGCAGGCGATCACCGGGTACACTGCCACCCGGTCACCAACCCGGAAACCGGTGACGTCGAGTCCGATACCGACGATCTCTCCGGCCGGATCGATGCCGCCGACATGCGGCATCGCCAGCGCCTTCATGCCGAATCCGCTGCGGCGGGTCTCGATGTCCGGGCCGTGGTTCACCGACACGGCGTGCACCCGCAGCAGCACCTCGCCCGGCCCGGGTTCGGGAGTGGCGATGTCCCCGTATTGCAGGACATGACTTTCCCCGTGCTCGTGGAAAATGACCGCTTTCACCTGTGCCGCTCCTTGCTGTCGAGCCCGAGGGCGTCGATCAGACATCGACGTGAACTCATCAGTGTAGCCAAACTCTATCGAGTTCTGCTAGCGTGGGCGATAGCGCAGACAATAAGGCCGCACAGAGCCCAAATCTCTATAGGTTCGTGTGATCTTGGTTCCGAATCGCCTTGAGCCAATCGGGGCTGCATGGTGCTCGGTGTCTGCCGTCATGTCCATCAGAAGTACTAGCGGAGGAAGTGTGAGCTATGGCTGCAACCACCGAACAGAAGAGCCCATCCGGCGACGGAACCACCGGTCGAGGTGCGCCGACGTGGTACGAGGAGTTCTATGCGGGCCTGGACGCCAAGGATCTGACGGTGGTGGACCGGCTCTGCACGCCGGACACGACGATGCGGATGGCCAACCACGACATGGACACCGGCCGTGACGCGGTCCGGGCGGGAACGGCGCACTTCTTCACCATGATCGGCGGCATGCGCCACACCTTCGTCAAGGTGGTCGAGGACGGTGACAGCGCCTACCTGGAGGCCATCGTCGAATACACGCGCCTCGATGGCAGCACCGTTTCGATCCCGGTGTCCACCGCGATCGACCGGCGTGACGGCCTGATCGCCGCCCAACGGGTCTACATCGACCTCGGGCCGCTGTTCGACGCCGGGCCCCTGTAAATCGCAGCCACCGTCAACCAGAACCCATTCGAGGAGCCTGCCATGATTGAGCTTTCCACCCCGCCGATCCTCGCCAACCCGGCGGATCAGAATGTCCACCTGACCCGCGAGCAGCTCTACCAGGGTCTGGTGTGGAAGGGGCAATACCCCACGCTGTTCGTCGCGCCGATCCTGGACTGCGACATCCTGGAAACCTTCGACAACGGTTTCCTGCGGCAAATCCTGCACAGAAACCCGGACCTCAACACCGAAGTTCTCCGGGAGCGGGTGTTCCTTGACCCCCTCAAGAGTGTGACCTTCCTCCGGTTGAACGGCAGCGTCCTGGGACAGATCGCCAACCTCATCGAAACCGACGACGATGGTGAACTGACGCTCCGGTTCACCTTCACCCTCGCGTTGGCCAACGCCGAACACGGAAGTGCCGAAGAGGCCGATTACGAAAAAGAGTTCGCCCGCGGCTACATCAACGCGGTGACCGCCACCCTGGAGGCCACCCGCCGGTTCGTCAGCACCGGCGAGGATCCGACCCTCGCGATCGCGAAGGCGCGATCGGAAAACGTCGGCGCATGACATACATGCACGAGCAGGACCTGCTATTTCAGCAGGGATCCTCTCCCGCCGAAGACGGTGTTCCCGAACCCCGCTTCTCGGTGAACACCGACGACGGGATGCTGATCGAACGCAACCAAGCGGTTTCGCTGACCGACGGCACCGTCATCTATCTGGACGTGTTCCGACCCGAAGGCGAGCAGGACGTGCCGGCGTTGATCGCCTGGGGGCCGTACGGCAAACACAACGGCGGCGCCGTGTACCAACAGTTCAAGGACGAGTCCGGGAATCAGGGCGGCGGGGTCAAGCCGGAATGGCTCTCCGCGTACACCACGTTCGAGGGTCCCGACCCGCGGCAGTGGTGCGACAACAGGTACGCAGTGATCAACGTCGACCCCCGTGCCACCTGGTGGTCCGCGGGTGATTACGCCACCTTCTGGGACGAACGGGAGGCACACGACACCGTCGATGTCATCGCCTGGGCCGGCACCCAACCCTGGTGCAACGGCAAGGTCGGGATGAGCGGCGTGTCCTACCTGGCGGTGGCCCAGTGGTGGGCGGCGTCCCTTCGTCCGCCGTACCTCGCGGCCATCAATCCCTGTGAAGGCCTGAGCGATGTCTACCGGGAGTTCGCCTTTCACGGCGGTATTCCGTCCAATTTTCCCACCTTCTGGCTCAAGCACCGGCTCAAGTACTCCACCACCAAAGTCGAGGCGATCGCCGACATGATGGTCGACCACCCTCTAGACGACTCCTACTGGGACACCAAACGGCCCGATCTGTCCAAGATCGATGTGCCCGCCTATGTCATCGCCAGCTGGTCCGACCAGGGTCTGCACACCCGCGGCACACTCGCCGCGTTCGAACAGATTTCCTCACCCCACAGATACCTCGAAGTACACGGCCGGAAGAAATGGGAGTACTATCACCAGCCCTCGACCGTCAACCGACAGCGGCAGTTCTTCGACCGGTACCTCAAGGACATCGACAACGGCGTCGACGACTGGCCGCCGATCCGGCTGGAAACACGGATTAGTTCCTACCACGGCGTCGAACGCACCCCCACCGCCTGGCCACCCCCCGAGACCACTTTCCGTCGGCTGTTTCTCGACGCCGGCGCGCATACGCTCACCGAGCAGGCACCCCAAGTCGAGGCGACGGCACGCTACGAGGCCGGGAAGGACAGCGCTGATGACACCAGCTTCGATTACACGTTCACGAGCCCGGTGGATGTTATCGGGGGCATGAAACTCCGGTTGTGGGTCGAGGCCGACGGCTCCGATGACATGGACATGTACGTGGCTATCAAGAAGATCGACCGCGACGGAAATACCGTCGATTTCCCCTTCGCGAATGTCCTAGAACAAGGACCGACGGCGCTCGGCTGGTTACGAGTGTCGCATCGTTCAGTCGACTCTGACCGAAGCAGCGACAACCGGCCGTGGCACACCCACCTGCGGGAGGACAAGCTCAGCGCCGGGCAGATCGTGGATGTGGACATCGAGATCTGGCCGTCGGGAACGCGTTTCGAGGCGGGCGAAGGACTCCGGCTTCTCCTGCGGGGAAGCGACTTCTACACCGGGGCGGTGATGTCACGGCATCTGGAGACCCGCAACAACGGCAACCACCTACTGCACACCGGCGGCAGTAAGTACGACTCATTCTTAGTTATTCCAATGCTGCCCGTTGAACCCAGCTCGACCGACTGGCCCGCGGATGACTGACGCGGCCACTGCTGGGGTCGATACTTCCGGAATGGACGCCCGGAGCTGGCACGGGGTTCCAACCCCCGATACGGCCCGGGCGGCCAACCCCGACCGCAAGCCGGTTCTCGTTCTCGGCGCAAGCGGCAACGTCGGCTCCGCCCTTACCCGCCGGCTCGCAACCACTGGCCGTGAGGTCCGAGCCTTCTACGATCCCTCCACGCCGCAGACGGTGACATTCCCCGCCGAGGTCACTGCAATCCCCGGAACCTTCGACGACACCGCTGCCCTGGACGCAGCGATGAACGGCGTCGATGCCGTCTTCATGCTGACGCCACCCAGCGAGGAACAGGTCCGCTGGCAGCGCGCCATCGCTACCTCCGCGCGGCAACATCGGGTACGGCGGATCGTCAAATTGTCCGCCTTCGACACCGGCCGCGACTCGATCCTGCAGATGGGCCGATGGCACCACGACGGTGAGGTCGCGGTCGCCGAATCCGGCTGCCAATACGTCGTTCTGCGGCCGCAGTACTTCATGCAGATGCTCCTCGGCGCGTTGACCACCGCGGCGCAGACCGGGATCTTCACCGGGCCGGCCACCGCCAGCACCCGAATGGGCATCGTCGACGTGAACGACATCGCCGCCGTCGCCGCGGTCGCCCTCACCGCCGCCGGGCGTCACGCCCAGGTTCTGGTCCCGACAGGGCCGGCCGCCCTGAGCTTCCAGGACATGGCGGCAGAACTGGCGGTCCTCGTCGGACGGGAGATTGCCTACGTGCAGCGGCCCGTCGACGACGTCCGCCGTGATTTCGCCGGGCGTGGCTGGCCGGAATGGCACATCACCGACTACCTCGCCATCCATGACCAGGCCGCCAGCCCGCTGGTGACCGATTGCGTTCAGGAGGTGACTGGTACCGCACCCACGTCATTCGCCGCCTTCCTCCGGCGCTCCGAACACCTGCTGCTTCCAGCGTGAGGAAACAGCTGATCCGGCCGGTGCCGATCAGCCACATCGGTTACGCCGTCGAGAACATCGAGCGGGCCGTCGCGTATTGGTCGTCGATGTTGGTTGCCCGGCCCGTTCTTCCTGGTACCGGACATCCAGTTCGACGAGCTAACCCATCATGCGGAGCCGGCGGTCCTCGACCACTCCGCAGCATTCGGTCAGTGCGGAGCCCTGGCCATCGAGCTCATGCAGATCGTCGCCACCAATCCGGTCGAGGTCACCCAAGGGACTGCTGCCCGGACCGCTGCCGGTCATCAATCACGTCGCTTACCTCAGTTTCACCCCCGAGCAGGACAGCGCGGAATTGCACGCGGCAGGCCATAAAGTGGTCCTCGACGGAAGATCGATCCGGAGACCTGGAGCTCCGCTTCCACGACACCCAGGCAACCCTCGGGCGCGGTGGAGATCCACCGCAGGAGTGACTTCATCGATGACTCCATCGGCCGCATCGCGGAGGCCGCACGCGGGTGGGACGGCCGGCATCCGTTGCGACCCATGGAATGGGTGAGCTGATACCAACCGCATCGATTGGCCGGACGGACGCTCACGACCCTTCGCACGCGCTGCCGCTGACCTGAGACGCGCTACAGACCTGGACCATCCCGATTCCGTTGCAGCAGACCAACGGCGTGGCCTCAGGTGCCGCCAGGGTCGCGGTGGAATGGGAGTTATCCGTCCGGCGTCAGGGTTTCGTTGTGAAACGGTGGTCATGTGTCAGCCGATGACCGTCCCACACGCATTGCGGGCCAGGTCATCTGGTTGTGTTGGATTCCAGCTCGCCAGTGATGCTGCGTTTTCGTAAGCCCTGCCGTGCGGGTAGCTCACGCTTTCCGGGTACATGCCGAACGAGGTCCGCCGGTGCACGAACTTCGCGTCTTCGCCGGCCTCGGGTCCGGTGAACGGTTTGGTCCCGCCTAAGCAAGAGCGTCTCACCCGGGTCGGCGACGTCGGCCAGGACCACCTGCGCGCCGTCCGCGGCGAGCCGGCACGCATGGGCCGGCCGATGCCCTGCCCCGCGCCGGTCACCACAGACGCGGCCGTCATGGCGGGGCCCGGTCATACCCCCGGCCCCCAAGACGCCGGTGAGTCAACGGGCGCCGCCCACATCGACGATCGTGCAGGGAAGCGCGGCGGGTCGCATCGGGTCAACCTCCGGAATGTCCTCATGTCTAGCACCTCTATGGAGTTTGTCCGGAGTTGTCAAATGGACGAACATTCCTGTCGGCTAGTTCGAGCAATTGATCGTCATATTGACGTTGCGCTCTGTAGAGTTACACACATGACGGACACCGTGACGCCGTTGCTCCCGCGGGGGCCGAGGGTCAGCAACACCGAAGAGGTCTACACCCGGTTGCGGGAGATGCTGTTGAACGGGGAGATCCCCCCGGGCACCGTCCTCTCCCAGGTCAAACTCGCCCGCCAGCTCGGGGTGAGCACCACGCCGCTGCGCGAGGCCATGCGGCTGGTGCAGGCCGAAGGGTTGCTCATCGCCGAACACAACCAACGCTCTCGTGTCGCGCCGATGGACCCCAAAGACATCGACGCCGTCTACGCCAGCCGCATCCTGATGGAGGCGCTCGCGATCCGGCTGACCGTGCCGGCCCTGACCGCCGCGGATGATGACGCCCTGCGGGCCGATCTGCACGCCATGGAAGAAGCGGCCCGAGCCCAGGACATCAGCACATGGGAACCGCTGCACAGAACATTCCACCGGCGGCTCATCAACGGCAGCGACCCCGCGCTCACCCGCATCATCGACCCCCTGGTCGACCGCTGCGAACGGTACCGCCGGACCAGCCTGTTCGGCTCACCCGCTCGCGCCTGGGAACTGGGCAACAAGGAGCACGAAGCCATCGTCGCCGCCTGTGAAGCGCGCGACGCAAATCAGGCGGCACTGCTCTTGGCGCGACATTTTGGCCGATCCGCCCTCACGGTGTTGGCGATCATCGCGCCGGAGGAAAACCCCGAGGCGGTCCGCTCGGCGCTCCACCTGGTATCACGCGCCACCGAGAGACCCTGACGAAGGGCCACCAGGTTCATCCTCAACCGAATCGGTGACTGCTGTGGACCGGCAGCCAGATCCGGCGGCTCCTCGCCGCCCTTGGGAATGACCCGGGTCTGCGTCGGCCGGTGAGTCCATCGACTGAATATCGATTTGACCGGTTGGCCGATCGCGATCAGGAGATTCTGAAGTCAGCCCGGATTGGCCAGAGTAAGCGTTTGGTTTCCCTCGCCCCCTTGGTGACCGTCGTGCGGTTCTTCCGTACTCAACTGGTTCGTGCGCAGTGGATAAGAGGCTCTTCACAGTTGAGGGTGTAGTCACTGTCGGCACCTCCTCCTCTGACCGGGGCGTGATTGCCAGCTTGGGGTAGGGCTGATGCCCACCCGGGGACCTGTCGGGTTACGCAATTGTGGTTTACTAACCCTATGGCTCGTCCTAGATCCCTCAGCGACGACGAGGTTCTGGGCCGGATCGCCGCTGCGCTCGGCGGTACTGGGACCACGTGGACGTTGAACGGCGCGGCGGAGGCAGCGGGACTGCACCCGGCCACCCTGATCAAGCGCTTCGGCTCTCGACACGGCCTACTGCTTGCGCTCAGCCGCCGCTGGATCGAGACCATCCCCGCGGCCGCGACCACCAACGACGCGCTTCGCGAGCTGCATCACTGGGCCACTTCACTCTCTGAGTGTGAGGCCAGTCCAGCACAGCTCCTCGCGCGCGCTGACATGCTGCTGGAGGATCTGCGCGACCCCGAGCTCAGGAGCCTTCTGCACCAAGGCTGGACCAAGCACGTCAGCTACTTGACCGAGCTGGTCCAGCACTGCCAGAACACCGGTCAGCTGACAACCCACCTCTCCGCACCGGGCGTCGCGCGCCTGCTGCTCGATGCCGCACATGGCGGCATCCTCCGAGACGCCGTCAATACCAATCTCGACGGGGTCAAGCCCACCAACTCCGTCCTCGCCGCCTTGGAGGCCCTGTCATGAAGACGTCACCCACCACCTGGTCCGGCCAAGTCTTCATCGCCACCAGCGTGGATGGCTTCATCGCCCGCCCCGATGGAGACCTGGCGTGGCTGACAGACCCACCGTCTGAACCTGACCACGTCAGCGGGCACGACGGGCACCACGCCCCGCCCGGCTACGAGGACTTCACCGCTGACGTCACCCACCTCGTGATGGGCCGCGGCACCTACGACAAAGTCCTCACCTTCGACTCCTGGCCGTACGACCGCTTCCGCACCGTCGTGCTCAGCACGAGCCTGCCGCCCGACGCCGATGAACGGATCCTCGTGGCACGCTCGATCGAGGAAGCCAGCGCCCTTCTCGCAGCCGAGCGCGCTGGCAAGGTGTACCTCGACGGCGGCCACGTCGTATCCCAGTTCCTCGCCCGCAACCTCATCGACGAGCTGACCATCACCCGCGCCCCGATCCTCCTCGGGGCCGGTCTACCCCTGTTCCATGCCCTGCCCCACCCAACCCGGCTCGTCCACTTGGGCACCTCCACCACCGACAACGGCATGACCACCACCCGCTACCGCATCCACCACCCCCGACCCTGAAACCGCGGCGAACGCTGGGCTCGCAAGCTGCACCCGGCCGCCCGGTGACCAGAACGGAGGCCGAGTTGCGCCGCTCACGCGATCACCCGAGCGCCTTGCGCAGCAAGGCCGTCAGCTGATCCTGTTCGGCGGCTGAGAGGCGTCCGACCGCCGCGCGAGCGAAGGCGAAGGTGTCCTCGAAGCGGCGATTGAGCTCGTCTCCCCGTCGGGTTCGGGCGACCAGCCGCGCGCGGCGGTCGTTGGGGTTCAGTTCACGGTTCACGAGGTCGAGCGCTTCGAGGCGGGCGACGATCTGGGTGACGTTGGAGGCATCGCATCCGAGTTCCTCGGCCAACGCGCCCATGCCGCGACGCTCCTCGAGGCGCCCGAGGACGCAAGCCTGCGCCGCACTGAGCGACAGCTGGGTCGCGGCGGCCTCGTAGGCGCGGTCGTACACGTCGACCAGTTCGAACAACACGGCCTCAGCCTCGGACGAGGTGGCTGTGGGTCCGTTCGGCAGTGCCATGACGCCAGCATAGGTTCATGCTTGATCTACTCAATTGAGTGTGCTTCACTAATCCTTGATCTAATCAAGTAGATGAAGGAGCACAAATGAACACGACCGCCGAGCGCGCACCAGTCAGCGCGACCACGCAGGCAGAGATGAACGCGGCCGTCCTTGATCGGTTCGGCGGGGTGGAGGAGTTCTCGCAGCGGTTGATACCGGTCCCGGAGGTGGGCGAGGGCGATGTCCTCATCCGGGTGGAGGTGGCAGGGGTTGGGTCCTGGGACGCGGTCGAGCGTGAGGGAGACTACGACGGCATCTTCGGGATCGCGTCGGCCTTCCCCTACGTGCTCGGGTGGGACGCAGCAGGCACGGTGGCCGCCGTAGGGCGCAACGTCACCCGATTCGAGATCGGCGACCGTGTCTACGCTGCGACGACCCCTGTCCCGCGCGGTGGCTTCTACGCCGAGTACGGCGTCGTCGAGGCGGAGTACGTGGCGCACGTGCCCGCCCGGCTTCCGACCGAACAGGCCGGCGCGATGGCATGGGATGCGCTGACCGCGTTGAGCGGTCTCGATCTGCTCGACCTGCGACCGGACGAGACGCTCATGGTGTTCGGTGCCAGCGGAGGCATCGGGCACATGGCCGTACAACTGGCGCGGCATAGGGGGCTGCGAGTCCTGGCAGTGGTCTCCGGCGATGACGGCGTTGCTCTGGCCCAGCGCCTGGGTGCTGATGCCATCGTCGATGGCCGCAAGGATGACGTCCTGGCCGTGGCGTCCAAGTTCGCGCCGAACGGACTCGATGCGGCTCTCATCACTGTGGGTGGCGAGACGGCAGAACGCTCTCTTCGCGCGGTGAAGAGCTCGGGACGGATCGCCTGGCCGAACGGCGTATACCCCGTGCCCGCAACAACGCCCGTCGCGACAGTCTCCCACTACGACGGAGACCGAAGCCGGTCTGCTGCTGACCGCCTGAACGCGATCATCGACACGAGCGCTTTCGAGACCCACGTCGCCCAGACGTTCCCCTTGGAGCAGGTCAAGGACGCGCATCTGGCCCTCCGCGATCACTACGTCGGAAAGATGACGCTCAGGATCGCGTCAGATGAAAGCACAGTCTGAAACACCGAGGCCGACGTCCTTAACTAATGGTCGTCGCCGTGCCGGTTGGGCAGACGATGGCGAGACACATGGTAGAAGACTCCTCCGCGTCGTCGCCGTGCACGGCGATGTGGAAATTCGAGTATTGGTGCATCACGACCAGTCGTTGCAGGTTCGCGCGGGCTACTCGGGCCCACCGAGCTGGCGTGGTGACCGAGGGCGCCCGGGCCTGTCAAGTCGAAGAAGTCGACCTCGAACGGGTCGGCGAGGGTGGAGGCGTACATGTCCCAGTCGTGCAGGTCCAGACCGCGACCAAACCGGAGCATCACATCGGTAATCCTTTGCCGGTCCATCAACTCGATCATGGCGTTCGTGTCATACACAGGACCACCCATGGTGATCTCCTTGTTCAGAGCGTCTGAATTGATGGGGATGTCGCCGGCGGGCGCCGATCCGCCAGCACGCCCGGGCTCCCGGAGCAACGCTCCGCCCGCGGGCTGAGCAGCCGACGAGCGCAGATCCCCTTTACTATTCTGCAGTGATGCGATTCCGGATTCGGCCGACCCCGTCGATTTCGACGGTGATGGTGTCTCCGGCGATGAGAAACCGCTGCGGCTTGCGCCGGTATCCGACTCCGCCGGGGGTGCCGGTGAGGATGACGTCTCCGGGGTTCAGGGTGGTGAACTCGGAGATGGTGGTGATAAGGGTTGGTATATCGAAGAACAGTTGGGAGATGGTGGATTCCTGCACGACGGTGTCGTTGAGGATGGTGCGCAGACCGGCGGCGGTCAGGTCGACCTCGTCGGGGGTGATTAGGTAGGGCCCGAGGGGGGTGGAGTTGTCCCAGGCCTTGCCCTGCAACCATTGGTGGGTCTTGTACTGGTAGTCGCGCATGGTGATGTCGTTGGCGACGGTGTACCCGGCGACATGGTCCAGGGCGTCGACGGCGGGGATGCGGCGCCCGGCATGGCCGATGATGACGACAAGTTCTCCCTCCCAATCCATCTGGGTCACCTCCGGCGGCAGGGCGATGTCGTCGGCGGCGCCGATCAGGCTGGAGGCGTACTTGGGGAACAGCACCGGGTACGTCGGGGTGTCCCGGCCGGTTTCGGCGATGTGATCGGCGTAGTTCAGCCCGACGCACAACACCTTGCCGGGGTTCGGTACTACCGGCAGCAGATGCGCCTCCGCGGTGGGCACCCTTTCCGCCGGCAGCCGCTCGGCGCCCGCCAACACAGAAAGCGGTGTGGCCGAACCGATCTCGGTTAGATCACGGAGGGGAATCAGGAAATCACCGTCGACCACGCCGACGCGGCGTTCACCTTGGAACTCATAGGTCGCGTAGGACACGAAGTGGCTCCCCGCTCAGACCGTGCCGTTGGGCGGCAGCTTCGGGCCGGACGTCTTCCGCCAGGTGGGCAGTTGACCGCCCCAGAGGTTGACGCTGTTCGGGGTGGGCTCCCACCGGCGGGGCACGTAGGTGACCCGGTCGTCGTGGAATTTCTCCATCTCCGCGGACAGTTCGACATGGTTGCCGGCCGGGTCGTCGAAGAACACGAACAGGTTGTTCCCCGGGCCGTGTCGGCCGGGCCCCCACGCCACATCGACGTTTTCGTCGGTGAGCCGGTCGCACCAGGACTTGAAGTCCTCCCACTCGGCCAGGTCGTAGGAGTAGTGGTCGATGTCGCCGCTGGTACCGGTGTTCACGATGGCCAGGGTGTGGTGGTCGCGGTTGCTGCGCAGCCAGGCGAACCGGCCGTCGTCGAGTTGATCGGAGATCCGGAACCCGACGAGCCCGACGTAGAACGCGATCATCCGCGGCACGTCGGTGGTGGCCAAGGTGATGTGCTGGTACTTGATGGGCCGGCGGCCGGGGTCGGCGGCGTTCTCGCCCTGCCGTTGGACCGGGCCGTGGAAGTGCACGGTGTTGCCGTCCGGGTCGGTCACGGCAATCCCCGCGGTAGCGCCCACTGCGTCGTCAAGGACGGCCGGGTCAAGGTCACGCACCTGCAGTCGGGCGGTGTCGAATCTGGCGCGGAGGGATTCGAGGCCGGCGGGATCGCGGACCTCGAAGCCGAAATGGTCCAGCGCCTGGTCGCCGCGCAGCAGGTCCATCACGTGGTGTCCGGTGCCCCAGCCCAGCCGCAGGCCGCCGTCGTCGAGTTCGGTCTGGATGACCAGGCCAAGGACCCGGCCGTAGAAATCGGCGGTCGATGCGACGTCCGGGACGCGGAACCCGACGTGGGAGGTCGCGGTCCGCCGCAGCAGGCCGGCGGCGTCAGTTTCTTCCAGGATGGTGCGGTTCGGTCGATTCATGGCTGCACCTCGGTGTGATGGGTGGTTGTCCCCTGTGGCGGCGGCAGTCCGACCTACCCGGAGTTCAATGGGTCGGGGCGGAGCAGGAAATGGATGGTGCTCATTTCATGAAGTCTTGCGGTGCCTGCGGGCCCCACAGGTTCGCCGAGTCCGGGTCTGGAATCCAATGCTTGGGGCGCTGCGGTCGGTCCTGGTGCCACCGCCGGGGTTCGAAGTAGCCGAGTTCCTCACTGGCCATCCGGTCGAGATCGCAGAACAGCTCCACCACGTTGCCGTCGGGATCCTTGTGGTAGGTGAACACGTTGTGCCCCACTCCGTGTCGTCCCGGACCCCACAGCATCTTGACGTTGCGGGCGGCCAACGCGTCACAGGCGGCCGCGACGTGGCTGACGTCCTCCAGCTCGAAGGCCATGTGGTGCATCTCCCCTGGCCGCTCGGCGTTGATGAAGTTCACCGAGTGGTGATCGACATTGCAGCGGAGAAACGCGAAGAAGTCGCCCATCCAATCCGACCAGCGAAAACCGAGGGCGGTCTCGTAGAACTCGGTGACCGCCTCGGCGCTGCTGGTCCGGGTCGCGACGTGCCCCAGCTTCTGCGGCACGATGCCGGAATCGGCCAGTGCGGCCGGTGCCCGGGTCTCGTCGACGATGCACATCTGGAGCTGGTTGCCTTCCACGTCGGTCACGTTGTGGATGTGGGTCAGTCCCGGCTCGAGATCGGTGTGGGTGTTCACGGTGATCCCCTGCTGACGCAGCCGGCTGAGCAGCTCGTCCTCTTTGGCCGCTGTCAGCTCGAAACCGACATGGTCGATGCCCGCCTTGGACCCTGGGCGCAGCTCCAGCGCCGGACCACGGCCGCCGCTGGCCAGGAAGACCCGGCCGTCGCCGTCGTCGTAGGCGGACAGGCCGATGATCTCCGTGTAGTACGTCCGCAGCCGTTCGACGTCGGGGCTGCGCAGGGCGACATGTGAAATCCGGGACACGGGACTGGTCATGCGGCGGCTCCTTCAGTGGGGTCGACCATGAGCGTTTCCAGACGCCCGAGGCCACCGATTTCCACGGCGACCGTGTCGCCGTGGTGCAGGAATTCCTGCGGGCTGCGGCCATAGCCGACCCCCGCGGGGGTGCCGGTGGCGATCACGTCACCTGGTTCGAGGGTCATGATGCTCGAGAGGTGCTCCAGGATGGCCTGTACTCCGAACACCATGTCGGCGGTGTTGGAATCTTGTTTCAGCTCGCCGTTGACCCAGCACCGGACGCCGAGGGCTTGCGGGTCGGCGACGAACTCGCGTGGTGTGATGAATGGACCGATCGGCGAGAACCCGTCGTAGCCCTTCATCAGCACCCAGTCGATGCCGACCGCAGAACTGGAGGTGATCCAGTCGCGGGCCGATAGATCATTGAGGATCGTGTATCCGGCCACCGCTTCCAACACCGCCGGACCACTGGTGCCGTACGGGAGGGTATCCCCCAACACCACGGCCAGTTCGGCCTCCCAGTCCACCATTTTCGGCCCGACCGGCAACAGCACCTTCGTCCCCGACGCCACCAGGCCGGTGGAAACCGGCTTGAGGAAGCAGTAGGGCAGCGCCGGCGCTGGCGTGCCCATCTCTCGGAGATGACCGTGATAGTTGGTTCCGATGCAGACCAGCTTGGCGGGGCGTACCGGCACCAGCCATGCTTCGATCTGTACAGCGGCCGCCCGGGCGTGCGCATCTACCGCGGCGGCAGTGACCACCGGCTGCCACCGACGCCAGTCGGCGAACAGATCGAAGACATGGTTCGGGGCGCTCACTCCATCCAGCATCAGGTCGCCGAGCCGGTACAGGGCAGAACCCAGGACTAGCAGAACGGTGGGACGACCCTGCACGGTCCCCTCTGCTAACCGGAACGATTCCTGACCCGTGGCACCGCCCACGGCGGACGAACTCACCGTACTGATCTGTGTGGACATGTTCCCTCTTCACCGTTCAGAACTGTTACTCGACGCCTGCATCAGACTGGCCTGACTCTATAGAGCCGGGCGTAGCTAGCGCAAGGGAGTGGCGGCAAATTGCCGATCTGCGTAGCGCGCGGGCGCTGCGGGTAGCCCATGTCAATAGAGATTAGGGCAACGAGCACTTGACAATCACTCCATCCTCTATAGAGACTGTGGTTGGTGCCTCTCTATAGAGACTGTGGTTGGTGCCGATGGTCGGCGTTTCAAGGAGGAGACGGATGAGCCGCCCCACGAGCACCACTGGTTCGGCCCCGAACGACTCCCACCGACGCCCTGCGGCGGTGGAGGGACCCAGCCGGCGATCGCCCGGTCAGCTGTTGCGCCGGCTGTTTGCGCACGAGGAGCTCGGCATCACCGTGGTGTTGATCGCGCTGGTGCTCATCATCGGAGCGTTTCACTCCAAGTTCCTGACCCCGGACAGTCTGCTGGGCGTGGTCCGGTCGGCGTCGTTCGTCGCGCTCATCGCGTTCGGCATGGTGTTCCTGTTGGCCATGTCCGAGCTGGATCTCTCGGTTGGCTCGGTCTTCGGATTGAGCGCGTTGATCAGCGGTGAGCTGATGGCCAATGGGATGTCGCCGTGGCTTTCGCTGATCACCGGTCCGTTGATCGGGATGGCGCTGGAGGCGATCAACGCCTTCTTCGCCAACACCTTCGCTGTCCCTGTCATCATCGTCACCCTGGGCACGTTGACCGCATTCCGCGGATTGGCCACCGTGGTCACCGACTCGCAGGCCGTCATCGGGTTGCCGCTGGACAGCAGCTTCTTCCGGATACTGGGCGGCGAGATCCTGGGCATTCCGACGTCGGTCTGGGTCGTGATCGTCGCCGGTGCCGTCCTGACTGTGGTCTTTCGGCGCACCCCATTCGGGGCCCGGGTGCGGGCCATTGGGTCCAACCCGGTCGCCGCTCGATTCTCCGGTATCAAGGTCGCCCGCACCCGAATGCAAGCACTGTTGTTGGTCGGCGCGCTCTGCGGGCTGTCCGGCGTGCTCGCTCTGGCCTACTTCCAGGGGGCGGACCCGACCCTGGGTGTCGGCTTGGAGCTGCAGGTCATCGCCGCCACCATCATCGGTGGAACGGCCGTCTCCGGCGGCACGGGCACCGTGCCCGGCGCCCTGATCGGCGCCCTGGTCATCGTCACCATCAGCAGTGGACTGGTGTACTTCTCCGTCGGCCCCAGCTGGGGTGGCGTCGTCACCGGCGCCACCATCGTGATCGCGGTCAGCGCCGACGGCCTGATCCGACGCAGGCGGGCGGCCCGGCTAGCCCGCGCCGGAGCGTGAGCGACATGTACGAGGCTCGAAACATCACTCAGCGGTACGGCAACCTCATTGCCCTGCAAAACGTTTCGGTGCAGCTCCGGCCGGGAGAGGTGCATGCGCTGCTCGGCGCCAACGGAGCCGGCAAATCGACGCTGATGAAGGTCCTCGCAGGTGCGCAGCATCCCACCGAAGGCGAGCTGCACCTGGACGGTCAACCGGTGCACTTCGCCGACACCGGCGCGGCCGCCGACCGGGGCATCGCCTGGGTCGCTCAAGAACTGACCGTCTTCCCCGATCTGGATGTCCTAGAGAACCTGTTCCTCACCCGCGAACCTCGTCGGGGCCTGGTCATCAGCCGACGCGAAATGCGCCGCCGGGCCCGCCCTTTCCTGCGGATGGTCGGCCTGAACGAGGACCTCAGTGGCCCGCTGGGCCTGTTGCGGCTCGGGGAGCGGCAAAGGGTGGAAATCTGCCGGGCACTGCTTCGCGAACCTCGCATTCTGATTCTCGACGAGCCGACCTCGGCCCTGGACGCCGGAGAAACTCGACGGCTGCTCGAGGTCGTGCGTGACCTGCGCGATTCCGGTGTTGGCGTGGTACTCGTCTCCCACTTCCTCGAGGACGTGTTCGCCATCGCGGACACCATCACCGTGCTCCGCGACGGCCGCACCATCCTGGACGCGGTGCCCGCCACCCAACTGGCCGCCGGCACCGCCGTCGACGCCATGCTCGGCGAACGCCCCACGACCGCGCCGCCCGCACACCGACCGCCACCGGACACCTCGACCGCCAGAGCCGTCGAGGCCGAAACTGGGCTGACGCTCCGCGACATAACGGTGCACGGGGTGCTCGAACCGCTGACCCTGACGGTGCTGCCAGGTGAGGTCGTCGCGCTCGCCGGCCTGGAAGGCTCCGGCACCCACGCTGTGCTCAATGTGCTCTACGGGCAGATGCGACCCGACGCTGGCCAGATCCAACTCCCGGGCGGCCGGCCCGGGCCCCGCAGCATCGCCGCCGCAGTTCACGCCGGAGTGGCCTTCATTCCCGCGGACCGCGGCCGGATCGGCCTGTTCGGCGACCAGAGCGTCCGCGACAACATCGCCGTCGTCAGGACTCTCGCCCTGACGGTCGACCGGCTGCTGCTGCGCACCGCCGCCATCAAGGAACGCGCGGCCGCCCGGGTCACGCAACTGGAAATCCGGCCCGGCCGCACCGACCTCCCGGTCCGCGCACTGTCCGGCGGCAACCAGCAGAAGGTGGTCTTTGCGAAATGGCTGGAAGCTCGCCCGTCGCTGTACCTGCTCGACGACCCGACCCGGGGCGTTGACGTGCACACCCGGGCACAGATGCACCAGGTCATCCGCGAACTCGCCGCCGAGGGGGCCATCGTCGTCATCGTCTCCAGCGACCTGGACGAACTCTGCACCGTTGCCGACCGGGCCCTCGTCTTCTTCCACGGCCGAACCACCGGGGAATTGGCAGGCCCCGACCTGAACGCGCACCGCGTCCTAGAGGCCATCAACACCGGATCCCTGACCGCCGCACCGTCCCCCACCCCATGAAGGAGCCTTCCGTGACCCCGTCCCGCCGTTTCTCCCGAGGCAGATCCACTGCACTGGCCGCCGGCTGTCTGACCCTGATCGCGGCCCTCACCGCGTGCTCGTCCACCTCCACGCCCGCTCCCGGCAGCGCCGGATCTTCCGGTGCGGGTGGCGCCTCCTCGAACGCCGGTGCCAGCGGTAAACCGGTTCACCTCGGCATGGAACTGCTGCTCGCCGGGCTGCCGTTCGTTTCCGAGCTGCAGGCCGGTGGACAAGCCGCCGCGCACGAGCTCGGCGATGTCCAACTCGACGTGAGCGCACCCGCTACCTTTGATCCGCCGGGCGCGATCTCCCAGGTCAACAACTTCCTGGCCAGCGGTGTCGACGGCGTCGCGGTTGCGCCCGAGCCTGCGCCGTTGTGGACCCGCGCCCTGACCGACGCGGTCAGTAAGACCAAAGGGAACACAGTCACCCTGCAGACCCCGCCGGCCGCCAGCACCACTGTCAAGAGCTACGTCGGCATAGACACGGCCGCATACGGGCGGCAAGTAGCGACCGAAACCATCAAAGCCGCCGGCCTGGGACCGGACACCACCGGCGAAGTGATCATCGGTATCTGCACCCCACAGTCCACACCGCTGGCAACAACGGTGGCCGCCATGAGCGACGCCGTCAAGCAAGCACTCCCGAAAACCACCGTGCTGAAACCGTTCAATTCCGAAAGTGTGCCCTCGCAGAACTTCGCGGCCTGGGATCAGCAGATGCGCGCCCACCCCGACGCAGTCCTCACCCTCGGCTCCTGCGATCAGGACGGTGAATCGATGATCAAAGCCAAGCGAGTGAGCGGCGGCAAATTCGCCATCGGCGGGGTCGCCACCACACCCACGGTCCTGGGCGCACTCGAAGACGGCACCGTAGCCGCCATCGTCAACCAGAACTGGTACGTCGAGGGCTACACCGCCATCCGGCTCCTGACCGAGGCGGCCCGCAACGGCCGCATCCCCGTCGAAGGCTGGATCAACTCCGGTACCACCCTGGTCACCAAGGCCAACGTCGCCGACATCAGGGCCCGTGACGCCTCACCCGAAGGTCAGGCCGCGTACTACAAGCCGCTCATCACCAAACTGTGGGCCGACCTCCCAGCCGCCACCAAACCCCTGTCGGACGTTCAAAGCAGCTGACCTTTCACCGCCGGCGGCCGCACGTCACGGAAGCGGTGGTGGCCACCGGCGCGCAGCGGCATCGGCTGTGCGCGGGGCGATTGCACTTCGCGGGACCACGCCACCGCCTCGCACGACCGACGACTACCGACAAGCAATAAGGCCACTTGATCGTCGGATCACATGGATCTGGCAGTGCGATGAGATTCCGGACGAACCGATCTTTTTCTCCCGAGGGAAGGAACCAACCATGCGCCTCGACGGTAAACGCGTTCTGATCACCGGCACAGCCGGTGGCCAGGGCGAGGCCGCCCAAGCCTTGTTCGCCCGCGAGGGCGCGCGCATCGTCGGATGCGACCTGCAGGACGGGGCCGCGGAACGTACCGCCGCCGCGCTGCGCGCCGACGGCCATGAGGTGACCGGCCACACGGTCGATATCAGTGACCCCGATGCAGCCGAAAGGTGGGTAGAGGAGGGTGTGGAACGGCTCGGCGGCATCGATGTGCTGTACAACAACGCCGCCGGCCACGGATTCGCCCCGTTCGCCGACATGACGCTGCAGACGTGGCGGCACGTCATGCGGGTGGAGCTCGACATCATTTTCCACACCACCCACCCCGCATGGAAATACCTGCAGCACGGCGGCGGCTCGATCATCAACACGGCGTCGATGTCCGGCATCCGTGGGATCGCGCCACTCGGGCAGGCCGCGCACGCCGCCGCGAAGGGTGGAGTCATCGGGCTGACCAAGACCTTGGCCGCCGAGGGTGCCCCCGACGGGATCCGGGCCAACGCCATCTCGCCCGGGTTCGTCAAATCACCCGGCACCGACGCCGCCGTTGGCGACGAACTCCGCGCCTTTCAGATGAACATGCACCTGATCCGCCGACCTGGGACCGGTGCCGACATCGCTTACTTAGCACTGTATTTGGCTTCCGACGAATCCGGTTGGGTGACCGGGCAGAACTATTCCATCGACGGCGGCGTCACCGCGGGATTTCGGTGACGCCGGAGGTCGCGGTGCCTCAGGTCCCGGCCCGGGGGGCGGGGGCGGCGCGCGGGGCCGCCGGTCCCGGCCCGCGCCCCCCCCCCCCCCCCAACGAAGAGATGCGATGGTCAACCTCCTGCGGACGTCAAGAACCGGCACCGGCCGTTCGGGGTCGCCGTCGCGCGTTTCCCTTCGCCGCGCTCGGGCCGGCCTTCGTTGCCGCGGTGGCCTATGTCGACCCCGGCAACGTCGCCGCCAACTTGCAGTCCGGTGCCCGATGCGGGACCTGCTGGCCTGGGTGCTGGTGGTGGCCGTCGTGTCCGCGGGTGTGGTCCAGTTTCATGATCGACGCCACCGCAGCCCATCGACGCAGGTCACCACAGATATCGACCCAGCGTCACAAACCCTACCTCAGGAACGGAGCAACCCAATCATGTATTTGACCCGCGCCGACCCACCCGGAACCGCAGCAGTAGCAACAGACCGTCCGGCGGCCGGCGTCCGGCGGTCCTGGCTCGCCACCGAGGAATCCGGCGGTTCCCGATTCGCCCAGGTCAGCGTGCTTACCGTGCCGCCGGCCACCTCTTGCCCGGTACCCGGTCAGCACGGCGAACAGATTTGCGTCCTGGTCAGCGGCGAGGCGAAATTGTTGATCGGCAAGAAAACTCGCAGCATCGAAAAAGGGGCGGTCATACACTCCACCAACGGTGACGCTTTCACCATCGAGACCGAGAACGCAACGGCCACTGCGCTCCTGCTATCCGCGACACCACAACCTGATCCGGCCGACGACCACTCACAACACCCTTATGACCCCGCACCCGTCGACTGCTTCTCGCTGTACGACGTTCACGACGAAACCCTGCACCAACCGGAGGCCGGCTTTTACCACATGGGTACCCGCATGCTGCTCAACGCGACCCAGGGCGGATACCAGAGCTTCATCTTCGGTCAGAGCAGCTTCGCGGCGACCTCTGGAATCCACGTCATGCACCGGCATCCCGGGGCGGACGAATTCTTCTACGTTTGGGAAGGCGACGGTGCGCACCTGGCATCGGACCGCACGGAACATCCCATGACGGCAGGGGATGCGGTCTTCGTGCCACGAAACGAATGGCACGGCTTCCGCAACACCGGCGACCAGACCGTCCGAGCATTCTTCTGCCTGATCGGGACTGGCACCATGGATCAGGCAGGCAACGAGCTCCTCTCCGAAGGGACACCCGTGAATGCGTTCGATGCACCCAATCCTGCCCAACCAGGCCCCACCTGGATGACCGAAGCCCGCGCCCCATCGAGGATGAACCCTCATCAACTATGACGGCCGGCGCGACGCCAGCATCCGTTCAAAGTTCGACCCGGAGCCAGGCGAAACCATTTCAGGGTCATGATGTTCGGATAAGAAATCCGATACTTCGGTCAGCGGAAAAATGCGACCAACAGACCCACCAGCTGGTCCGGACGTTCCTCGGGCACGAAGTGACCGCTGCCCTCAATGACGGCGGTCTGTACCCCGGGTGCGATCGTGCGCACCGCGTCGGCAAGCCCGCGTCCAACGGCGAACTCGCCGCCGATCGCCAACACCGGCATCAGCAACCTGCCTCCGGCGTCGCCCCACGCACGATTGACCTGACCATCGTCGAGCAGGGTGCGGTAATGAGCGAAACCACTACGAAGAGCTTCCCGCCCGGTGTAGGCCCCAGTCACGACATCGATTGCGTCCGGGGAGTACGCGACGGGATCGGCGGCCAGTCCTCGAAACCACCACTCGAAAAAGGCGCGCTCGTGGCCCTCACAGAGCAGTTCCGGGACCTCCGGTGTCATGAAGAAACCGAAATGCCACCGTCCACCCTGAGCCACGTCCATGGCCTTCTCCAAGCCGTAACCGGGAACGGCCAGTTCGATCAATACCAACCGCTCGACATCTGCCGGATACCGGCGGGCATAGGCAAACGCGACCATTCCGCCGATGTCATGCCCGACGATCCGCACCTTCGTTCCGTGCCCGAGGTGATGCAGCAGTTCCCGCAGATCCTCCGCCTGGTTGTCCTTGTCGTAGCCGTCAGCCGCGTGATCCGAACGCCCCAGGCCCCGCAGATCGGGCGCGATGACCGTGAACCCGTTGGCCGCCAACGGTGTCATGACGCGCCGCCACGCGTAGAAGGTCTGCGGCCAACCGTGCAGCAGCACCACCGGGGGGCCCTCACCGCCGACGACGAAGCTGAGCTGGGTGCCGTTGACGTTGGCCGAGTCACGAGTGAAGCCACTCAGCACGGAACCCGGAATACTCTCTGTGCTAGTGGTTCCCATGGATCTCCTTATCAACCTGGGACAAACCGTCTGCGGAGGAGGCTGCGAGTCCAAGCTGCCACTGATCGGAGCTTGCGCACGTCAGCTCCGGCGAGAATTGCTCAAGCAAAAAGAGTTTCAGTTGGTTGGGGTGACAATTGCTTTGCCGTGACTCACGGCTGACGCCTCCGCCGAACTCGCCACCTCCTACGACCCGCCGGAGGGTACCAGCGCCGGCGCGACGCCTCCCTCCAGCGGCGGCCGCGGTCGTCAACGTGTTGCGGTCCGTGGTGTTGGGATCCGTGCTCATCGTGCCGCCATTTCGGCGAGGTATCGGGGAACGGTCATCGGATCATGGCCAAGCATCGTGGTGAGCACCAGCGCATTGCCGCCGTGGAAACCGTGGTCGTCATAATGCTGCAGCATCCGGCGCAGACCCGAGGCCATCGCCGGCGGCATCCCGGCGCCGCCCTCGGCGGGCGGCGGGCTCTGCTCCGCCCGCACTTCCCGGCCCAGCGTCTCACCAAGGAGTCCGGCCAGATCGACGCGGCTGAACATTCCCGGCGCCGCCAGCTCGAAGGAGCCGCCCGAGAACCGGTCGTTGACAAATGATTCCGCGGCCACCTCGGCAACGTCCCGGTAGTCGACGTAACTCATCCGCGACTGCACCGAGTACGGCCCGGCAATGACGCCGGTGCGTTTCGCCGAGGCAACGGCCGCGCTGAGCTGGCTCATGAACATGGCGGGCTGCAGGATCACGAAGTCCATCTCGGAGTTGTAGAGCGCCTGCTCGGCGGGTTGTTTCGCGGCATGGTTCGACAGGTCGGTAAGTGACGGGTGGTAGACGCTCGAGAAAACAAATCTGCTGATCGATGCGTCGGCGGTGACCTCGACGAGGGCGGTACCCATGCCTGCCTCGTCGGGGGCGAACGCGGGGATGATATGGAAGACCCCGTCTACCCCCTCGACCGCCCGCGCGAGCGCGTCGCGATCCTGCAGGTCGGCGACGACGGTCTCGATGGCGCCGTTGCGTGTCGCGGCGCCCTGCTTCGCGGGGGCGTGAACGAGCCCGCGCACCTCGATCCCGCGGCGCGCGAGGGCGGCCACCACCAGGCCGGCGGAAGACCCAGCCGCCCCGACTGCCAAGACCTTCACGATGCGGTTCCTTTCGGTTGGAGCGATCTGAGTTGTTTTCGGTCGAGAAGTTCCAGAACGACCTTTCCGAGTCCTCTCCGCTTGTTCAGCTCGGGCAGCTCCGCTCCCCGATGAGCGAGGGTACGACGGGGCTTCGCCGGATCCGGCACTACCGCGCGGGCGCGCTGGCCGCGATCGAGGAAGTGTGTTGGCGACCGCCCGCCCTGCTGAACCCCGCGCACCGAAGACGCCGCTCGTCGGAGAGAAGCCGCGAAGTTGCATCGCGTCCCGCTGTGGTCGGGCGTGATGTGGGCTCTGCTCGATCGTCCAGCGTGTGGGTCACCAGCGAACGGCACAGGGGCAGCCACCGTTCCTAAAGGTTCGCCGCGACTGTGAACAGTCTTGTCATAACCCTGTCTCGCCGGACGAAAGCGGACGAACTACTCCACAACAATACGACCCGGAACCTGCCGAAGCAACCTGCCGGTCGCCTCGGGGCTGATGTTGAAAGCCCGGCGGGCTCTGCGGGCGCCACCTTCCATCCGCGGGCGGCAGGTGACCGCTGATAGATGCGGTTGATCAATGGTCGAGCCGGGCACGACGAGTTTGGGCAAGACCATCGAGATAGATGTCCTCTTGCCGTCGGGCGATGCGCGTCCAAACTGAAGCGCCGGGTGAGGGGCTCACGAGCATTGCGCCGAACAGGATCAGATCCGTGATGGCGACGACGTCATCACGAATGCTGCCCTCGCGCTGCCCCCGCTCCAGCAGTCGACGCAATCCGTCGTGCAGGTCCGAACGCACCGCCAGCGCCTCGTGGCTCAGATCCGCTCGACCACCACCCAAAGGCAGGATGAGCTGATGCCGATGATCGATGACCTCATCCCACCACCAGCCCAAGGACGACAACGCGGTGTCACGACGGCCTTCGGCCGCAAGGAAGACCGCGAGTAGCAACTCGAAGGAACGGACGGTCAACGCATCCAACAGAGCTTCGCGGTTGGGGTACCGGCGATACAGCGTGCCAACCCCCACGCCCGCTTCGGCAGCTATTGACGACATGGCAACGTGAGGTCCCGCGGCCGATCGCGGTCACCGCAGCGGCCAACACACGCTCTTGATTGGCTCGGGCATCGCGTCGCAACGGGCGCCCCAACCCGTCCCGAACAGTCGCCCGATGTCCCATCGTCACCCGGTCAGCGTGCCACTGTTGCCGCTCCACCGTCCGCCAAAGTAGTTCCAGTTCACGTCACCGACAACCCGCTCGGTTCACAACAACATGCACGGGCACTAACCTTGGCGAACATCCAGTCCGTTTCAGCACAGGAGACACGTTGAGCTTCCCCCCGTGTCGGACGCCACATCCGCCCGCACACCCGGTGAGGGCTTCGTCAGGGCTTCGTCCTCGGCCCCGACGACGGTGATGCGTATTGGTGGCTGGGGTCGCTGACCCTGACAAAGGTGACGCGGGCGTCGACCCGCGGAGACCTGGATATCGTGGATCACCGGCTACCAAACTGCGGGTACGTACGGGTGCAGCGCATGCCCGTTGGTCGCGGCATTGTCTGCGGCCGCAGCGGATCAAGTCCCCGGACCACGACATCACCGGCGAACTCATCCCTCGATTTGTCCGGTCCGGCCCCGCCGGACGCTAGGACTTCACCTCCAACGAGGTGCCGGTGCCACCGAGTGGTGACCGGGCATACGGCAGCCGCCTAGTCACACCCGGACGACTACTACGACGCCCATGGACTTGCTTTGCCTGATCCCTGGGTTCAATTTCTACGACACCTGCTGACCGATGTTGACGCTCCCCTGCCGCTACCCGGCGAGATTCGGCGAGAACGGATTCGCGACACAATCGTTGGCCGGCGCAGGCAACCATCATCTCGGGGCAACCATCATCGGTTCAATCTTCGGCGAAAACGTCCGAGTCCAATCCGGCAGCCGGTCGAAGCCTCGAGCATCATGGCCGGAACCCGAATCGGACGCGACGTCATGATCCAAACCGGTGGGTGCTGGACAAGAACGTGACGGTCCACGACGGCGCCACCATCGGCACTGTAGCGACGCCGCACGACAATATTGCCGTCACCCCGGCAGACTCTCACCCGCGCTAGGCAACGGTGTCACCGTCACCAGTGCTGGGGGCAACGGTTGAGAGAATCGACCTCAGCGTCTGTCAACTGCCGGCGCAAGTGTTCTCCAGCACCCCAATGCCTTCGACCTCGATCCGCACCTGAGACCCGGGTCGCAGAAATTTGCCCTGTTTGTGCCCGACACCGGCTGGTGTGCCGGTCAAGATCACATCACCAGGCTCCAGGGTGGTCTGGTGGGAAAGGTAGGCGATCAGGTTTGGTATCGAGTAGATGAGCTGCGCGGTGCTGGCGTCCTGCCGCAGTTCACCGTCGACCCAGGTGCGTAGGCGCAGGTCGGCCGGGTCGCGGAATTCGTCGAGAGTGGCCAACCAAGGGCCCATCGGGGTGAAGGTGTCGAAGCTTTTCGCGGTGCTCACGTCGGCCGCCCTGCCGGGTAACAGACCCTTCTGGACGTCGCGGGCGCTGACATCGTTGCAGATGGTGAAGCCGGCGATGGCGGCCATCGCGTGTTGGGCGTCAATGCCGACGGCCCGGGCGCCGATGACTACGGCCAGTTCGCCTTCGTAGTCCACTTTGTCCGGTGCCACAGGTGGCAACAGGATCGGCGTGTGGGTGGCGGTCACCGAGGACGGCGCTTTGAAGAAGATCACTGGGTCGTCGACCTCTGCGGTGTAGCCGACCTCGGCGCGGTGATCGGCGTACGCGAATCCGACGGCCCAGATCTTCGATGGGCGAGGAATAGTGGCCAGTAACCGAGCCTGATCAAGGGGTATCCGCCGACGTTCTGGAACCGTCTGCAGCTCGGCAAGGTCCAGCCCCGCTTGCAACGCCTGGCCCAAGTCGGTGAACCGGATGTTCAAGAGGACAAGTTCGTCGCCTTCGACTCGGCCGATGCCCTCGCGGGTACTGGCCAGCAGACTCATGCCGGTGCGCCCCCAGGTACGTCGATGCTCAGCAGTTGCTCGACCGGTTCACCGGCGTGAAAACGCGCCGCGAACGCGGCGGCGTCCAGTTCCAGGCCGGACGGGTTGGCAGCGAAACCTGGACTCGCCATGAATTCGCGTTCCTGCGCCGCGGTGGGGAAGTTGGAGCAGGAAAACTCGATGATATTGCCGTCGGGGTCGCGGAAGTAGAAACTCGTCGCCTGTCCGTGGTTGGCGGTCCGGTGCGGCGTCGCCCCAATGGCGCTCATGCGCTCGTACTGGTTGATCAGCTCGCCCAGGGACCCGACGCCGAATTGGAAGTGGTGAAGACCGGGACCGGCAGGGGCGACATCGGCCAAGCTGCCGATTCCGAACAATCCCAGGATCTGACTGTGCGGATGGCCGTTGTCGTGGATCTCGAAAAAGGCCAGCCGTACGTCTACGGCGCGCTCCGGCATGCCGGCCGGACGGGGCGGCGCGTCCGGATCCGGCGTGCGCTCGTAGAACGGGCCGCGGCCCAGCAGGTGCGAGTACCAGGCGAACATTTCCTCGAACCGCGCAGTCTTGAGGACCAGCTCTGCCATCTGCAGCGGCACCGCAGCCGGCGAAACCGATCGAACAGGCTCTTCGGTCATCTTGGTTGTCCCTTCTGTGGGGCTGGCGGAAGCGGTCGCCCCGGTGACCGCCGTTGGATGTAACGGTTGCGAAGTGCGCTGGGTGATGCGCCAGCCAGCGGTGGTGTGGCTCACCTGGTGGGTCACGTTCAACGCCCGCTCCACGACGTAGTTACCGGTTTCTGCGCGAGCGTTGGCGAGCAGTCGGTGCGCCAGGGTGGCCCAGGTTGCGGTCGCATCGATCACCGATTCGTGCACCAAGGTGTGCACGGTGTGCCGGTTTTTCTTCGCCTCCCGACGGGCCAAGAATTCACCGATCGCCGCACGGCCGATGAACTTCTCGCCGCGCATGTCAAACTCGGCCAACTCGTCGACTACTTCAAGAGCCGAGGTGGCTTGCCCACGGTCGATCGCGTCGTGATAGCCGAAGATCAGTTTTCTACTGGCTGACACGGACTCGGAATGCTCGCCCTGGCACTGGCCTAGTCCACATTCTGCTGGTCTCATCGGTGCGTGTCTTTGCACCTGACTGGGAGGTCCATCAGGTCTTCGCCGACGAGGAGCCGCCCTGAGAAGTCCTGGTGCGTCTTGTTGAAGCGCTGCCTGGGGATCTCAGGTGGAATCAAGTGGGTGAGCACAAGGTTCTTGGCGTCGGCCTGGTCAGCAACTTTCCCGACCTGCCCGAGTGTGGTGTGGCGATCCAGCAGGCCATGACGTAGCTGGTCTCGAAGTGCGGCTGGGACTGTCGCCAGGAACTCTTCGACCCACACCTCGTCGATGGCTTCGTGCACGAGGTAGTCGACTCCATGGGCCAGATCGATGAGATTGGCACTGGGCGCGGTGTCACCGGACACGACGACACTGCCGTCCGGTGTGTCGAACCGAAAGGCGAAGGCTGGAGCGGTGGGATTGTGGTTGACCAACGTCGCCGTAATCGTGACGTCACCATCGATCCACACCGGGATGCGGGTTCCTTTCGGCAGCACCGGCGGCACTCCAGCTGGGTCGACTGTCCAGTATTTGGAGATGTCGATGTCCTTGATGGCGAAGACGGAATCTGGGTCGGCAAGTCCGGTGGCCCTTATCCGGTCGTTGAAGTCGTTGGCGAACGCTTGCCGCAAATGCGACGTCATCCCAGCCATACCCGGGGTGGGATCGGAGGGGTTGACGACGGCGGGCTGGGGCCGACCGGGCGGGGACACAGCGGGAAGAGTCCCTCGGTTTCCTGGGCCGAACACGTGGATGGGCTGAGGTATCCGACCGTTATTGGTATTTGTTGGTCCCGTCATGTAAACCGCTGGCCACTCGGTGATGTGGTCGGAGTGCATGTGCGTGAAGAAGATGCCGCGCACGTTGATCAGAGCGCTTTGCGTACCGTTCTCGTTCGGTCCGAGCCCGGCTGCGTTGATCTGATCTGGTGAACCATGGCCGAGGTCCACAATGTAGATGCGGCCGTCATAGACCACCGCGGTTGAAATCCCTTTACGTCCTCGGCTATTCAGCACAGGACCACCCGCGGTTCCCAGCAGTACCACTCTCGTCCGCGCTTCGCGCGGACGATGCGATGGTTGTTTATGGCTTGACGGTGTTGGCTCAGCGGCAGCTGCTGTCGGTGCCAACAGTCCGAAAGTGGGGAGCGCTACCACCGCCACGCCCGCCGCGCGCAACAATGAACGACGGTCCAGGCAGCAGGCATCCGGGATTGCCGGTAGCAAAGCATCTTCGTGGGGCACTGATCTCTCCTCGTTGAGTTGTTCAGAACTTTGGAATGACGACGGGTTTGCAGCGACACTTTCGTTTCGCTCTCTCCATGTGAGAGCGGTTGGGCTGTCGAGGTCTATGTCAACGCGCGGCGTGCAATATCGTCGGGCTGCACTAGATTCCAGGTGAGTATTGCTGCATCGCGGTGGTCATGGCGCCCGTGCGGATAGGTGACAAATTCAAGATGCATTCCGATCGGCGTTCTAAGATGTATGAATTGGTCGCCGGCCCCAAGCCGGCGAAATCTTTGATTTCGCCGAATGTTTGACAACCCTGTGAGACGAGGTAGGTCAGGCGCTTCAATCTCCTTCCACGTGGAGCGCCAAGCGCAGGCCACCAATGTCCAGCATCCGTGGCAATTCGTGGCTTGGTTGGGTGCGGTGCCTTCCAATAGCTCGACATTGAGTAGCGGGGTACGCACGTGCGCCAGGTCGCGGACCTCGGCCCGGGGGTGCAGTCGAAGTCCACCGTCATGAAATCGCCGGGTGGGTCCGATGTCGGTGTGAACGCGTTGACGATGGGCCAACCGAGCACGTCGGCGAAGAAATCGGTGGCCTGTCTTAGGCTGGGCACTGTCGACCCGAGGTGTTCCAGCCCTCGGAAACCCTGGCAGACCAGCGGAGTCGCCGGGCTGGCGGCCGCTGTCAACTCTTGCTTCCGTTGTATCAGACATCGGGTGTCACGCGCGTCCCTGACCACCGTCGACCAGCAGCGTTTGGCCGGTCATGTACGAGGCATCGTCGGAGCACAGGAACGACATGGTGCCGGTCAAGTCTTCAGGGGTGCCATTGCGTTTGATGGCTTGAGCGTGCAGGACCATGTCGAACAGTCCAATTTCGTCGTGGATTCCGGTACTGGTACCTGCGGAGCGGATCAGGCCAGGGGCGATGGCGTTCACGGTGACGCCGTCCGCCCCCACTTCGGCGGCGAGAGCTCGGACGAAGCCGATGATCCCGCCCTTGCTGGCGACGTAGTGGAGGCTACCCGGTGAGCCGGCGTGGAACATGCCGCTGGAGATGCCCACGATGCGGCCCCAGCCCTGCTCGCGCATGTGCGGTAGGAACGCCTGGGTCAGCAGAAAAATCGAGTCGAGGTTGACCGACATCACCCGGCGCCAGTCTGCGAAGGTGATGTCTTGCACGTACTTCAGTGGATAGATCCCGGCGTTGTGAACCAAAATGTCAGCGTCGCCCAGATCGGCAACCGCAATAGCCAGTTCCTCCACGCTCTGCGGGTCGCTGACATCGCAGCGCACCGATGATGCCTGGCCGCCCGCGTCGGTGATCAGCGCTTGAGTTTGTGCCGAGTCGGCCAGGTCGGCCAGCACCACCCGAGCGCCATCAGCGGCCAAGCGCTGGGCGTAGGCCCGGCCGATGCCCTGGCCTGCTCCGGTGATCACTGCGGTGCGGCCGGCATGGCGCGGTGCGCTCACGCGTCGACCCCGGAAGGTGCGGGACCGTCGGGTGAGTACCTGAACTTCATTGTCGAGGGCATCATCCACAAAACTCTATCGAGATTTCAGATGATGTCAAGATGTTCCAAGGCGCCAAGCAACAACGGCTCGGTGGTTGCTCGTTTTCTAGAGGCTGCTCTGTAGAGTTGGCTGCGTGACTCCGATAGAGGTGGATAGGCGTTTTGCCCAGTCCTGTGGTCAGCAACACCGCCGACGTGTATACGCGTCTGCGGGAGATGCTGCTCAATGGAGAGATCCCGGCTGGCGCGATCCTATCCCATGTGAAACTCGCGCGCCAACTCGGGGTGAGCACCACCCCCTGCGGGAGGCGATGCGTCTGTTGCAGGCCGAAGGTTTGCTGATCGCCGAACACAACCGCCGGTCCCAGGTCGCACCGCTGGACCCGGGGGAGATTGACCCGTCTACGCCAACCAGATCCTTATCGAGGCCCTGGCGATCAGATTGACCGTCCCGAAACTGACCGCATATGACACTGCGCGCCTTGCTCGACGCCATGCAGGTGTCGGCCACTGCCCAGGATTTGCACGCCTGGGAGCCGATCCATCGGGAATTCCACCGCCGCCTGATTAGCGGGTGCGCGCCAGCTGTCAACCTGAACCGACTGTAAGTCTTGCGGTGGCTGGCCCGGGGTTGGCTGGCAGGGTTGGTGTCGTCTCTTCGTTTGGGCGTGGCTCTTGAACCGCTTGGCCCTTCGACGGGACGGCGCCGATTTCGGCGAGACGTTCACCGTACCGAAGAGACGTGAATTGCGACCCGGCGTCGGAATGACAGCGCAGCCCGTCGATGCGGGTGCCGCGGTTCCAGCGGGCCATTTCGATCGCGTCCAACACCATGTCGGTGCGCATTTGCGTTGCGACGCGCCAGCCGACGATCATGCGGGGAACACATCGACGATGAAGCACACGTAGGCCACCCCGGCCCAGGTCGGCACGAAGGTCAGGTCGGTCACCCACAGCTGGTTCGGTCCGGCAGCCGTGAAGTCCCGTTTGACCAGGTCCGGGTGGCGGGTGGCGGCCGGATCTGGTCGGGTCGTGAACACCTGCCGGCCGCGGCGAACACCGCGCAGGTCAGCGGCTTTCATCAGCCGGCCGACCTGGTCGCGGCCGACCTGGTGGCCGGCTCGGCGGGCCGCTTTCCAGAGCTTGCGGGCGCCGTAGACGCGGTAGTTCGCCTCCCACAGTTCGGTCAACACCACCGTCAACTCCGGGTCCCGGATCGCCCGGGCCGACGGTGGACGCGACTTCGCCGCGTAGTAGCCGCTCGGGGCGATCGTCACCTCGGCTGTTTCCAGCGCGGTGATGATCGGCTCGACCCCGAATTCGGCGCGGTTCGCGTCGATGATGGCGACTATTTCTTGTGTTAGCGGTCGAGTTCCGCCCTGAAGAAACTCGCGGCCCGCTTCAGGATTTCATTCGCGCGCCGCAGCTCCCGGTTCTCCTGTTCGAGCTCGGCCATGGGTTTCGCGTCGGCGGTGGTGACCCCGGCGACGGCCGTCGTCGATGTCGGCCTGCGCCACCCACGACCGGACCGACTCGATCCCATAGCCAAGCTGGGCCGCGACCCGCTGCACCGTGCCGTGCTCGGTGCCCAGCTCCGCCCGCAACGACCGAACCAATCGGACCGCCTGTTCCTTCTCCCCAGGCGCATACCGACGCGTCGTCGGCTTCCCCGGCGTGATCGCAGCTGCCATGCTGATCGACCGGATCACGAAGCGATCGTCCTACTACTCGCCTACACCGGCGTGCGGTGGGGTGAGATGGCGGCACTCAAGGTCGGTTCCGTCAATCTGATGAGGTGCCGGTTGGACATCTATGAGGTGATCGCTGAGGTCCGCGGAAAGCAGGTGACGGACACCGTCAAGAACCACGAGCGCCGCAGCGTCCCGTTCCCTGACTTTCTGGTTCCGGCGCTGTCGACTCTGATGGTCGGCAAGTCCCTCAACTCGCAGATCTTCGTCGGCGAGACGGGTCAACCCGTCCGGGTGTCCACGTTCAGGCCCAGAGCGTTCGCTCCGGCGGTGAAACGATGCCAGGTAGTCGACCCGCTCTTCCCGACGATAACTCCTCACGACCTTCGGCATACAGCCGCATCGCTGGCGATCTCCGCGGGCGCCAATCCGAAGGGTGTGCAAACGATGCTTGGCCACGCCTCCGCGGCCATGACGCTGGACACCTACGCCGACCTCTTCCCAGACGATCTGGACGCCGTCGCCAGCGCGCTGAGCGAAAGCACGTTCTCAGAAAATTGGGGGCAAAAATGAAGCAAAAGCGACGACGACGCGAGAAGACCCGGTTCCAGACGCTCTGGAAACCGGGCCTGAACTGCGGTAACACTGGTCGGGGTGACAGGATTTGAACCTGCGACCTCTTCGTCCCGAACGAAGCACGCTACCAAACTGCGCCACACCCCGGTGGGCCCCGAGCAGTCTATCCGATCGTCGGGGATGCTCCGCACCGATAATTGCCGCGGCGGTTATCGGGTGCGGCGGTTATCGGGTGCGGCAGTTATCGGGTGCGGCGGTTATCGGGTGCGGCAGTTATCGGGTGCGGCAGTCGTCGGGTGCGGCAGTTGTCACCGTGTATGCAGCCATCCGGCTCAGTCCTTCACGGCCGAATCGGCGAGGGTGGCCAGGAGCCGGTTCAGGGTTCGCTGCTCCTGGCGACTGAGCGGTTCCAGGAACCGATTCTCGATGTCGGCTCCGGCCCTGCTGAGTTCGACGGCTGCCGACCGACCGCGTGGGCTGAGCGCCAGCACCCGGCGCCGGCGATCGGTGGGGTGTTCGTGGCGAACCAGCAGACCGCGCTCGATCAGTCCGTCGACGATCGGAACAGCATTCCGCGGATCGACTCTGACCAGGTTGCTCAGCTCGACGGGGCCGACAGACTCCTGCTCGCTCAACACCATCAGCATCCCGTAGTGGTGCGGTGTCAGGTCGTGCTCGGCCAGCATGCGGCCCCACTGCTGCCGGGCCATCGTACCGACCCTGGACAACAGGAACCCTGTGCTCCTCTCGAACGCCGGGCCACCGCGACCCGGCGGTGCGGAACTTTTCGCTGCTTCCTCTTGCACCATGCACTCATCATAATGCAGTGTAGTCATACGTGACGATACTCATGACTCATGACCGATTCGGAGGTACCGATGGAGAAGACGGTGTGCGTGGTGACCGGAGCAACCAGCGGAATCGGGTTGGCGACAACAGTGCGGCTCGTCGCCGACGGTGCGCACGTGGTGGGTGTGGCGCGCACGTCGGAATCCGGGAACGCCGCCCTGCGAACGATCAGGCAGCAGGGTTCCCGCGCTCGCGTCGAGATGGTGCACGCCGATCTGTCGGTGATGGGCGACGTGACGACCCTGGCGGAGCGACTTGTCGGGGAGTACCAACGGCTGGATGTCGTCGTGCTGAACGCCGGTGTGGTGAGGCCGGATCGTGAAATCACCCGGGACGGATTCGAAACCGACTTCGCCACCAACGTTCTCGGGCCCTTCCTGCTCACCCGGCTGCTGCGCGATCGACTGGTCGAGTCGGCGCCGGCGCGAGTCGTCACCGTGACGTCCTCCGGTCACCGCGGTGTCAAGACCGTCGATCTCGACGCACTGCCCACCGGGGTCGACTTCCACCGCATGCGGACCTACACCACCACCAAGTTGCTGAACGTGTTGTTCAGCAACGAGCTGGCCCGGCAGTTCGCCGGGACAGGCGTCACCGCAAATGCCGCCGACCCCGGCTTCGTGCGGACCCGGCTCGGTCGAGACGTGCCCGGCGCCTTCGGCCTGTTCCTCAGGGTCACCCGACCGTTTCAACGTTCGGCCGACAGCGCGGCGGCGACCATCCACTTCCTGGCCACCGATCCCACGGTCGCGACGGTCTCCGGAGGTTATTTCGGCAACTGCCGGCCGGTGGCACCCAGCCCACTGGCACTCGACCAGGACGCCGCCCGGCGTCTCTGGAATCTCTGCAACACCCTCACCACACAGGAGACCACGCCATGACCACCCCGAAGAAAGCCGCCGCCGCACCCCCGATCAAGGTCTGGCTGGAGGGTCTGACATTGCACGTCAGCAACGTCGAACAGTCGCTGGCCTTCTACCGGCAGATACCAGGAGCCGTCGTGGAACATCACCGGCATGAGGAGTTCGCACTGCTGCGGATCGGCGAGGCCTGCCTCGGGCTGCTCGGCTTCGGCGCGCCGGACATGCACTTGGAAATCTCCGCCAGTGACGTCGACGGCCTGCACGAGATTCTCACCGGGACCGATCTGCAACCCGACGGCCCGCCGGAGAATCGGCATTGGGGCGAAAGGACTTTCGACGTCTACGACCCCGACGGCAACCGCATCGAATTCGCCGGTGGCTGACTGATCTGAATGTGCGGGTCTGAATGTGCGGGTCTGGGCGGGAAGTTCCTGCTGCCGCCGTCGGGGCCGGACCTGCACCCGAAGATCAGCCGAACCCGCGGTTGTCCTGTTTCAGCGCGGTGTCCACGCAGAGCGCCGCCGCGATGGCCAGGGACTTCAGCGGTTCCGTCAGGTGCGGGTCCAACTCGACGCTGTACTTGTCGGCGGTGGTGAACATCGTCGTCAGGAAGCCTTCGAAGGTCTTGGTGATGCGGCCGATCTCCCGACCGGTGGAGTCCTGAAGTTGGAAGTTCCAGGCGATCCAGTTCTGCGCATTCAACGATCCGACCTCGGCGCCGCCCGCTTCCAGGCCGAACCGGATCTTTCCGAACATGTTGCGCTGCACCAACCTTCCCAGCTCCGAGCCGTTCGGGTGGGACACCACCAGCGTCGATTTCATGATCTTCGCCGGGCGGGTAAGCACCATCAGCACCTGGCCGGCGCTGTCCCGCACCTCAAGGGTGTGCGTCATGAACTGGTCAAGGCTGGTCAGGAATCTGGCGGCCTTCTTCAGTCCGGATTGGTTCACCTCGACCACCGTGCCGATCACGGCGCCGTCCCGCCCGTAGATGTCGTACTCGTTGGTGAGTTCGATGAGTTTGCGCTTCTGGGACACCGCCATCGACGGCTCGGTGTAGGGCGATCGGCCCCCGGACCGGGGCTGCTGCTGCCCGAACTGCTGGTCCTGATGCTGCCCGTACTGCTGCTCCTGCCCGTACTGCTGCTGCTGCTGCGCGGGCGGGGGAATCTGTTGCTGAGCGGGTTCGGCCGGCGGTGCCGGGGTCGAGCCGAACTGCACCCGGCCCCCATACTCGGAACCGGCCACATAGGAGCCGGCAGTGGCCGAGCCGGAGTTTCCGGTCGGAGCATCCTGTGCGGAGCGCAGGTGCTCGGTCCAGCCGGACCCGTCCCACCAGCGCAGCTGCGCCGATGTTCCGGCCGCTGCTGGCGCGGGATTGGGGTACCACCCGGCGGGAATCAGATCGGTCACCGGCCCAGTGTTCCACCCAACCGCCCGACTGGAATCATGCACTGGACACGTCGGAAACTTCCACATGCCCCCGATGGATCTCCGAGAGGACAACAGGTGTTGCTGCAACGGGTCGGTGAACCAGGGCACGAACGCCCGGTCGCTGTGATCGATGGGGTGGCAAGGGACCTGGCATCGCTGACCGCCGACATCGACGGCGCTTTCCTGGCCGACGACGGTATCGCCAGGGCCAGGGCCGCTTTCGACGAGCTGCCGATCGTCGACATCGACGGCCGGCGCGTCGGAGCACCGGTTGCCCGTCCTCAGGCGGTGTGGTGTATCGGCCTCAATTACGCGGCTCATGCCGCCGAGTCTGGTGCCCAGCTGCCGACGGCGCCGGTGCTGTTCTTCAAGACTCCGAACACCGTCGTCGGGCCGTACGACGACATACTCATCCCGCGCGGTTCGACGAAGACCGACTGGGAGGTCGAGCTCGCCATCGTCATCGGCAAACGGACGCGCTACCTCGACGCGGTCGGCGATGCCTGGCAGCACATCGCCGGCTACGCCGTCTCCAACGACGTCTCCGAACGCGCTTTCCAGTTGGAGCAATCCGGCGGTCAGTGGTCGAAGGGCAAGTGCTGCGAGACGTTCAATCCGCTCGGGCCGGCCCTGGTGCCGGCCGACGAGGTGGATCCCGGGAACCTTCGTCTGCGGTCCTTCATCAATGGTGAGCCGCGGCAGGATTCCTCGACCGCCGATCTCATCTTCGACGTTCCCAGCATCGTGCACCACCTCTCCCAGTACGCCGTGTTGGAACCGGGTGACGTGATCAACACCGGCACCCCGGAGGGCGTGGCGCTTTCGGGCCGGTTCCCCTACCTGGCCCCGGGTGACGTCATCCAGGTGGAGATCGACGGTCTTGGCCAGGCGCGTCAGGTGTGCATTCAGGCATGAGCCAGCTGCGGACGAACAGATCTTCGGTGCCGGGTCGGTCGCACCACCTGCCGGGCAGTGCGGAGGCGATCGCCGCCTCTCACCCGGCTGCCCCAGTTCCCGACCCGCTGTTCGCCGACCCGGCCGCCGAAAGCCGCTGGCGGGCTCGGTTCAGCGCCGTGCGGGTCTCGCTGCCGGTACCGGCTCGCAATTCACAGGACCGTGCGGTGTTCGTGTCCAACGAGTCCGGCCGGTATCAGCTGTACTGCTGGGACGTGGCAGGCGGACGCCGGCTGCAGGGCACCGATCGAGCCGAGGGCACGACCGTAGGCGTGCTGTCGGCGAACGGTCAGGGATTGTGGTGGTTCGACGACTCCGACGGCGACGAGTTCGGGCGGTGGATGGCGCAGCCGTTCGGTGCGGCTCCGGGATCGGCGGGAATCGCCCTGCCGGACGTTCTGCCCGGTTACTCGGCCGGCCTCGAGGTTGGACTCGGTGTGGTGCTGGCCGGCTTCTCGGACGACGAGGGCACCAGGGTGCACCTCAATCGTGGTGGACGGGGGGCGCAGCTGGTCTATCGACATGCGGCGGATGCCGGCGTCGGCGCCCTGGCGACGGACGAGAAGCTGTGGGTGCTGGAACACACCGAGCACGGCGACTCCCGATACCCGGCGCTGCGCGCCATCAGGGTGGACGACAGCAGCATCGTTGCCGAACTCGACGACAGCCCGGGCAAAGGCTTGTGCTGCTTAGGTTTTTCGCCGCTCAGCGGAGATCAGCGACTGTTGGTGGGGCACGAGCGACGGGGCCGCGATGAACTGCTGATATGGGATGCCGCCAGCGGCGAGACACGAGAGCTGGACATCGCCCTTGACGGCGACCTGACCGGCTGCTTCTTCCGGGACGGCAAGGCGGTGCTGGTGCTGCGGACGCATCATGGTCGTTCGACGCTGCATCGCTACCAGCTCGACACCGGCGAGTTGACCGGTCTGCCGGCCGACGCCGGCACCATCGACGGAGCGCTCACCAGAGACGGCGGCGGCATCTGGTACCGCGGCTCGGACGGCGCACACGCGGCCAGGCTGCGGCAGCTGCCGGGCGTGGATGGCCCGGTGCCAAACGACGGCGTGGCAACCGACGGCATGGCCACCGACGGCATGGCCACCGATCTGCTGGTGCCGCCCGGTGGGCCGGCACCCGACTCACAGCCGCTGACCGACCTCTGGGTCGACGGCCCCGGCGGCGGCATCCACGCGCTGCTGGCCGTCCCCGGGGATGCTGCCGCCCCGAACCTCAACGGTGGCAGCAGCTCTGCACTGCCCGCCGTCTTCCTGCTGCACGGTGGCCCCGATGCCGCAGACGACGACTCCTACGATGCCGGACGTGCGCTCTGGCTGGAGGCCGGCTTCGCTGTCGTTCAGGTGAACTATCGCGGATCCAGCGGGTACGGCTCACGCTGGCGCGACGCGCTGACCGAGCGGGTCGGGCACACTGAACTCGCCGACGTCGCCGCCGTTCAGGACCAGCTGATCTCGCTGGGCGCCGTGGACGGTGACCGCTGCGCGATCGTCGGCGCGTCCTGGGGCGGTTTCCTCGCGTTGCTGGCGCTGGGGTCGCAGCCCAGCCGGTGGGCGGTAGGGGTGGCCGGAGTGCCGGTCGCGGACTACGTCGCCTCCTACCGGCAGGAAATGGAACCGCTGCGCGCCTACGACCGCGCACTGTTTGGCGGCTCCCCCGACGAGGTGCCGAACAAGTACCTCGACTCGTCGCCGATCAGCTGGATCGACCAGGTCCAGGCGCCGGTACTGATCCTGGCCGGGGCGAACGATCCTCGGTGCCCGATCGGACAGATCGAGAACTATCTGGATGCATTGGCCGATCGCGGCGCCGAGTATGCCGTGTACCGCTATCACACCGGCCATGGATCGATGGTGGTCGAGGAACGTATCCGGCAGGCTGCGGTGGAGGTCGGCTATGTCCGGGGCGCGCTCCGGGCGACGGAACGAACACGCTGAAGCAGGGTCATCGACGGGCGCCGGGCCGGCAGCCTCATTCCGCATCCGTCATCGGCGGTTCTTCGAACGGCCGATCACCATGTCATCGATCGTCCTCACCGCAATCAGAGTGCGTCGGTGGCTCTGGTTCGCCGAACGACCCCACGATGCAGTAGTTCATGAACCGACGGCTGCCCCGCCAGCACACCGAAGAACACCGCGGCGATGCCGATCAGTTGGGCCGGGCCGAACTTCTCGTGGGCGAAGGCCACGCCGAGCAACGTGCCGACGACAGGATTGATCAGCCCGATCAGTGCCACCGCACCGGCTTCCATCCGGCGCAAGCCGCGGAACCACACGACGTACGCCAGACCGGTGCTGATCACTCCGATGTAGAAGAACGCGCCGATGGCCTTGCCGTCCAATGCCGGCGGCGCCCCCTCCACGATCAGGGCAGCAGGCAGCAGCAGCAGCCCGCCGGCCACCAGCTGCCAGGCGGTGAACGGCAGCAGATCGACCGGCGGCTTCCATCGCTTCACCAGGACGAAACCGAGCGAGGCCATCGACACCGCGCCGAGGGATGCGATCACACCGATCGCATCCACCACGAAACCAGCCCTGAGCACCAGCAGTCCGACGCCGAGGAACCCGACCACCGCCCCGATCATGGACAGCAGTCTCGGCCGTTCCCGGAGCAGCGGCCAGGCCAGCAGGATCATCATGATGGGTGAGATCGCGGTCAGCGTGGCGGCCAAGCCCCCCGGCAGCCGCAGGGCGGCCAGGTAGATCAGCGCGAAGAACGCGCCGATGTTCAGGGTGCCGAGAACCACGACCTTCCACCACCACTTGCCGTGCGGCAGCTTCCGGGTGAACGCCAGCATCAGCAGCCCGATCGGCAGCGCCCGTACCGCCGCCCCGAAGAGCGGCCCGTCCGGTGGCAGGAAGTGTTGGGTGACGAAGTAGGTGGAGCCCCACACCATGGGAGCGATGGCCGTCGACAATGCCGTGTGCGACAACAGCGGGTTGCGCACCAACGATGCGGTCCGGGCAGTATCTTCCATGGAAGACAGTTTAGCTTCCATGGAAGGTACAGTCCACTGCATGACGGAGCCGGATCATGTCGCCCGCATCATGGGGCAATGGCAGCGGGAACGCCCCGATCTCGATGTGACGCCGCAGGCGATCATCGGCCGGCTGCACCGATTGGCCGATGCCCTGAACGAAGAGTTGGACGTGGTGTACCGGAGGTTCGGCATCGGTGACGGCGAGTTCGATGTGCTGGCCACCCTGCGTCGATCAGGGCCGCCCTTCGAGCTGACTCCCGGAGCACTGTGCGCCGGCACCATGGTCAGCTCGGGAGCCGTCACCAAACGGGTGGACCGGCTCTGCGCCGCCGGGTTGGTGAGCCGGCGGGTCAGTGATCACGACGCCCGCAGCCGAGTCGTGAAGCTGACGGCCAAGGGACGCTCGTTGATCGATCGGGCGTTCACCCGGCACATCGCCAACGAGCATCGACTGGTCGCCGGGCTCACCGTCCGGGAACGCGCCCAGCTGGCCGGCCTGCTGGAAAAGTGGTCCCGCAACCTGGAGCAGGAGCCCAACTGACCAGCCGCCAGCCGGGTGTTCCTGTGCTTCTCGAGGATCCGGTGGGGCAGGCGGATCTGGTGTTCGCAGGAACCTGCCGGCCGGATCAACGACCTGCCGGATCCTCCCAGCCGAACTCGCCGGGCACCTCGGCGTCGCCCGCGTGGATCTCCTCTTCCCGGCTGCGTAGTTCGACCCTGCGGATCTTGCCGGAGATGGTCTTGGGCAGCTCGGCGAACTCGATCCTGCGGATCCGCTTGTAGGCCGACAGGTGCTCGCGGGCGTAGGTCAGGATGTCATGGGCGGTGGACGCATCCGGCGAGAACCCTTGTGCCAGTACAACATATGCCTTGGGAACGGCGAGCCGTAGCGGGTCGGGTGATGGAACGACCGCCGCCTCGGCCACCGCCGGATGTTGGATCAGCACCGATTCCAGCTCGAACGGCGAGATCCGGTAGTCGGATGCCTTGAACACGTCATCGGCGCGTCCGACGTAGGTGATGTACCCGTCCTGGTCGCGGGACCCGACGTCACCGGTGTGGTAGTAGCCGCCGCGCGTCGCTTCCGCCGTGCGTTCATCGTCGCCGTGGTAGCCGACCATCAGGCCGAGCGGCCGATCGGACAGGTCCAGGCAGATCTCGCCTTCATCGCCCGGCTGTCCGGTGGCCGGATCGACCAGTGCCACCGGATATCCGGGAAGGGGCCGGCCCATCGATCCGTCCTTCACCTGCTGGCCGGGAGTGTTGGCGACCACCAGGGTCGTCTCGGTCTGGCCGAAACCGTCCCGGATGGTGACGCCCCAGCTCCTGCGCACCTGTTCGATCACCTCAGCGTTCAGCGGCTCACCGGCGCCGACCACCTCTCGGGGTGGAGTTCGCAGAGCCGACAGGTCGGCCTGTATCAGCATCCGCCAGACGGTGGGCGGCGCGCAGAAGGTGGTGACGTGGTGCCGGCCCATCGCCCTCATCAACTCACCGGCGTCGAACCGCTCGTAGTTGAACAGGAACACGGTGGCACCGGCCAACCACGGCGCAAAGACGTTGGACCACGCGTGCTTCGCCCATCCGGGTGAGGAGATGTTCAGGTGCACATCGCCGGCCCGCAGACCGATCCAGTACACCGTCGACAGATGCCCGATGGGGTAGCTGACGTGAGTGTGCTCGACGAGCTTCGGAAGCGCCGTTGTGCCGGAGGTGAAATAGAGCAGCAGCGTCGCATCCGCCGGTGTCGGGCCGTCCGGGACGAAGCTCACCGGAGCGCCGGCCGAGTCTGCGTAGTCGATCCAGCCGTCCGGGACACCTCCGGCGGCCGCGCCGACACAGATCCGGGTGAACGAACCAGCGACGTTGGCGAAGGTGCCGACGTCGGCGCCCCTGGCCACCACGAACTTCGCCTGACCGCGCTCCACCCGATCCCCCAGGTCCGTGGCCGCCAGCAGGGTGCTGGCCGGGATCAGCACCGCCCCGAGCTTGATCGCGGCCAGGATGGTCTCCCACAGCTCGACCTGGTTGGACAGCATGAGCAGGATCCGGTCGCCGCGGTGCACACCGAGTTCGCGCAGCCAGACCGCGAGCTGATCCGATCGCCGGGACATCTCGGCATATGTCCAGGTTCCACTGCTCCCGTCCTGCTCGACGATGGTCAGCGCCGGCCGCTCCGGATGATCCGTTGCGAGCACGTCGAACCATTCGAGGCCCCAATTGAACTCGGCCGGACGTGGCCAGCTGAAGCCTGCTGTCGCCGCCTGCAGGTCGGTGCGGTGGGCGGTCAGAAAATCCCTGGCCGCGAAGATGGCCTCGGTCGCCGCGCTGCGGTGTGCCGTCATTCCGAAACTCCTTCCGCGGCCCGGTACTGCCGGGACGTCACCGGGGATCAGCTCGTGATCGAGCCCATCTTGCTCGCGAACTCGACCATCTGCGCAGCCATCATGTCCAGCGATCGGCGGCTGCCTTCGTCGTCGGTCTGGTAGGTCTTGTCGAACCGGGTGACGGTCGAATTCACGGTCACCCCGTAGGGCGTCGGCCAGCCGCGCAGCGCATGCACGATCTGCCTGAGCGTCGTCAGCGTGTTGACCGATGCCTGCCAGCCCCTGGCCACCGCGACCAGGCCGACGGCACGGCCGTCGAGATACGGTCGCCGATCACCGCGTAGCTCCTCCAGGTAGTCCAAGGCGTTCTTCACCACCCCCGAGATGGTGCCGTGGTAGCCGGGGGAAGAGATCACCACCGCATCCGCGGCACGCACTGCCTCGAGGTAATCCCTTGCGACCACCGGGATCCGGGCGCCGGTGTAGAACGGTGGGAAGTCGATGTCGGCACCGGTGAAGACCTGCGTGGAGGCGCCGCGTCTCTCCGCCCGCGCCAGGGCGGCACGCAGCGCGGCCTCGGACTGCGACCCCGCATCGACCGAGCCGCCGATGCCAACTATGCGCACGTTCATGCGGTCGATCCTGCCCTCCAAGGCCGGGCAGCCAGTGGCGGGGGTGCGCCGCCGAGCTCAGCCGGTGAGTTTCCAGACTTGGCGGGCCGTGGAGTACGGCGCGGTGTCCATCAGTACATCGTTCCTCGACCAGCTCAGAGGCCCGAACGGTGGTTGGTCCACTGTTCCGATGGTGCGCGGCTTTCCGCCGGTGGCCGGCACCAGTTGCACTTCGGCCCCGGATGACGACCCGCTGTTGAACCCTCCGGCCCGGCTGATCAGCACGACCTCCGATCCGTCGGGAGAGAAGGCACCGGCGAAGGTGTAGGTGTCGTCGGGCTGCTGGATCACGGTCGCCTTCTTGTCGTTGACGCCGTAGACGGTTGTCGGCCCGGGCCGGAGGGTCTGCAGGTTGCTGGCGGAAACCAGCAAACGGGAGCCGTCCTCGCTGACCCCCAGCAGGGTGGGTCGCGTGTTGCCCTGGCCGCCGACGGTCGCGGCCGGGTCCGTCACCGTGCCGGAATCCAGGGCGACCGTCACCGCCGTTGTTCCCTTCATCACCGCCATCGCCCTATGGCTGAATGCCCACTGGATCGGCTGCTGCCTGCTCCCGACCACGGCGAGCACCTTCGCGGTGGGGGCGCCGGCGCCGGCGTCGATGCGGAAGATGCTGGTCAGGCCCACCCCCACCAGTTCGACGTCGGAACGCCAGAACACGCCGATAATCGCGGCTTCGGGGGCCGTGCGGCCGCCGGTCGACGTCGTCGACGAGGACCCCGCGGACGGACGGGTGACGGGCGACGACGTGCCGTGCGGCGACGTGCCGTGCGATGACGTGCCGCCCGAGGCGCCGGACGGATCGGGCGGACCGGTATCGACGCGTACTTCGCGGGTACCGCCGGTGGCTGAATCGACGATCCACACCCGGCCGGAGAACGATCGATAGAAGTCCTCGAAGACCGCGTAACGGGCCCCGTCCGGTGAGAACACCGCCCGCACCCCGCGGACTCCGTCGGGCAGCACCGCGCATGCCTTCACCGCGTCCGGGGCGTCAGTTCCGATCAGGCAAGCGGCTGCACTGTCGCCCCGCACCAGAGCGGACTTCAGGTCCGTCGAGAGCGCCAATGCTCCGTCGACCACCTGCTGCTGGTGCGCGGACGCAGTCGCGATAGGCAGCGGCTGATAGGGCTGCTCCGCCGCGGTGCCGGTGATGGCCGAACCGCAACCGGCCAGGCTGACGAACATCGCTGCCCCGGCCAGCGTTGAGCCGGCGCGCAGCGCCCGAGAGTGAAGTCGACTCATGCTCCTGAAACTAGCCGAAGTGCCACGGCGTATCAGGATTTCCGCAATCACCGCCGCGTGCGGGCGCTGCCGGCCGGCGACCGTTCTGTCGCAACGAATTCCGGTCGCCGCCCCACTGGCGGCTGACTAGCATCTCGGCCATGATCGTCCTGATCTCCGGCATTCCCGGCGCCGGCAAGTCGACGGTGTCCCGGATGCTGACGCGACGCTGGGCGAGATCGGTGCACCTCGAGGGTGATCGGATCGGCGAGGAGTTCATCGTCAACGGGTTGCTGTTCCCAGGTGAGGAACCTGTCGAGGAGTCCGACGGGCAGCTGCGGCTGCGTCGCCGGAACACATGTCTGCTCGCGGACTCGTTCGCGGGCAACGGGTTCGATGTGGTGATCGACGACGTGATCCTATGGCCGGACGGGCTGGAGTTCTATCGGGAACATCTACGGACCAGGCCGTTCCGGTTCGTCCTGCTGGCTCCGGATCTGGAGACGGTCGGGCAACGGGATGCAGGAAGGGACAAGCACGTGTTCGAGATCTGGAAGCACCTGGATGCCGACATGCGGCGCTGGACCCCTCATCCGGGCTTGCGCATCGACACCTCCGCTCAGACAGCCGAGCAGACCGTGGAAACGATCCTGAGCCGATGGGACGACGCGGTTGTCGACGAGGCCGTTGTCGACGAGGCCGCCGGCTGATTGGCGCGCATCCCGCTCAGCCGCACCGGTGCGACGGTCTGGCCGATCAGCCCAGCGCCGGCCCGATCAGCTCCGCGATCTGGATCGCGTTCAGTGCCGCGCCTTTGCGCAGGTTGTCGTTCGACACGAACATGACCAGTCCGCGGCCACCCGGCACGCTCTGGTCGACCCGGATGCGGCCGACATAGGACGGATCGGCGCCGGCGGCCACCAGCGGCGTCGGAACGTCCGCCAGTTCGACACCCGGAGCAGCCTTCAGCAGTTCTGTCGCCCGGTGCACCGTGAGCGGCCGGGCGAACTCGGCGTGGATCGACAGCGAGTGTCCGGTGAACACCGGCACTCGTACGCAGGTGCCCGCCACCGCCAACTCCGGGATGCCCAGGATCTTCCGGGACTCGTTGCGCAGCTTCTGTTCCTCGTCGGTCTCGCCGGATCCGTCGGGCGCCAGCGAACCGGCCAGCGGGATCACGTTGAAGGCGATCGGGGCGACATACTTCTTCGGCGCCGGGATGGCCACCGAGGATCCGTCGTGGGCGAGCTTCGGCGCGTCGGCGCCGATGGCCTGCATCTGCCCGTCCAGTTCCTCCACGCCGGCCAGCCCGGAGCCGGACACCGCCTGGTAGGTGGCGACCACCAACCGCTGCAGGTCGGCCTCCTCGTGCAGCGGGTGCAGTACCGGCATCGCGGCCATCGTGGTGCAGTTGGGATTCGCGATGATCGCGCCTGTACCCGCGGCCCGGCCGGCAGCCACCGCGTCCAGCGCCGCCTGCGGATTGACCTCCGAAACCACCAGCGGCACAGCAGGATGCATCCGGAAGGCGGACGAGTTGTCGATCACCACGGCGCCGGCGTCGGCGAATCGATGCGCCTGCCCGCGGGACGTCGAAGCGCCCGCCGAGAACAGCGCGATGTCGATCCCCTCGACCGCCGCCTCGGCTGCGTCCTCCACCACCACCAATTCTCCGCCCCAGCCGAGCGCGCTGCCGGCCGATCTGGCTGAGGCGAAGAATCGGATGGAACTGAGGGGAAAGTCCCTGGACGCCAGCAACTCTCGCATCTTGGCTCCCACCTGGCCGGTCGCACCAACCACAGCGACGTTCAAGTTCCGCATCCTGCTCACCTTCCCGTTCCGGCATGGACCACTGCCACTGCCTCGCTACCGAGGTCGAAGGCGTCGTGCAACGCCCGCACCGCGGTGTCCAGCTCGACATCCCTGACCAGTACAGAGATCCGGATCTCGGAGGTCGAGATGATGTCGATGTTCACGCCGACGCCGGCGAGGGCCTCACAGAAGGTCGCCGTGACTCCGGGATGCGAGCGCATCCCGGCACCGATCAGCGACACCTTGCCCACGTGGTCGTTGTAGATCAGCTGCTCGAACTGGATGTCGGCACGGCGGGCCTCCAGCGCCGCAACGGCTCTGGGACCATCCGTGGTCGGCACGGTGAAGGTGATGTCGGTCTGCCCGTCGGCACCGGCCGAGATGTTTTGCACCACCATGTCGATGTCGATCTCTGCGTCGGCGATGGTCCGGAACACCTTCGCCGCCACCCCTGGATGATCGGCGACCTTGGTGACGGTCAATTTGGCCTCGCTCCGATCGTGGGCGACACCGGTGATCATTGCCTGTTCCATTCCGAGCTCCTCGATGCTGCCGGTGACGAAGGTGCCTAGCTTGTCCGAGTACGACGAGCGGACGTGTACCGGCACGCCGTAACGGCGCGCGTACTCCACGCACCGCAGCATCAACACCCTGGCACCGGATGCGGCCATCTCGAGCATCTCTTCATAACTGATGGTGTCGATCTTCTTGGCGTTCGGGACGATGCGCGGATCCGCGCTGTACACGCCGTCGACGTCGGTGTAGATCTCGCAGACATCGGCATTCAGCGCTGCCGCCAAGGCCACCGCCGTGGTGTCGCTGCCACCGCGGCCGAGGGTGGTGATGTCCTTGGTGTCCTGGCTGACACCCTGGAATCCGGCGACCAGGGCGATGGCCCCCGAGTCCAGCGCAGCACGGATGCGACCCGGGGTGACATCGATGATCCTGGCCCTGCCGTGTGCCGAATCGGTGATGACCCCGGCCTGCGATCCGGTGAAGGATCGGGCCTCGGCGCCCAGCGCCGAGATGGCCATCGCCACCAACGAGTTGGAGATCCGTTCGCCGGAGGTGAGCAGCATGTCCAGTTCGCGCGCGGGTGGGACCGGGGCCACCTGCTGCGCCAGGTCCAACAGCTCGTCGGTGGTGTCACCCATGGCGGAGACCACCACCACGACTTCGTTGCCTGCCTTACGGGCTGCGACGATCCGCTCGGCAACGCGCTTGATCCGCTCCGCGGAGGCGACCGATGACCCCCCGTACTTCTGGACGATGAGGCTCACAGGTCGGACACACCCTTCTACGCACACGGAGGGAAACCCCAGCCTACCGGGCGCATGCTGGCTCATTCCCGGCCCGGGCCGCACGATGAACGAACCCGTCGTCGGGTGCCTGCAACGTTCGTGACGGTTTCACGGTTCTGTTCGGCACAGGCGCACACGGCGGAGCCCGGCTCGAAAGGTGGACGATGCGATGCCACCGACCAGGTTGACTGATGCTCAGCGCGCCGGCGCTCGGGCCGTCCTGACCGAGCACGGGCCCGCGCTGTGGCGGATCGCGCTAGTGGTCAGCGGATCGCGGCAGGACGCCGAGGATCTGCTCGCTGCCGCCGTCCTGCGGGCGCTCCCCCATTTGCACCGGGTGGACTCCGGGGGGCCGGCGGCGGTGCCGGCCTATCTGCGGCGGGTGATGCTCAATCTTCGAGCCTCCGAGTGGCGGCGACGCAGGGCAACGGTGCTGCTGTCGGCCGAGGCCGCGAACGAGCGACCCGAGACCACAGGCGATCTCGCCGATCGGGTGGCGCTTCGGACCGATATCGCCGCCTGTCTGGATCGGCTCGGACCCCGGCAACGGGCGGTGGTGATCTTGCGGTACCTGGAGGACCGCAGCGTTGCCGACACCGCACGGCTCCTGGACTGTTCATCGGAAACCGTTCGCTCCCAAGCACATCGGGCGTTGGCCCGGCTGCGAATCGAAGTTCCCGGCTTGTTCGTCGACGACGTCGACGGCCAGGGAATCGCTGCCGAACACCATGCCGACGACGAAAGGACCCCATCATGACGACCGAAGAATCCCGGCTGCGAGACCGGCTGATCGCATTGGCCGGCGAAGCGCCGCCGGCCGACCTGTCACAGCGGATCCTGGAACGTGAGGAGTTCGCCCCGGCGCGCCGGCGGCCACGGCGTCCGACCAGTTGGCCTGGCGGCGGGGCGAACGGGGCGGTTCCGCTGGTTGCCGCTGCGGTGGTCGCGATCGTTGTCAGCACCACCGCGATAGTGGTTGCCAACCGCGGGGCGCCGGCCGGCCCGCCGAGTCCACCAGCCGCGTCATCGACGGCGTCACCGGCGCCGACCACCTCGGCTGCCACCGAGCCGTCGGCGTACTCATCCCGGGCCTCAGCGCCGGCCTCGTTGCCGGCTCAGGCGCGATCGTCGACCGTGCGCAGCGGTCATTCCGATCTGGCCGGCTCCAGTGCAGTATTGTTGGCGCGCAACGCATTCCCGGCGCTGGACGTGCAGCAGACGCACCCCTGCGCCCGCGAACTGCCGGTTCCTCGGGCGGATCTCGGATTGTTGGCCGGGAAGGTGACCATCGCGAAGGTGGTCGTCTGCACGAACGTCAGTAGCTATCGGCCCGGCCACGGGCTGACGACGACCACCCGGCTCGGCGGTATCGATCCCGCCAATCTCCCCGAACTGGCCGCCGAACTCACCGCCGGGGATCGGCCGGCCGGGCCGAACGTCGCGTGCGACCGGGCTCGGCTGGAGCTGGATTTCGTGGTGTACCTGGAGGACGGCCACGTGCTCCGACCGGGAGCACCGGTCGACGGCTGCACCGTTCGTGGCCGGCTGATCGAGATCCTGCGCAGCGCCGACACTTCGCAGGATCAGTCCTCCAGCTTCCTACTGCCGGAGAAGAACACCGTGACCGGCTGCCAACCCGGCGCAGCGGTGGCTGAACCGTTCAGTTCCGCCGCGCTCGGGGGCGACACCCTCGGGCTGCCCGCGAAGCCAGCGTTCTCCGTGTGCCGATACTCCTACGACACGCAATCCGGACGCACGCATCTGGTTGCCACCGGAATTGTTGCCGGCAGCGTGGTTTCGTCGCTGGTCGCCCCGGGACCTGTTGTGCCGTCGGCGACATGCGCGGCGTCCGACTTCAGAGTTGTGGCCGAGGGAGGGTTCCTGGCAGTCGTCATGCCACCGACCAGGCCGCTGACGACCGGGTCGATAGCGGCATCTGAACCGGTCCTGTTCCTGGAACTCGCCGGGTGCCATCGCCTGTTGTCCGGTGACGGCACCGTCGTCGCGCCCGCATCCTCCGATCTGATCACCGAGATCGCCGCGTTGGCAACGGATCCGGTCCCTGCGGCTTCCGGCTGAACTCTCCGGAGCGACAGGTGGTGTTGATCGACGCCCGCCGCGACAACAGCCTGGTCGCACCGGTCGTCCCGATCGGCGCGCTGGCCGGCTACGACCGACCAGCACCGACCCTCACTGACTACGACCAACTACTGACCGGGAGCGGAATATGACCACCACCACGAAGTCGCCAACCATCGACGCTGCGGCGCAGGCATCCATCGGCGCCGCAGCACGCGAGCTGCATCTGCCGACCGTCCGCACCGAATCCGCCCGCACCAAGCCGTTGGTGGTGGTTCCAGGCAGCGCGCATGGGGTAGCCCTGTTGAACACGGCGATGATGCAGCGGCTCATCGGATTCCTGAATGACCAGCTCCCGACGCCCACACCACCACCACCTCCCGGCTGCGCCGATGCGGGCAAGGGCACACCGTTCTCGTTGACCGGTCCCGCCGGCTCGACGGTCGAAGCGGAGTCGGTGGGGGCCGGGTCGGACGCCATGGTGTTCCTGCACGAGAAGGGGATGAAGGGCATGTGCGGGTTCGCCGCGTATGCCGGTTGGTTGGCCAACACGAAGCATGTTCGAGCGATACTGCTGGACTTCCGTGGGTACGGCGGAACGGACTGTCCCGCAGCGGATCCGGCGGCCACCGCACCCTGGAGGCTCACTGCCGCAGCGGTGTCGTGGGCCAGGGTCAGCGGTGCTCATTCGGTGACGCTGGTGGGTGCGTCGGCCGGAGGTGGCGATGCGCTGGTGGCCACCAGCCAGATCACCCCCACCGTGAACGCGGTGATCGACCTGTCCGGCGACAACGGCGACGGTGCGGACATGACGAAGGCGGCCCGCTCGCTGGCGATGCCGACGTTGTACTCCGTTGCACCGAACGACTCCTTGTGCCCGGTGTCCACCATGCGGGCGCTGCTGGCAGCGACCCCGCACGGAAACGGGAAATTGACCCTGCAGTCCAAGTCGCCGGGCGCGCACGGCTGGGATCTACTGCCGGACGGCACGGGTGGCTGGTCCGCACTCGCGCAGACGATCGGTAGTTGGGTCGTCGGCGACCGCTCCGTTCCTTGAACGCCGACCGCTCCGGTCCGTCAGCATCGCTGGTGGCATCGGGAAGCGGCGCCGCCCAGATCGCGGTATGGTGACTGGTATGGTGGGCACTCGGAAAGTCACTATCACCTTGTCGGTTGCCACCGTCGATCGCGTGCGCCAGCTCGTCGAGGCTGGTCAGACTCCCTCGATCTCCGGCTTCGTCCAGCACGCCGTCGCGGTGGCGCTCGACGATGTCGCGGGGTGGGGCTCGGCGCTCAGTGAGGCCCTGGCCGGTACTGGCGGCGAATTGTCCGCCCAGGAGCGAGCCTGGGCAGACAGCGTCCTCGACCACGGGCAACAGACCGGCGCTGCATGACGCGGGGAGTGACCCTCGACGCCGGCGCTCTCATCGCTCTGGACCGCGACGACCGCAGCGTCGTTGCGCTGCTCGCCCGCGCTCAGGAGACCTCCGCACGCGTCACGATCCCCGCGACCGCGCTCGCTCAGGCCGTGCGCAACCCAGCGCGCCAAGCCCGACTCGCACGTCTGGTCCGCCAACCGACAACAGAGGTCGTGGCTCTGGATCGCGTGGACGCCTCTGGCGTTGGGCGCATCCTCGCAGCATCCGGAACGGCGGACGTAGTTGATGCCCACGTGGTCCTGTGCGCACGGCGGACCGGTCAGGCCGTCGCGACCAGCGACCCGGACGATCTCCATCACCTGGATCCCACGCTGATCCTCGTGCTCGTCTGAACCGACGTGCGACGCCCTCGACCGCCAGGCGCTGGTCGACCAGCTACGCCGCCACCGGAAGTCAGCCGATTCTGGTGAGCAGCTCGTCGAGCTTGCCGGTAGCCCTCGACCACGTTGTATCCGTAGCGGCCACGGAGGCGGGCAGCAGGTCGCCTCGTCAACGGCATGCCGACGACGCCGCAGATGGCTCGTACAGAATCGGTCCCGTTTGAGAATCGGCGAATTCAGGCGGTCGTTGCAACGACGGGTGATTCTGGGTCAAACAGTAGACGCTGCATGGCTTGTGCGGGTGTGATGCCGCCGAGTGTTTTGCGGGGTCGGTCGTTGAGCTCGGTGGCCAC